>Ga0163209_1000241_pt1 | contig 22958 bp, 24 predicted proteins | sample Kivu_160m_FD_113538 | JGI IMG/M metagenome (GOLD analysis project Ga0163209, IMG submission 113538) | Freshwater microbial communities from Lake Kivu, Western Province, Rwanda to study Microbial Dark Matter (Phase II) - Kivu_160m | ecosystem: Environmental > Aquatic > Freshwater > Lake ...
ACCTTGAACAGCACGTTCAGGGCGCCTGCCGCCCCGCAGGTCATCACGATGTGTTCCCCGCGCACGGCTACACCGTGCTCCTTCGTGACGGTCGCCGCCACGGCGTCTCTCGTCTCCTGAAATCCCGCATTGGACATATATCCGTGAATGCCCGGTCTATCCTCTCCGGCTATCTGCATCAGGGTTTCCCTGAACCGGCCCGGGGGTGCTACATTGGGGTTCCCGAGGCTGAAGTCAAAGACATTTTCCGCCCCGAACTCTTTTTTCAGTCGGATTCCCTCCTCAAACATCTTTCTGATCCACGAGGATTGAGAAATGAAGCTGTGCACTTTTTTCGAAACGGCCATGCTGGGACTCCTGAATAAATTTGTTTTTTTTACCACAACCTGGAAACAACGTCAACCGGCCATTGTCGGGACAATTCATTCTTGACATTTCAGCCGTCATTCTTTACACTCCATCAACAACAGACAGCGGGGAAAACCATGCCGATTTATGAATTTAAATGCAAAAAATGCGACAATCTCTTTGAAATGCTGTTCATGTCCAGCAATGAAAAAATAGAGGTGTCCTGCCCTGCGTGCAAATCAAAAAAAGTGGACAGGCAGATGTCCGTCTTTGGAGGTAAAATCGGGAATACATCCGCCGGCGGGGCCGGCTGCACAAGCTGCTCGGCCACCTCATGCAGCACCGCCTGAGGACGGTAAGATTTTGTGACGGTCTGCCACATTTTATCATTGTAAAAATCGGGCCAATACATTATAAGCGGTCATCCATAATTCTCTTCTCATACGAGGTCAGTTGCATGAATATTCTGATGTTTGGACCTAACGGCAGCGGCAAAGGAACCTTCGGGGCTATATTGTGCGGACACTTCGGAATTCCCCAGATAGAAACGGGCATGATCTTCAGAGACAATATTTCACAGGGAACGGAACTCGGTAAAAAGGCAAAGGATTACATTGCCCAGGGAGCCCTGGTTCCGGACGACATCACCATCCCCATGATCCTGAGCCGTCTGAAGATGGAAGACTGCAAAAACGGCTGGCTCCTGGATGGGTTCCCCCGGAATATCACCCAGGCGGAAGCTTTCTGGAAAGCCCTGAAAAAGGAAAATATCAAGCTGCATTATGTCATCGAGCTGGTCCTCGATCGTGAAATAGCGAAAATGAGGATCATGGGAAGAAGGCTATGCGCCGTTGACAATAACCACCCCAACAATGTCAACGTTGAAGAAAACAAACCGGTTATGAAAGATGGGAAGATATACTGCCGGGTCTGCGGCTGCGACCGGCTTTCAGCCCGCGCCGACGATCAGGATGAGGCGGCCATCGACAAGAGGCACGCCATTTACTATGATACAAAGACGGGAACCTTGGCGGCAATTAAATTATTCAAGGATCGGGTGAAGGTGATCGAGGTAAACACCCAGCCGGGCGTGAAAGAGATATCCGCCTTCCTCATCAAACAGTTAACATAAGATTTTCACTCTACCCTTAAAGTAGTCAACAGCCTTCCAGTTTTTCGGAAGGCTTTTTTGCCTGTGTATGGAAAATATAAGAAATTTCAGCATTATCGCCCATATCGATCACGGAAAGTCGACTCTTGCAGACCGTCTCATCCAGAGCACCGGTGTGTCTGATGCCCGTACTTTTAAAGATCAGATCCTCGACACGATGGACATCGAACGCGAGCGGGGAATCACCATCAAAAGTCAGGCCATCTCTCTGCCTTATAAGGCCACTGATGGCAGGGCATATACTCTCAACCTTATTGACACGCCGGGACATGTGGATTTCTCCTATGAGGTCTCTCGTTCTCTTGCCTCCTGCGAGGGCGTCCTTCTACTGATCGACGCCGCTCAGGGCGTGCAGGCTCAGACCCTGGCGAATCTGTATCTGGCCATGGAAAACAATCTCGAAATCATTCCCGTGATCAACAAGATTGACCTCCCTTCCGCCGATGTGGACCGCGTTATCGAGCAGATCGATCAGGAGCTCGGTCTGGACCCGGACAGTCACCTGAAATGCTCTGCCAAGGAGGGTATTGGAATTGATGAGATTCTGGAGGCGATCGTGGATCGTATTCCTCCTCCGACAGGGGATCCGCAGGCGCCGCTCGCCGCTCTCATTTTTGACGCAAAGTATGATCCTTTTCGCGGCACGGTGATCCATTGCCGCATCTTCGACGGCAACGTAAAGAGCGGCGATATGATCCGGTTCATGTTCAATAACACCGTCTACAGGGTTGAAGAGGTCGGCCACTTCCTCCTTTCCCGGGCGAAGCGTGACCGTCTCACGGCAGGAGACGTCGGATACATCATCGCCGGCGTGAAGACAGTGGCGGATGTCCGAATCGGAGACACGATCACCCTGAATGACCGGCCCTGTGAAAAGCCTCTTCCGGGATTCAGAGAGATCAAGCCGGTGGTCTTTGCCTCCATTTATCCCATTTCTTCGGACGACTACGAGGACCTGGCCGTATCTCTTGAAAAATACACGCTCAATGACGCATCCTTCATCTACCAGAAAGACTCGTCCGTGGCCCTCGGCCAGGGCTTCCGCTGCGGATTTCTGGGCCTCCTTCATCTTGATGTGGTCCAGGAAAGGCTGGAGAGGGAATACGGGCTATCCATCATTCTGTCCGTCCCCAGTGTCCGGTACAGATTTACGCTGAGGGACGGCTCGGTGACGGAAGTGGACAACCCCTCCCTCTATCCCGACCCGATAACCATTGCCGGTTCCGAGGAACCCTACATCCGGGCGACGATGATGCTGCCTGACAGATACATGGGATCGGTAATGAAACTCTGCATGGAAAAGCGGGGACTGAACTCAAGGCTCAATTACACGGGACCCGGCAGGGCGGAAATCATCTATGAAATGCCTCTGGCGGAGATCCTCTACGATTTTTACGACCGGTTCAAATCCGTCACCCAGGGATACGGTTCCTTTGACTATGACCTGATCGATTACCGGGAGAGCAACCTCGCGTTGCTGGATATTCTGGTGAATGGAGAAAAGGTCGACGCCCTGTCCCAGATCGTTCATCGCGACCGCGCCAGAACCCGCGGTCTTCAGGCCTGCGAACGGCTGAAGGAAGAGATTCCCAAACAGATGTTCCGCATTGCCATACAGGGGGCTATCGGCGGCGAAATTATCGCGCGAACCACCATCTCGGCCTTCCGCAAGGACGTCACGGCGAAATGCTACGGTGGAGACATCACGCGGAAAAGAAAGCTCCTGGAAAAGCAGAAAAAGGGGAAAAAGCGGATGAAGATGATCGGGTCCGTCGCGATTCCCCAGAGCGCATTCCTAGCGGTCCTGAAGTCCGATACGGATTGATCTCAATGACAATTTTTCAAGTGTTCCGCGCCAACATGACCAACATGTTGAGAACGAAATATGAACAGAACCGGCGGTTGATTCTATGAACAATCTCTTTGCCGATACCTCTGAGAATCTAAGGGATGAATTGATTGAAACAATTCTCCAGACACACTGTTTCCGTGTGGAAAGAATTGTTTCCCGCGGTCATTGTTCGCCCGAAGGATTTTGGTACGATCAGGATGAAAACGAATGGGTGATTGTTCTAAAAGGAAGCGCCGGCTTACGATATGAAGGCCAAGAAAATGTCTTCGTTCTGAATCCCGGCGATTACCTTCATATTGACCGACACCAAAGACATCGCGTGGAATGGACAGATCCTGATCATGAGACCGTATGGCTGGCTGTTCATTATTCCTGATGGTCAGAATAAATCCTTATCCAGCCGGTTCTCTCTTACGTATTCCTTTGTAATCATGTAATATATTTCTTTTGAAAAAAAATAACCTGTGTTACGATGTTATTCAAAATACCGAAAAAAGCGAAGTTCGTATATTAAAAAGAAAGCGCCTAATTTTCGGGGCAATTTTTGTAGAAAAGTATCAAGATTTCGAGGCACATTTGCACAATACATATGCACCACTTAAAGGCAGCAATAAAAAAGGTGGCAAGGTAAAAATTATTAAGATAACAAATTGAAACATAACAAGGCAAATGCACCTTAACAGGCAAAAGCGTCACTCCGCGCCTTTTTGCCTTTCGGTGATTTGCAACCTAATGGTCAGAATAAGAATACATTCCAATATTGCTGGATATCCGTTATAATGAAGGAAAGGAGGATAGTCCATGGCCACAGAATATACAGCAGTAATAAAACAAGAAGACGATTGGTGGATAGGATGGATAGAAGAGGTCCCAGGCGTGAACTGTCAGGAACGCACCCGTCAAGAACTAATAAAAAGCCTCCGGGTAACCCTGCTGGAAGCAATAGAACCAATAAAATAAGCCCTAAATCAGCGGCTGCACCGGATCGGCGATAAATCCGGCTCCCGGTGATGGCTGTGTTATCTTGTGATAAATAATGGACCGAAAGGAGAAGAAGAAATGGGAATTGCTTTATCTGTAGAGAAAATGTCGATTGAAGAGAAAATTCAAACTATGGAAACTATTTGGGATGATTTATGTAAAAAAGCAGATAGTATATTATCACCACCTTGGCACGAGAAAGTTTTGGATGATAGAGAAAATGGAATTATTAATGGAGAGGATGTTTTTGTTGATTGGAATAATGCCAAGAAAAAAATAGAAAAATCAATATCATGAAAATTAGAATTCTTTCATCTGCAAGCCAGGATTTGATTGATGGCTACCGATTTTATGAAAAACAATCGGAAAGCCTTGGTACATATTGCCATTTATTATCGCGTAGAAAATAATACAGTGCTTGTATATGCGATTCTTGATTGTCGTCGGAATCCAGCCTGGATAAGGAATAGAATCAAATAAAAAGATAACAAGCCAATCCACCGGCGCGGGCAGTTCCCCGGCTCCAGGTAAACTTCATGCTATGCAAAACTCTAACCTTCCCGGTCTGTATATACACACCCCCTTCTGCCGGAGCAGGTGTTTCTACTGCAGCTTCTACTCCTCAACCTCCCTCGAACTGATCGATGATTTCCTCTCCGCGCTTCTTACTGAAATGAACTTTTACGAATCATCGTTCGGCCGGTTTGACACGCTCTACATCGGCGGCGGCACCCCGTCCGTTCTTTCCATAAAACACCTCGGCGAAATCCTGATGCACGTTCAGAAAACCTTCCGTTTCACAGAAAAGCCGGAAATTACCGTCGAAATCAATCCTGCAGACATGAATTTTAACGAACTGAAATCCCTCCGCCACCTGGGAGTGAACCGCATCAGTATCGGCGTTCAATCTTTTAACGACGACATTCTGGCGTTTCTGGGACGACGGCATACGGGCAGTCAGGCGCGCCGCACCATCGCTGATGCAGGGCGCGCCGGCTTTGAAAACATCGCGCTCGACCTGATGTACGGGATACCCGGACAGGATATTTCCTCATGGTCAGAGACCCTGGAGGAAGCCATCTCCTGTGAACTCGAGCACCTTTCCTGTTATCAGCTTACCCTTGAGGACGATACGCCGCTGGGGAAAAGGCGCCGGATGGGGGAGTTTCTTCTTCCTGACGAAGAGAGACAGTACGAATTTTTTATGAGAACGTCCGCCACACTCGCAGGCGCTGGATACGTTCATTACGAGGTGTCCAACTTTGCCCGAAACGACAGCCTTGTCTCAAGACACAACAGCAAATACTGGAACCATACCCCTTATCTCGGCTTTGGCCCCGCAGCCCACTCACTTGTGGAAAACAGGCGCTGGTGGAATAAAGGTTCTCTCGCCGAATATCTGGAGGACATTCATGCGGGAAAAGCGCCTGTCGCTACGTCAGAGACCCTCTCCACGGAGGAGTTGCGTCTTGAAGCGCTGTTTCTCGGTCTCCGGACAAAGGCGGGAATCCATCTGAAAAATTTCCACACACGATTTGGATGCGATCTTCTGGAGGCAAAAGCCGAGACAATCAAGACACTTCAAAATTCGGGATTCATAAGAATCGAAGACGGCTATCTGCGTCCGACCTCCTCCGGCCTGGCCGTAGCAGACAGTTTGTCGCTGATATAACCGGCGATATAGTTATGAACATCCTTGAAATTCTCATAATATTCACACATCCTGCCGTCCTCCACGCACTTTTTATGGAGGATGCCTTTTGCAAAGACCAGATCCGCCTCTTTTGACGGGCAAAAGTCGGAATGCCCGTCACCGACATAAATGATGTGCTTATAACCCGGACGGTGTTTTTTCAGGATGCCGTTTTTGCAGGTCCCGCACCTGTTGCATTCCTCGTTCACCTGCGGAAAATCTATGAACAGTCGGCCATCCCGGAAGGAGGCGACATTCGTAAAACATTCAATTTCTTCAAGGTTATATTTCCTGAGAATGGCATCGATATAGATGTCCAGGCCGTCGGACACAATCTTCAGGTCAATTCCTTTTTCCATGCAATACGCGTAAAAACCGGCAAAATGCGGATCCAGTTTCTCGTGGTTTCTGGCGAACTCCAGCATCTGCGCCTTCGTTCCCCTGAACAGAGAGGTTGCCTGGCTGTACGCGCTCCTCGAACCGATTTCACCCGAACAGTAGGCGCGGTCGATTTCCTCCCAGCCTTTGTCCGTAAACCGGTTCAGGACCTCGTTTCCCATGTCCACGGTGCAGACCGTTCCGTCGAAATCGCACAGGATCAATATGTCGCCCGGTACAGACATTTTCACGTTTTTTCCGCAAGCTTCATAAACGGCTTAAAAATGTCGATGGGGATGGGAAACGCAATGGTCGAATTATTTTCAGCCGCAATCTGATTCAGGGTCTGGAGGTATCTAAGCTGCAGGGACATGGGCTGCGTCTCCATAAGCGCCGCCGCTTCAATCAACTTTTGTGCAGCCTGGAACTCACCTTCGGCATTGATGACCTTGGCGCGCCGTTCCCTCTCCGCTTCCGCCTGCTTGGCGATGGCCCGTTTCATCTCCTCCGGCAGGTCGATTTGCTTCACTTCCACGTGTGAAACCTTGATGCCCCATGAATCGGTGCTGCGGTCGAGGATTTCCTGCAGCTGCAGGTTGATCTTTTCCCTTTGCGATAAAATTTCATCCATTTCGAACTGACCACAGACGCTCCTCAACGTGGTCTGGGCCAGCTGGGAGGTCGCATACAGATAGTTCTCCACATCGATAACCGCTTTGTTTGCATCCATCACCCTGAAATAGACCACGGCATTCACCTTGATGGAAATATTGTCGAGGGTAATGACGTCCTGAGGGGGAACGTCCATCGTGATGGTTCTCATATCTACTTTTACCATTCTATCTACAACGGGAATCAGAATGATCAGACCGGGTCCTTTGGTATCGATCACCCTTCCCAGACGAAAGATGACACCTCTCTCATACTCGTTCAGTATCCTGATGGCGGATGCCAGAAACATCACGACCAATACAATCAATACAATCAGCGACATAGACATAATTATCCTCCTTGTTTATCTGCCATTTCTTCAACTTTAATTTTAAGCCCTTCAACGCTTATGACTTTAACTTCTTTTCCCTTTTCCACCGGCTTCTCGCTCGCTGCATCCCAGTATTCACCCTTGATAAAGGCTTTTCCGGTTTCATGAATATCCGTTACCGCTTCGCCTGTTTCGCCCACCATCCCTTCTTTTCCCGTGTGCCGCTTTCTCATCTGTGCCTTCAGGACGAGGGTGATGACGCCTGCAAAAAACAGGCAGATGATAGCCAAAGCAGGAATCATGACCTGCCATGAGACCCTCAAGGAGGGGTCAGGCGAATCGAAGAGCATCAAAGAGCCCATGATGAGCGAGATGATTCCACCTATAGTCAGAATCCCGTGACTGACGACTTTCAGCTCCGCAATGAACAGAATGATGCCGAACAAAATCAGAAGAATGCCGGCGTAGTTGACCGGAAGCGTCTGCAAGGAAAAGAAAGCGAGGAGCAGAGCTATCCCCCCGATGACTCCGGGCAGGATCACGCCGGGATTGGCAAATTCAAAATAGAGACCGGCAAGGCCGACGAGAAGCAGAATATAGGCAATGTTCGGATCGCTGATGGTCGCGAGAATCTTCTGGCGTGTTCCCATTTTTTTCTCATTGATAACAGCGCCCTTTGTCTTCAGAACTCTTTTTCCGGTGGATAAAACGACCTCCTTGTTGTCGGCCTGCTCCATCAACTGATTCAAGTCGGCTGCCACATAATCGATTACCTTTAGCCTGAGGGCTTCTTCGGCCGTGATGGATTCGCTTTTTCTCACCGCCTTTTCGACCCAGTCCTCATTTCGTCCCCTCTTTTTGGCGATACCCTTTACATAGGCCACGGCATCGTTTTCCACCTTCTTCATCATGGTTTTATCCGCACCGCCGATGCCGATTCCGACCGGATGAGCCGCCCCGATGTTGGTACCCGGCGTCATGGCGGCAACATGGGCCGCCATCGTGATGATAACCCCTGCGGACGCCGCTCTGGCGCCGGAGGGAGACACATAAACAAAAACGGGTATGGAAGAATTCAATATGCCCTTTGCGATGTCTCTCATCGCCAGATCGAGCCCGCCCGGCGTGTCCAGCAGGATGATCAAGCCGTCCGCGCCGCCTTTTGCCGATTCATTGATACTCTGCATAATATATTCGGCAACGGGCGGTGTAATGGTTGCGCTGACCGTAATCAGATCAAAAACCGGCCGTTTTTCTTCAGCGTAAGACAGGCCCGTAGACAGTAAAAACGCGGCACAGATTAAAACATATCGACAGATTCTCTTGTGTAACATATTCAGGCCTCTTTTTTCCGGATCCCCAACATTTTCATGACCACCTGCATGTCTTCCCAGACCAGTTTTTTGGCGCCCTCGTTTCTGAGGAGATACGCGGGATGGTAGGTGGGCATTACCTTGATGCCTTGATAGGAATGGAATCTGCCCCGCAGGGCGGTTATAGGCACTTCCTTTTTCAGGAGTGTCTGGGCGGCAAAGGTTCCCAGAGCGCAGATGACTTCGGGCCGTATCGCCTGAATTTGTTTCCTCAGAAACGGTTCACAGGCATGGATTTCATCCGGCTTCGGATTCCGGTTGCCTGGAGGCCGGCATTTGAGAATGTTGCAGATATAGACATCCTTCCTGGAAAGCCCCATGGCGGCGATGATTCTAGTCAAAAGCTGGCCCGCGCGTCCCACAAACGGTCTTCCCTGTGCGTCTTCATCCGCTCCCGGCGCCTCTCCGACAAACAGGAGATTCGCATCCGGATTGCCTTCTCCGAATACGATATTGGTCCGGCCCCGACTTAAGGAACATCTTTGACAATCACCGAGTTCATGTTTCACCTCCCCGATCGCGGCGGACCCGTTCCGCTGTAACAGACCGGATGCCTGACGATCATCGCCTGCAACCGCACCCTTTCCGGAAGAGAGATTGCCGAGTTCGTCAGGTTCAGTCATATCGACTTTCGGGGTCAATGAACCCTCCAGGCGCAGATATGACAAAGGTCTTCCCCGCTCGATGTCCTGTTCGATGTGTGATCGGAGGGATTGAACCATGTCAAGGAGTTCTCTTCTTATTTCTTCCGCTTCTTCCGGCATATTCATTTTCTTTTTCTGGCGATGACGATGTCTCTGATCCTGTCAAGAATCCTGTCCGCCGCTTCCATCTTGTCCATCATGGGCAGTTCCTGCTGCCCGCCGTCCCTGTCGAGAATTCTGATGATGTTTGTATCATACCCGAACCCGGCGCCGGCCTGTGTCACGTCATTCGCGACGATGAGATCCATGTTTTTGTCGAATAGTTTAACCTGTGCATTAATTGTCAGATTTTCCGTCTCAACCGCGAAACCGACAAGGATGCGCTTTCCCTTCTTCCTGCCGATTTCCGCGATGATGTCCGGATTTCGCGCCAGTGTCAGTGTCAGTGGGCCGGGCCGCTTTTTTATTTTTGATTCCGAACGGACATCAGGCCGGTAATCGGCCACGGCGGCGGCTTTGATAATGACGGTGGACGCCTTGAGATGCTCCATGACGGCATTTTTCATTTCCACGGCGCTGGAGACGGATACGACCGTCATCCCACGCGGTGCGGGCAACGATACGGGGCCGCTGACAAGAACCACCTCTGCGCCTCTCCGCCTGGCGGCAATCGCCAGGGCATACCCCATTTTTCCGGAAGAATAATTCGTGATATATCTGACCGGGTCGAAGGGTTCTCGCGTCGGACCCGCCGTGACAAGGATCTTCTCTCCGGATAAATCTTTTTCCGTCAGGATCGACTCCACCTCTTCGACGATCTCGGACACATCCGGAAGCCTTCCACGCCCCTCCCAGGCGCACGCCAGCTCCCCGTATCCCGGCTCCATGAATAGATAGCCTCCGGCCGTCAGCTTCTTAATATTTTCCCGGACGATCGGGTTTTCGTACATGCCGGTATTCATGGCAGGACAGATAAGCACAGGCGCTTTTGTGGCCATGACCACCGTTGACAAAAGATCGTCCGCCAGCCCGGCGGCAATCTTTCCAATGATGTTGGCCGTTGCCGGTGCAATCAACAGAATCTCCGCAAATGTCGCCAGAGTGATGTGGGCAAGATTGTAATTGTCTGCAGAAGCAAACATGTCGGAATAGACGGGATGTCCCGAAAGGGTTCTGAATGTCAGCGGAGCGACGAATTCGGTCGCATTTTTGGTCATGACAACCCTCACGTCAGCGCCTTTCCTGACAAATTCCCGCGTCAATTCGGCAGCCTTGTACGAGGCAATGCCCCCCGTTACGCCCAATACGATTTTCCTGCCCTGCAGTATCATCTGTCCGACCTCAGAATTTTTATTATTCTTTTTCTATAACAATTCCTATAGACAAGTTCAAGGAGTTAATATGGAATCCCTGACGCAACAAAGACAATGTTTGCCTTGCAAAATGGCGCAAAAGCCATTATAAGTCTGCCCGGATTCCAAGCAAGTGAAGTCTCCCGTCCGAGGGCGGGATTTACCTGGAAAGAATTTGTAAAAGAAGCCGGGGTATGCGGGATGTGCCGCCGGTTGATGAGGGTCTCGATGAAAACATACAAACCTTATATCATCAGTATTTTAGTTCTATTCATCGCCGGAGGCGGATGGTGGTTTTTTAACACATTCGGTGAGTGGGAAAAGCCTGCCATAACATTCGATCAGGAGATCAATGCTATCGGCATGCAAAAAGCTTTTCAGATCACATTCACGGATCGAAAACGGGGTCTCCGCAATACATCTGTGACGGTGTCACAGGACAACCAGACCCAGATTCTCTCTTCCATCAATTATCCCGCTCCGGGAACGAAAGAAGAAATAGTGTCGGTCGCCGTTGACCCGATCACCATGAAACTTCACAACGGACCGGCTGTTCTCAATGTGACGGCCACCGATTATGCCCTCTGGAAAAATCAGACCGTGATAAGCCGGCAAATCAACATCGACGTAACACCGCCGCAGGTATATCTCCTCAATCCGACAAATCATATCAATCCGGGCGGCGCCTGTGTCGTCACCTATAGAACATCGGAACCGGTCGTCATGACCGGCGTCCGGGTAGCAAATGCCTTCTTTCCGGGTTCTACTGTCACGATCTCCGGGAAACCCGGCTACGTCAGTTATTTTGCCTTTCCAATTGAAGCAAGCGGCAAAGCGATAAGTGTCAAGGTATCGGCAAAGGATGAAGCGGGAAACGAGACGTCCGTCAACGTCCCCTATCTGATCATGGCCAAAAAGTTTCGCAGTGACAAGATGTCATTGTCCGACAGCTTCCTGGAACAGAAAATGCCTGAATTCCAGTCATATATTCCTTCTCTCCGCGGAAAGACTCCGGTGGAAACATTCATGTATGTGAATGGCTTTTTGCGTGAGGACAACAACAAAATCATTCAGGAAGTCTGTCAGAAAGTCTCGCCGAGACAGCTCTGGCAGGATACGTTCGTAAGAATGAAAAACGCCGCGCCCATGGCCATGTTTGGCGATAAACGCTCTTACGTCTATCAGGGAAAGGTTGTGGGTGAAAGCACCCATCTGGGCGTCGATCTGGCCTCGACCGCCCACTCCCCCATTGAGGCGGCCAACAACGGCGTTGTCGTTTATACAGGCTATCTCGGCATTTACGGCAACACGGTGATCATTGACCACGGCCTGGGGCTGTTCACGCTTTATGCCCACATGGATGCGATTCACGTCAAGAACGGACAGGAAGTGAAGAAGAGTGAGACCATCGGACAATCAGGAACGTCGGGGCTTGCCGGCGGAGATCATCTTCATTTCAGCATCCTCGTGGGAGGACAGTTTGTCAATCCCCAGGAATGGTGGGATGCCCATTGGATCGCCGACAATGTGACCAAGAAATTAGAGGTTTCTTTTTAACTTTTTGTAATATCCCGGTGGTTTATCGTAACCACGTATTTCTTATCCGACAAATAAGCGCCCAGATGGTTGGCGAGAACAACCGATCTGTGTCTGCCCCCCGTACACCCCAGAGCGATATTCAGCCTGGACTTTCCCTCTTTTTCATAAAGGGGAATGAGAAAGGCCATCAATTCATACAGTTTCTGGACAAATATCCGGCTTTCGTCGGACCCCAGGACATACTCCCTGACATGCGGATGATGGCCGTCAAAATGTTTTAATTCTTCGACAAAATGGGGATTGGGTAGAAACCGTACATCCAGTACGATATCCGCATCAGCGGGGACGCCATAACGATATCCGAAGGATGTCACATGAATGACCAGCCTGTGACTTGCCGGCGAAGAAATAAAATACCTCTGCACGATGTCTTTTAACTGATGCACATTGCAGGATGTCGTATCAATGACCTTCTCCGCCATATTTTTCAAGGGAGTCAGTTTTTCTCTCTCCAGATTGATTCCGTCCATAACGGAACCTTTTACAGACATGGGATGAACCCTTCTTGTCTCGCTGAACCGGTGCAGAAGGGCATCATCGCTTGCGTCAAGAAACAGAATCTCGATTTTATAGCCCCTTTCTCTCAAACGGGCAAATACCTTCGTGTAGGTCTCGAGGAAACTTTTCTCCCTCAAATCCATGACCATGGCAACTATCGGAACCTTCTTCGATGACTCAGACTGAATACTGAGGAATTTTGGCAACAGAACAACCGGCATATTGTCGACACAGTAAAAACCAATGTCCTCCAAGGCTCTGAGGGCTGTACTTTTACCTGAGCCGGACATGCCTGTGATAATCACAACGCGGGGAGTTTTCATACAACACGGCCTCCACTCGAAAAATTCCTTGTTGCTTTGTCGATTCTTCCTGCAGGTTCCCTCCAGCCCGAGCCTGCAGGAAAACCCATGCACGGAAGTTTCACGCCCAGGATGTCATAAGCTTCACCAAAGGCGTCATTTGCCGGCATACTCCCATGATCATCCGGGATTCCGAATTTAACCACGATATTCACAACTGTCTCCTCGCGGACGGATGCCTCTCCAAAAAGGTCTTTCGCATTGAAGATTCCCACATTTTTGATTGCCAGATAATTTTTCACCGATTCATGGCTGCGTCCGTATAACACCCCTCCCTTTTTTTTCATGATTTCAATGACGTCATCTGCAATCCAGGTGTGTCCCTCCGCTGCCAGCCTCATGGCGCACATGGTTTTTCCCGTTCCGCTCTCCCCGGTAATCATCACGCCGACGCCATTAACGTTTACAAGCGCCCCGTGCACCATCACCACGTTATCAATCTTTTCCCGCAGAAAACGCAGCAGGCGGCTCTCAAGGAGATACCCGTCGTATAAAGAGGTTAATACCGGAATGCGATAAACATTTGAGAGATGAACAATAAACTCCGGCAGGAATCTGGTTTGAGAAAAGATAATACAGGGAATGCCTGCCAGGCGAATGATTTGAAATATTTTCTCGCGCGCTGAAGCGGTGGTCTCTGTCAGTGTATTAATATGGGAAGGAGCGAGAATCAGAATGGTTTCGGGATGCAGGTTGTCATAGAATGACTTATTTTCCCTGCACCGCTGAGCGCCTGTACGACCTATTTTATTTTCAGAACCATATCGGCATATTGTCTGTGCTAAACCCAGTCGTTTGCCGGCATCTCTCAGCAGCTGTTCTACTGTCATACAATTCATCGTGATTAGGTAATCCTGAAACCTCCCCCGCTAACAGGCATCATCTCTTTCAGCAATCAACCGGTACAGATCATCTTTCGTCTTCGCTTCTATCAGATTCCCCCGGAACTCGCTGTCTTTGAGCATCCGGGATATTTTGGCCAGCACCTTCAGGTGCTGACCGGTTGTGCTTTCCGGAGCCATCAGGAGAAAAAATAGATGAACCGGTTTTCCATCCATGGCATTGAAATCAACCCCATCTTTGCTTCTCCCGAATGACACGATCAAATCACCCATATCACTGTGCTTGCCATGCGGTATGGCGATCCCGTCTCCGATCCCCGTACTTCCAAGTTTCTCTCTTTCAAGCAGGACGTTCACCACGGCATCATGATTGACTTTCATATCACTCTGCAGAAATATCGCCGACAATTCAGCAAGCACATCTTTTTTGCTCTTTGCAACCAGGTCTTCGATAATATATTCTTTCCTGAACAGATCCGTAACCTTCATGAACCTTCCTTTACTCTTCAACTGTTGGTTTCTATCAGTAAATATTTCCCATCATCCCGAAGATAAACGACACTGACCTTTTCAGTTGAAGCGTCCCTGTATATGATAAACCTGTTTTTCAATGATTCGACCTCCATGATGGCTTCATCCAGAGACATGGGTTTCAATACAATCATTTTTGTCTCCACGACCCTGGTATCCGGATTTTCATCCATATCTTCCGCTCTTTGCTCCATGCCGCCAATATTTCCACCACGAACAGAATTTGTCTTCTGGCTCCTGATCTTTTCCTTTTTCTTCTTGAGTTGACGTTCGATTTTCTCAATTGCATCATCAATGGCAAGGTGCATGTCCTTGGCTTCTTCTTTCGCATTAACATTTAATCCGTTTGCCATTAAATTGACTTCTGCTACATTCCTGAATTTTTCAACGGAGAGAACGACGCGCGCTTCTACTGGATTATCAATATACTTCTTGAGTTTCTTTAATTTTTCCTCGATATATTCCCGATGCCAGTTTTCCCCCTCCTTATTCCTGAAAGTTACAGAAATCTTCATAACTACCTCCTCTTACATTTCGTTCTCATTATAGGTTGTTCCCCATGCGTCCGCTTGACTTAAAAATACTTTTTCCTCTTTGACGATGGGAGAATGCCCATCATTTCCCTGTATTTTGCGACAGTTCTTCTCGCAATGGATATGCCCGATTTTTCCAACAGTTCGACGATGTCATGGTCACTGTATGGTTTTTTTGGTTTCTCCCCGCTGATGATCTTTTTGATTTCTTCCCTGACGCTCTTCGATGCCAGGCTGTCCCCGTCTGTTTTATGGATACCGCTACTGAAGAAGAACTTCAACTCAAAAATCCCTCTCGGAGAATGCATGTATTTATTGGTAACAACGCGACTGATCGTTGATTCATGCATCTCCACATCATCCGCCACATCCCTGAGGACGAGGGGTCTCAAATGTTGAATTCCCTGATCGAAAAACTCTCTCTGGAACTTAAGGATGCTTTCCGTCACTTTGTAAACCGTGCGGTGTCTCTGCTGAATGCTCTTGATAAGCCACGTCGCCGATTGCATCCTTTCCTTGACATACTTCCGGCCGCTTTCCGAATCGTGATTCGGACCGAGTCCGCTCATAATATCCCGATAAAAATTACTGATTCTCAATCTTGGCAGCCCGTCATCATTCAGGAGAATCTTGTACTCATCGCCTGACTTGAAAACAAAGACATCCGGCACAATGGCGGAGATACTTTCCGCCTGATACCTGCTGCCGGGTTTCGGATCCATGTTGCTGATCAGCACGACAATCTTCAGGACATCATCGAGAGGAACCTTGAGTTTTCTCGCAATGTTCGGATAATTCTTGATTTCAAGATCTTTCATGTGGTTGGTAATAATCGTTTCTATAAGGGGATCCGATAGTCCGAAGATCCTGGCTTGAATCAGGAGACATTCCCTGATATCCCGTGCGGCGATACCGGGAGGATCGAAATCCTGAACCCTTTTTAAGACCGCTTCAACAAAATTCTGATCCACCCCCGTCTGGACGGCAATTTCATCTGCCGTTGCAATCAGATATCCATTGTAGTCAATGTTTCCGATGATCTGCTCACCCACCTTCATTTCAAGTTCTGTAAACCGTGCGAGTTTTAATTGCCACATCAAATGGTCGGTCAGAGATTGTTTCACCGTCAACACGTTATCCCATGAAAGAGCTTCATCTCTTTCACGATCATATCTCACCCCTACAGGGCCGTAGTCTTCGAGGTAGTTGTTCCAGTCGAAATCGTCCTTTCCGTCACCCTCCCCTGTAATTTCCTCGGTGCGTTCGACGACCCTGACTTCTTCCCTGCCGGCTACATCTGTTTCCCCCTCTTCGGGTACAGGAACATCTTCAGGATATTCCTCGGCAGTGACTTCCTCAAGCAGCGGGTTTTCTTCCATCTCCTGCTGAATCATATCAATCAGCTCCAGCCTCGAAAGCTGCAGAAGCTTGATCGCCTGCTGCAGTTGGGGCGTCATGATAAGCTGTTGTGTCAGCTTCAGATTTTGCTTTAGCTCAAAAGCCATTTACTGTCCGCCTGCCTATAATCGCCTGTATCGTTCATTCAGAGAACGAAATCCTCGCCAAAGTATATTTTTCTCGCAATCTCACAATGGGCTATCGCCTCCGGATTCCCTTCGACCAGCACGGTTCCTTCATTGATGATATACGCCCTGTCACACACAGAAAGCGTTTCTCTGACATTGTGATCGGATATGACGACGCCGATCCCCTTGGATTTCAACTTATTGATAATCTTCTGAATATCAATCACTGCAAGAGGATCAATACCGGCAAAAGGCTCATCAAGAAGAATATATTTAGGTGATGTCACAAGCGCCCGGGTAATCTCGACCCTTCGTCTTTCCCCGCCTGACAAAGAATAAGCCCTTGCCTTCGCGAGATGAAAAAGATCCAGTTCCCCCAGAAGTTCCTCCAGTCTTCTTTTTCTCTCTTCTTTGTCTGTATGGACCGTTTCGAGAATTGACATGATATTTTCTTCTACTGTCAATTTTCTGAAAATGGATGGTTCCTGGGGCAGATAGTTTATTCCTTTTCTGGCTCTGATATACATGGGGCATCGGCTGATGTCTTCTCCGTTTAAGCAGATGTTTCCGCTATCGGGCCATATCAATCCGACGATGATATAAAACGTTGTGGTTTTGCCCGCGCCATTGGGACCCAAAAGGCCTACCACTTCCCCGGGATTGATTTCCAGGTCTACCTCATTGACAACCTTTCTGCTCCCATAGATCTTTGTCAACCCCTGTGCTGCCAATATTCCCATGGATTCAAGTGAAGCCCCGCTCAACGACGACCACCCTTTATGTTTTTGTCTTTATCATCCTCCGGGTAGATGATCGCTTTTACCCTCTTGTTTTCACCGCTTTCAACAACCCCCCTGTCTTCATCAAGAAAGACGACGATCCTGTCTCCCCGTATGACGTTCCGTCCTTCGCGCATCACGGCATTGCCCGTCATAACGATCTTCTGGGTATCCTGAAAAAAAACGGCATCTTCCCCTGTTACAATCCTTTCGCCCTGCGTGACAGTGACACGTCCTTTCGCCTCAATTTTCTCCAGATCTCCCATGTCACCGGCTCCTTTTGGATGCGATTTCTCCGGCTTGCCGGGATCCTTTCGATAATACAGAAGAAGCTTATCCGACTTGATGACTCTATCGGCCTGAGTGGCGACGGCATTGCCGGAAAATACCACGAGTTTTTTTTCATTGTATGCGTCCAGCCGGTCTGAAACAATTTGTATGGGCTGATTTGCATCTATCTTTGGCTTCTTCCTGGCGACAGACTCCCTGGCATCGAGATTCCAGAGGGGAGCGACCATCAAAATAAACAGAACCCATAACGCTTTCGTGATGATACAACGCCGGTTACCGGTCATTTTTATGTATCCTGGCTTTTACCTTCGACAATAGAGATACGCCCTGATCATTGAGCGACAGGGTCATGCCTGTCCCCCGGACCTGCATCCGGGCATTTTCCATGACAACGGGAGAATCTGTATAGAATCGTTTCTCGGAACCGGAATATTTCAGGATATCTGTGGTCAGACGATCTCCCTTATCAGAAACGATGGTAACGTTTCCTGAAATTTCAATGTTTTTTGTTTCCGTATTCATCCGGCCGCTCTTTCCCGTCATGACGAAGGTTTTACCATCCTGCATGATGACCTTTATCTTCAGATTGTCGAAGACAGCAAGATTTTCATTTTTCATATACTTTGCAGCATCCGCTATGATCTCCCACTTCAAGCCTGTATCAGCTACATCCGTATAAAGCACATCTCTGACCTGAAGATCTATGTTGTCGGACAAAATTTTAATTCTGTTGTCTTCAGAAGAATATTCAGCCCGCAGAATCAAAAATACAACCGCTGCCAGCACTAAAAATAACGCAGAGCCGATGATAACGGCCTTTTTATTCTTCATAAATTGAAAACCCGTCATTGAAACCCGTCTCCTGTCGGTCAGGCTTTCCGGTGGGGGGAATACGTATTCGCGTCATGGCATTAAAGATGCGAGCCTGCTCATCCGACATTTTCTTCCGTTACTGATTTTATATCATTCGCCTTGACATATGTAAAGATTAAACGTGAAATGCTATTATTACAATATGTTACGAAATGTCATATCTCTGAATCACGTCTGTCCATTTACCCTGGCATTGAAGAATAAGGTCGCATATTTCCCTGACGGCTCCGCTGCCTCCGACATTCCTCGTAATATAATCGACGGATCTTTTTACTTCCTCGGTCGCATCGGCAACAGCAACCGAGAACCCCACCCTTTTAAGAAGGGGAATATCCACAATATCATCTCCGACATAGGCGATGCCTTCGCGGTTCAGCATTCTCTTGCTGAGGATTTCGTTAAAAATTGCCACTTTGTCATGAATGCCCTGGTGAACCTCGGCAATTCCCAGATCCTTTGCCCGATGCTCCACAACATGCGAATGCCTTCCTGTTAAGAGGACAACATCAATTCCATATCGCATAAGCATTTTAATGCCGTGCCCATCTTTAACATTAAAAAACTTTGTCTCCCTTCCTGTGTCGTCCATAATGATCCGGCCGTCCGTCATGACCCCGTCGACATCGAGAATCAAAAGAAGAATCGCTCTGATCCTGCGGATCAAATTTTCGTCTAAACCACCCGGTTCCGCCTGCCTTTGCTCCATCGTCGTCATGGTCTGGCGCCTTCCCTTCTAAAGTCTTTTTTCACAATTCCGTCAATCTCCACAAGCATTTTAAGAAGATCAGGAAGAGAATCAAGGTACAGGGAGTTGGGGCCGTCGCACCGGGCCGTTTCCGGTTCCGGATGGACTTCCAGGAACAAACCGTCTATCCCTGCGGCAACCGCTGCCCGTGCCAGGAAAGAGACCATATCCCTCTGACCGCCGGATGCGGCGCCCGAACCGCCGGGAAGCTGAACGCTATGGGTGGCGTCAAATACAACCGGATAACCCATGTCTCTCATGATGGGGATGGAACGAAAATCAGCGACAAGATTGTTGTACCCGAAAGTCGTTCCCCTTTCCGTGATCATGATCTTTTCATTGCCGGTGGATGACGCCTTTATCAGGATATTCCGGACATCCCACGGCGCCAGAAATTGACCTTTCTTGATATTGATTACCTTCGCCTGTTTCGCTACTTCGATAATGAAATCCGTCTGTCTGCACAGAAAAGCAGGCACCTGGACAACATCCAATATTTCCGATGCAGGCTTTATTTCTTCAAACCGGTGGACATCGGAGAGAACGGGAACGTCAAAATCCCTTTTTATCCTTTCCAATATCTGAAGACCCTGCACAAGGCCCGGCCCCCTGTAACTGTTGATGGATGTCCGGTTTGCCTTGTCGTAGGACGCCTTGAAAACCAACGGAATCTTCATCGCCGCTGTAAGATTCTTCAAATACTCGGCAATATTTCTCGTTAATTTTTCATCTTCAATGACACAGGGGCCGGCAATGAGAATAAACGGCGCCCCGTCACCGATTACAATATCTCCAAGAGCGATTTCATTCATATTTGAGTTCCATTTCCCTGCTGAATTTTTTATAAAACACTTCCGACATCACAATCCATCGTCACTTCCCCATAGAGACTCCGTCGTGTAAGGAGAGATTTTACCCTCATCCCCCATGTTTTTTCTCGATGATTCTGATTCTCATCTGGGGAATCTTTCGCGCCGCCTTTGTCAACTCCGGATTCAAGCCATAGGCATTTTTATATGCCTTCAGGGCTTCCTCGTACATTTCCTCCTTTTCGTATGCCTCTCCCAGATTCAGGTATACCTGACTGTCCTCCGGATCATACCTTAACGACATTTTATAATATTCAATTTCCTTATCCACATTATTCTTGAGGCCGTAAACATAAGCCATGTTTGCATAACCGGCCGCTTTCCTCGGTTCCAGTTCAATCATTTTTCTGTAAGCCTTGATTGCCTTGTCGTATTGCTTTTCACTGACATAATACTCTGCCAGGATGTTCAAAACATCTATGGTTGGACGTTTGACGGCAGATTTTTCATATTCGGCAACAGACTCTCTTTTCTTACCCAGTTTCTCGTATGTATAGGCAAGGTTATAATGAATCTGCGGATCTTTAATGCCGTTTCGGATTGCTTTTTCGTAATGTTCGGCAGACTGTTTGTACTTTTTCAGCTCCCCGTAAGCAAAGCCGAGATTCGCATGGGCAGATGCCTTCTGGGGTGTCACTTTGATGATCTTTTCATACAGCTTGATGGCTTTGTCATATTTTTTACTTTTATATTCAATATTTGCCAGTCTGAATACGGCATCGGGATCGCCGGGAGTTATTTTAAGAACCTTCTCATAGGCCAGCACCGCCTCCCTGTCAAGATTCTGTTTTTCATATGCCACAGCCAGATTAAACTGGACAACGGGATCCCTGGGATTGAGGGAAATGGCCTTTTTATAATACTCAATTTCCTCATTAAATTGCCCTTTCCCGCTATAGGCGAGTCCTATATTGGCATGGGCGGATACATTTCGCGGTTGCTTTTTAATCACTTCTTTATACCATTTTATGGACTCGTCATATTTGCCCGCTTTAAGGGAGGCGCCGGCCAGTGCTGCCATAGCTCTCTCATCGCCGGAAGTTTTTGTGAGGATGTGTCTGTACTGCTCCATGGCATGATTAAAATTTTTCGTTTTTTCATAGGCCTCGGCAAGCCGGTATCGCACGGCGTGATCGTCAGGATGTATTTTCAGGGCCGCCTTGTAGTTCTCAACCGCCTTCCCCCAGTCTCCCGCATAACTGTAAGCAATCGCCATATTAACATAGGAGGAGGATTCTGAAGGATACAGTTTGATCTGTCTTAATCCGAGCTTGAGAGCCTGATCATACTCTTTCACTTTTATATAACAGTTGATCAGCTCGGTCATTGCCCCTGCATCGTCCGGCTTCAATGCGAGAATTTCCTGATATTGAGTAATGGCTTTATTCATCATGCCGGACTGGCTGAATAACGCTGCCAGCATCTTGCGGACGCTGATGTCTTTGCTGTTCATGGCGATGGCTTTTTTCAGATACTCAATCTGCGCATGCCGGTCCTCCGAGGTTTTGGCATATCTCAGCCAGTCCTGTGGCGTGACGATAACCTGTATCGGAATGCTTGCAATCACTTCATCGTGATATTTGATATGAACCCCACCCGCAGGTACAGCTTCGCTGCCCGGGCGTATTCCTCCGGACTTGACAATATGATCAACCAGGTCAACGCCTCGCAGCAATACCCGAAAGTCATTCTGAGCCCCCATGCCTTCCACATCAACGGCAATACCTCTGCCGAAAATGACATCGGTTGAAACATCCTTGACGACAAATTCATCCCGGTATGTCACCTCAAGGGTGTCGCCCGTGGTCAGCCTGTAGTCCTTCCCGTTTTTTTCTATGTCAATGTAATAAAATCCCGGTTTATGTCCGAGGAGGTAGTGGGACAAACTCCCCTTCGTTCTCGAGATATTCGAAAAAAACGCATCCTTTTTCTGCGGAAAGAATTGATATGAAACTACCAGCCCGGCAACAAGAAGTAATAGCAGGGTAGAAATTCCCACGATGACATACAGTCGCCGACGCGGAATTTTTAACGTTTCCTCTTTTTTGTCCGGCACATGATCCACTCTTTTTCTTTAACCCCTCGGATGGTATTTCTTGTGAATCTGCTTCAATCTGTCACGGGTGATATGTGTGTAAACCTGTGTGGTTGATATATCTGCGTGCCCGAGCATGATCTGGACGGAACGAAGGTCTGCGCCGCCTTCCAGCAGATGGGTGGCAAAGGAATGTCTGAAGGTGTGAGGATGAACTTTTTTCGCCAAACCCGCTTTCAAGGCGTACTTTTTCACCATTTTCCAGAAACCCTGCCGGGTAAAACCTTCACCCAGCCGGCTGAGGAAGAGGACATCCGTCGATTTCTTCCTCAGGAATACAGATCTGGCTTCATGAACATAGGTATAGAGACAATCATAGGCCGATTTGCCGACCGGTATCACCCTTTCCTTCTCCCCTTTCCCCATGGCAACGAGATATCCCACCTGCCAGTTTATGCTGCTTGTGGCCAGCGAAATCAATTCGGACACACGCGTCCCCGATGCATACATGAGTTCCAGCATTGCCGTATCCCTGACACCTGTCGGCGTATCGCTGCCCGGCTGCATCAGGAGGCGGTTCATTTCTTCCTGACTTAAAGTGTCGGGCAGACGCATCCATACCTTTGCCAGTTCAATATTTGCGACGGGATTGTGATCGATTCTACTCTCCCTAAGCAGATATTTATAGAACACTCTAATGG
>Ga0163209_1000242_pt1 | contig 22948 bp, 21 predicted proteins | sample Kivu_160m_FD_113538 | JGI IMG/M metagenome (GOLD analysis project Ga0163209, IMG submission 113538) | Freshwater microbial communities from Lake Kivu, Western Province, Rwanda to study Microbial Dark Matter (Phase II) - Kivu_160m | ecosystem: Environmental > Aquatic > Freshwater > Lake ...
GAAAAAGCCAGGGAGGAGGCGATGAAGATTCAACAGGAGATGGAGGAGATACTCTCTTAAAGTAACCCGGCGTTTTTCAGGATTTCCCTTAATTTAGGACGGGTATTCATTTCTGTTTTTATAGATTCAACCTTTTGTTCGGTCCGGATCATACGGTCCCGATCGTCAAGTGTGTATGGCACTTCCTTTACTCCGGCTTTGGCCAGGAAAGGCAGGAGTACCATGGAAATGCAGATAATCTGATTTATTGTTTTCATTTCAATGCGGATTAAGTACATACCGCTTAATCCGGTTAGCAAGGCAAAGGTAATGCTGAAAAAAGAAAAAGTTAGTACCCTTCTTAGATAATCTCCGGGTCTTACTCCACAATCGTCACCCAGCCGTGCGTGTCCGGCTCTGTCCCCTCCTGGATCCCCTTTAACAGATGGTAAAGTTTTTGTGAAATGGTTCCGGCCTGACCGTTTTTACAGTATTTATATTCTTTCCCCGTATCGCGGTCATGGATGAGGCAGATGGGGGATATCACAGCCGCAGTGCCGCAGGCGCCCACTTCGTCAAACTCTTCGAGCTCCTCAACCGGGACATGGCGCTGTTCGACCTTCAATCCCATTTCGGCAGCCAGCACGCGCAGCGACATGTTGGTGATGGATGGCAGAATGGAGGAGGAATCGGGTGTTATATAGGTGTTTCCTTTGATCCCGAAGAAGTTGGCGGGGCCGGCCTCGTCAATGTACTTCTTTTCTTTCGCATCCAGAAAGATGCAGGAGGCATATCCGTCCTTGTGGGCCCGCTGACCGGCGAGAAGGCTCGCGGCATAGTTGCCGCCCACCTTGATATGGCCGGTCCCCAGCGGAGCCGCGCGATCAAAATCCCGCACAACCTGCATTTTAACAGGGTTGAACCCCTCCTTGAAATAGGGTCCGACCGGTCCGACGAAAACCAGGAACATGTATTCCTTTGCAGGGGCAACCCCGACCTGTGGCCCCGTACCGATCAGCAGGGGCCGGATATAGAGTGATGCGCCTTCCCCGTAAGGCGGGACATATTTCAGGTTCAGTTTCACCGCTGTCAGAACGGCTTTGATAAAAAGTTCTTCGGGGAACTCGGCCATCATGATTCCGCGGGCCGACCGGATCATCCTCCGGGCATTTTCCTCTATCCGGAAGATCCTGATCTTTCCGTCCTTCCCCTGAAATGCTTTCAGTCCCTCGAAGGCCTCCTGTCCGTAATGCAGGCAGGTTGCCGCCATGTGCATGGTGATGGTTTCGGAGGAAGAAACCTCAAGTTCGCCCCATTCTCCGTTCCTGTAGTAGCACCGGACATTGTAATCCGTCTTGAAATAACCAAACGGCAGGGTTTTCCAATCGATCGTTTCCATAGTATATTGTGTTTTGCAGTGTTCCGGGCGAAAAGCCTGGTAAAATTAGAAATTTTCAGCATAAGTGTCTCATCTGGTAAAAAAAAATAGCAAGTCAGCATCGGGTTGTCATTTTGTCAGCCATTATGATATGGCACTGCCTTTGACATAAAAATGCGCAAAAAAACTCGATCATTATGCAACAGGGTAAAATCAATGTTCAAACCGAGAACATCTTTCCGATCATTAAAAAATTTCTGTATTCAGAACATGAAATATTCCTGCGTGAGCTGATCTCCAATGCAGTGGATGCAACCCAGAAACTTAAAACCCTGGTTGCGCTAGGCAAATACAACGGCGATCCGGGCGACCTCACCATCACGGTGACGGTTGACAAGAAAAAGAAGACCATCTCCGTCAGGGACAGCGGGATCGGCATGACGGCATCCGAGGTTGACAAGTATATCAACCAGATCGCCTTCTCCAGCGCCGAGGAATTCATTAAGAAGTTCAAGACCAAGTCGGAAGCTGAGATGAATGCCATCATCGGCCACTTCGGGCTGGGCTTCTACTCGAGCTTCATGGTCTCGAAGAAGGTGGAAATTCTCACCAAGACCTATCAGAAAAAAGGCGAAACTGCGGCAGTACGCTGGGAATGCGACGGCAGCCCTGATTACGTCATGGATGATTGCGACAAGAAGGACCGCGGGACCGAAGTGATCCTTCATATCGCGGATGATTCCAAGGAGTACCTGGAAGAGAACCGGCTGCTCGAGATCCTGAAAAAATACTGTAAATTCCTCCCGGTGCCCATCCGGTTCGGAACGGAGAAAAAGTGGGAAAAGGTGGAAGGGGAGAAAGATAAAGACGGGCACGACAAGCATGTGGAGACCGAGGTTCCCCGCATCATCAACAACACCGACCCGGCATGGAAGAAAAAGCCGGTCGATCTGAAGGACGAAGATTACAAAAACTTTTACCGGGAACTCTACCCCTACACGTTCGATGAACCGCTGTTCTGGATCCACCTGAACGTTGATTACCCTTTCAACCTCACAGGGATCCTCTATTTCCCCAAAGTCAAACGGAACCTGGAGGTCCAGCGCGACAAGATCCAGCTTTACTGCAACCAGGTCTTCGTAACTGATTCGGTAGAGGGGATCGTGCCCGATTTTCTCACATTGCTCCACGGTGTGCTCGACTCGCCCGATATCCCGCTGAATGTCTCCCGCAGTTACCTGCAGAGCGATCCCAATGTAAAAAAGATCTCGAACCACATCACCAAAAAAGTCGCCGACAAGCTGGAATCGATCTTCAAGGATTCGCGCCTAGAGTTTGAGGCCAAATGGGACGACATCAAGGTCTTCATTGAATACGGCGTTGTTTCGCAGCCTGACTTTTATGACCGGGCAAAAAAATTCAGCCTGTTTAAGAATACAGAGGGCAAATACTTCACCTTCGATGAATACGAGGATCACGTCAAGCATGCCCAAAAGGACAAAGACGGGCACATGGTATACCTTTATACCACCAGCCAGCAGGAACAGTACAGCTACATTGAGACTGCCCGGGCCAGGGGGTATGACGTACTTCTGATGGACGGTGTCCTTGATGCCCATTTCATCAACGCCTTGGAGCAGAAGATGGACAAGACCCGGTTTACGCGGGTCGATGCCGATACGATCGAAAAGCTGATCAAAAAGGAGGACGCACTGCCGTCGAAACTCAGCGACGATCAGCAAAAAAACCTGAAAGAGCTGTTTGAAAAGCACATCGACGGCAAGAAATTCACCATCGTGTTCGAAAGCCTCAGCGAAGGCGATGCCCCGCTGCTGATCACCCAGAATGAATTCATGCGGCGGTTCAGGGACATGTCGGCCCTTGGCGGAGGCGGAGGATATGGCCTCATGGGCGACATGCCGGAGAACTATAACCTCGTAATCAATTCGAACAGCCCTCTGATAAGCCAGGCGCTCAACGAAACTGACGTCACGGCTCAGGAGGAAACCATCAAACGGCTGTTCGACCTCGCCCTGCTGGCGCAGAACATGCTGAAAGGGAAAGAACTGGCAGATTTCATCCAGCGAAGCATCTCGCATCTCAGAAAATAAGCCGGGAGAATTCCATCCGGCTGTCTTATTAATGTGTAATTTCGTAAACAATAACCAAAAACCAGAAGATCATGAAATTAAGTAAAGGTTGGATTATCCTGATCGTTATCGTCGGCCTCATCCTCCTGCTCATTGCCTGGGTGACCGGAATAAATAACAATTTAGTGACAAAGGAGGAAGGCATTAACAAACCTTGGGCTGATGTAGAAAGTCAGTATCAGCGAAGGCTCGATCTGATACCGAACCTGGTAAATACTGTCAAGGGGGTTGCAAATTTCGAACAGCAGACCCTGACGGCGGTGATCGAAGCGCGTGCCAGGGCCACCAGCGTGCAGATCAATCCTAAAAACCTGGATGAGGCATCATTGCAAAAATTCCAGGAAGCTCAGAACGGCGTGAGTTCTGCTCTCGGCAGGTTGATGGTTGTTGTTGAAAAATATCCGGAGTTGAAGGCCACGCAAAATTTCTCCGAGTTGCAAGCCCAGCTCGAATCAACTGAAAACCGGATCCAGGTTGCGCGCATGAAGTTCAATGAAGCCGTTCAGGATTACAACACCTACCTCAGGCGATTCCCGAACAGCATTTTTGCCGGCATGCTCGGATTCCAGCAGAAGGCCTATTTCCAGTCACAGGCAGGCGCTGAAAAGGCTCCGGAGGTGCAGTTCTAAGCTGGCCTTTATGGGACCTTCTGCAAAGGATTTCTTTTCCGATCATGACCGGGAAGATATCAAGCTGGCCATCATGAATGCTGAACTCGATACTTCTGGTGAGATACGCGTGCACATCGAAAATTCTGTCAGGGGTGATGTGCTGGACCGCGCTGCGTTCATTTTCCACAAACTGGGAATGCAGAACACGGAACAGCGCAACGGCGTACTGATCTACCTGGCCGTTCAAAACAGGCGGTTCGCCATCATCGGCGACAGCGGCATCAACCGGGTCGTTCCGGAAAATTTCTGGGACAACATCAAGACAGACATGCTGAACCATTTCCGGGAAAACAGGTTCACCGATGGACTGGTCGGGGCGATCCTGTCAGCCGGACTTCAGCTTAAAAAGCATTTCCCGAGGCTACGGGATGATTCGAACGAACTTTCTGACGATATTTCATTTGGTAAGGAATAACATGAACAACCTGAAGCGTGCGATCGCTTTCATCGCCCTGATAATGGCCTTCACGCGCTCCTCCTCCGGGCAGGAAATACCCGTGAAGCCTGATCCGCCCAGGCTGGTAAATGATTTTGCCGGTATCCTGAGCCCTGATGAGGCAAGTTCTCTTGAGAATAAGCTGGTCGCGTTCAACGACTCCACCTCTACCCAGATCGTGATCGTCACAATTAAATCACTCAGCGGGTACGACAAGCACGAATTTGCCCGTCTTATCGGGGAGCAGTGGGGCGTAGGACAGAAAGGGAAGAACAACGGGGCGGTGATCCTGGTGAAGCCGAACTACCCGGGTGAAAAGGGGCAGGTTTCGATCCAGACCGGATACGGGCTCGAAGGGGCCATCCCCGATGCGCTGGCCAAGCGGATCGTCGAAAATGAAATGCTGCCGAATTTCAGGCAGGGAAATTATTACACCGGACTTGAATCGGCTACTTCTACCATGATCTCGCTGGCCAAAGGGGAATATACCGCTGAACAGTACTCAAAGACCATGAGTAAAAAATCCGGTCTGATTGCTATCCTAATCCCGTTACTGATCATGGCGCTGGTGGTCATCCTGATCAGGAGCTCACGCTCCCGGGGGACTACAATGGGCAAGAGCCTTCCCTTCTGGACGGCGCTCTGGTTGCTTGGTTCCATGGGTCGGGGCCACAGCGGCTCCTGGAGCGATTTCAACTCCGGAGGCGGCGGTTTCGGAGGAGGCGGTTTCGGAGGCGGAGGAGGGTTCGGCGGGTTCGGCGGAGGCAGCTTCGGGGGCGGAGGCGCCGGGGGAAGCTGGTAATAATTACTGGACTCCGAGTTTTTTCTTTACCAGCGCCATGACGTCGTCAGCATCCTCTTTGTAAATGATCACATCTTCAATGGCATTCAGGATGTAGGTGTATTTGTTTTCCTTGGCAACATCTTTAATGGCGACTTTTGCCTTCTGGATAAAGGGATCAACCAACTCCTGCTGCTTTGTCTGCAGGTCCTGGGTCGCCTTCTGCTGAAAAGCGTCGATGCGTGCCTGCAGATCCGTCAACTCCTTTTCTTTTGTCTGCTTGATCAGATCGGACATCCCGGCTGCCTGCGACTGGTAATCTGAATATTTGTTCTCAAACTCCGCCTTCATGGCATCCATCTGGTCGGTGAGGGTTTTCTGGTAATTCTGGAGCTTGATCTTCACCGAATCAATGCCGGGCATAGCGGCCAGAAGCGTATTGAAATCGATATAACCGATCTTCACGGGGTTCTGCGCCTGTGAGGTGAAAGAAAAGGAAGCGACCATGGCAACAACAGCGATAAGCTTAGCTAAATTTTTCATTTTCAATAATTAAGAGGTTTATACTTCGTTTTGGCGATGCAAAAATAAGGATTTTTTTATTTCTTCGGTTCCTTTGATTCGAACGATCCTCCCTGTGGAGCCTCCCTGGCATCCCCGCCCGGCCTGCCGCCCGCGTCGCCTCCCGGGCTCACCCCTGATCCGGGTGATGAGCTCTTCGATCCGGAGGAGGCGCCTGCAGTGGGAGTTCCGGGCTTGGATTTCCCTTTCCTGTTGTTCAGGCTGGCCCCGAGATGGTCGAGGACTTCGTCGCTGATATCATATTTTGGATTGGCATACATCATCGTGAGGCTGCCTCCCTTGTCGAAGATGACCGCATAATTGTTGTTCGTCGCGATCTCCTGGATGGCATTGTACACTTTCTCCTGGATCGGTTTAACAAGTTCCTGGCGCTTTTTAAAGAGGTCGCCGTCCTTGCCGAAACGGGTCCGCTGGAGGTTCTTTGCCTCTTTTTCCTTCTCCACGATCTCCTGCTCCTTCTTCTTTTTCAGGTCGTCGGGCAGCAGGACAGACTGTGTCTGGTAATCTTTGTACATTTTATCGACATCGGCCAGGTTCGCTTCGATCTCTTTCTGCCATTGATTCGAGATCTCGTCGAGCTGGGTCTGCGCTTCGGCAAATTCAGGTATATTGTCAAGGATATACTGTGTGTCGACATAGGCAAACTTTTGGGCGTGGACAGCCATCGCGGCAGACAGCGCCAGAATAAAAACAAATGCGCTCTTTTTCATATGCTTGTTTGTTTGGATTTTCATGCTCTCAATTTCTTTTCTTTCCATTTAATCAATCGAGGAGTTAATTGAGAAATGGAACTGGCCCCCGCTGGCTCCCGGCACTCCCGGCACTTCATCCAGTCCGTAGCCCCAGTCGAGGCCCAGTAAGCCGAACATGGGCAGAAACACACGGATGCCTGCCCCGACGGAGCGATACACGTTGAACGGATTGAAGCTGTTCCAGCGCAGCCAGTCGTTCCCTGCCTCTACAAATCCCAGGCCAAAGATGGTTGCATTCGGGTTCAGGGAGATCGGGTATCGCAACTCAAGGGTATATTTGGTATAAACGGTTCCCCCTAAGGGTACCGGATAGCCCGGGGTCAGCGAATTGTTTGTATAGCCCCGCATGCCGATCAGTTCACGGCCATCCATGTTATTATAGCCGGATAGTCCGTCGCCGCCCAGATAAAACCGTTCAAATGGGGTGACACCCAGGTCGTGATTATAGGCGCCAAGAAAACCAAGCTGGAGGCGCGGGGTCATCACCAGTTTTTCGATCAGGTTGATATACCAGGCGCCCTTGAATTTGATCTTATAGTACTCGACCCATTTATAACGTTCATTCACAGGCATCTCCGAGTAGTTGACATTTCCCTTGAACAGCGAGTAGGGAGGGGTCAGTTCCAGGCTGATGGTAAACTCGGAACCGTTCCGGGCATAGATCGGTGCATCCACCGAATTGCGCGAAAGGGACAGGCCGTAACTCAACGCGTTGTATTTCCCGTTTCCGCCTCCGAAGGTGAAGATAGAGGAGTAATTGTAAGTGTTGTACCGGTTATAGTTAAAGCTTTGGTAGAGCGAGAAATAATCGTCGGGCCAGTGCAGTTGGGTCCCTAACCCCACCGAGACGCCATCGATTTTGAAGTAGGCATAGTTTTCAGCGTTGGCGGCCAGACCGTTAGTGTACTTTGAATGGAAATAGGAAAGGCTCAGGGCGAGCGGTTTCCGTCCCCCGAGCCAGGGTTCCGTAAAGGAGAAGCTGTAGCTGAAGTATCCCTTCCCATACGTCTGGAATCTCAGGCTGAGTTTCTGCCCGTCGCCACCCGGTATTGGCTTCCAGGCCTTGGGATTGGTAATGTTCCTCAGCGAGAAGTTGTTAAATGATAACCCGATGGTCCCGATGATCCTGCCATATCCCCAGCCGCCAGAGAGCTCGATCTGATCGGCCGATGTCTCGGTAACATCATAACTGATATCGACGGTACCATCCTCGGGATTCGGATTGACATTGGGGGTGAGCTTCTCGGCATCAAAATATCTCAACTGGGCAAGCTGTCGCTGTGACCTGATGAGCCGGTCGCGGCTGAAAAGCTGTCCCGGCCGGGTCTGTACCTCCCGCAGAGCCACATGGTCATTGGTTTTGGTATTGCCTTTGATGGTGACCCGGCCGACAGTAGCCTGCTTGCCTTCATGCATCCGGATCTCAATATCCACCGAGTCGTTATCCACGCGGGTCTCGACGGGAGTCACATCGAAAAAGAGATACCCGTCGTCCATATACAACGACCTGATATCGCTGCCGTTCGGGTCATAGGTTAACGCTTCCTCCAGGGCGCCCTGGTCATAGATATCACCCGGCCCGATCCTCAGGAGCCGGTCGAGGAACCTGGTGGTGTATTTTGTATTCCCCACCCACGTAATACTTCGGATAAAATATTTCGGACCCTCCTCGATCCAGAGGTCAATATTGATGGTGCCGTCGGGATTTTTCGAGATGGAATCCTTCACGATCAGGGCGTCGCGGTAACCAAGCGAATTGTACTTGCCGATCAGGAGCTGCTTGTCGGCCTGGTACTCTTCATCAATGAACTTCGACGACTTGAAGATCCGGATCCTGATATTGTCCGATGCATGCTGCCCCAGCACGTTGCCGATCTCCAGGAAGTCAGCGGTTGCCGCTTCCTTTGCAGAATTATACACGACTTTATCCAGGTCGTTCATCGGGTTGAAGACGCTCTTCTCTTTGGTCTTTTTCAGTGAAGCCTTGATAACGTCGGTGCCGATGCTCTTATTCCCGTGGATGTTAATGGAATATACTTTAACCTTCTCGTTCTTGTCGATATTGATGTACATCGTCACCTCATTGGCCGCCGTGCTGTCCTTCTTCAGCACGATATCGACGTCGGTATTCAGATATCCCTTATCGTTATAGAATTTCAGGATGATGTTCCTGGTCTTGAGCAGAAGGTTGTCGGTCACGTAATCACCCTTCACGAGACGTATCTTCTGGCGGATATCATCCGCATCCGACTTTTTAATTCCGTTAAACTGGAATTTAGAGAGCCTGGGCCGCTCCCTGAGGTAAATGTCAAGAAAAGCCTGGTCATCGACCACTTTGGAGACTGTAACCTGGATATCCTCGAATAGTCCCTGGTCCCATAATTTCCTGACAGCCTGGGAGATCTTGTCCCCTGGGATTTTGATCTTGTCGCCGACGGTCAGTCCCGACAGCATGATCAGCACATTGCCGTCGAGATACTTCACCCCGCTTACGGTGATACCCCCGATGTAATAATCTTTCGGAGCATTGTAATCAGGAGTGAAGCGGTCGCCGATGCTGATCTGTGCTCCGGCAGATTGAGCAAAGACCATCAGGAGCAACAGGATTGGCAGGTCGCGAAGTTTCATCCGTATTTACTTTCTGTTTTTCCGGTTACCTTCCCTGATCTGTTCGGTGGTGAGACCAAACCTGCGTTCTCTTCCCTGAAAATCGAGGATGGCCTGAAAGAATTCCTCTTTGGTGAAGTCGGGCCAGAGCGTATTGGTGAAATAAAGCTCGGAATAGGCAGCCTGCCAAAGCAGGAAATTGCTGATCCTGTATTCACCGCTCGTCCTGATAAGCAGTTCAGGATCGGGGATGTTCCCTGTTGCCAGGCATGATACGAAGAGATCTGTGTCGATCTGCCGCGGTGTGAGCGCTCCCGAGGCAACCTTTGCAGCGATAATCCTGGCAGCTTCCACGATCTCCCACCGGGAGCTGTAACTCAAAGCAAGAACCAGGTTCAGTCCGTTGTTATGATCGGTTTTCGCAATTGATTTCATCAGTTCGCGCAGGCTTTTCTTCGGCAGGGATTCCAGATTGCCAATCGCAAACAGCCTGATGTTGTTCTTCATCAGATTATCCATCTCCTTGTTCAGGGAGCTGACAAGGATGCGCATCAGGGCATTGATCTCGTATTTCGGCCTGTTCCAGTTCTCTGTTGAGAACGCATACAGGGTCAGGTAACGTATGCCAAGCTCTGCTGCGGCTTCCACGGTATTGCGCACGGCATCCACCCCCTTTTCATGGCCAAGGGTGCGGATGAACCCCCGCTGCCTTGCCCAGCGGCCGTTTCCATCCATGATCACCGCTACGTGAGCCGGCAGCTTTTGCCTGTCGATTTGATCCAATATGCTATTCATCATGGTTGCCTGCTGATCAATGGTTCAGGTCACGGCATTTATTCGATTTGAAGATGTTGAATTTATAGGTCACCGAAAGTCCGACAAATGCATACCAGTCCTTGTTAGATGCATTTCCCCGCTGCATTCCCGGCTTATGGTTCATGGTGGGGTCGGAAGCCGTGGCTGCCTGATCGTTTCGATCGATAACAGCGCCATCCAGATAATAAGTGGTGCTGACATCGTCGAGGTAATCGTTAAAGGTCTTGTGCATTTCCCAATAAAGTTGCAAGCCAATCCGCTGGGAGATGCTTGCCTTGACCCCCAGCCCGAAAGGCAGGGAAATGCCCACTGAGCCGTAAGGTTTCCGCCCTTCATAGCCGATGTTCTGCCCCTCGGTGCCGAGCGGGCGGAGCTCGACCCCCTGGCTGAAAGGGTTATAGAAAAAAGCAGAGATGCCGCCCATGATATAAGGGGTGAAGGCATTCATCCGGCTGCCGGTGAAATAGGGACGGAAATTGAATTCAACCACACCCGAGATATCGGTCAGGTTGCTTGTGAAGGATAATCCCCGGTCGGGCAGGAAGCCTGTGGAGGAGGCATGACCCTCGATCTCGCTGCGCATCGCGCTGATTTTCACTGCCCACCGCGTATCAATATTAAGCCGCGTAGTTATTCCGTATGCCACGTTGGTATTGAGAAAATGCTTGCCGGGATTGAGATCGCCCAGGTAATAACAGCCACCGCCAATAAGGCCCACCTCGAGGTCCTGGGCTCTGGCCATACCCGAAAAAAGCAGTATCACCACCAGAAAGATCGCTCTCCGTGGGAACTGTGGCGACGTGTACCTTTTTCCTGTCAGATTCTTAAAAACCAAGATGATTAATTAACGGCCGGATCAACGATTTATTGAGTTTGCCGGCCGGTTTACCGTTAATATTTTGTTAATTCCTGTTGTCAAGTCCCCAGTTCAGCTTTTCCCTGATCGTCCGGAGGAAATTCGTACCGGCCAGCCGAAGCAGGTTGAGCTTGAAAGGCGCCCTGGAGATGACCAGTTCAACTGTCTGGTCAACACGGGCGGTACGCGCGTCAAGGCTCACAAGAAACTCTTCGACCTTGCTTTCCACCCGGATCCGGATCTGGCAGTCATCCCTGATGATAATCGGCCTGACCGTCAGATTGTGGCTCGCAATGGGAGTGATCAGGAAGTTCTCCGAATCGGGACTGATGATGGGTCCCGAGCAGCTCAGCGAGTAAGCCGTGGAGCCCGTCGGGGTGGCAACGATCAGTCCGTCGGCCCAGTAGGAATTGAGGAACTCGTTGTTGATCCAGGTCCTGATGGTAAGAAGCGACATGAAATCCGGTCTGTGCACGCTGAATTCATTCAGCGCATAGTTCGAATTACCGAACAGTCCCGCAGGCGTGTCGAGCCGGAGCAGGGATCGCTGTTCAATCAGGTATTCCCCGTTGCGGATGGCCTGCAACGCCGGATGGATCATCTCTTTGGGGATGCCCGACAAGAAACCCAGCCTTCCGAGGTTGATCCCCGCTACCGGTATCCCGGAATCGCCCACCAGCCCTACAGCGTCCAAAATAGTGCCGTCGCCACCGATCGAAAAAAGGAAGCCGGCCCTGCCCTGCAACTCCTCCTGGCATGTGAACCGGAAAGGAGCTCTCCTGAAGGCTATCCTGCCCTGCATACTCTCAAGAAAGGGCTCGTATACCAATGTATCGCCCTCCAGGCTTTGTATCTCGTCGACGAGTTCCTGGATAAACGGCGCGGCAGCGTCACTCACATTTTTACCGAAAAGGGCAAAATTCATAGGATTGGCAGTTTCCTGACCGGGGTGCAAATGTAAGCTAATTTTCGATTTCCGTGACGCGGCAGCGCTATATGGGTGAGATAAAATGCAGGTAGACCCCCCACTGTCCCATCCGGTTCATTGTCCCTTCCACGCGGATCACGATGTCATAGTAGGTGGTAAAGTCGCATCCCAGCCCATATCCCAGCAGGAAACTGTTTTCCAGCGTGTTTCTCTGATCCGGATTGCCCTGACCACCCTGAGGGTAATGATAGGCATACCCCATGTCGCAGAAAGCGTTCAGGTATAAAGCCAGCGGAATGGTATTGAATTTTGCGGACCGTATGAATCTGATGGTGTCAACCCGTTGCGGAAGGAGGGCGAATTTCAACCCGGTTTTAAACAGCGCAAAATGCTGTCCATCAACGACATAAAGCTCATACCCGCGAACAAAGTCCCTCCCGTATCCCAATCCCCGCTGAAGATAATAGGGCTGCTCTTTTGCGAAGCTGATCTTTCCCGTGACCCCGGCATCCCAGTAGAACCGTTTCCGGAGCGGGAGATAGAATCTCAGGCTTGCACGGAGATAGGTGTTATGCGCGACGGCATAAGGAACCGCATGGTTCAGCTCGGCTTCAATGCAATAGCCGGTCAGTGGATAGTACTGTACATCCCTGTGATCGTCTTTGATAAAATAAGTAAAATTGATGAATTGCTGCACGTTCCGTTCGACCAGTGAAAAACCGGGCGTCGCCCTTAGGGAGGAATCAAATTCATAGCGCGAATATCCTGCATGGAAAATATGGATCACAAAGAAATCGGGTCTGAGAATCAGATCCGCATATGCGTATGCCATTTTTTTCAGGTAAATGTCATTGTTCCTGACCGTGACGGGCTTATTGCCTATCGTGGTTACGGCAACCTGGTGGTTCATCTCCATGCCGCCGCCGATTCCCAGTCCCAGGGTCTGCTTCCGGTTTACATAGGGGAAGCGGTATGTGAACCCGAATTTCCTGTTGAACCCGAAATGCGCCAGGAACTTCAACGTTTCATTCCTGCCGCGCGCGTTGTTGAACGTAAGGTCGATCCCGTATGTCAGGCGGCTGAAATCGCGGGTCTCCAGCCATGCATTGAAATTCCGCTCCGATATTTCAAAAAAGGGGATCGGCCAGATGTACCATCTTTCCACCACCTCTATCCTGACATCGGCCCGGCTTGAATCAGCCGACGGCAGGACTTGTACCGTCACGAAATTGAAGAGACTGGTATTGAAGACATTCTGCCTGCTTTGGGTCAGGCGCACCAGAAAGTCTGGCCATTTCAGCGTATCCGATGCATGGAATTCAAGCTCCCTACGGATTATGGTTTCCCTGGTGGTTTTATTTCCGGAAATACTGATGCTGCCGATGATGACCGTGCCGGTCCTGGCGACGGCAGGCACCTGACCGGGCTGGCTGAAGGCTGCAGGAGTCGTGAACAGGATGGCTAATTCGATAAAACGCCGCAAAGCCCCGGTGACGAACCGCGTCAAAGGCCGGCATTTCATGGTTCAGATGTTGAGGTAGTTCATCAGTGCATCAAAACGATCCTTCAGCACTTCGTGAAAGGAATCCTCCGGCGACCAGGATGCCCTGACATGGTAGTTCAGCCTGAAGAAGGCCTGCAACAGCGGACCGATCTCTTTGCGGCTGACCCTCAGGGTAACTTCGATGGTTTCTTCCCCGGACCGGGGCATTGTAAACAAACCGAGGATCTTCGAATCATTGGATTCAACCACCCGGAGGATCTCGGAGAGGTTGTAGTTCTTGTTTTCAATTTCCAATACGATGATGCTTGCAGGTATGTCGGCTCCCGTCGTCGCTGCAAAAGACCTTAAGGCATCTGCCGGGCGGATGACACCCAGGTACCGGTTCGACTCATCCACGACCGGAAGGATGTTCAGATTCCGGACGGAAAACATCCTGACGACGTCGAAAAGGTGCAGGTACTCTCCTATACACACGTCACGCTGAATAATTCCGCTATTTCCCAGCGGCTGTGCAGGATCTTCCAGTGATTGGAGTTCTCTTTCGGTGACCAGGCCGAGATAAGCATCCCCATCGGTGACGGGAAGTTGCGGCAAATGCTCCTCCATCATACGGGTAAGCGCGAAGTCGTATCTATCCGCAAGAACAAGGGGAGCCAGTTCGGTGACCAATTGTTTAGCTGTCATTGAGGATGCTAAGGTACGAATTATATCGTAGCAGGCTTACCGATCCGGATTCGATCCCTGATTTGACGGCGCACCCCGGTTCATGCGTGTGTGTGCAGTTCTTGTACTGGCACAGGGGAAGGAGGCGGTCCATCTCAGGAAAACACCGGTGGATCTCGGTCTTATCAAGATCAATCAGGCCGAATTCCTTGATCCCCGGGGTATCCACGATGAACCCATTCCCGGCGATCTCGTACATTTCCGCAAATGTTGTTGTATGCATTCCTTTCTGGTGGGCCTTCGACATCTCCCCGATGCGGAGATTCAGAGACGGGTCGATCGCCCTGATCAGGGCGGATTTCCCGGCGCCTGAATGACCTGCAAAGAGGCTCACCCTGCTTTTCAGCCGTTCACGGATCTCATCTGTTCCTACCCCGAAGATGGCCGAAGTCCGGAAACACCGGTAACCGGCATTTTCGTATATTCCCGTAAGTTCATCCAGTGTCTTCATCAAATCCCTGTCATAGAGATCGGTTTTGTTGAAGATAATGCCGGCGGGAATGAAATAGGCCGCCGCCGTAACCAGGAAGCGGTCGATAAATCCTGTGGAAGTCCGCGGCTGTGCGAGCGTTGCAACCAGGTATGCATGATCCAGGTTCGCGGCGATGATATGGGAAGCCTTGGAGAGCTTGGTGGCCTTTCGGATGATGTAGTTTTCTCTTGGTCTGATATGGGTGATGACCCCGTGATCGCCACCTTTCACGCCTTCCACCTTCACGCGGTCGCCGATAGCCACCGGGTTCGTATGCCGGATGCCGTGGATGCGGAACTGACCTTTCAGCTTGCAATCCAGCTTTGAACCGTCCTCGAGCCTGACGATAATCCAACTGCCGGTTGATTTGACTACGATACCTTCCAACCTGATGAATGCGATAAATGTACTTGTAAAAGTATAAAAATTAATTACATTTGGGCTGGATTACAAACCAACCCAAGGATCATGAAACCTGTTGCTTACAGCATGCTGGCCGCCGCTCCCTTCCTGGCGATGGTCATATACTTTTACTTCAGAAACCGAGCTGACCGGGTATTTGTCCAAACATTGGTCAGTAGCTTCGTGGCAGGGATTGCAGGGATCGTTTTGCTGATCCTTGCCGAATACCTGTCCAGGACTTACAGTTTCCAATACCTTACAAGCCTGAAGCGGATCCTGTTCTATTCATTTATCACGGTGGGGGGCAGTTCGGAGCTGGGCAAATTCATCATGCTCAGGTACTACATCATCCCGAAAAAGCAGGCCAGGAAGCCTGTCGACGCCATTACCTTCTCGATCATGACTGCTCTTGGATTCTCCTCGGCGGCCATGATCCTGTTTGTGATGGATTTTGCCGGGATCAGGTCCAACTTCCCTCCCACGCTTTATGCCGTTTTCATCGTTCCGGCCAACATCATTTTTTCGGTCATCATGGGCTTTTTTGTGGGAATGGCACAATTCCTCAAGGCAAGGATCGTCTTCTCGATGACCGGCCTTTTCGGTTCCGCCATCTTTCATGGTATTTTCAACTTTTGCATGCTCACGATGGACTACAAGCTGCTGAGCCTGTTTTCCTTCGGATCGATGCTCATCGTCCTGGTTCTCGTGCTGAAGGCCGCCCTGACCAACCCCGACCAGTCATACCAGTGAATAGAGTTTCCCCGGGAGGCATTTCACGATACCTTCAAATTCGAGGTTAAGCAGGGCTGCCGAAACGCGGCTCATCGTATTTTCCGCCAATATGCATATCTCGTCAATACCCGTTTGCCCCTTCTCCCGCAGGATGGAAACGATCTTCTCCTCCTCTTCGGTAAGCTCAGTGAAGATTTTCCGTTGAACAGGAACTCCCGGGCCATACGGGGCATTCCATCCCATGAGGTAAGATATATCGTCGGCGGACTGCACCAATGCCGCCCGGTTAGTACGGATGAGGCAATTCGTTCCTTCCGAAAGAGGGTCGGTCACCCTCCCCGGTATGGCGAATACATCCCGGTTATAGGAATTTGCAATATCGGCGGTGATCAGAGCCCCTCCTTTGCGGCCGGCTTCCACAACGATGACTGCATCGCAAAGACCGGCGATGATCCGGTTGCGTTTCGGGAAGTTCATCCTGTCGGGCTTGGTTTTGCTTATAAATTCCGTAACCAGCCCTCCCTGCGTCAGCATCTTTTCCGCCAGCGGTCGGTTCAGCCACGGGTATACGGTATCGAGTCCGTGACCGAGGACCCCTACCGTGTCAAGCCCCGCATCGAGGGCGAAACGGTGTGCGCAGCTGTCAATCCCGTACGCAAGCCCGCTGACCACGAGAACCTGCTGTTCCGCCAGCCCCTCCGTCAGCATCCTGGTTGCCGACTTCCCGTATTCCGTTGAATTCCGGGTTCCGACGATGCCAATTACCTTTGCCGGATCCAGGTTGGCGGTTCCTTTATAATAGAGCATCAGCGGGCTGTCGGCACAGTGCCTCAACCTGTTCGGGTAACCCTTATCCCTGAAAAACAGTGGTGTTATCCCGTACCTTTCGATAAAATGCATTTCCGTTTCAGCGCGTGAGAGTAACTCTTTGCCCCTGACGACTTCAGAAAGCAGATCGCCGATCCTGGGCATTTTCCGCAGGTGACGTCGCGGATCCCTGAAGACCGCTTCGGCGCTGCCGCACAGGTTGACCAGCTTCCGGCCCAACACATCACCCACACCGGGTATCAGCGTCAACCCGATCTTGTATAACAACCCGTTTTTCTCCATGATTATCGCATAATATTTGCTTAATCATGCCGGTTCATAAAAGTCAATGGTGTGTGAATAACTTTTTGTGAAAACCGGCTGCTTTTCAGTCTACTTTTGACGTAAATCGCCGGTAAACTATGGATTTCAAAGGAAGAGCGCTTATATGCCCGCTTGATTGGGGCATGGGCCATGCCACAAGGTGCATTCCGGTCATTGACAGGCTTATTGCCCTTGGGTATGAGGTGGTCGTTGCCGCCGGCGGCAGACCCGGTGAATTCATCCGGAGAGAATACCCGGGCCTGCGGGTGATCGATTTTCCCGGAGTTGAAATCCGTTACCCGGGCGACAGCAGCATGGTTTGGGCCATGATCAGGCTGCTGCCACGGTTTCTGCGGGGAATCCATCGCGAACACCGGTACCTGAAAAGGCTGATTGCCATGACCGGTGCGACGCTGGTGATCTCCGACAACCGATACGGATGCTGGTATGCCGGGGTCCCGTCCGTCCTCATCACTCACCAACTCGCCATCCGGGTTCCGGACAGATACAGGCTGACAGAAAAACTGCTCAACTTTTTCAATTACAAGCTGATAAGCAGGTACACCGCTTGTTGGATCCCCGATTTTGAACTCCACCGGGGGCTGGCCGGCAACCTGTCGCATCCCCGGGAACTGCCGCCGAATGCCCGATACATCGGCATCCTTTCACGATTCACCGGGGAGCCTGATGTAATGGCATTGGCTGATCAACCCGCCTTCGACCTGCTGGTCATGCTTTCGGGCCCCGAACCGCAGCGGACCATCCTGGAAGAGAAGATATTGAGGCAGCTCCGGGACATCAACCTGCAGGTTGCCATGGTACGCGGCATGCCTGAGGCAGAAGAAATCTACAGTCTTTACGGGAAGGTAGTCGTTTATTCACACCTTGAAAGCGAGAAGCTCAGGGACCTGATCCTCCGGTCGGCACTGGTGATCTGCAGGTCAGGGTACTCGAGCATTATGGATCTGGTAACGCTCGGCAAACGGGCGATCTTCATCCCCACTCCCGGACAGACGGAACAGGAATACCTTTCCCGATACCTGATGGAGAAAAAGATCTTTTTTTCGATGGGACAGGAGGACTTCGACTTGTTTTACGCGCTGGAAATGTCGAACAATTTCCACGGGATGGTGATCAGGAATGATCATAAGATCCTGGAGGAGGAGATCCTATCGCTGAGGGGTTCCCGATAACCTGTTTTTACCGGCCAGGTATACGAAAATACATCCCATAAGGACAAAGGGGATGGAGAGCAACTGTCCCAAGTTCAGCGCCATTCCCTGCTCAAAGCCCACCTGCGGCTCCTTGATGAATTCGAACAGGAACCTGACGCCGAAAACAAGGATGAGAAAGAGGCCGAAAAGCAGGCCGGGCGGCGGTTTCCCGTCTTTCCTGTAATAGAGCCACCACAGGTAGAAAAAGATGGCAAGGTAGGACAGCCCTTCATAGATCTGGGTCGGATGACGCGCAACCAGTGCATCACCCGGCACGGAGGATCTCAGGAAAAGAAAGCCCCAGGGAAGGGAGGTCGGTTCCCCGTAGATCTCCGAATTCATGAGGTTGCCCGTCCTGATCAGAAACCCCGAGAGGGCGGCGACGATCACAATCCGGTCCATTATCCAGAAGAAAGGCCTCTTTCGCACATAGGAAAAAATCACGATGGCCAGGATGATCCCGATACCCGCCCCATGGCTGGCCAGCCCTCCTTCCCAGACTTTCAGGATCTTCCATGGGTGAGCCAGGTACCATTCCGGTTCGTAGAAAAAAACATGCCCGAGACGCGCCCCGACGATCGTCCCGAGGATCATATAGGTCGTCAGTTCATCGAGCAACTTCAGCGGAACCTCCTCCTTGAGAAAGAACCGCTGCATGATGAGATACCCGAAGAAGAAGGAGAGTGCGAAGAGCAGTCCGTACCATCTCACGGCGAAACCGCCGATTTCAAAGATCTCGGGACTGGGATTCCAGGTGATCGATAATGCAAGCATAGACAGCATCTCCGTTACCTGAATTCTCTGATTTTCTGGTTGAACAATGTATCCAGTTTCGCCGCAAGCGGTGTCTGCTTGTTTTCGGAAGCCATCATCGACATGCGCCGCAGGATCCCGAGTGAAGTCTGAATATCTTCCTCGAAATACTGACGGTAGGCAGCGGGGAATGAATAGTAGTAATCGAGGTTCTGGCTGTAGATCTCCGAAACTCTTTCAAGCAGTTTGTTGGCTTTCTCCGGCGCCCCCGCCTTGTAATAGATTTCTGAATAGGGTACCATGTACATGTCGAACGGGATCTTGGAATCGGGGAAATACCTGATGTACATGTCGAGCATCTCAATGGCCTCCTTGTTCCTGCCCTGCTCCAGCAGCGACTGGGCCACCCTCATGAAATTGGTCTTCGGCCTCACGGAGTTGTTCAGGCTTTCGGGGTCCACATAAACATGGGGATCGTCCAGGTTGCCCCAGGCACATTTGTTCTTCAGGATGTCGTACGAGGTGAGGGCATCCACGCCGCCCATGCCCTGGATATGGTCACCCGGGCTTGCCTTTACCGGCAGGAATTTATAAACCCATCCCTGTACCAGGCAGAAGGAGTCGATTGCGGCAACATGGTTCACGCTCGAAGGAGCCGCGAAATAAAGCGATCGTTTCCACTTGTTCGAGGCCAGCAGGTCGAGCAGCATCAGGTCGTTCTTGTAAAGCTGATTGGTCCGGATGGTCCAGCTGATCGAATCGACCATCTGCCCCTGCAGGTGCTTCGGCACGATGCCGTATTTCACGCAGGCCGCCGAATCGACGGTGATCTTCACCTTTTTCGACGGGAAAAACTTCATCTTCTGGCCATTCTGCAGCGTCAGGTAAGTCTGTGGGTTATCGCTTTTGATAAAGTCGATCATGTCCTTCAATTCCACGTACCCGCGGATGCCAATGTCATAGTAGGGAATGATGTCGTTCGTTCCCTGGCGGTATTGTTCCTTGTCGAGTGTCAGCGGGATCGGTTCCGATTCATAAGCTTTTTTATAGAGTTGGTTGATGTACCAGGGCCCGGAGGCGAGCATCAGGTTCACCACCCGCACGTCGGTGCCGATCCCCTCCACCTCCTGGTCGTACCATAGGGGGAAGGTGTCGTTGTCGCCGTTGGTGAAGAGGATGCCCTGCGGTTCGCACGATTTCAGGTAGCCTGCCGCAAAATCCCGGCAGGCATATTTGCCCGACCGGTCGTGGTCGTCCCAGTTCTCTTTGGCCATGATCCCCGGAACAAGGACCAGGCAAAGGCCAAAGACCAGCGCGATGGAGAGGTTTTCCGAAAGTTTTCGCCTGAGAAACCCGATCAGTGGAATGACCCCCAGCCCGATCCAGATGGCGAAGGCGTAGAACGATGCAGCATAGGCGTAATCCCTTTCCCTGGGCTCGTAAGGCTGCTGGTTGAGGTAAACCAGGATGGCCAGGCCCGTCATGATGAAGAGAAGCCCGATGATCATCGTCCCTTTCAAATCCCTGCCTGCATGGAAGAGGAATCCGATGAGTCCGAGGATCAGCGGTAAAAAGTAATATTTGTTGGCCGCCCGGTTCTTCTTGCTGTCGGGCAGGTCGGTCTGGTCGTGCCCCAGCCTCATCTTATCAAGAAAGGGGATCCCGCTGATCCAGTTCCCTTCTTCGATGCTGCCGAATCCCTGGACGTCGTTCTGCCGCCCGACAAAATTCCACATGAAGTAGCGGATGTACATGTGCCCGATCTGGTAAGAGAAGAAGTACTTCAGGTTCTCTCCGAAGGTGGGAATGTTGAGGGTTTCGGCTTTGCCGTCGGGGGATGTCACCTCGACGGGAACTCCCTCGCCTCCCCATTTCCTGAAGAAGTCCGCAGCCCCCCGGCGCTGATTGCTCCACATGCGCGGGAAAACAGTGGTGAACCTCGGGTCCCACACCGGCAAGGTTCCCGTTTTATCGTCGATAACGATATATTTTCCCGTTGCCTGGTCTTTCTGGTAAACCGGCTTCCCGTCGGCGTAGTCCACGATCGGCGCATTGTAATACTGCCCGTGGAAGATGGGGAAGTCGCCGTATTGCTCGCGGTTCAGGTACGAAAGGAGGCTCACGGCGTCGTTCGGGGCGTTCTCGTTGATGGGCGGATCGGCGTTGGCGCGGATGACCAGCATGATGAAGGAGGAATAACCGATCAGGATAAAGGTGAAGGAGAGGATGATGGTATTCAGGACGGTTTTGCCTTTTTTGCGGGTATAGTGGAGTCCCCACACGATCAGTCCGATGAGCAGGGCGAAATAGAATATCGTGCCCGTGTTGAAGGGCAATCCGAAGCCGTTCACGAAGAGGATCTCGAATTTTCCCGACAATTCGACCAACCCAGGGATCATCAGGAACATCAGGAAGGCGAGAATGAGGATTGACAGGACGAAGGTGACCAGCATGCCTGTTTTTGTAGGCTTCGGGTATTTCCGGTAATAATACACCATGCAAGTGGCCGGGATCACCAGGAGGTTGAGCAGGTGGACGCCGATGGCGAGCCCGATAAGGAAAGCGATCAGCACCAGCCAGCGATAGGAGTGCTTTTCATCGGCCACGTCATCCCATTTCAGGATGGCCCAGAAGGAGATGGCGGTGAAAGCCGACGACATGGCGTACACTTCTCCCTCGACGGCCGAGAACCAGAAAGTATCGCTGAAAGTATAGGCCATCGAACCGATGAAGGCCGCGGCAAACACGGTGTACATGCGGGCGTTGGTCCATTCGCCGTCGGGGGCGACGATCTTCTTGGCAAACAGTACGATAGTCCAGAAGAGAAAGAGGATGGTGAATCCGCTGGAGAGCGCCGACATGGCGTTGACCATCATGGCCACGTGCGCGGTATCCCCGAAGGCGAACAGCGAGAAGAACCGGCCGATCATCTGAAACAGGGGCGCCCCGGGGGGATGGCCGACCTGGAGCTTGAAGGCGGTGGCAATATACTCGCCGCAGTCCCACCAGCTGGCGGTCGGCTCGATCGTCAGCAGGTAAACCGTGGAGGCGATGAGGAAGGTGACCCAGCCGAAGATGTTGTTCAGCTTCCGGAAGTTCTTCATAGGAAATCAATTATCTGAAACGCAGGTGCGAAAGTACGAATTTAACCGGAAATGGAAAAATTACTACTTTTGCAGAGGGATGCAGGATGATGGATGATGGATGATGGATGATGGATGATGGATGATGGATGATGGATGATGATTTTTTTATTTTTTAATTCGTAATTAACCCTGACCCATGGTGTAACGGCAGCACAAGAGATTTTGGTTCTCTCGGTCCAGGTTCGAATCCTGGTGGGTCAACGGAATTTGATCACAACCCCTTGACAGACAAAGCTGTTATGGGGTTTTTTGTTGGAATTGAGCAGGGTTTGAGCGGGATCACACGGGTATCTCAATACCCGTACGCAGGATCTCCTGAATGACGGGAGCAGGCGAAGCAAGGTCCCCCTCGTCAAACGGGTGCGGCTCGACGCGGGTGTCAAAATTCCAGGTGAGCTTCAACAACCCGACCTGTGTCTGGAAGGGATCTGGTAATTCCTTAAAAAAAACGGCAAGATCAATGTCGCTGTCCGGGTTCTGATTCCCCTTAGCATAGGAACCAAACAGGAACATCCTTTTCACCGGGTAATCCCGCTGTTGTAGCAATAGCAGGTATTTTTGACCGATCTCTATAGCTGATCTTTGATCCATTTTCGGTACTCCTTTATCTTTTCAATCCAGATGAGGGTGAACTCAGGCGTGCATTTTTTATTGAATGACTGTTTATAATCGTCATACCGGGCATTGATATTGAAGCCTGTGACGGTGGAAAAAAACTCCTGCTGTTCTTCGGACAGATCCAAACCGGCTTTTTCGGCAATCCTGAGCAGGTTGTGAATCAATGGGTAATCCACTCCCACTTTTCGCACATAATATGCTTTCAGGAGTTTTTCGATGACAAGATGGCCGATGAACAAAGACCACATGTAGTCTCCCGATTCATGCAAGTGCGTCATCGTTAAAAAGTCTTTATCCGACGATTGTTGCCAGAAATC
>Ga0163209_1000243_pt1 | contig 22933 bp, 30 predicted proteins | sample Kivu_160m_FD_113538 | JGI IMG/M metagenome (GOLD analysis project Ga0163209, IMG submission 113538) | Freshwater microbial communities from Lake Kivu, Western Province, Rwanda to study Microbial Dark Matter (Phase II) - Kivu_160m | ecosystem: Environmental > Aquatic > Freshwater > Lake ...
GGTATAAGAGAAGAGGCTAAAAAGTATTGAACAAACAATGAAAGGGGCGGCACTATGAAATATATGCGTTTATTAATTGTACTTTTAATTATATCTATCATGATAACCGGATGCAACGACAACAATGATATTGCTCTTCAAAACTCTGATCAAAAATTACTTGTTGAATCATTTATTGAATATTATAACAAAGGAGATGCAGATTCCGTTATCGGTCTTCTAAGCAATGATATTGTAACGGAGCAAAAGTTAGGAGATCAGGAATCGAGATCAGTAGATGTAAAATCAATACACGAGTCCATAAAACATAATATTTTGTGGAACCATAATATAAAAATCCTCAAATGGACCAATGCCAGTGGGGAGATTATAAGCATGCAAATTGAAGAATCCGCTGATGAGTATAAAATAATAGGTATTACTGCAATTCAGGCTGATATGACTTTTGAAATAGAAGATGGGAAAATTATAAAAATCAGAACTGTGATAGATAAAAGTACAGTTGATCAGATAATTTCGAAAGAAAGTGGCGGAATTGGAGTAAATATCGAGGTTTCTCAGAATTTCATTAACATAAATGAAATTGCCCCAGGTCTGCCTGCTGACGAAGCAGGATTGAAAAAGGGAGACAAGATTATTGCAATTAATGGAATCGATTGTTCTACTATGAGAGAGGGCGAAGGTTTATTGCGTCTAAGGGGCCCTGTAAATAGCAAAGTTACTCTTACAATATCCCGGGGAGATAATGAGGAACCATTTGATATTGTTGTTGAAAGAGTAGATTTATCGAAGATTACTGGCAACTAGGTTTGGCACATATTACATTATAGATAATTTCAAACATTCAGATTGGTATATGGATAAAATATTTTATTATAATGTTTTTTGTATGATATAGAATATCAAGAATAGTAAAAAAATGTGATTTTATAATATGACAAAAGTTTTGATATTCGCATTTCTGACAGGTTTTTCATTAATTCTAGGTGTAATAATTGGCACCTCATTTAAAATCAGCCAGAGAACGATTGCTGCAATTATGGCATTCGGTACGGGCGTTCTGATATGCGCATTGACATTTGGATTAATGGAAGAATCTTTTAAACACGGAGGATTTGATGCCATAGCCATTGGTTTTTTAATAGGAGGGATAGTTTTTATCCTGGGTGATATATTGATACATAAATATGGCGGAAGAAATTATAAAAAGAAAAAACACTTTATATCTGTAAGAGAGACTAATGGAAAGGCAATCATACTTGGAGCCGCTCTTGATGGAATACCGGAATCAATTGCTCTGGGAATATCATTATTGAGTAAAAACGGTATTGGTCTATTAATGGTCACTGCGATATTTTTATCAAATCTTCCTGAAAGTCTTTCCTCTATAAATGATCTTAAAGAAGAGGGTTTATCAAAAAAACGAATTTACCTGACCTGGTCGGTAGTTAGCGCAATTGGGATACTTACTACTATTTTAAGTTTTATATTTTTAAAAAATTTGAATTTAAATATTAGGGGCATTATTGAATCATTTGCAGCGGGAGCTATTTTAGCAATGCTTGCAGATAGTATGATGCCGGAGGCGTATGAAGAGGGCGGTTTTCTAATAGGATTCCTGACTATTTTAGGATTCTTAACAGCCTTTATTCTCCTCAAATTATCAGGGACACTAATTTAAATCCCTTATTTATTTTTTTTCTTACCTTATAATGGCCAAAACAACCATTACAATTAAAAAGACTATAAAAATGAAAAAGAGAATTTTAGAATACCCCAACCTGCTCTTGAGGCTCCTCTGAAACCAAAAATACCGGAAAAAACAATTGATAATGATAAAAAAATAAAAAAGTTTCAAAATTTCACCACCTGTGGCAACCATCTTTTAATCAAAGTGACCCATATAGTCTTTAAATTATTTTCAGCCTTTGAATGCTATTCTATAGATCCAGGTACTTATTTTTGACTGATGATTGAACTTTGGATACGCTTTCCAAACCAAAAACTGATCCAATTACCAGTATAAAACTGGCCAAAATGCCGTTATTAATAATGCGTTATAAGAATATAATTAAAAAATAAAATATTTTTAAAAAGTGAAATATCAATATACAACAAAAAGCAGATTAATGGGACATTATGCAAAAAAATAAAAATGTTTTTATTATTATATTAATATCTGTTTCGTTGGTATCATTAATAATCTTTGGTTCAGGCGCGTGTAAAGCAAAAGAAGAAACGACACCTCCACCTTCTGAGGCACCTTCCGAAAATCAACAAGAAGTAATATACACAAATACTCAATATGGTTTCAGTTTTACGCTGCCAATAAGCTGGAAAGAATATTCTATAGTAATCACAGAGTGGGAAGGTAATCCTATTGGTAGTGATATTGTAAGTGAGAAAGGACCAATAATTTCCATAAGAAATCCTAAATGGACGCAAGAAGTTCCGTATCAGGATATTCCTATCATGGTATTTAATACTACTCAATGGAGTTCACTCCAAGAGGAAAAATTTCATATTGGCGCAGCGCCTATAGGTCCAAGTGAACTGGGACATAATTCAATGTATGTTTTTGCGCTGCCTGCCCGTTATAATTTCTCATATCCGGCAGGAGTGGAAGAGGTAGAAAAAATTTTAGAAGGTAACCCTCTTAAAGCATTCTAAGAGTTTTTTTAAAAATAAAAGGGTTAATTATTTTATACCAATGACAATAAAAAATAAGGAGGCCATCAAATGTTACAAGAATTTAAAAAGAATTTAATTGCTTCACTATTTCTAATTTTAATTATGGCTGTTGTTGTGGGTTGTTCCCAGCAAACAATAGGTTCTTCAACAGATACAACGGGTTCAGAAGGACTCGGTATAAAAACCGACGTAGAAATAAAAGATTTTACGTTTAATCCTGGAACTACGACAATACCCGCGGGAACTACTGTGATCTGGACAAACAATGATTCTACTGACCATACTGTTGAATCAACTTCAGGAAATGAATTGGATTCCGGAATCATCGCTCCCGGAGAAACATTTGCCCATATTTTCAATGATCCAGGAACTTATGAATATCATTGCTCATTACATACGACAATGGTTGGAAGTATAGTTGTGAAACCAGGCACTATTGAAAATAACCAGAAATAAAAAGCTACATGAATTAGTTAATTAGGAATAGCTTATATAAAAATATTTCAAATCGTACGAATAAAAAAATTTTCCCTATTGACACGAACATATGTTCGATATAATATGATGGTTACATTTACACTATCATGACAGAAAGGAATTACATGGGAAAAATAGAGATTATTAATTTAGAACCCCAACTGGTAATTGGTATTAGAAAAAGAGGCTATTATAAAGATATAGCGGAAATGTTACCAAAACTCTATGAATATGCATCAAAGAAAGGGGCTGAATTCTCGGGAATGCCTACATTTATCTGTCATGAATCTCTGGGAGAGATAGAAGAGGCAAACAATACTGGCAATGCTGATATCGAAATTGTTGCCCCGATCAAAAATAATATTGAAGAAAATAATGAGATGCACTGCTATAATCTGCCTGGTGGGAAGATGGCAAAAATAATTCATAAAGGTCCTTACGATGCCAGTGAACCAACTTATAATGAACTTTTTGAGTGGATAAAGAAAAACAATAAAAAGATTATCGGACCTACAAGAGAATCTTATTTAAATGATCCAAGAGAAGTAGGACCGGAAGAAACATTGACAGAGATTTACGTACCGATTGATTAGTTTACAATACTCAATTTCATAATTCATCTATTATAAATAATCATGAGTAATACTCAGTCAGTAAAGTTTTTATACTGATATATTTATATTGATTATTAGAGATTTTGTTTTAAAATTATCCTTATTTTAAAAAAGAGGGGATATTTAAAATGAAGATATTGATTGCTTATGCCACAAGGTTCGGGACCACCGAAAAATGCGTTAATATGCTTGCAGAAATATTAAGGAAGAAAAATCTAGAAGTTGAACTGGTGGATATAAAAAAGAACAAAAGAGTAAAACCTGAAGATTTTGATATGGTAATAGTAGGGGGATCTTTTCTTATATTCAGGATGAATGCATATGTAGTAAAGTTTGTAATAAAGAATTTAAATACTCTTTTAAATAAAAAAACAGGTGTCTTCATGTGCGGAGGAGAAGAGGATTGGGAAAAAGAAATAAAAAAAGGTTTCCCCGAGGAACTGCTTGATAAAGCAGTGGTTAAAGGTTACTTTGGTTATGAGATGCTATGGGATAAGATGAACCCGATTATGAGAAGTATGGGGCAAAAAGCATCAGGAACTGCCGAACCCATTTCAAAGATAAATACTGAAAATATAAAAAAGTTTGCAGAAGAAATAGAAAAAGTTTTATCTTAACGGATTTTAAGATATCTTTACGAAATCACACCAAGAGAAATGTGAAACATACACCGATTTTTTAAATGAAGTATTTTCAGTTTTATTGGACCTTTAACTCGGATGTACAATTTGGACAACGGGTAGCTTTTACATTAATTGATGTAAAGCAGAAAGGGCAATCTTTAGTAGACGGTTTAACCTCCTTTTTCTTTATTAACCTGTTGACAGCCCTGATAATAAAGAAAAGCACAATAGCAATTATCAGAAAGTTTATGATTGTATTTACAAATACTCCATAATTTAGCGTGACTGCTCCTGCTTCTTTGGCTGCGCTAAGTGATAAGTAGGGTCCGGAAATGGTGCCTTCTTTCATTACTACAAAAAGGTTGGAAAAATCTACATTTCCCAGTAAAAGGCCTAAGGGAGGCATTATTACATCATTTACCAGTGAATTTACAATTGCATTAAAAGCTATACCGATAATCACTCCTACTGCCATACTGACGGCATTTCCCCGCATTATAAACTCTTTGAAATCTTTTAGCATTTAAGCCAACCTTTCTTAATTAATATTTTATATATTTAACTATAATACCCTTAACAGGAATTACAAAATTATTAAATTAGGCATTATCTTCCCGGATCATTAAAATATGTTCTATACCTGCTTCCATAAAAACTTTACCTTTTGTTTTAAATCCTAACTGTTCATAAAATCCTATATTACTTACCTGTGAATTAAGTTTATACTTAAATATTCCCATTTCATTACCGGTTTTTATCATAAAATTAACCAGCTTCGAACCAATCTTACATAATCTCCATGATTTCCTTACCGCTATTCGTTCAAGTTTTAACCAGCCACCGGTTACATACATCCTCGCTGTGGCAACAGGCTCTTTGTCTTGAACACCAAGTATATGAATCCTATTTGATTCATTTTCATCGGATTCTATATGATATGGGACCTTTTGTTCTTCACAAAATACACTAAATCTAACATTATAAGCAGCATTAAGTTCCTCAGGAGAGGATATTATTTTAAAAGAAATGTCTGAATTTTTTTTCATATCTTTATTAGCTGCTTGCTAACATGGATTCTTTGATTACTTCTGTAAATAAATCCCCGCTGGAAGATGACCTCTTTCGCTTTTTTAAATAGGAGAATCTGAATGGCGAATACTGCTCTATTTCCCGTAAATATGATTTACTATAAAATTTATTATTGAGACCAATCGACTCAATAATCAGTTTCCTGGTACTTTTTTCTATCAGGCTTTTTTGACGATCCGGATTGCTTCCACCAAAACAGTTTATTAGATCCAGTATTTTTATACCAAAATTTAAAGTGCGGCTGACGTATTTGTCCAGCGATGAATATTTTGAAGCCCTCGAAAAGAGTGTCAGAAGTCCTGCTTTGGAATCCTTACCTGTATCCTGTATGTCGTCAGCCATCTGCAGATATGCGCCAAAACCAAATAAAAATCTTTCCTGGCATTTCTTCAGGGAACCGGAAACAAGGTAACCATCTGCAAGAACCGAAGCTCCTCCTTTCTCGATACATATTTTTAAAACATCTGTTTCGGTAAGTGTATTTGAATTATCAAGCAAACGGATGCTGTTTGTTTGACCACGGTGAATAGCCAGCAGGCTTTCATAAACCTTTGGATAACGTTTACGATCATATTCTTCCTCTATCATTCCTATCAGGTCAAAAATTTTTTTCTCATCATTATTTTCAGGGATAATCTTGTTTCCTTTTATTCTCTGCTGAAAACGTCTGCTAAAAGTAACCTTGTTTTCCGAACCAGCATCAGGATTATCGAGATAATTATCGGTGTAAGGATAAAGCATGCTATACGCAAAAATAGAAGGCGTCAACTTTACAGGCATACCCATCATCGATTGTATACTATTTATTATCCAGACATTGCGGCTGGCCTGGAAAATATCTTCACTGTCAAGATTTGGATCAAAGCGCTCTCCGGTTTTTATGAAATTCTTTGTTGCCTCTGTATAACTGTCTGAGAATATAATATCTAAATGATCATCTTCAAAATCAAATGTTGATTTGAAGAAAGTTCTTATTTCAGGAAAGCTAGCTTTAGCAGAACCTGAATTATTAGCTTCCGGTTTAGGTTTTTTCTTTTTATTTCCTTTTATTTTCTTTAAGAATTCTTCTAATCTGGCCTCACAGGATAATTTCTCATTATAAGAATATTTAGGACCCAGAGATGGAAATTCAGTGCTGCATCCCAACCAGACTTTAGTAAATTCTTTTATGTATTTTTCTATTTGCATATCAAAATACCGCCGGTTTCTTATTATAACTAAAAACTTTTATAGAATAAATTTATTTCATAATTAATCCAGCCATAAATATATTGAGAACCAATTATATTTATAATAATAAAGTTATTTTATACTTAAGAAAATATTTAGACATCCAGAGATGATTATTATAATATCTAAATCAATAAAAAGCATTTCTTTGTTCTTAGCAATTATTGTTTGATTTTTTAAAAAAAATTCATTTAAGGGGGTAAGATAAGATGTGTTGCGCGACTACGATTTTTCTACTTTTTGGTCCCCGTCTGGCCATATTGATATGGTGGCTTGTTAATCCTGCTTTATTTCGGCTGGCATTCGATATGTGGATCTGGCCCCTTCTCTTTGCTATTTTTGCTCCGTTCACAATGATTTTCTTTTTAATCGGTTGGAGTCTCAGTCCGGGTATTAGCGGTTTCGATTGGCTACTGATAGCCATAGGAATAATTCTGGACCTCTCTTCGTATTCTGGTTCCGGATATCGTCACAGGAGTCGATTTTTAAGAGCTTAGCAGATTTGAAAATGATACTTTATTTCGAAGAAGATGTTTTTTTCCGCATATCCTTTTGCTGTCCTGTTTTTGCATCTTGAAGACTCTTTCTCAATTTTCCCAGAAGATCTACTACTTCTGCAGGCTTGCCTTTAACTATCCTGGATTTGGGAACACTGACTGTCTTATTTTTGGATTTTTTGGCAATTGCTTCTTTTAATTCATCTGTATAGGTATCTTTGAATTTCCCGGGTTTAAATACTTCGGTAAGCTGATCTATCAATAATATAGCTGTATCAAGCTCTTTTTCGGAAAATTTTTTGGAGGCAGGGATTTTCAAATCAATTGGTTTTCTTATTTCGGAATCAAATCGGATTTGATTCAACATTAAAATATCATCTTCTGGTTTAATGACTCCAAGATGTTCAAGATTATGAAGTACATATTTGGCAATACCTACCTTTTTGGATTTTTTCAAAGCTTCCCTTAAAAGGGCATATACCTTATCTGCACCTTTTTCCGGTTCAAGGAAGTATGGCTGCTCATAATACTTCATATCGATTTCAGCTTCATTTGCGAATTCAGTTACTTCAATAGTCTCAGTTCTTTTTGAATAAAATTTTTTAAAATCCTCATCATGAAAAATTACCTGATCGCCTTTCTGGTATTCATAGCTTTTTGCTATTTTATCATAAGGGACCTCTTCGCCTGTGGATTTGCATACACGCGCATACCTTATTGGACACAGATCACCTTCTCTCACAAGGTGAAAATCGAGATTTCTCTCTCTGGTAGCTTTATACATTTTTACGGGTATCAGTATAAGCCCAAAACTTATAGCGCCCTGCCATAATGGTCTCATTCTATAACCTCCATTTGCGGAAGATTTTTATTATTGTTCAACAAATTGATTATCTTCAACTCCGTATATAAGTGTTTCTTCAGCGCTGTCTGAAATTACATTAATAGAAATCCGGTTTTCTTCTATTTCAATACCCTTGATTTCTATCTCAGCGCTGTTGCCGATTATTACATCAAGTATATTTTGAAAATAAAAATACCTGTTCAGATTCAAAGTCAGGGAATAAGCAGTGGCCTCATTATGCCTGGAAGATGTCAAAATCGCTGCTGCATCATTTATGCCATCGCCATCAAAATCTCCAAAAGCAAAAAAATCACTCAGTTTTATAAGAACATTATTTGCCTGGTCAGTATCATCTTCTTCCAGGAATTCTCCGTTTATTAAAACCACATAACCATTTTTCGAAAGAGGGGTCTGGTAATATGTATTTTTAATACCTTCCAGTAAAAGCGGAGACGAATCAAGTTCAAAGTAAAGAACGGCTTCTCTATAGATCCCATTTATTTCTTCAAAAACAGAATCATTTATAATATTGTCTGACTCTGCCAATATCTCCTGGTACGACCTTATGAGGTCGGCAGTTATATGATCAGGATATTCCAAAATCAATTTGTCGTAACTTTCCAGAACTTCAGGATATACAATATTATTTTCATAACTATAAGAGGGAGTATTGTTTTGCCCGACTATATAGGATACAAGGTATCCTATATAAAGGTCCCCTGCGGCTCTCTTTCTGATTGTCTCATCAGGGTAGTTCAGTAAAAATTCTTCACAATTTATTAATCTTAGAGCAAGTTCATCCCAGGATATAGTAAGAGCCGCATCCCTGGAAGATATTTTATTTGATTCCAGAGCCATAACATTAATATAATCAAAGTACATTTGGCTTAGATATTCTGCATACCTTTTAAAAAATTCGTAATCGATATATGGATAAAATGATCCCTCAAGAGCCACAAGTTTAAATCCGCCCTGAAAAATTTCTGTCATTAACTCTTTTAACTGTATGTCATCGATATCTATAAGGTCTTCTGACTCGATGTCCCGGTTAAAGATGGCGTTAAGCCTGTTCTGCCAGTCATCTTCAAATAATAGGTCCGTGTAATATTGGATATCTTCTTTTTGAACCATTTCTAATTTTCCCAGCAAGATATCGAATCCCCAGGGTGAAATCTCTGTCATATTCTCATCGATAAAAGAAATAAGCTGATGTGACCTTGCTTCTTCATCCAGCAGCTCATTGAATGCGTTGATGATATTTTCGTCGTCAGCACCCTGTTCTTCCCCTGGTTCCTCAATACCCGGTTCATTGCCAGGTTCTTCCTCACCTGGTTCTTCCTCGATACCGGATCCATTATTATCTACCTCCTGTTCTGGTTTACAGCCAGAAAAAACTAATACCACAAGCATTGTGACTATTAGGACTGTGATTATTTTATATTTCTTGTTCATAGCCTACCTCTTCTTCTCCATTTGCCTCTCCCCCTCCATTTATCTCATCCGGAACATCTCCATTACCTGATAGATTGCATCCTGAAGAATCTTTATTCATCATTTTTTATTTTACTTATAATATTATCGCACAGCTAGTAAAAAAGCTTAATATCAGGGCAATCACAAAAACGACAATAAATATGAAGAATGCTATTTTTGCTACCAAAAAAGCAACTCCTGCTGTTCCCCGGAAACCAAATATAGCTGCTATCACTGCAATTACAAAAGCAATTAAAGCTACAAGTAGAAATGAGTTCATTTTTTTACTCCTTTGTATAATATTTTTGAAGGTAGAATTATAAAATAGTCGTTGGATGCTGCAGTCTTTTTGTATCTTTCAATATCCTTGATAATCCAACTTCGTATATCTCAGCTATTACTTTTAAAACTTTCATACTGGGAGGATCTTTAAATTCATTCTCCATTTTCTCAAGATAAGCTATAGGAAGGCCGCTTAGCTTGTGGACCTTAAACAAGCTCAAATTTTTTTCAAGTCTCTTATCCTTAATATAATCAGAAAATGTATTATCAATAGTTTTATTCATTTGAATGATTTAAATAATTTTATTTTAATTAAAGTATACAAACTTACTTTTTTAATATTTATATATTCTTTCTCTGGGAAGTTTCTTTCTGATATTCTTCTTTTAAAATCGAAACCGGCTCCTTCACACTTTCAGGACTTTTATTGTTCACCTTCCATCCTACCAGCAATACTATTGCAAGTATGAATAGTAAAATCAATGCGATTATTGTTGATCCCCGGAGCAGACTTCCGTCATTAATAAAGTCTAAAGTCATTGTTGATTCCATTTTGATCCTCCTGATCTATATTAAGAATATTTCTTTTGGACATTAATTTTAGTAATGTAGAGCAATTATATATATTCAAATCCAGCGCCGTAACCGCTAAAAGTATGGAATTATAATAAAAAAAGTACAGGTTTTTTACTGGCTGATTGAATAGTATAAAAAAAGCCCAAAGATACCGAAAAAGTTTGTTGATACTGACCATAAGCACAGGAAAAAACTGATTAAAGGTCTGTGGTAATCATTATTCTAATGATTTATAGTATTTTATAATATTACTAATTTTAGTGAAATTATAAAGGAAGGAGTGATTTTAATCATGATGTGGCCATATATGATGAGTGGAATTTTTGGAGGCTGGGGCATTATAGGGATGATTTTCATGTTTATTTTCTGGGCTTTATTGATTACCGGAATAATATTATTAATTGTATGGATTATCAGAAGAGTAAGCTATGCTGGGAAGGATCTTTCCCGTAAAGGTAAAGCGATTGATATATTGGAAGAAAGATATGCCAGAGGTGAAATAAGCAAAGAAGAGTTCGAGAGAATGAAGAGGGATATAAGTTAAAATGAAAAATTTAAGAAAAATTTTTATATCTTCAATAATACTCATAGTAATCGGAATTCTTGGACTTGCGATAACTTTGCCCATGGTAAGCTGGGACACCACGCAGAATAATCCCGGAATCGGAATGGGTCATATGTTCAGGAATCTATTTAGAAACCAGGAGAACATAAATCTGGATTTTGATGAAGTAGAGAACCTGACAGAAAAATATCTTGAGGAAAACAATTTATCCAACCTGAAAATATCCGAAATTATGGAATTTTCTCAAAATTTCTATATCGAACTTATAGAAGAAGATACGGGTGTTGGAGCAATAGAGCTGCTTGTAGATAAAAGCAGTGGGGCCATCTTCCCAGAATATGGTCCAAATATGATGTGGAACTTAAAATATGGTATGCATTCAAGAATGTCTCTTTCCCGGAGTTCCATAGACATGTCCATAGATGAAGATGAAGCCCTGGACATTGCTGGAAAATATCTGTCAAAAATAAATACAGGCGAATCTGCCGGAAAAGATATTGAAAAGTTTTATGGATATTACACCATTCATACTGAAACAGAAAATGGTGAAGTTGCAGGAATGATGAGCGTAAATGGCTATACCGGTCAGGTCTGGTACCATAACTGGCATGGTATTTTTATAGATATGGTAGAAATAAATGACATGGAATAATATTGCAATCAAGCCGTAATGATAATATGTGAATTATGAAGGAATCGGATCACGGACATATGCAGCATGATAAGCACCAGGGTATGAAACATGGTATGCGCAGTGATATGGGGCATAACCATCACAAGAATATGGTGACCGACTTTAAAAAGCGCTTTATTATTTCTGCCATTTTAACCATCCCGGTGCTGCTGCTTTCCGAACTGATACAGAGATTTTTAAGGCTTGAGGATATCCTAAAATTCTCCGGAGATAAATATGTCCTCTTTGCTTTATCCACAATAATCTTTTTCTATGGCGGCTGGCCGTTTCTGAAAGGGGCATACAATGAACTGAGGTCGAAGCAGCCCGGAATGATGACCCTGATTGGTCTGGCAATTTCCGTGGCATATATTTATAGCAGTGCCGTGGTATTTGGCCTGCAGGGCGAGTTCTTTTTCTGGGAAACAGCAACCCTTGTCGATATTATGCTTTTAGGTCATTGGATTGAAATGAAATCGGTAATGGGGGCTTCGAGGGCACTGGAGGAACTGGTAAAACTTATGCCCCAGTATGCTCATAGAATCACTTCAGAGGGGAAAACTATCGATGTACCCGTAGAAGAACTTAAAAAGTCTGATAGGGTACTGGTAAAGCCAGGAGAGAAATTCCCGGCAGATGGAATAGTAATAGAGGGAGAGACCTCGGTAAATGAAGCAATGCTTACCGGTGAATCCAGACCGGTTTCTAAAAGCAAGGGCAAGGAAGTTATCGGCGGTTCTGTCAATGGTGAAGGTTCGGTAACAGTCGAAGTCAAGAAAACAGGGGAGGACTCTTTTATATCCGGAGTAATAAAGCTGGTGCAGGAAGCGCAGGCAAGTAAGTCAAGGACACAGGATCTGGCAAACCGGGCAGCCTTCTGGCTAACGATGATTGCCATATCTACAGGCATGGTCACTCTTGTTATATGGATACTCATCATAAAAAAGGATCTTGCTTTTTCCCTCGAGCGTACGGTTACAGTTATGGTTATTGCATGCCCTCATGCTCTCGGCCTGGCAATACCTCTTGTAGTAGCCGTATCCACAGCAATTTCAGCCAGGAACGGCCTTCTTATAAGAAACAGGACCGCTTTTGAGAGGGCACGAAATATAGATGCCATAATATTCGATAAAACCGGAACTCTTACCAGGGGAGAATTCGGAGTTACAGATATAATCAATTTCTCTAGAAGTTTTAATAACAGTGAAATATTAAAATATGCTGCTTCACTTGAGGAAAAATCGGAGCATCCCATTGCCAGGGCTGTTGCCGGATCGACTGATGAGAGATATGGAGTAACCGGCTTTAAGTCCATAACTGGTAAAGGTGTACAGGCAAAGGTTAATGGAAAAGAAGTAAAAGTGGTAGGTCCCGGGTATCTGAAGGAAAATAATATAGAACTTAAGGACAGCACCGAAATAAACAAATTAAACCGGCAGGGGAAAACCGTTATATTCGTACTGATTGAAAGCCAGCTGACAGGGGCCATAGCTCTGGCAGATATAGTCAGGGAGGAATCAAAAGAAGCAATAAGGAAACTTAAAGAAATGAATATAAAACCGATGATGCTAACAGGAGATAATGAGCAGGTAGCAAGATGGGTAGCTGAAGAAGTAGGAATCGAGGAATATTTTGCCGGCGTGCTTCCTCAGGATAAGTCCAATAAAATAAAAGAGGTCCAGTCGAGAGGGCTCGTTGTGGCGATGACCGGTGACGGCGTAAATGATGCGCCGGCACTTGCTCAGGCAGATATAGGGATAGCTATTGGCGCCGGAACAGATGTGGCTATAGAAACAGCCGATATAATACTGGTGAGGAGCAATCCTCTGGATGCGGTATCGATACTGGGTTTGTCCAGGGCAACTTATAGAAAGATGCTGCAGAATCTGGGCTGGGCTACCGGATATAATGCCATAGCAATACCTCTGGCGGCAGGAGTCTTATTCCCTCTGGGGATTCTTTTGAGCCCGGCGGTCGGAGCTGTTTTTATGTCACTCAGTACGATAATAGTAGCTATAAATTCAAGATTCTTGAGGATCGGTAAATAAGTCAACAAACTAGGGTTTTTCTAATTTACAAACTTTGAATTCAGACTTAGAAGCTCCGCATACGGGGCATGTCCAATCTTCAGGCAGGTTCTCAAACTCATAGGGAGGTTCCAGACCGAATTCCGGATTTTCAACTTTGACATCAAAAATATAACCGCAATCGGTACATTTCCAATCTACCATAATCTATTCACCTTCTAAATTCTTCATAATTATTAGATGACAGTTATTATAAACAAATAGATAAACTAAGTATAGCGGTTTACTTTTTCGTTTGCAGTCAAAAGAATCTGCATATGTAAGTAGAAACGGTTTCTCTTATTTGTTATAATTCAACACCAGAAATGTTGAAATTTCATCGGATTAAAATAAATCCGGGAACGGAAAATATTTAATAGATTTTTTAAATGAAAAAAAGACAACTTAACAAACAAGAAAAAAAAGTAATAATCGACAGGGGTACCGAGTTGCCATTCAGCGGCAAATACGAAAATTTCTTCGAAGAGGGTACGTATATCTGCAGACAGTGCGGCGCACCTTTATACAGATCTAAAGATAAGTTCAAATCAGGGTGCGGCTGGCCCAGTTTCGATGATGAGATCCCGGGAGCAGTAAAGCGATTGAAAGACAGAGACAGAATAAGAACGGAAATCGTATGTTCAAAATGTGGCGGTCATCTGGGCCATGTTTTCGAGGGAGAAGGTTTTACTTCCAAAGATATGAGGCACTGTGTCAATTCTATATCACTTGATTTTGTCCCCGCAAAGAAAAAGTAGTCTTAGAGTCTAATGATTATTATCCTTAATGGTATGCACGCAGTTAAAGCTTTGAGTTTCAATATAATTCTATTATTATAATCTTATTGGCCATTCCCTTAGATAATCAGATTTTTTCATGTACAGGGATACTTTTTTTATTTCTTCATCTGTTGCACCTGAAATTTTGATAATTCTGTCAGTGGGATAGCCTTTTTCAAAGCAATATAAGATTAAATCAAGTTTTTTATATGATATACCAAGCATTTCTTCATCAACCAGTCCTGGTATTAAATCAGGGCTTGGCACCTTTTCCAATATATAATCCGGTAATTTTAAATACTTAGATAAATTGAAAACCTGGGTTTTAAATAAAGATATTATAGGCATTATATCTGCAATACTGTCACCATACTTTACAAAAAATCCTGTAAGCCACTCGCTTTTATTTGCACATCCTACAAGTAGATAATTGTTAAGTTCGGAGTAATAAAATAAGATCGTGCTTCTAAGTCTGTGTTTGATCCTGTAAAAAGCTAATGCTTTTGATAATTCTTTATCGCTGTTTCCCTCCAGGTTTGCCAAAAATATATCTTTTTGTAGTCTTAATGATAAATTTTTTCTTTTTTGGCGGACATATTTTTCTATAAAACTTTTTCTGAAGAAAAAAGCCGGAGGATAAAGGCTGTACACACCTATAAGGGATAGCATTCTGGTTATTTTTTTATAAATGATTCTTACTTCAAGCTCTTTTGCGAACTTTTTTGCATCATTTATATTTTTTAGGCTGGAGTCCCTTTCAGGCAGCATAACTGCAATTACATTCTTATAGCCTAACGCCTCAACACATAACTTCAGAACCAGTGCGGAATCAATCCCACCGCTTAATCCTACTACAGCACCCTGCTTGTTAAGTTTTTTTATATATTTTTTTATAAAATCAATTATATTTTTTTTGGATATCTCTAAATCGAATTCCAGTAAATTATTATTTTCCATATTTTTAAATGATCTTTACTTGCCTAAAAAATTTTTCCGCTCACTTCTACTCATTCTTTATATCAACTAATTCGACTCTTTCTTCGCTGTATACCCCGACTTCCAAAACAACCGCTCCAGTCTCCGGACTATAATATTTGTATTCATCAGTATTTTTCTCCAGGGGAGTCCAATCTCTGGTTTTTAGACAATCCTTAAAAACTCCATAAGGAACTTCAACCTTCTCATCCATAGCGAGTACTTCTCCCATATCTTCTGCTTGACCTATAAGATATTCCTGTCTATATTGATCCCCGATTTCCGGATTTGCTAACATGATTATTCCCGGTTTAGCATTGTCTATTCCTGATTCCCATGAACCTGCATTACTTATCACCTCGCCGTCCCTTATTTCTTTAGAATCCTCCCCGAAATACCATACATTTCCGTCTATGTCCTGAGCAAACCAGTCCATTGTATCTTCTACAAGTTCATCATTTAAAAAAACTCGATCCCATACTATCATGCATTCTATACCCATAACTATTCTGGTATCATCTAGAGTTATAACCTCGACTCGTTCTGTTCCGTCATCGGTCTTTCTCTCATAGATCAAGGTTTTTCCCGGAATCAGAGTAAAATATTCATTGTCTACTCCGGTTATGAAATCAGATGGATTTATTTGTGGATCGTAAACCTCATTGGTTGTTGTCGTACAAGCCGATATAAGAATCAAAATAATACCTACCAAAGCAATTATAAAAATTATAGATTTAATTTTATTAGCTGCCATCATGTACCTCCATAGAACAATCCGGTTCTAAAAAGTCTAAATGTAAAATAGCAATTATAATGTTATGATAGAATACACAAAAAATAAATTAGTAAATAATTTCTAAAATCTAAATGTTTATTATTCCCTCATATCGGACTTTAATCTTTTTATTACTATAGAGATACGGATTATCCCGTATATCATCAAACATAGAATCAGTGTCAGAGATATTGCCAGTGGAAAAGCGAAATTAATGATCAAGGCCCGGGCAGGTATATCGTCCATAATTCCGCCTTTGACTGAGTTTAAGATTCTTCCATAAAGATTGGGCAGGTTATAGACTATGGAACCACATAATATAATAAGAAGCCACCGCAGCGAGTTATACATTTTTATTTTTGATGTGTTATCACTATATAATTCCTGGCTTTTAACACCATCTTATCTATGGTGTCAATACTTAAAAGTTTTTTTCAGACATTTATATTTAAAAAAGGAAGATATATAATTTTAAAATCAAGTTAAAGATTGCTCTTAAAATTATTTTTTATTTTGAAAGAACGTGATTTATGAGAAAAGAATTTCTATATTACATCGAAGTAAAAGAAGAAAATGGCAGAAGAACGAAGTATCCTGTTTACAGTGATAACGAAAAATACTACATAAATGACCATCCTGTTAAAACAGGCAGAAGTATAGAAGACGAGATCAAAATTTTCTTCAAAGCCGATGTAATAGGTCCAATACTAGAGAAACCAATACATCAGGATCTGAAATTTAAAAAATAGAGTGGTTATTACTATTTATTTGAAACAGTATTCAAATACTCGCCCTTCAAAAAAATATTTCTAGAGAGTAATATATGATTTTTCAGGTTGTTCTGTCCATTGTTGCCATTGTTGCAGGGGGAATTGCATCGATTGCAGGTTTCGGAATCGGTAGTTTTGTTACACCTCTTCTGGCCTTTAAAACCGGTATCAGTGTTGCTGTAGCAGGCATTTCAATCGCTCATTTTAGTGGGACCGCTCTGCGCTTTTTTGTTTTAAGAAAATATATCAATAAAAAAATACTTTTAAGTTTTGGTCTTACCAGCGCTGCAGGCGGACTGGTGGGCGCACTGCTTCACAGTGTACTTTATAACATCGTTCTGGTGATTATTTTTAGTTGTCTTCTCATATTTGCGGGGGTAATGGAACTTACGGGATTTTCAGAAAAAATACGATTTTCGGGGGCTGCTTTATGGGCAGCAGGAGGTATATCAGGTTTTTTTGGCGGGCTTGTTGGCAACCAGGGAGGAATTCGATCCGCTGCCATGCTGGGCTTTAAATTAAAGAAAAAAGAATTCGTAGCCACTGCTACCGGTATAGCCCTAATGGTTGATGTAGCGAGAATACCGGTTTATATAATCACTCAGGGCGAGGAGATGTTATCGATCTGGAAATGGATACTTATTGCTTCAATAGGAGTTCTGGTTGGGACTGCAGCCGGAACTTATATATTAAGAAAAATTCCCGAGAAGATTTTTAAAAAAAGTGTAGCCTCAATTGTTATCCTGGTAGGGATTTTTATATTGGTATACAATTTTTTTTAAAATAAAAAATTTTATATAAATCAAGAATAACTCAAACAATTTCTCAAAAATTATTGGAGGTCAAAAAATGGATAAGAAGAATGTAAAAAAAATTGTAAGAGAAAGCTATGGTAGGATAGCCAGGCAAAATAGAAGCTGCTGCAGCATGGAAACGTCCTGCGGCTGCTATGGAAATAATAAATTCGATGAAATCAGTAAAAGTATCGGATATGCTGATGCGGATATAAAAAAAGTCCCGGAAGGATCGAATCTTGGATTAGGCTGTGGAAATCCTATTGCGCTGGCATCGATTAAAGAAGGAGAAATCGTACTGGACCTGGGATCCGGCGCCGGATTTGACTGCTTCCTTGCTGCAAATAAAGTAGGCTCAAAGGGTAAAGTAATCGGTGTAGATATGACACAGGAAATGCTTGATAAAGCAAGGGAAAATGTTTTAAAAGGCGACTACAAAAATGTGGAATTCAGACTTGGAGAAATCGATAATCTTCCTGTCGCAGATAATTCTATAGATCTTGTTATATCTAATTGTGTGATTAACCTCACCCCTGACAAAAAAAGAGTATTTAATGAAGCCTACAGAGCACTCAAACCGGGTGGCAGAATTATGATTTCGGACATGGTTTTGCTTAAAAAACTCCTTCTCCCCGATGAGGTAATAGATGTTCTGGATACCTGCGGCAGCTGCATTACCGGAGCTATCATGAAAAAAGAATATATAAATATCATAGAAGAATCAGGATTTATTAAAGTAGAAGTCATTAATGAAGTCATATTTCCTTTTGATTTTGATATAGAAGATGCTACAGCAAAAGAGATCATCAAAAATATAGATATCAAACCTGAAGATATAATCAGAATAAAAGAAGATAATAAAGACGCGATTGCAAGTATCAGCGTTTATGGGGAAAAACCCTTAAAATAAAATCGGCCAAAATATTTTATAAAATCCTTATACTCAAAAAAATGCTTATTTAATTCTTTAATTATCTTCTGTAAATTATATAATATATAAAAATATCATATTTACTTAAGAGGGTGATTAAAATAACTCCAATCGATCTAAATTTAATGATGTCTACAATTGTAAGTATGCTGCCCTTCTTTATTCCGTTATTGATAATAGAATACGGTCTCATGATTTTTGCTCTGGTCCAGGTTGCAAGAAATGAAGTCGTTTATCTGCCAAAATGGGCCTGGATATTGATTATCGTTCTCTTTGGCATCATTGGCCCCATTGTCTTTCTGATAATAGGCAAGAAGAAAGAAACTGAAAATGATTAAAGTCGTTGGTCTGAAAAAAAATTACGGCCGTGTAGAAGCATTGAAATCCATTAGTTTCGAGGTAGATAAAGGTTCCGTATTCGGATTTATCGGACGAAACGGTGCCGGGAAAACCACAACCATGAATATTCTTACCGGTTTGATTAAATTCAATGACGGTAAGATTTTCATCAAGGGCAAAGACTTTCAAAAAAACAAACAGAAACTTTTAAAATCAATTGGATATTTACCTGAGACTCCTACTTTTTATGATTATATGAGCGCTTACGAATACTTGAGATTCATTGGTGAGATCATAGGTTATGAGGAAAAAAATATTAGTAAACTTCTGGAAATGGTCAAGCTCGTCAAACAAAAAAAGAAACGCATAGGAGCATATTCAAGAGGAATGAAACAAAGACTGGCCCTGGCAGTGGCATTTATGGGCAATCCCGAAATCTTATTTCTCGATGAACCAGCCTCTGCCCTGGATCCCGAAGGAAGAATGGAGATGTTAGAGCTTATTGAAGGTCTTAAGGATGAAAAAATAACTATTTTACTATCGACGCATATACTGAATGACGCAGAGAAAGTGTGCAACAAAATATGCATCATAGACGAAGGTAAGATACTTTTAACCGAAGACCTGTCACAACTTTATAAATCATATATTCAACCAATTTTTGATGTTGAATTTGAAGGAGAACCCAAAGGTAAGATAGATTTACTAAAAAAACTGAAGTGGGTGGAAAGCATCAAAGAAAATGGGTGCAAGATCAGCATTTATGTTAAAGATTTAAATTTTGCTAAAAAAGAAATCTTAAAGGAATTATCAAAGCTAAATACAAGTGTCGTAAGCTACCAGATAAGGAAAAGCACACTGGAAGATATTTTCATGAGAATGGTCAAGCAAAAATGAAATCATTTAAAGCTTATTTTAAAAAAGAGATAACCGAAGCAAAAAGGACATATAAATACCTGGTTTTATTTATCGGTATTATTTTCTGGCCCGCAATACTGGGTCCCCTGATGCTGAAGTTGCTCCCCTTACTTCTAAAGAATTACATGCCTGCCGAAACGATGCAGTTGTTTTCAGATTTTACCCGTGAGTATGCTTTTACATCTTTTCTGAATGATTGTTTTCAAATCGGGATGATTGTTATGGCATTTGCTTTAATGAGCCTGCTTGCAAATGAGGTCCGTCTGAAGAGGCTCGTTTTCCCATATTCCAGAGGTTTAAATCCTGCGGGAATGGTGCTGGCAAAATATATTCAATATTCAATAACTATTTCTCTTTTTATATTGGTAGCTGCCTTGATTGATTATTTATATGTTGATAGGCTTTTTGTTGGCGGAATACTGACAATAAAAATCGTATTTGAATCATCGCTTTTATATATACTCTATTTTTGTACAATTTTATCCATACTTTTATATTTAAGCAGCCTTTTCAGGAGAGGTCTGGCTGCCGGATTTACGGTTCTTATCCTGGGATTTAGCTTAAGTATCTTTAACCAGTTTGATACTATAAGAGCATATTTTCCGAATTACCTGATTTTAAAGGCTATGGATATCGGACACATTTTCGATATTTCTCTGGTTCCTACAATCATCGTTTCATTTTGTCTGATAATACTTTTTGTCTCCTTATCGATACTCCGCATGAAAAAAATCGATGTTGCCTGATTTTTAAGGAATGTTTTTTAGGGTATAATGAAAAATAAAATATAAATTAATTTAAAAAAAATGAATAAAGAAAAAGAAAAAAAACACTGGATCAAAATGACTACCACGGCCTGGATTATTACTCTGGTTGTGAGTTTCTTTGCTTTGTTCCCAGTTTTTGTAGTCCTGGTGATATTGTGGGCAATGGGTAAAGTTCTGGTCAAAGATTAACATCACTCTCCGGATTCTCATCATGCTGTATTGACTGTTAAAAGCCAAAGGAAGGGATCCTGGTGTACACAGTTTCCTTGACTAAGAGTTATTTTCTGATAGAATAAAAATCCAAACTTACAAAATTCAACTATTTATTTTATGATAAATCCGGAATTTTTCAGAAATATAGGGCTTATAGTAATCTGTTATCTCATTGGGGCAATACCTTTCTGCAATATTATTGCAAAACTTCACAGCAATAAAGATTTAAGAAAAATCGGAGACAGAAACCCGGGCGGATGGAACCTGGTATTCAACGTATCAAAATACTGGGGAATCGTAGGTATAATTCTTGATGTTCTTAAAGGTTATTTGTCATACTTCCTGGTCCTGAGAATTACTGGAATAGAGATCATAGCTATACTAGCCGGTTGCGCAGCAGTTGTGGGTCACAATTATTCCCCGTATCTAAAACTATCCGGCGGTAAAGGAATTGCAACCACACTTGGATTTTTAGTTGCGATATACCCCTTTACACTCATAGCTTTCGCGATCGGCATAGTATCGGCATTATTTTTAATCAGAAATATGATCTGGGGAGTAGTTTCAGGAATTATTGCTTCGAGTATTTTCCTGTGGCTTTTTAAAGACTCGTCGATTTATTTAATCATGGGACTTGTTCTTCTCGTAATCATCATCCCTAAATACATCAATCACTCAATAAAATTATCCCAGAATTTCAAATTCAGGAAGGAAAAAACCGTTAAGGATCTTTTTGCGCCAAGGATAAGGTAATCACTTATAATTATCGTTTACCAGTCTTAATTCCTTTTCTTTATTTACGTCGTATATTCTGCCTTTCCAATATATACCGGATCTGACTTTGACACTCAGGATCGAATTTATAGCTATCATTATAAGATATACCATTGCAGCAGGATGCAATATTATATCGACAGCTTTGCATTTAAACCTTATAGAAAGGACTATCCTTGTAATAAAGATAATGGTTATCTGTAAAATAAGGAGTTCAATCAACAAAAGTGGCCAATCAAGTAATATCACTATAGGGAGTAAAAAAAACGGCGATAAAAAGATGACAAAAACCAGAACTATAGCCATTGATATCATATAAACCTTATAATCAAAAACAGCAAATAAAACCCTTGAATATCCTATGACAATCTCTCTAAAACTCCTGTACATCCGGCAATAGACATTGTTCCGGCCGTCAAAAATCATAAATCTATACCCCATTCTTTTAACACGCTTGGATATCTTAATATCCTCAAGCATCTCGCCTCTTATGGACTTATGACCTCCGATTTTTTTATAAACATCCTTTTTGAATAACATGAACTGACCTATTGCAGTACAGAATAACGCTGTTTTTAGTTTCCTTACCAGGTAAAGCGGCATCAGACATAAAATTATATAATGACCAAACATGTTCATCATTCTTTCATGAATGGTAACCATTATCTGTTTTGGAAATACTGACAGCGCACCCAACTTATATCTAAGAAGGCAGGCAACTGCACCTGAGATAGAATTTGGGAAATGAAGCGTATCCGCATCGGTGAATATAAGATAATCTCCTCTGGCGTATTTTGATAACTGCCAGCAGGCATATGACTTGCCCATCCATCCCTTTTTTATCGGTTCACCACTGTATAGTCTGATCCTCGGATCTTTTTTAGAAAGCTCTTTTACTATCTTTGCCGTATCATCAGTGGAATTATCATCAAGTACCAGGATTTCTATATTGCTGTAATCCTGTTTTGTAAGGGATATAAGACATCTTTTTATATCTTCTTCTTCATTTCTGGCAGGAATAAGTATAGATATCAGCGGATTTTTATCTATTATATACTGCGGCAGTTTGAATTTGGAAGTATCTTTAAACAGGATATTATTAATTAAAAAGTTTACCAGTATAAAGAAAAGTACTGCAGCTATTATATATTGAGACAATAAAAATATGTCCATATTTTACCTTAAAAAGTAATGAGGA
>Ga0163209_1000246_pt1 | contig 22863 bp, 18 predicted proteins | sample Kivu_160m_FD_113538 | JGI IMG/M metagenome (GOLD analysis project Ga0163209, IMG submission 113538) | Freshwater microbial communities from Lake Kivu, Western Province, Rwanda to study Microbial Dark Matter (Phase II) - Kivu_160m | ecosystem: Environmental > Aquatic > Freshwater > Lake ...
CTCTAATTGAAGGGTCTCTGTCTTTTTTAGACTTTTCATAAAAGTAGCTGACCAGGCTCGTTCCGTGGTGTTCCCTGATGATATTCATGATCTTTCTGCCCAGCTTCGTCTTGTTCGCCAACTCATACCCGTCTTTCACGTGCGTAATAATGATAAGACTGCTCATTTTGGGAGACAAACGATCATGCCTGTTTTCTCCATTTCTCTGGTTTTCGATGAAATATTGGGACTTTTTGATTTTTCCGATATCGTGGTAATACGCACTGACCTTAGCGAGAAGTGAGTTAGCCCCTATGGCTTCGGCGGCGGCCTCGACAAGAGAAGCGACAATAATACTGTGATGGTAAGTGCCCGGAGCTTCTATAATCATTTGTTGAAAAATGGGCTGGTTCAGATTGGCAAGTTCCAATAGTTTTATATCTGTTGTGTAGTCAAAGAGGGACTCAAAGAGGGGTGTTACTCCGGCAATGACGATTCCGGAAATAATACCACCCGAAATACCCATGATGAATTTGAAAAGAGTGTCTATGGATGCTGTGTTACCCTGAATCAGGCTGATGCATAAAATCACCCCGCAATTAACCAGGCCTAATAAAAGACCAACCCTCAGAAACGCTGAGCGCTGTTTACAGTGAACGACCTGATAAAACGCGACCGCACTTCCAATAAAAGCAAAAAGGGCGATATGTATCTTACTGTCAAAAAGAAAGGCGACAAAAAACGATGCAAAGATAGAGAAGATCAAAGCCATGTTTTGACTGATGAGCAGCCCCACCAGCATAGCGCCTACTGTGTATGGAATGGCATAAAAGCAGGCCTCGGGAGAAAGGAATGGGAATGCCCGATTGATGGCGTGAGAAATGAATATTCCAATTTTTACAAAAATAACCTGAAGTAGAATTGTGACGCTTAAAAAAAGTGTATCATGTATCATTCTTTCGAATTTGATTAAGGTTCTCGCTAACAGATACAGGACAACAACCATTGCCGTTATCATGAGAAATATGCCAAAAAGAATGGATAAATTTGTGAATTGTTTTTCACCTTTGATCTTAAAATAAGCTTCCAGCTTGTCAAGATCCGACATTGTGATCTTTTGTCCTTCACGAACGATCATCTCATCCTTCTGGACTTGAAAATAAACGGGCTTGGCATCCCTCAGAGCGATTTGTCTTTTTCTTTCTGTGGCGTTTCTGTTGAAAGTCAGATTCGGTTGAATCAATTTACCGGTTATCGATATAATCAGCTTTCTTACATCTTGACCTTCACCATTCAATATGGACGGTGACTTTTTTAAGATGAGACTGTCTAATTTATTTATATGCTTGATATTGTTAATGGACAATTCATCTCTTTCTTTTTGTGTTTTTATGTCGCGAATAACGATGCCATTATCCAAATCCTGCTTTAGAAATGTCACATTGGTAATCAATTCTGAAGTGTAAACTGCCGTGATGAGTTTAATAATTTTCTCGGATATGAAGGCGTCAAACCTGTATTTCTTAAGAGTATTAAATTCATCCTCCGTAAGAGTAATGCCTCCGAGTGCGTCTTCAAAAGTTTTTTTTATCTGTCTGGAATGACTCTGCCTTGTTGCCTGAACAGTTCTACCAGGCAGCGCTGCGGGAGCCGGGTGTGAATATAAGGGAGCAACAATGGTAAAGGCTTTTGCAACAGTGGCGGCGATCTGGAAAGGAACTTCCATGTCGTAATCATATACGGACGGGATATCTTTTATGACCTCAAGTTTTTTCTGCTCCATGGAAGCTCTGTCTTCCAATAAAAGTTCTCTGTCAGCCTTGATGTCTCTCGTGGCAATGGAACCTATTTTGTAATCGGGGTGTGAAATATTAATGTCCGGGGTAAGAAGAAAGGCTAATAGAATGTTTAGGAGAATGATGACGGACCATTTTTGAAATTCAGTATTTCTTGCAAATTCCGGTGTAACTTTTATGCGATCGGATTTGTTTTTCAGAATATTAAGAAATTGGTAGAATTTCGAATTTGCAGGCAACATAACGATTACGTTCTTTTTCTTTTACCACGATCGAGGTGATTATACGCCCGTATGACATCTTGCACAAGCGGATGTCTCACAACATCAATCTCTGAAAAATGAACAAATCCGATTCCGTCTATATTCATCAATATTTTTTCTGCCTCAATAAGGCCAGATACCTTTTCAGACGGGAGGTCGATTTGTGTTATATCTCCCGTAATCACGGCCTTGGAACCAAAACCAAGTCTTGTTAAAAACATCTTCATTTGTTCTGATGTTGTGTTTTGGGCTTCGTCAAGAATAACGAAGGAATCATTTAATGTACGACCGCGCATGAAAGCAAGGGGGGCGACTTCAATGACACCTTTGTGAATAAGGGAGGATGCCTTGTCAAAATCGATCATATCAAAAAGAGCATCGTAAAGAGGCCTGAGATAGGGATTGACCTTTTCTGAAAGGTCTCCGGGCAGAAAACCCAGTTTTTCGCCTGCCTCTACAGCCGGTCTCGCAAGAACGATCCGGTTGACCTTCTTGTCAAGAAGCGCGGCTATGGCCATGGCCATAGCCAGATATGTCTTGCCGGTCCCGGCGGGGCCGATAGCGAAAACCATATCATAATTTCTGATTGAATCGATATATTGTTTTTGAACGATGCTTTTGGGTGTAATGATCCGTTTCTTTGACGAAATGAAGACAGTGTCTAAAAATATTTTTTCGAGATTAATGGTATTGTTGCTGGAGAGGATCCTGTGAGCATAATCTATGTCTGCGGGATATATTGGATATCCCTTTTCAAGAATAGCGTATAGTTGGATGATAAGATTCTGTATCAGGTCGACCGCTAACTGCTCTCCCTTGATGGATAGAAGGTTTCCACGCAAGGTGAGTTTGACGGATGCTAATTTTTCAATGAGTTTTATATTCCTGTCATGCTCTCCGAACAGGCTTCTTAAAATATTATTGTCTGCAAAACTGATCTCTCTGGCAGAGATACGATCATTTTTTTGTGTCAATGAGATTTATTTCCTCCAACCCATCCGGGGTTAGAAATAAAATTTCACAGCGATACTATCATTCAAAATAATTCGTTGCAACAGCTTTTACCTCGAAGCCCCTTGCCTCTGGAGCAATAAATGCGCAAACACCTTCGCGTTTCCAATCATGTTGTCTATAGTACAGTTCTCATCCGGCTGGTGTGCCATATGTGTAACCCTTGACCATACAGCTGCAGGATAATCGTGCATTCGGAAGATACCGGCGACAGTACCGGCCCCAATGCCCTGAGGTGTGGCTTCGATATGATAGACATCCCTGATGGCCTGCTGAAGTGCAAGGACAACCGGGGCGTCGTGAGGTGTTGGTGGCGGCGCCTGAACCTTCTGAACAGAATTGATTTCAATAGAGACACCAAAGGTTCTTTCTATTTCATCTGCCATATCTCTAATTTCACACATAACATTCGATAGCGGATATTCCGGAAGTACTCTGCAGTCCATGTAAAAAACATCTTCTCCCGGTATTGTATTAATATTGGGAATGTTTGTCTCTTTTTTCGTGGGCTGGAAAGTGCTTACGGGCGGGTCAAAAAAAGAATTCACGGCATTAAAAACATGATGCAGATCATTGAGCTTGACCACAAGATGTGATGCCGCCTGAAAGGCATTATTTCCAAGATCTGGCATGCTTGCATGACACTGTTTTCCTGTGGTTTTAAATTGAAGCCAGAAAATGCTTTTCTCTACAATTTCGATAAGCGTTCCGTCTGCATTTCCCAGATCAGGGACCAGAATGATATCTGTTTTACGGAAAGGGTTTTCCCCGTGGTTTATAAGATACGATAATCCGAATCGGCTGGAAGTCTCTTCATCGGAAACAAAAGCGAGCCCTATGGATGTCTCCGGTACCATCCCTTCATCTAAAAAGGCTTTTGCAGTAAATATGGATGCCACCATATCCTGTTGATTGTCTTCTGTTCCCCTGCCATAGATTCTGCCGTTTTTTACATAGCCTTTAAAAGGATTTTCACTCCAGAGGCCAGCGTCTCCGGGAGGAACAATGTCCATATGCGTCAGGAACCATGTTGTTTTTTCCATGTTCTTGCCCGGTATTTTAAAAATGAGGTTAGGACGAATACCTGAAGAAACTCTTTCATCAGGAGCGTGAAGTTCAATTGGATCTGGGAAATTCATCTGTTTCAGGCAGGATGAAAGGTATCTCGCTTTTTCGAATTCACCGTCGCCGCCATTGTCCGGCGATATGGCCGGGATAGCAGTAAGGGCGATCTGCATGTCTATCATATCATCTTTGAAAGCATCGACTCTTCGGGTAATGCTGTCAAACCCCTTCTTGTCAATCACAGAGTACCCCCAATTTTATGAATGTCACCGAATGCTGATTTTAAAGACTGATAAATCTTTTCATTTCCAAGTACAAGCACGACAGCGTTATCAAAAGAAAGATACCGCTCGGCAACATTTCTGACATCATCGGCGCCAACTTTCGTGATGTTGTCTCTATATGTCACCAGATAATCGTCAGGTAATTTTTCATATTCGTTCATCATTTGCTGACTCGCAATCTGACGCGCCGAAAGAAAAGAAAAAACAAAACTGCTGTTGATGGCTTTTTTTGCCCAGTCAAGCTCAGATTCGCTGATTGGTTTGACTCTGATATCATCAATGATTGTTCGAATCAGAGAAAGGACGGTTGAGGTTGAGTCTGATCCCGTTATTGCGTAGGCTCCAAATATACCGTAATCTGTTTTCCCCCTGTAAAAACTGCCGGTACTGTATGCAAGGCCGCGATTGCTTCTTATCTCCTGAAAAATACGGGATCGAAATCCGCCACTGCCAAGAATAAAATCGAGAACTTCAAAAGCATAGGCATCCGTGTTTTTTTTGGCAGGTGCAAAATTTCCGTGGATGATAACGGATTGAGGAACGTCCTTTGACAGGAAATAGATGCGACCTGTCTGTTTTTCGGGAACGGGAACAATATGCTTCTCCGTAACTGAAGCCTTCCAGGTTCCGAAATATTGATTGATCTTGTGAATAGCGTCTTCTCTGGTTATATCTCCGGTGACCGTCATCATGACATTCACCGGATAAAAAAAACGTCGATGGAACATTATAAGATCGTCACGCTGGATATTATCAACGGATGCCATGTTCGGCAACCGCCCTCTTGGATTGTTCAGATACATGAGACGGTTGAATTCTCTGAATGCAAGCTTCTGGGGGTCATCGGCTATCCTTCTAAGTTCCTCTATTTTATGAGCTTTTGAAAGAAAAAGCTTTTCTTTTTCAAATGCGGGATATCGCAGAATGTCTGATAAAATCTTAAGTCCCGTATCCACGTCCTTTTTCATAACCGAAAGATTGAGTGTTCCGTGGTCACGATTGATAGATACGGTCAGTGAGGCAGCGATGAATTCCAGTGCTTCATCAATATAATCTCCGGGAAGAGAAGACGTACCACCGGTTCTCATCACCTCACCGGTCAATTCGGCGAGTCCTTCTTTCCCGGGAGGATCGCAAACAGAACCAGTCCTGCCAACAACAGAGATATTTACAAGAGGGATCTCATGGTCTTCGAGAACATGCAGGATTATCCCGTTTTCAAGGACAAGTCTTTGTGCCCTCGGAGGCGAAAACCTTAAAGTCGAATGCGGCAGTTGGTCAGGATTGCTGAACAGTGATACGGAACCGGCAAACATGGATGAGCAAGAAACTGTGATGAGCAATGAAAGCAAAATAAAGATATGAGAACATCTCTTCATGGAATTCAGGCCTTTATTTTTTTTTAACGAGAAGTGCGACTGTCCTGTTATCAGATGTCAGATATTTACGGGCTACACGGATAATGTCTGCTGATGTTATTTTTTCAATCTCATGGATATGATTAGTAATGTATCTGTAGTCTCCCAATAGAGCTTCAAAATAAGAGAGGGTGCTGGCAAGCCCTGCATTTGAGTCAAGATCCCTGATGAAATCAGCCTTCAATTGATTTTTAATCTTTTCCAATTCCCTATCCGAAACGGGCTCTTTCTTCAGTCTTTCAATTTCTGAATAGATCAAGGCTTCCAGCTCGACATTGGTGTGGGGGTGACGTGGTGCACCATATATCGTAAACAGATTTGCAAATCTTGAACCCGGCATTCCATTGGAGGTCTGGATGCTGTCCGCGACACCCTTTTCAGAGACAAGGGTTTTATAAAGTCTCGATGTTCTGCCTCTCGATAGAATGGATTCGATAACGTCGAACACATAATCATCGAATGCAGGCATGTTTGGTTTGTGATATCCGATTACCATCTGAGGGCTGGCGTCATGGGTTACCTCTATTCGTTTTTCACCTGTCTGTGGGGGTTCTTTGGTTATGTGGCGAAGGGCTATATTCTGACGGGGTATAATGCCAAAGTATTTTTTAATAGTATCAAATGTCGCCGCCGGGTCAATGTCACCCACCACGGCAATGACAGTATTATTCGGGGCGTGGTAGGTTCTGAAGAAATGTTCCGTATCATCCATGTTAAGGAAACGTATGTCTGATGGCCAACCGATTATAGGATTTCTGTATGGATGGGCTATAAAGGCTGTTGAAAAAAAATGTTCGAATAACTTCCCTCGAGGATTCGAATCAATCCTCTGTTTTCTTTCCTCCAGAATCACATTCCGTTCAGAATAAAATTCTCGGAAAACAGGGTTTTGCATCCGGTCAGCTTCTATTCTTGCCCAGATTTCAATCCTGTTCGAGGGAAGGCTGACATGATAGGTGGTTAGATCATGCCCGGTGGATGCATTCACATCGACGGCGCCATTTTCGGTATAAATTCTATCTATTTCGTTTTCAACCATCCACTTTTTGTGATCCCTGGCTAGCTCTTCCATTCGTTTCGTCAGAAGCGTTATCAGCTTTCTATCTGCTTTTTCCTCCTTCATCATTTCGAGATCGAGCAGGTTACCCGTCTCAGCGATTTTTCTGAGGACTTTTACCTCTTCTGAAAAATTTCTTGTTCCGACTGTCTTAGTTCCCTTGAAAAGCATATGCTCCAGAAGATGGGCGATTCCGGATTTCCCATTTTCCTCATCAACGGCGCCTACCCGGTGCCTGATGTAAAAAGAAACCGTGGGACTTATATGTCTCTCAAGCATAAGGATCCTCAGGCCGTTTTCAAGTGAAAATGACAGGACTTTTTTCTCAAGATCGTATGCTAAAGCGCTTGGTGGAGCAACAAACAAAAACAACACGAACGCGAAAACAATCAAAGAGAGTGTCTCTACTTTCTTATTGATAATGGTTGTGTATGATAAAAGTGAGAAAATACGATTCATTGATGATTAGTTGCTTTAAAAAAGGTATGTATCCGGAGGATGAGATAGATGATTCCAACAAGGCTGATCAAAATGATCAGGCTTGATGAGAAGAAATACATGATAAACTCCATAGGATTATTCAGGGTGTATGCGCCCATGAGGGTTTCAACGCCAAATATTAAAAAAAACAAAGATAAAATTCCAATAAATCCATTTTTCCCCCACCAAAAACACGAACCCATCTGATCCATCTGTATGGATGCCTTATTTAAAAATGACTTTAAAGGTACCGTCACCGGTCTGTTCAACATTTTCTGTTCTGCCATCAGGCCATATCATGGTTCCACGTCCATCAAGACGGTTATTCTTAAATTGCCCCGATAATTTTTTTCCGTCGGGAAAGGTTAAAATCCCCTGACCATTACGGTTATCGTCCAGGAATTGACCTTCATATCTTGAGCCGTCAGCGTACCAGTATGAACCATAACCGTTTCGCTGACCGTTTAAGAAATTCCCATCATATTTTTCACCTCCAGGAGAGGTAAGGGTTCCCTGTCCGTTGAACAGACTTTCTTTGAACTGTCCCGTATATGTTGTGCCGTCGGGATACGTATACGTGCCTTCGCCCTCCCGTTTGCCGCCTGTATGGTTTCCTTGATATTTTGAGCCGTCAATATGAACGTAGGTTCCAATACCGTCTGCACAATCTCCATCGATGCAATCAGCATACAGGGGGCTACAGGCGATAAGAATCACACATAACATCAGGCAAATGAACTTCATTGACACCATCCATCAATCATATAGTTTCATTTAAGCATTTCTCGTCAATAATTTCAACTCCTGATACATGGGAAACGTCAGTTTTTCCCACTGACATGGAAGGAGAGAATTGTTATGAAAAAGCGGTTCTCCCGAAATATCATAAGAAGATGCCGCAACGGAAGCTTCCCAAAGATCTGTTCCGGGTATGGGAGAGTATTCGGTTATCATCGGTCTTGCGCCACATGCCTTGACATATTCAATGCTTTCAATGACCTCTTCGGCTTCCTGTCCAGGCAGACCGCAGAGGAGATAAACGCCTATATCCCGGGATTGATACCCTGCACGCTTGAGATGCATTACGGCTTCTTTTAAATGTTCATTGGTGACCTTCCCGCCTGTAGCCATTTGAATTTTTATATTTGACGTCTCGAAACCAAAACGAATCGTTTTAAATCCCGCCTGAAACATCAGTTCGCTCAGCAGCTCCGAGATGTCACGCAGATGAAGACCGTTTGGGCAATGAAATTGACAAAGCAATTGCCTTCTAATGATTTCCTGCATCATTGGAATAGCCAATTCTTCCGGGTCAACAAGCAAGGCGTCGTCATAGAAAGAGAAGTTCGCTATACCTAAATGCTTGTTCCAATGGGATACCTCATCGACAACCCTGATGGGGTCCCTCCTGCTGAATCTCTCAGAGAGCAGGTGAGCGGCACAGTAGGCACACCGGAAAGGGCAACCCTGTGACGTAAGGACAGGAACCTGATCTGTAAAAGGAAGCAGGTCGAAGGCAGGGAAGGGGTATGAATCGAGATTGTAAGGATCGGGAATATCGGACAACTCATGCCCGAGAAATGATTTCAGTATCGCAGACATTATTTTTTCATCTTTACCGGCTATTGTAACATCTGCACCCGACAATCCGGCGTGCTCTGTACACAGGGTGACGTAATTTCCCCCGAGAACAACGGGGATATCCGGAAATACAAGCTTGACGAGACGAATCGTCTCAAATACACCCGGGTACCAGTACGTCATCATGGATGTTATGAAAACCAGATCGGGTTTCTGATGCTTCTCGAGGTCGTCCATAAAAATTCGCGGCGTAATTCCGTAACGCTTATAATGTCGTGGGATGTCTTTCAGGGGATAGGGTTTGGGAATGATTTGCGATGGAAACTTGCCACGGCCGGAATATCGTTTCCCGGGCATTACGATGTGAGGATCATCGTACAATTCCGGGTAGGCGGGATCCAGGCAGTCCAGAAGACGAACGTCGTATCCATTTATCCGAAGTATACTGGCAATATAGAGAAGCCCTATTGGTTTTATCCAGAAGTCATAGGCGGCAAAATCGTATATCCATGGATTGATCAGAAGAATGTTTCTTTTCATAAAAGCTCTTTTATCACAACAACTTGCCATCTACAATGATTATATGCATTTAAAAAATCAAGCGCTCCTGTCATGAGAAAAGACTTGAAGGAGGACATGTTTACTGCTAACATGCCACCCGTTTCTGTCAGTCCCTCACAGGCGGGAATTCAGGAAGTCTCTGATAATCAGGAATTTCTGATTTTTGAGTAAACACAAGATTGTTGATATGATAAAAATTTTCAAAGGTCTCAGACAGTAAGGACGGAAAATGCGCGCTGTTGTTCAGAGAGTGGACAGTGCCAAAGTCAGTGTGGATGAACGCATCGTATCCGTAATAGGAAGAGGCATACTGACCTTTTTGGGTATAGCGAAAGGAGATGAAAAAAAGGACGCCGATTATCTCCTCGAGAAAGTGATGAATCTCAGGATCTTCGAAGACAAAGAAGGAAAAATGAACCTGTCTCTGCTTGATGTTTCCGGAGAGATGCTTGTTGTTTCACAGTTTACACTGTTGGGTGATTGCCGAAAGGGGAGGAGGCCTTCCTTTGTACATGCCGAAGATCCGAGTGAAGCCAGGATTCTATATGAATACTTTCTCTTTCAGGGAAGGGGAAAAATGCAGCGCGTTTATGGAGGTGAATTTCAGGCCATGATGAAGATTGACATGGTCAACGACGGTCCCGTGACGATGCTTCTTGATAGCAGAAAGATATTTTGATGGTTGAAACGGCCACACGTCAAATCAGAATCGACAAGGACGGTGTCTGGTATTACGGAGACGAAGAGATATTCAGAAAAGAAATAGTCCTTTTCTTCTACCAAAACCTGACGCGGGATCAAGCGGGAAGGTACCTGATTGAACTGAATGATGAAAGATGTTACATCGAAGTAGACGACACCCCTTATATCGTCAAATCCGTATATCGAAAACGGTTGGAAACTGACAACAGGGATATGATTTGCCTCAGCCTGTCCGACGGAACCGTTGAGCAGCTGGATCCCGGCACTCTCTGTGTTGGGAAAGATAATGTCCTTTATTGTATCATCAAAAAAGGTTCATTCAAGGCGCGATTTTCAAGAGCGGCTTATTATCAGATTGCCGATTATATTGAACACGACAAAAAAAATGACGCATATTCTATTTCCCTGAACGGACAATCCTTCTATATCAAATAAGAGCTTTGTGAATTGTAGCTCCCAATTTTAGAAGCTTATCATTTGGTGTCAGCTTACAAAAAAATGAAATGGAGGTATACGATGTTGGAAGATCATATTAAAGAGGCATTGACGTTTGACGACCTGCTGCTTGTTCCGCTTGAATCAAGTATTCTTCCAAGGGATGTGGACACCTCAACACTTCTAACGAATAATATTACACTGAGTATTCCGATCGTCAGTGCCGCTATGGATACTGTAACGGAATCCGGAACAGCGATATGTCTTGCCCAAGAAGGGGGTATCGGGATTGTTCACCGCAACATGAGCATTGAAAAACAGGTCATTGAAGTAGACAAGGTGAAAAAGTCGGAAAGCGGCATGATTGTTGATCCTATTACAATAAATCCCGAGCAGAAGGTATATGAGGCGCTTGAGCTGATGACGAAGTACAGAATATCAGGCGTTCCGGTTGTCAAAAAGCGCAGATTGGTCGGTATTCTTACAAACCGGGACCTTCGTTTTGAATCGAATCTTGATCAGCCCGTTTCCAACGTGATGACCAAAGAGAAACTAGTCACCGTTTCTTCAAATATCACCCTGGAGGAATCAAAAAAGCTGTTGCACAAGCACAGAATTGAAAAGCTTCTGGTTGTGGATGATGCCTATAACCTGAAAGGGATGATTACAATAAAAGACATTGAGAAGATTAGAAAATATCCGAATGCGAGCAAGGATTCGCTCGGCCGCTTGAGGGTGGGTGCAGCCGTGGGTATTCTGGATAGAGAAGCAAGGGTAGACGCTATGATTGCTGCGGGCGTTGATATTATTGCCATCGACACATCTCATGGTCACACGGCGACCGTGATGGACGCCGTAAGAGATATAAAGAGAAATTTTCCGACATGCGAGTTGATGGCAGGTAATGTGGCAACGGCAGAGGGAGCAAAAGCATTGATTGATGCAGGTGTAGATGCCATTAAAGTGGGTGTCGGACCTGGGTCGATATGCACGACAAGGATCATAGCCGGTGTCGGCGTGCCTCAGATGAGCGCCATTAGAGATGCTGCCAAAGTGGCGAAGAAATGCGGGATTCCTATTATCGCGGATGGAGGCATAAAGTATTCGGGTGATGTTGTGAAAGCGATTGCTGCGGGTGCCAACACCGTTATGATCGGAAGCCTTTTTGCGGGGACGGAAGAGAGTCCCGGAGAAACAATTTTATTTCAGGGCAGAAGCTATAAAGTATACCGTGGAATGGGATCACTTGAAGCGATGAAAATGGGCAGCATGGACAGATATTATCATGATGAAGGGGAAACAAGCTCGAAAATGGTTCCGGAAGGAATTGAGGGGAGGGTGCCTTTCAGAGGCTCCCTGTCTGCAAGCGTCCATCAGCTTGTAGGTGGATTGAGGGCCGGAATGGGATATGTGGGTTGCAGAACAGTTAAGGAATTACAGGAAAAGTCAAGATTTGTACGTATCACCTCTGCCGGACTTCGAGAGAGTCATGTCCACGACGTCATCATCACAAAGGAAGCGCCAAACTACTGGCTGGATTAATAAATGGAAAAAGAAAATTTTGTACATCTTCATGTCCATACACACTACAGCCTTCTGGATGGGACCATCAGGCTTGATCCATTATTCCGGAAGGCAAAAGAATTTAAAATGCATGCTGTTGCCATGACTGATCATGGCAACATTTTCGGAGCTATAGATTTTTATCAGCACGCGCAGAGATATGGAATCAAGCCAATTATCGGCTGTGAACTATATGTTGCGCCCAGGAGCCGTTTTGACAAGAATGGGCATGGAAGCGGAGAGAGCTCTCATCATTTATTGGTTCTTGTCAAGGATATAAAAGGTTATCATAACCTCATGAAACTGACAACTAAAGGATACCTCGAGGGATTTTACTATCGACCACGGATAGACAAAGAGATACTGGCTGAATATCATGACGGCTTAATAGGAATGAGTGCCTGCCTCCATGGAGAGATTTCCGATCTGATTCTAAAAGGAAATATAGACGCGGCAAAAAGAGTTGCCGATGAGTATCGAAATATTTTCGGAGACGGTAACTTTTATCTCGAAATGATGGAAAATGGACTGCCCGAACAAAAAATTGCGAATGAAGGTATCATGAAGATCAGTAAAGAGCTTTCCATCCCTCTTGCAGCGACAAACGATTGCCATTACATTGAACAAGAGGAAGCAGAAGCACATGAAGTTCTTCTGTGTATTCAGACAGGAAAAACCCTGGAAGACACTGACAGGATGCGGTTCAGAACGGATCAATTCTTTTTAAAATCCCCGGAATTCATGAAGCAATCGTTTAAGTATTCTCCGGAATCCATTAATAATACGCTTGTTATTGCAGATAAATGTAATTTATCGCTTGATTTTGGTCAGCTGTCCCTTCCACACTTCGAGATTGGTACAGAGGAAACACTGGACGAGCATTTGGGTGATTTGGCAAGAAAAGGACTCGGGAAGTTGTTGCCCGTTATTTTAAAGGGAAGAGAGGATAGACAGCTGATAGAGAAGTACATGAGACGCCTCGAAGAAGAACTTGAAATGATCAGGTCCATGGGATTTGCAGGGTACTTTCTCATTGTATCCGATTTTGTAAATTATGCGAAGCGAAGAAATATTCCGGTAGGTCCTGGAAGGGGTTCAGCGGCGGGCAGTCTTGTGGCCTATGCCATAGGAATTACGAACATTGATCCCATACGCTATGGACTTTTCTTTGAAAGGTTTCTTAATCCCGATCGGGTAAGTATGCCTGACATCGACATTGATTTTTGTCAGGATGGTCGGGATGATATTATTCGATACGTCACGGAAAAATATGGCAGCGATCGGGTTGCTCAGATTATCACGTTTGGAAAAATGCAGGCGAAGGCGGTTGTCAGGGATGTAGGACGGGCGATGAATATTCCTTACGGAGAGGTGGATGCAATTGCCAAAATGATTCCAAATTTGTTGAATATTTCTCTTGAAACGGCCATTCAAATGGAGCCCCGCCTTCGCGAAGAGGAGAAAAAAAGTGAAAAAATAAGGAAACTGCTGACATATTCGCGATCGCTCGAGGGACTGAATCGTCATGCCTCCACTCATGCTGCAGGTGTCGTGATTTCCGATCTGCCCCTTGTTGAGCGTGTACCATTATGTAAAAGCCCGAAGGATGAAGTGGTTACACAGTTTTCTATGAATGATCTCCAGGCGGTCGGTTTAACGAAATTTGATTTTCTCGGCTTGAAAACGCTCACTGTTATCAAGAATGCCCTTGATTTCATAAGGGAGGGGAGGGGGCTTGAAATCGATATTAACGATATCCCTCTTAATGATACGAAAACTTATCAGTTGCTCATGAGAGGGGACACTGACGGGGTCTTTCAGCTGGAAAGCAGCGGTATGAAGGATATCCTTGTAAATATGAAACCTGATTGTATTGAGGATATTATTGCCCTGATCGCTCTTTACCGGCCAGGGCCGATGAACATGGTTCCGGAGTTTATTTCGCGTAAGCAGGGAAAGACGAAGATCGTTTATGAAGTATCCGAACTGGAAGAAATACTGAGGGAAACATATGGTGTGATCGTTTATCAGGAACAGGTCATGCAGATTGCCGGCGCCATAGGAAACTATACGATGGCTGAAGCGGATATCCTCAGAAAAGTCATGAGCAAGAAAAAAATCTCGGAAATGGAAAAAGAAAAACCGAGATTTTTGAATGGTGCGGAAAAGAAAAATATACCCGAAAAAAAGGCCCGAATAATCTGGGAACAAATGGAAACATTTGCAGAGTATGGGTTTAATAAATCACACAGCACCGCTTACGCCATGATTTCTTATCAAACCGCCTATTTGAAGGCAAATTTTCCCGTTGAATTCATGGCGGCCCTCCTTACGAGCGAGAAAGATAACAGGGACAAGATCATCAAATATATCGGCAGTTGCAAGGAAATAGGAATCAGTGTCCTGCCTCCCGATATTAATGAGTCCATGCGGGATTTCAGCGTGGCAGGGGAGAATATCCGGTTTGGATTGGCCGCTGTAAAGAACGTGGGCGTCGGCGCCATCGATTCGATTATAGCCGCGCGAGAAGAAAGAGGTAATTTTCATTCATTTTACGATTTTTGTGACCGGACAGACCTTCGAAAGATCAACAAGCGGATGATTGAAAGCCTGATAAAATGCGGCGCATTCGATTCAACGGGTTATAACAGGCGTCAATTGATGGAAAGCTATGAAGGGGTTATGGACCTGGCGCAAAGGCGTTTTAAGGAGAGATCAAGCGGACAATCGAGCTTTTTTGATACATTTACAGACACACAGGACATGAATCAGAAACGTACCGGACAATATGAAATTCCTGATCTTGCAGAGTGGGATCACAGAGAGTTGCTTGCTTATGAAAAGGAAACGCTTGGTTTTTATATTACGGGTCACCCCCTGTTGAGATTTGCTGAGAAATTATCATCCGTTGCAAATTCAGATTCATCTACGATCAATGAAAAGAAAGACCGGGAAAATATAGCTTTTGGAGGCGTCGTCAGTGCGATCCGGGAAGTTAATACCAGGAAGAAAGAGGTCATGTCCTATGTAACCATTGAAGATCTTAAGGGATCTATTACGGCTATTTTTTTTCCGGACATCTACAGAAAAGCATTCGGTCTTCTTCACGGTGATGATCCTGTTCTTGTAAAAGGTGTAATAGATGCCGGTGAGGAAGGTGTCAAAGTGATTGCATCTGAAGTGAGTGCGCTGGGAGAGGAAATGGAGAAACCAAATAATCAAGCCGTGCGTTTCAGGATTGATATAAACAAATCGTCGTCGGAAGATATTGAGAAACTTTATCATCTCCTCAGTCAACACAGGGGCAAGTGTGATGGGTATATCCACATCATGGATGATCAAAGTGAAGTCGTTATATATCTCGGTAATGATTGTAGAATCGAATTATCAAATCAACTGCAAGAGGCCGCGGATAGTATTCTCGGTTATCATTCAACGCAATTTTTCTGAAAAATAGAAGACATGCTGTAATGAAATATCAGGAGAGAACTTATAGAAGCAAAATATGTAATAAAGAACTTAAAGCATTCCATGTAAGTGTTCGTGAAACCGATCTATTTATACTTGCTGATCACTTGTTGTCAGATCTCGTTTCTCAATCAGTATACAAATACCGTGGATATATTGAATCATACATCAAGTATCATCCCCACTTTCTGACCTCTCTGGTTCCTCTTGAACAGGATAATTTCGCCCCGGATATAGTGAAAGTCATGTTGAAAGCAGGAGAAATTGCCAATGTAGGTCCAATGGCGGCTGTAGCGGGCGCCATAGCTGAGTACGTTGGTCAGGATATACTTCTTCACGGATGCCGAAATGTAGTGGTTGAAAACGGTGGCGACATTTTTTTAAAAACTGAGCAGGAAGTAACGGTACGCGTTTATGCAGGAGAATCACCATTGAGCTATAAAGTGAGAATTCTTATTAAGCCTGAGCAGATGCCGTTGGGGGTGTGTACCTCATCGGGTACCGTAGGTCATTCGCTGAGCTTTGGAAGGGCAGATGCGGTTTGTGTTTTATCGCATTCGGTTTCAGTTGCGGATGCTGCAGCTACGGCAATAGGCAATCTCGTAAGAAATAAAAATGACATAAAGAAAGCTCTTGCGTGGGGTTTCGAGATAAAAGAGGTATCAGGAATTTTAATTATCTCAGGTGATCAGCTGGGCATTCAAGGCAATATTGAACTCGCCTGAGATCATGATAGAAAATGAGGGAATGGGAATCATTCTTTAGAGGAGTAATTATCTGAATACCAATGTGATAGTTTACATAAGATATCTTATACGACACGTGATTGAAGTTCAAAAGTAAAACTATTAACACAAATCATAGACCTTCTTCAGATAATTTCTTGATAAGTTGTGCCTGCCTTTCATTTAATTTTTTAGGGATCTCTACTGTGATTTTTACAAACTGATCCCCTTTCGAAATGCTTTTGAGACCCGATACACCATAACCTTTCATTCGGATTTTCGTATTGTTTTGAGTTCCCGGAGGAACTTTGATTCTTTTTGTAGCGCCATCGAGAGTTGGAATTTCGATGGTAATACCAAGGACGGCCTGAGTAAAGTTGATGGTCTTTTCGATATAGAGATCGTTTCCGTCTCTTGCAAAGATGGGATGCGGAAGAATAGAGATATTAAGATATAAATCGCCCGGAGGTCCACCATCCAACCCTGAGGCGCCCTTTCCGGTAAGACGTAATTTTTTACCTGCGTTGATACCGGGAGGAATCTTAATGTTGATTTCTTCGACACGATCTTCTTTTTGAAGGGCCAATTTTTTATCAACACCGAATACGGATTCTTCGAGCGTTATGGAAAGATTATACTGGAGATCCTGACCCTTTTGAAGTGTATGAGAAAAGCGTTGACTGCCTCCACCAAAGATATCGGAAAAAGGATCTCCTCCGGAATAGTTGAACCCCCCTCCCCCGGTCGTTCTAAATGTTCTTGTTCCACCTCGTTTGAAACCACCAAAACCAAAACTTCGTAAGATATCGTCGAGATCGAAATCTTTGAAGATGTCCTCCTGGGAATATCGTTGTCTGAACTGGTCGGCTGATCCAAACATATCGTAATTCTTGCGTTTTTCAGAATCACTGAGAACAGCGTATGCTTCACTGATCTTTTTAAAGTTTTCTTCTGATGATTTATTGTTCGGATTTTTGTCAGGGTGCCATTTCAAAGCGAGTTTCCGGTACGCTTTTTTTATATCGTCTGCGCTTGAATTTTTATCGACTCCCAGTATTTTATAATAATCTTCAGACATTATTTTTATCTATCTCCCCGCCTTGATATAGTGGTAAAATAACAAATCCTGCTTATTTGTCAAGTTTCCCACCTTGATACCACCAAAAATCGTTATTATTTACAGGATCATAAATCCTGTATTCGTCATTGGATAGTATGATGGGTGAAAGAATCAATTCATCATTTTCATGAATCAGGCGGTCGAAAGTCATGACAAATCCGACGAAAAATCCATGCTTTTTAATAGCTTGAATGCTGTATTCCGAGCAAGTGGGAAACATCTGGCAACGATCACCATCAACAGCAGATACAGATTGATAAATCGTCCTGATAACATGAAGCATCGAAGCCTTCCGTGAAGAATGATTTGAATGATTGTCTGGAGAGTATGGAGATTTTAAAGTTTCAGATCGGTTATAATTCCAGGGTATGAAGGTGTCATCATCAGCAACACAATAGCGAGCGGGAAAAATAAAAGAAACGATAATAACAATGAATAATAATGAATAATAACGGTAATATGTAAAATTATTATAAAGCATAACATGAAGAATAAATGAAAGCAGCAATCTACAGCAAGTAACCTGTCAATCCCCGAAGAAATAACGGGGTACTTAGAATTTGATTCTGAAAAAGCTTCATTTTATTGGCCTGTTAAAGGATTATCAAACCACGAATTTAGAAACTTCATTTTGCTTTCGCAGATCTTTCTCTTCCAGCAGGAATAATAAATCATATCGGGATTTCCATCAGTTGTCAAATAAGCGATATGGGGCTTTTTTTCATAGATAAAGTGAACGTAAGTGACGAAGCTCTCCGCAAAATCTTCCCACAAATTAACTGCTGCGTGAATGCTTGGAAAGTTGGAATAAGAATAAAGGTTTTTATAAAGATCCGGGGCCTCATCAAGACTCAGAAGAGAATGGTCAAAAGCATAAGGCTTAATGAATCGTCGCTGAGGAATTTTATCGTCGAAAAGGCTGATTGCCTGATTTCCTGACATTATCCAGGATAACTTTGTAAAAGGATACGCGTCAGATACTCTTGCAGAGTTGCTCCATGAAGGATGTACGCCACTGACCATGCCGAGGGCGTGACCGATTTCATGGAGCAAAATATAGGTGATGGCGTTTACAACTGTGTCGTTGGCGGGAGATTCAATAGCCACACGAAGATTGACTTTGCCGCCATCAGAATGCTTGAAAACGCTTTTTTCCTTCCACGTCGCCCACTCATTTGCCGTTCTTTTAAGCAGAATGTCCCTGTCAAGTACGATAACAGCATAATACTCCCTGCCCTCTTCATTGAGAACAGCCTCGGCATATCCTGAACCTCCAAGGTCCCTGACGATGAAGATGCCGATTATCCGTTCCTCAAGGAGCATTCTCACTTTTTCCGGAAGAATATGGTTGATCTTATGAATAGCCTCAAAAAACTCTGGAACTGGTTCCGCGGGCAAGGGTATTTCGCTAAAACCATCAATCTTGTTTTCGATCCGGATCTTTTCAAGGAGGCCGGCGGGAGCTGCCGAAACCCTATCGACAAGTGATTTCTCTTTCCATGAAAGGCTCCAATAAGCAATGTCTCTCGTCGGGTGGAATTTTGACTTTTCAAGAAGGTACGACTTGTAGGGTGCACAGGAGGAAAGCAGGAAGAACACGAAGATAAAGACTAAATGAATATGAGATGAAAATGAGCGGTCACTTGTTTTTGGACGTTCCGGTAAGACAGTGTGTTCAGTTTTTTCTTTCTTAAACATATAAATAACGTAGGTTGTTATGTGTATTGAATTAGAAAACGTTAATATCTGAAGCTGAACATGAGCTGACTGGTGGATGTATTTGGATCATAGGATAAAGAAAAACCGGCAGATTCTTTCAGGTGCCGAATAAATTCTTCTTTTGCTCCATCGTTGAATTTATGTGCACTGCTTATGGCGCTGTAAATATTGCCAGTGTACCAGCCCAGTTCGAAAAAGGCAACGATGCCCCCGGCAACATTATTTTCATGTTGAAAGAGTTCAACGGCCGCCCATGTGAAAGCACCGTTGAGGAGGAAGGCCACAAGGGCGTCCCTGTATCGTTCAGTGTAGAGATGACCTGCGCCGGGAAGTATGGCAGCAAGGGCGCCGGCCGCAGTGGGCGATTTTTTGGGAATGTCATTCATTTGTTCAAGACCTGACGAAAAGATATGGGCCGAAGCGGCCAAGGAACTTGCTTTAGGTACAACCAAAAACATCTGGTGTGCCCTTTCCCACTCTTCCATGTTCATCAGGGCAATAGCGCTCTGATAAATGGCCTTATCGGAATGTGTTACTGAGCGTGATTTGATTATTTCCTGAAAAGTTGAAAGAGCCTCACCGTAATGCTTGAGCTCTTTCTCGGCGAGCCCCTTGAAATAAAGGGCTTCCGTAAGTAGTGAGCTGTGGTTGTATTTAGTGGAGAAACTCTTGAACGCATCGACCGCTTCAGCCCATTTTTTTGCTTTATAATAACTTTCTGCAATTCTAAATGAAGATTTTTCGGCAAGGTTGCCTGTGGGAAAGAAAAAGATCAGTCGCTTGTATTCTGTAATGGCCCTGTAAAAATCACTTTCGTTAAATAGAGATTCAGCGAAAGAAAACTGCTTTTCCGCATCAGCGCCCTGTGTTCCCGCGGCCCAGGCAGAGGGTGGATAAAAAAAGAGTACAAGCATAAAAATGAGACGTAAAATCAAAGACCCTACCCTGGCTTTTATCAGGCAGTACTCCCTAAAAGAAATGCATTAAGATTCGATTCAACGACTTTTTTGGGAAAAGACGCGCGCAGCACCTTGTCCCATACGGCCATATCTATTGATAAATACTGGGATAAAACCCCTAATAATGCGATATTCTCTGTCCGGACGCTTCCTGCCTGTACAGCAATATCACGAGCGTTTACGAGTTTGACTTTCTCAAAGGTATTTCTGACAAGGTCTATAATATTTTGCGGATAATTTGCGTCTCCTAAATTCACGGAGGGTGGATAAATCTCTATGTCATTGATGATGATGGTTCCATCCGGCTTTATGAAATCGAGATAACGAAGGCTCTCTAACTTTTCAAAGGATAGAAGAATATCTACATCGGACTTTTTCGCAATGGGTGAATAAACTTTCTCTCCGTATCGGACGTGACTGGTTACACAGCCACCCCGCTGGGCCATACCGTGCACTTCACTCTTTTTAGTATCCAGTCCAACTTCGATCATGACCTGACATAAAACATCACTTGCCCTGAGAATACCCTGACCGCCCACGCCGGCGAGAAGAATACTTTTCGTATGACTGCTTCTTTCCATGAGATTACTCCCTCTCCACGATAGCGCCGAATTTGCACAATTGCTGACACACGGTGCATCCATTGCAGAGATTTGAATCAATATAAGCGATGCCTTCCTGTTTCTTCGATTTTTTCTTGATACTTATCTCAGGCGCATCCTTGAATTTCTTCCATGAAATGGGTGGACAGCCAAGGCCGATACACATTCTACAGCCGGTGCACTTATCCGGGTCGACCGTGAGAGGTTTGACAATATCCTTAAGATGACGCTTGAACAATATACAGGATCTTCTCGATATAACGAGAGAAGGTCCGGACCTCTCCAGCTCTTCCTTTATGATCGCTCTGGTCGTGCCAATATCGTACGGGTCAATAACCCGAACATTGTCAATACCCAGAGAAAGAGCTAAATTTTCAAAATCCAGTTCTTTTGTTTTTTTACCTTGAAGCGTGTAACCTGTACCCGGATGTTCCTGCATGCCCGTCATGGCAGTCGTTCTGTTGTCGCAGATGACGATGACGGCGTTGCTTTTATTATAGGCCATATTCAGGAGGGGTGTGATGCCTGAATGGATGAATGTGGAATCCCCTATGACACCGACAACTTTCCCTTTTCCTTTTTCCTTCAGGGCTTTGCTCATACCATGAGCCATGCCGATACTGGCGCCCATGCATACGCAGGAATGAAGTCCCTCCAGAGGCTTCATGAAAGACAGCGTGTAACATCCGATGTCCCCGGTGACGAAAACCTTAAGTTTACCCAGGACATAAAAGAGTCCCCTGTGAGGACAACCGGGGCAAAGGTTGGGCGGTCTTGAAGGAATCGCTACATCAGACAGACTTGCGGTCACAGGGTTTTTCCCGGTCATGGCTATCTCAATCACACCGGGGTCGAATTCGTTTCTGTACGGGAATATTTCTTTGCCTACAATCTCAATTCCTGCAGCCTTGACCTGTTCCTCGATAAAGGGGTCGAGTTCTTCAACGACATAGAGTTTCCCGACTTTTGATGCAAACTTCCGAATCAGGTTGATGGGGAGGGGATAGACCATGCCGAGCTTCAGAAAGGAATAATCGGGAAAAACATCTTTTGCGTAATGGTATGGCATACCTGCGGTAATAATGCCGACTTCAAGATTATTTATTTCCATCCGGTTTTCCGAAAATGTCTCGGAAAACTCTCGAAGGAGGTTTAGCCTCTTTTCGACCTCAACGCGTCGGATGCGGGCGTTCATGGGGACCATGACATATTTTGACGGGTTAATTCGGAGGTCCGTTTTATCTTCGTACGAGGCAGGTTCTTCTATATTTACAACGGATTTTGAGTGGGAAACCCGTGTGGTCGTTCTCAAAAAAACGGGGGTATCAAACCGTTCGCTGATGTCAAAAGCAAGTTTTACAAAGTCTTTCGCTTCCTGGCTGTCGGATGGTTCCAGCATAGGGATCTTCGCAAATTTAGCGTAATTTCGATTGTCCTGCTCATTTTGTGAACTGTGTAGAGAGGGATCGTCGGCAGTAACAATGACAAGGGCTCCGTTCGTACCGGTATAACTGACGGTAAACAGGGGATCGGCCGCAACGTTTACACCGACATGCTTCATAACGACCAACGCTTTGGCGCCTGCCAAAGCGGCTCCGATACCAACTTCGAGAGCAACCTTTTCATTCGGAGACCATTCCGCATAAACTTCGGGATATTGTGCAAATGTCTCGATGATTTCTGTGCTTGGGGTTCCCGGGTATCCAGAAGCAAAGCGAACCCCCTGTTCATAGGCCCCCCTCGCAATTCCTTCATTTCCAGACATCAATGTTTTCATATGACGGGTGTCTCTCTAATAATTTATGTATTGATTAAAAGTATTTTAGCTGAGTGATGATATTTTCCTTTTAATAAGCTGTTCAACGGCAGGGTCTGAAATTTTTTCAAGAGCTTTCTGATAGAATTCGATGGATTTCTCATTGTTCTTCAACTCTTCGTGGATGCGGGCCATATTTCTGTAATTGATGCTTTCAAAATTGCTTGAGGACTTTGTCTTTGCGGCATTTTCAAAATATTCCAGTGCCTTGTTCAGGTCTTTCTTTGATTCGTAACAGTAACCCAGTCCAATATATACC
>Ga0163209_1000247_pt1 | contig 22838 bp, 20 predicted proteins | sample Kivu_160m_FD_113538 | JGI IMG/M metagenome (GOLD analysis project Ga0163209, IMG submission 113538) | Freshwater microbial communities from Lake Kivu, Western Province, Rwanda to study Microbial Dark Matter (Phase II) - Kivu_160m | ecosystem: Environmental > Aquatic > Freshwater > Lake ...
ATATAATACTGATAAGGGATTTCTAAATTTGATATTATTTTTAAGGCACCGATAGATCATCGGTAGTTAAAACTAGTAGAAAGGAGGCCAGTATGTTTAGATCTTCTATAAAATTATTCAAAGTCTTTGGAATAGAGGTAAGGCTGGATTACAGCTGGTTTATCATATTTGCATTGTTCGCTTATTATTTTGGCTTTATTTATTTCCCTTCAATTTTTCCGGGATTGAATACAGGTCTTCTGGCATTGATAACCATTATTACCGTAATTTTTGTTTTTATTTCTTTACTAATACATGAAATGAGTCATTCCCTTGTTGCCAGAAGAAGGGGTACAAATGTGGAAAGAATAACACTGTATATGTTTGGAGGAATGTCACAGATAGAGAAGGAACCTGAAACTCCCTTTAGCGAATTTATTATGGCCATTGCCGGTCCTGCAGCAAGCTTTGTGATTGCGGCAATATTCTGGATTATATGGTTCTTTTCCAGAAACGTCGCTCTTATAAGCGAGCCGGTCAGATATCTGGCTATTATAAATGTAGTGCTGGGAATTTTTAATATGCTTCCGGGTTATCCACTGGATGGAGGCAGGGTATTGCGGTCTATCCTGTGGAAGACGACCGGAAATCTCCAGCGCGCAACCTTTATAGCTTCTACGGTGGGGAGAATAATAGGATTTCTGATTATAGCTACAGGTATATTCTTTATATTTATCGGCAATTTTTTAAATGGGTTATGGTTTGCCTTTATAGGATGGTTTTTACAATCTTCCGCTCAAATGGGTTATCGCCAGCTTATTTTTGAGTCGTCTATAAAAGGGATAAAGGTAAAAGATGTGATGAATGAAAATATTGTTGATGTTACAAAAAATACGACAATACAGGATTTGGTAGACGAGTATTTTATGAAGTATAGATTTGGAAGATTTCCTGTCATAGAAAACGAGAAAACAAAGAAACTGATTGGTGTCATTTCTTTGCATGAGGTCAAAAGTATTCCGAAGGAAGAATGGATGGAAGTGATCGTGGGAGATATAGTAAAACGAATTTCGGAAAATTCTAAAGTCGATGCAAAAATGGAAATATCCGACGCCATTAAAAAGATGGGGAAAAACGATCTTGGTTATCTGGTAGTCATGTCTGGAGATAAACTCAAGGGTATAATCACAAAAAGCGATGTGATGCGTTTTATAAAGATCCGTTCGGAATTCCACTAATCTTTTGATATTGGATTTTAGAAAAGATTTATCAAAATCAGCATATTTTTATATTAACGGTGATTATAATCCTGTATGTGCATTTTTTTAATGAAAGGGAAGTAGGATCCGGTGAAAGTAAAGTATAAACTTTTTAAAGACTACAAAAAAGAAATAAAAGAAAATTTGAAGGATTTAAAAGTCATATATACCGATCTTGACGGGACCTTATTAAATGACAGAGGGTGTATCATCAAGGATTATAAAAGTGATTATTATTTCGAAGCATTAAAAATCCTGCAACTAGCAGCAGAAAAAAATTGCGATATTGTTCTGGTTTCCGGTAGAAATAAATTCCAGCTGAGATATAACGCACAGATGATCGGACTTAAAAATTATATTGCAGAACTTGGCGCAGAATTAGTCTATGATCTCGGGGAAGAAGTTCATATTACCTTTGACAGCCGGAAAAAAAAGTATGATCTGACATACGGAGGGGAAGATTTAACAAAGATTATCGAATTATTCAAGAAAAATTTTCCGGGTAAAATAGAAAGTAGAATGGATTGGAGCAGGTACAGATCCTATAATGTATTATTTTTCGGAGAGATAAATCTTGAAAAAGCGAATAGATTACTTAAAGACGAAGGTTACCAGGGACTTGTTTTGGTGGACAATGGATTTTCATCACTCGTGGATCTGGAGTTGGGCATAGAAAAACTTCATGTATATAATCTGATGCCTCTTGGAGTAAATAAAGCAAGTGGAATAAAATTGGATAAAAAGATCAGAAATTTCGATACGCAAAATTGTATAGCGCTGGGAGATTCTCTGGAAGATTTAAAAATGGCAGATGAGGTTAAATACTTTTTTCTAATGCAAAATGCGCTTGAACACAAGGAGGTTATGCTGGATGAGCTTGACAAACACAATAATGTCTTTGTTACAAACGATGCCATGAATAAAGGTTGGGTGGAAGTCATAGGATATCTAATGAGATGAGTACTTATTAGCTTCGTTTTTATTTTTTTGAAGCCATAATGTTCAATATAGATTTCAAATAGTCTATAATAAAGATATATAAAATAATCGATAAAAGGATATCGACGATGAGCGAGAAAGGCGATTCGAATTTCAAAAATAATAGGCAATATAGATCAACCGGAAAGAATTTACTGGAGATATTAATAGTGATTTCAGTTTCGGTTTTTTCGGGATTTATATTAGGATTGCTGTTTGCTCCACGGTCAGGACTAAAGACCAGAAAAATAATAAATGAAAAATTAAGAGAAGTAATAGATAGAGGAAAATTTACAATTGCTGAAGCAAAGGTTATGGGTGAGGAATTATTGGAAAAAAGCAAGGATAAGGTTGGTAAAGTATCTTCTATTATCAAGGCTATGGGTAAGTCGGATACTGATTGATAAAGTGACGAAAGTACCCTTCTTTTGTTTGTTGACAACGTTTTTTTACTATAGTAGACTTTACGCTTGCTAATTTAATTGGACGGCTGAAGGCCGTATATTATTTTTTAAGCTATTATAAATCATTATTATATTGAATTAGCACGGGCCGTTAGCTCAGAAGGTAGAGCACCGGACTTTTAATCCGGGTGTCGAAGGTTCGATTCCTTCACGGCTCACCAGTAATGGCCTGTTCGTCTAGGGGTTAGGACAGCAGGTTTTCAACCTGCCAACAGGAGTTCGATTCTCCTACAGGCTACCATCGGATGTGGGCGTTTAGCTCAGCTGGGAGAGCACCTGCCTTACAAGCAGGGGGTCGTAGGTTCAATCCCTACAACGCCCACCATATGTTTCTGGTTAAGTGGAGCTGTCGTCCAGCGGTTTAGGACACATGCCTGTCACGCATGAGATCGCGGGTTCGAATCCCGTCAGCTCCGCCAGTATATTGTTGAGGTTGTAAAGGTTGGCGAGATAGCTCAGTTGGTAGAGCAGTGGACTGAAAATCCATGTGTCCGCAGTTCAATTCTGCGTCTCGCCACCACACTAATCTGCATCCGGGATCTAGAATCTTTTAGTTAAAATGATTAATCCAAATGCTCTATTTATATTAGAGCTGCTATTGTGTTTGTTTCAATATATAACAAACCTATCCAATATTTATAAAAAACGACATATGCTATAATCTTTTAAGATTAGAATTATCATCTGGAAGTTAAATCTTATTATGACAAAAAAATATTCTATAAGGAGCGAGAAGTGAGAAAGACATTTCACGAGAGACTGGATGAAATTACCGGAGATGTTATAGAAATGGGTAATCTGGTGCAGGAAGCGGTTCATAATTCAATAAAAGCTTTTATCGAAATGAACACTGAACTGGCGGAAGATGTAATAAAAAAAGATGAAAAAATAAATGAAAGTGATATTTCAATCGAGGAGAAATGCATTGTTCTGCAGGCGGAACACCAGCCGGTGGCAATAGATTTAAGATATATACATTCGGTCAGTATAATCATCAAATGTCTTGAAAGAATAGGTGATCTTGCTGTAAACATAGCTAAAATCGTCAGAAGGTTGGCAAAGGAGAAAAAGAAATATCTCGATAAAGAAATCATAGACCTCCTAGTCGAAATGGGGAACCTGGTGAAGCCGGAGCTTAATAGGGCTCTTGAATCCTTTAAAAATAAGGATGTAAAGTTGGCCTCAAAGTTGGGAAAATCGGACGATCTGGTAGACGAGATCCAGAAAATGATTTTCAGGAAATTATTTACTTCACGTGAGTGCAGTGAAGAAAATATCAAGTTCATAACCAATATAGTGCTGGCAAGTAGATACCTTGAAAGAATAGGCGATCAATCCGTAAATATAGGCCAGAGAGTTCTATATTTCCTGAGCGGTGATTACAAAGTTTTCCATGATAATGTATAAGAATGAGATAATATTTTTCATTTTGATGCGAGATCCATAAGGTATTTTATCTGACTGCCTGTCCCGATAGCGATAATTTTGTGGTTCGCTTTCATATGTGTTTATCCATCCGCTTTTTTGGCTAATGACTTTTCACCTTTTTCTATTGTATATATTATCAGAGTTTCGATTCCATATTTCTTGGCAGCCTCGCTTATTGTTAAATTGTCTATTCTGCTTTTTGGCATTATATCAATCTCAGCTAACTTGATCTCATTTCCTTTTGCCTGCATCGTAGTATCCAGAAAGTCGCATATTGAAGGTTGAAGAGCCATGGCCGCCATTCTTCTGCCTCCGATTAGTTGTGGAGAAACTACTCTATCCGCGCCTGCCTTTTCTAATTTGCCTATTGTCTCATGTATTGTTGCCCTGGCTACGACGAAGATTGATGGATTTAAGGATTTGGCAGAGAGTATGACATAGACATTTTCCGAATCGGTATCCAGTGCGGCAAACAGGCCTCTGGCACTGGTGATCTGTGTTTCCATCAGAGTATCATCATTGGTCGCATCACCTTTAACATGTGGCCAGTTATTTTGTTTGGCAATCTCTATGGGACCATCGGCATTATCGACTATTATGAAATCGACTTTGTTGCGGGACAATTCTTTTGCGATTTCGAGTCCCACTCTTCCCAATCCGCAAATTATATAATGGTTTTTTAATTTTGATATCATTTTTGCTTTCCTTCTCTTTTCGATTCTTCCTGATAAAAATTCACTCAGGATATAATCTGTTAAAGTAATTAAAATATATGCGGCCGTTCCGGTGCCAAAAATAATGAGCAAAATAGTAAATATGGTCCCGGCTCTTGATAGTTCTTTTACCAGTCCATAACCAACCGTGGTTATGGTTATGGTGGTCATAAATAGGGAATCAAGAAAATTCATTTTCTCGATAATCATATACCCCAGGGAACCGAGGAAATAAATAGAGATGAGGATAATGATTGGAATCAGGATTCTTTTGAGAAATAAAGGTAAGTTTTTGAATTTCATATTTCAAATTTTGACCCAATATCGATTTTTTTTCAAGCTCAGAGGATTTTATTAATTGAATAATAATAATTATTATTATATAATAGTCTCAACTATTTAGAGAGAAGGAAAAACTCATGGAATCTTTTATTTTATTATGCAAAAAGAATAATTTAAAAATCACACCTCAAAGAAGTCTGATTTATAAAGAACTTGTGGCATCAAAGGATCACCCCAGTGCAGAAGCTTTATACAGGAAGGTAAAGAAAATATTTCCTGCTATTTCTTTCGATACGGTTTATAGAACTCTTCTGACTTTTTCTAAAATAGGCATTGCCGATATACTGACACTTCCGGGTGAGCCTAAAAGATTCGATGGTGAGAAAAACCGGCATTATCATTTCAGGTGTATGAAGTGTGATAATATCATAGATATAAATGATAGCGGTTACATCATAAAGGTTCCTGAAAGCATAAGCAGAAAATTTGATATACTGGACTCTAAGATTATTTTTGAGGGTATTTGCGATAAATGTAAAAAAGTTAATTAATGTTATATTAAGAGTGGGAGGAGGAAAAAATGACTGGTGTTAAAACTTTAAAAAATCTGGCAGAAGCTTTTGCAGGCGAATCACAGGCAAACAGGAAATATCTTGCATTTGCACGAAAAGCCGATAGGGACGGTTTTGCTCAGGTAGCAAGACTTTTCAGAGCTGCTGCTGGAGCGGAAACTGTGCATGCGCTTAACCATCTTAAAGCAATGGACGGTATAAAATCAACGGAAGAAAATCTGAAGGCGGCAGTAGAAGGAGAAACATTTGAATTTAGAGATATGTATCCAAAAATGATCGAAGAAGCAAAGAGTGAAAATTCCGAAGAAGCAAAAATAAGTTTTACCTATGCAAATAAGGTAGAACAGGTCCACGCAGGATTATACAAGAAATATCTGGATAACATTGGAAATAATCCGGATACTCCTATCTTTGTATGCCAGGTCTGTGGAAATACAGTAGAAGGTGAAGCACCGGATACTTGTCCTATTTGTGGAAATCCAAAAGAAATGTTTAAAGAAATAGCATAGTATTGTAACCGGAAACGCGGAGGCTAAAGATCAAAGGCACCCTTTTTATTTGCGCAACCCCGATTGGCAATCTCGAAGATGTGAGTCTAAGACTCATAAGAATTCTAAGAGAGGTAGATATCATTGCTGCGGAAGATACAAGGACCATAAAAAAGCTGCTGCAAAAACATGGTATTCTTAAAAAGAATACAATAAGTTATCACGATTTTAGCGGGGAAAGCAGGATCAGATATATTATAGAGGCGCTTGAAGCAGGAAAAAATATTGCACTTGTCTCAGAATCAGGTACGCCTGCGATTCAGGATCCCGGGTTTAAGATAATACAGCAGTGTATCGAAAAAAATATTCCTATGACCATAATACCCGGGCCCAATGCTGCAATTAGCGCGCTTGTTCTTTCAGGTCTTCCTGCAGATAATTTTTTATTTGCAGGTTTCTTGCCAAAAACTAAAGCAAAAATGAAAAATAAGCTTACGGAACTGGTTTTATTTCCTTATACTCTTATATTCTATGAATCTCCCAATAGGATCAAGACTCTTATAGAGGAACTTATCGGAAAATTTGGAGACAGAAAGGCAGGACTGGTAAGAGAGATAACAAAGATATATGAAGAAACCATTAGAGGAAGCTTAAGCACCATATTATCCAAAATAGGTCAAAGAAAAATAAGGGGAGAAATAGTGTTGATTGTCGAAGGCTATAAAAAAGACCTTATAAGGAATTTTTCCGAAGAAGATATAACCCGGGAACTGATTAAACTCCTCAAACAGGGCATTTCCAAAAAAAGTGCACTGAAAATCATATTATCCAGGTATGACATAGATAAACAAAAATTGTATAATATGGCAACGAAAATCTGAGTGCTATCATTATAATCCGTTCAAAATAGGAATTAGAAAAAGGAAATTATGAACAAGGAAAAATTTTATATCACTACTGCGATACCCTATATGAATGCGAAACTTCATCTGGGGCAAATATATGAATACATACTGACAGATGTGGTTGCCAGGTTTAACAGGCTTATCGGAAAGGATACTTTTTTTCTGACCGGCGCCGATGAACATGGACAAAAAATAAATAAAAATGCCGAAAAGAAAGGCGTCTCTCCACAGGAATATGTCGATGAAATGGTTACAGACATGAAGAGACTGCTTAAATTGTATAACATCAGTAATGATAGCTACATAAGGACCACGGACAGGAAACATGAAGAGATAGTCAGGAATATAATGGTGGAACTAAAAGACAATGGCGATCTCTATAAGGGAACTTATGAAGGAAAATATTGCGTTCCTTGCGAGACGTTTCTGCTGGAATCTCAGCTGGAAGAAGGAAAATGCCCTCAGTGCAAAAGAGATGTAGAATCTGTAAAGGAAGAAAATTATTTTTTCAAACTATCCAATTATGAAGATAGATTGATAAAGCACATCGAGGCAAATCCTGATTTTATTGTTCCTGAAACCAGAAAAAACGAAGTGCTGGGAATATTAAAACAGGGATTAAAAGATATCAGCGTGTCAAGAACTGCAGTCAAGTGGGGAATTCCGATACCTTTTGACTCTAGCCATTATACTTATGTATGGGTGGATGCTCTTATCAATTATATATCTGCGCTGGGTTATGGCTCGGAAAATAAGGATCTGTTTGAGAGGTACTGGCCTGCGGACCAGCATCACATTGGAAAGGATATTTTAAAATTCCATGCAATAATCTGGCCCGCTATTCTGATGTCTCTGAGCATCGAACTCCCAAAACAGATCGTGGTCCACGGATGGCTTCTTATGGGAGAAGAGAAATTATCAAAATCCAAGGGTATTACTCTGGATCCGGATGATATGTCAGAAAAATTCGGAGTAGATGGAATCAGATACTTTCTTACAAGAGAAATCTCTTTTGGACAGGATGGTTCTTTTACTTCCAAAGCTTTTATAAGGAGATATAATTCTGATCTAAGCAATGATATTGGGAATCTGGTTTCAAGAACCCTGGCAATGCTTTCGAAATACAGAAACGGGATAATCCCCAAAAAAGTAAGTAGTCCGGTTTTTGAAAAAAAATGGGACGAGTTAAAAAAGGAAGCTCTCAGGTGTATAAAGGATTTTAGATTCTCCGATTATCTTGTCAAAGTCTGGGAATTTATAAATATCGCAAATAAGTATGTCGAAGACAGTCAGCCCTGGGCTCTCGCTAAAGTTGAAAATGAAGGAAACAAAAAAAAACTTGATGCTGTATTATATGAACTAACCGAAATAATACGGCTGTCAGCTATCCTGCTTATACCTTTTATGCCATCGATGTCCCAGAAAATATTTTCCCAGCTTGGAATAAATCCTGACATAAGTGAACTGACAATCGAAAAAGAAGGAGTCTGGGGCAGATACGACGGTGAAACAGTGATCGGTCAGAGAGAAATACTTTTTCCCAGGCTGGATGAAGATCAGTAATTAAAAAATATGAAATTGATGCAATGTATTTTATAGATACACATACTCATATAGATATGCTGAAAAAACTAACACCGGAAGAAGCAGTTGCAAGATCCCAAAATGAAGGCGTCAAATATATGATAAATGTGGGTTCGAGCCTGCAGGGAAGCAAGAAATCAGTGGAATTTGCCGGAAAATTCAGCAATATATTTGCCAGTGTTGGTGTTCATCCTCATTATGTCCGAAATTTCGGAAATAAAGAAATCAAAATCCTTGAGTCATTATTACAGAGCAGTCCGAATGCAGGAGATAAAAATGATAGAAAAAGAAATGTTAAAGTCGTGGCAGTGGGTGAGACAGGATTTGATTTCTATAGAAATTTTAGTCCCAGGATAGACATGGAAAAAGCTTTCACCGCTCATATAGAACTGGCTCTGGAATACGATATACCCGTAATAATCCATGACAGGGATGCACATCGCCAGACTCTGGAAGTGGTAAAAAGATATACCTCTAACAGTAATTTTAGAGCAGTCGTCCATTGCTTTTCAGGGGATACTAATTTTGCCATGCAGTGCCTTGATCTGGGACTGTATATCTCCTTTACCGGAGTCATAACTTTTCCCAATGCCAAAAGTGTGCTTAAGGCAGTAGAAAAAGTCCCCCTGGAACGCCTCTTTATAGAGACCGATGCGCCTTTTCTTGCTCCGCAGGCAGTGAGAGGCAAAGAGAATTATCCAGGATATGTGAGATATGTTGCTGAAAAGATTGCAGAAATCAAAAACTTAAGTTTAGAAGAAGTCGCCGATATCACTTCAAAAAACGCAGAAAAATTTTTTTCTTTAAATCAAGATGACCACTTAAATAATAATGAGTAGTTATATAAGTTCTCCTTCGAGAACCGTACAGATCTTAAAAAATTATGGGATAAAACTTAAAAAAAGTCTCGGACAGAATTTTTTAATCGATACAAACAGCGCCAAAAAAATAGTCAAATATGCCGGGGTCGACTCCCGCGATATAGTTCTTGAGATTGGAAGCGGAATCGGCAGCCTTACCGAAATATTGATAGGCGAAGCAAAAAAAGTGGTCTGTGTTGAAATAGATAAAAGGCTGGTCAGAGTATTCGAGGATATTTTTGAGGACCGATTAAAAAAGAAAATAGAATTGATACAGGCTGATGCAATAAAACTTGATTATTCATTTATTGCCGGCAAGTATAAGATAACAAAAGTGGTTTCCAATCTTCCTTATAGCATTGCGGCACATCTTCTGCTAAAAATCCTTATGGAAACGGAAGAGATAAAAAAGTTCTTTGTAACCATACAAAAAGATATAGCAGCAAGGCTTCTTGCATCAGTCAGGGACAAGAACTATAGCTCCTATACTTTAAAGTCTAATTTTCTGGCTGATTTCAATTATTGTTTTCAGATCTCACGCAATTGTTTTTTCCCAAAACCATTTATCGATTCAACAGTTGTAGAGATAAATAGAAAAGATACAGGAATTCTGGCAAATGAGAATCTCAGCACAGGAGATTTTTTTGATTTTTTGAATAGTTGTTTCTTGCATAGAAGAAAGAAACTGGTAAATTCCCTATCCTTGAGCGATAGATATTGTCATAAATTAGAATTAATTATAAAATTGCTGTCCGAAATCGGGAGAAGCAAAGACGTAAGAGCGGAAGAGCTTGACCTGAAAGATTATATTTTCTTATTTAAAGGATTAAATGATGGTAAAACTTAATGTCTAATAAATATTATTTATGTTATCATATAGCACGATGAAGGCGAAAAATATTTTAAAACTCAGGGCTTCGGGTAAAATAAATCTTTATCTAAATGTCTCCAAAAACGGCCGGACTGACGGCTATCATGAGATAAAATCAATAATGCAGAGCATAAGCCTCTCAGATGAACTTACTTTCGAGATTTCGAAAGTAAATGAAAGCTACACTTCACAGTATAAAAATGGGATCTATATTACTTGCAATAATGAGGATATACCGCTTGACGAAAAAAATTTGGTCCATAAAGCTGCCGCACTTATTCTTGACGGGTATGAGCTGAGAAGTAAATATTCGGTAAAAATCAATATTGGGAAACACATTCCGGTATGCGCAGGGTTGGCCGGAGGCAGTACTAATGCAGCTGCGACCCTGGTTGCACTAGATAAGTTATTTGATCTAAATATAGAACCGGAAAGTATTATGAATCTGGCAGGTGGAGTTGGATCGGATGTACCTTTTTGTATAAAGGGCGGAACCACTCTTGCTGAAGGTAGAGGAGAGAAACTTTCTGAATTACCGCATCTACCTTTTTACTGGATTGTACTTGCGACAAATGGATATAAATTTCTATCGGGAGACGTATATAGTAAGTTTGATTTGATAGGAACAGAAAAAAAATCGATACATAAAGAACTGGTAAATAATATAATAAAAAGAGAGTTCAATAGTTTTTTTAAGAAACTTCAAAATGACCTGGAAGAAGTAGTAGTAACCGAAGACAAAGAAATACTTGCAATAAAAGAAAGAGCATTGGAACTTGGTGCTATTGCTACGCAGATGACCGGGAGCGGTCCCACCGTCTTTGCTTTTTGCGATGACCTGAAAACAGCAATTAGTGTATATAAAGGTCTTAAACCATTATCCTCTACAGTCTTTTTATCCCACACCACATCTAATAGTCTGGCTTTCTGTAATTAAATCTAAAAATAATAGATAGTAATAAAAAGTTTCTTAATACACAAATATCCATTTAAGTTTGAATTTTAGATAATTCTGATATAAAATTTATTAGCTTCAATGGGGAGTAGCCAAGTGGTAAGGCAACGGGTTTTGGTCCCGTGATCGAGGGTTCAAATCCTTCCTCCCCAGCCAGTATGCGACAACTGGCTCTCGGCTCTCCGGCTCTCCACCAACAACAGGGGCAACCCGCTCTCTAACAGCATAACGCTTTTACTCTCAACCGGTAGTGGCTCTCCTCTTAAATTAACGAAAAACCGTAATTTTTAAAACTTGGATTGAGTGTTCAAGGATCACCCCCGCCCGCGCGGGGAACACTTCTTCATCTACCAAAACTAATACCCCCCTATAGGATCACCCCCGCCCGCGCGGGGAACACTAGTCATACCTAATTTTCAATCCTTTCTATTAGGGATCACCCCCGCCCGCGCGGGGAACACTTTTATCAAGACGGCTACACAGTTTGGTTTAAAGGATCACCCCCGCCCGCGCGGGGAACACAGCCATTGACTTCTCGTTTAAAAAACTGGCTAAGGATCACCCCCGCCCGCGCGGGGAACACAGCTCCAGCCATAAGACCACCAACGGTTATAAAGGATCACCCCCGCCCGCGCGGGGAACACAAAATTAAAGTTCACAAGTTCACCTCCCTACTAGGATCACCCCCGCCCGCGCGGGGAACACTCATATCCCTCTGTATTTCAGTCAGGATTAATAGGATCACCCCCGCCCGCGCGGGGAACACTTCACCTAAATTTGGAAATATAAGATTACTAAAGGATCACCCCCGCCCGCGCGGGGAACACGTAAAAACTTTCCTTTCTTATACCTCATCATCAGGATCACCCCCGCCCGCGCGGGGAACACGTAAAACAGCCTCCGTTCTTCGGTCAGCTAATAGGATCACCCCCGCCCGCGCGGGGAACACTCACTGCCACTATAGGATACTGCTATAACATACGGATCACCCCCGCCCGCGCGGGGAACACGTTTACCTTCTATATCAATGTCAACCGTATAGGGGATCACCCCCGCCCGCGCGGGGAACACCTTTAAGGAAGTTGCAAAAGTAGCTCCATCAAGGGATCACCCCCGCCCGCGCGGGGAACACTCCAGTCATCAGTGGCACTAGCAGCACCATTGAGGATCACCCCCGCCCGCGCGGGGAACACGCATCTTAGGAGGTTAACCAATGCCAGATATTAGGATCACCCCCGCCCGCGCGGGGAACACTTTGTCTGTTAATTCATATAGTTGGTCAATTAAGGATCACCCCCGCCCGCGCGGGGAACACTTTACATTTACGCCCTGGCCAAACAGGAATATAGGATCACCCCCGCCCGCGCGGGGAACACTTATCAGGTTCAGGAAGGTATTACCGGACATCAGGATCACCCCCGCCCGCGCGGGGAACACGTTCCACTATGAGCATATAATCTTGCAGTCATAGGATCACCCCCGCCCGCGCGGGGAACACTACAGTTTTTGTTTATATAATGCCTCATCATTGGGATCACCCCCGCCCGCGCGGGGAACACGTACCTAAAGGTAAAAAGCATTATTCAGTATTAGGATCACCCCCGCCCGCGCGGGGAACACGGCTACTGGACCAACAACCAGTAGCCTTAATTAGGATCACCCCCGCCCGCGCGGGGAACACGTAAACTAGCGTACATTCAATTTTATAAACTTAGGATCACCCCCGCCCGCGCGGGGAACACTAACTTCATAATCTTCTAAATCCTTTTTTCTAAGGATCACCCCCGCCCGCGCGGGGAACACTCTTACCGATGAACAGCTTACAGCCATATTTAAGGATCACCCCCGCCCGCGCGGGGAACACGCTAAAAAATCCCCTTGTTTACGCTATCTTTCTCGACAAAAAACACAGAAAACATTTACTTTTACCATGCCACTTTAGCATTTATACTACATTTTCATTAATCTACAAGTGTCTCTTGTGAATACGTGGCTAATTCAACAAGTTTTTCAAACACCTGTTTTGTTATCATGCAATCCTGAATACTATGATGAGCATCAGTTGAATTGATACCAAAATACTCAGAAAGGGTTTTCAGCTTAAAGTTTTGCATATTCGGTAAATATTTTTTTGCAATTGCCAATGTATCAAAATATCGGTTATCAAATATAGGTATGCCGCATTTCCCACAGGCTGCCCTCAAAAATCCATAATCAAATTGAACATTGTGTGCTACAGTTGGAAGATTACCTACAAATCCAATAAAACATTTCATTGCTGTAGTGAGTACAATTCCTTTTTCATCAAGAATTGTTTGTGTGATGCCGGTAAGTTTGCTGATATTTTCCGGTAAAGGAATTGACAGCTTTATCAATATATTAAATTCATCAACAATTTTGCCGTCTGAAACCTTCAAAGCTCCGATTTCTATGATCTCATTTTCACGATCGTTTAATCCTGTGGTCTCCACATCAATTACAACATACTTTTTCGGATACTGCTTTTTTTTAACCCCTGCATGCATTTTTACCTTAGACACCCGTTTTGCCGCCAGCCTACGAGCAGCTTGTGAAGTGCCGTGTATGTAACCATGCTGCTTTTGTTTAATTCTTGCAGGGCTCGGCCGAAGAATAAGCTTAATTCCATCAAAATCAATAGGTTCCCAAACATTCCCTTGGACTCGGAATTCCAGTCCCTGCTCATTATTTGTATTAAATACCATAGTTGCTCTACCATTTTTCACATTTTTCACAATACGCCCCCATAGGTGATCACGGACACGTGTGCTGACTTGACCTACAAAGATGCCACTGTCTATTTCAAGCAACCATTTGGTTAAATCACCGCGCAAACTGATGGGGGCATTTTCAAGTCGTATCACAATCAAAGGATTCCGTTTCCCTCCTCATCCGCATCGTTTTCTTCCGGGTCCATATCTCCATAATTCACCCCGCTATGCACAAATCCATGTTTTTCGTCCCACAGGTGCAGTACATCTGTTGCAAACAGAAGGTCCCCATCCCTCTCCACATCACCCAGTAAAAGTCTGCGAATATCACGCGTACAACGTTCAAGAATCTTACCACTTGCAATCGAATCACGTACAGCACAGCGCGTTTCCCCTCCAACATCAAAATTCTCATCATTAAGGGCTTTTCTGGCAATACTAAAAGCAATTGGTATTGTAACCTCTGTTTTGTATAAATCTGCTATATCATAAACGAATGATCGCTCATGTCCGGTATGGACAAACCCGAGCCCAGCTGAACACCCCAGTGCTACAATTACACTATGAACTAATCCATACAAGCAAGCATGAGCTGCACTTAATGCCTGATTAACCAGGTCGCTGCTCTCAAAGTTGTCCGGATCATATTCACGCCCATTCCAAGTTATACCAAATTCTTTTGAGGCGGCCCTGTATATATTGCGGACACGCGCTCCTTCTCGACCTCGTAGTTGTTGAATCGTTAGCCCGGGAATATTTTCTCCGTCAAAGTGCATTTCATACATTTTGCGAGCCACGGCTGCTCTTGTTCGTATATTTGATACCAAATCTGCTTGTTTGATTAACAGACCAGCACTATGAGTAAGCGGCCGACCATGTGCATAATAACGCACACCCTGTTCTCCTACCCAGATAACAGTCACTCCGCAATCACTAATCAATTCCATAGCCCGATGAGTGATTTTTGTTCCCGGTCCAAGTAAAAGTACACTTACTGCTCCAGCAGGTACATGAACAGTACCTCTAATATCAGTAACGGTAATCGAATTCTCGTTCCGATTAATCACACTATGTTCCAGATAGAGAAATGAAATCCGTTCTTTAATCTGCGGAAGCTCCTGTAATTCGGGCTTTTCTGCTCCTATTCCTGTTGCTTTTATTGCATCACCGTCAACATTCCGGCTCCATATGCCTTTCCACGTCCTACACCCCCAGTTAGTGCAGCGATAAATAATTCACGATCGGTTACAATGAGATTCCCTTCAAATGTTGCTAGCTTAAGTGTCACTTGTTTTCCTTGCCTACGAAATATGACAAATCCGCTCTCAGTTACAGCAAACTGCTTCAGCTTATATCCGAATTTTTCAGCTTTTTTTACCAGCCAGTCCATCTGTTGAGAAATAGTTACATGTGCCAGGACTTTACCACGCTCACCTGATGACTTTTTTACACTGCGTACTGGATTTGCTTTCAATCTAAATCGATAAATACTTCCCTCTTTAATCTTGTTAAGAAACGGGTCATAGTCTTTACTCACAGGGAACTCACCCAATTGCAAAGCTGATTCCGAATTGGATGGCAAAGCAGTACTAACAACTAAAAGCCCCGAACCATCAAGTCGCCAAAGATTACGCTTTGACGTTTCAAAACATTTTTCTACAATTGCATGCATCACTTCAGGAGACGCTAACGCTTTTCTTGCTGAGCGGGAAGACCGGTCTATATTAATCCGGGAAAGATACATAAGTCACCTCCGCGCTTCTGAATGTATATCGACGGTGTTCCTGCGAGAATGAAACAGGCAGATCGCGGTGCATAATCCAACCAGCTTCGTCATCAAGCATAATTGGTAATTGCTCTGGCGGTCGCTCCGTTTTCACTTTTCCTAAATATGGTTCCGTTTTCAATGCCTCAAGCAAAGATAAGGTCCTGATACCAAGAACAATAGGTAGAGTAGGCGGGCAACTTCTCCTGCCTAAGAACAATGGATAGACTGGTGATCTTACTGCAGCTTCAAGCTCTCGTAAAAAGGACTCTTCACCTTCAATTCCTGCTAAGAAGATCGCATCTGATAAGTATTGCCGATAGCTTACAAAGGGGTTATCTTTTTCTTCTCTTTTTGCGATCTGATAATCCGTTAATAATTCTCCCGCTTGATCTGTACGAACACCATATTTTAGTGAATTCAAATCATTCACGCTTTCAGTGCGTTTCCTTCCCAGTGCACAGGCTAGAAGTCCAATAACAGCGCTTTTTGTCGGTTCCCGCTCAGTCTGACGGCGAGTAAATTTGCTGTTCAAGCCCCAGGACTGCATGGGGGCAGCTAACCGCAGTAATAATGTGCTCATAACTCTTCACCCACCTTCTTTTTCAACAATTCAATTGTTTCTGACAGATTTTTATCACCTGGTATAATATATTGTTCAAGTGGGTAATCACAAAAACTTTTATACACTATTCCTGAATAGTTTGTCAGTTTTTCAATCGATTGTTTAACAAAACCACCATTGAATGTTTTAACAGGTTCCTCAAAAGCACTAACAAGATTCACGGGTTGATCTTTCCGAATCGCTATCATTACATAGTCCGGCACCGTTCGATTAGCAAAAGTATTTTGTTTCCCAGTAGGCATCGAGGTTATGAATGCTTCCGCAAATTTTGCTACTGCCTGTGCTGCTTCAGAGCTACCACCCAACTGCTTTTTTAAATCGTGAGCTGCAATAGTTGCATAACGATACAGTGTAGAAGAATTGAACTCTACTGTACCGATCATGCCTGCACCAGCACTATCTTCTGGTGAACGGTCATCTATCGCTGTAAAATAGTCGAATTCAGTATCAACTTTATGGGTAGAAATAGCATGTGCAACCTGACAAGAAGCATCAGTGTTAAGCATGGGCTGATTTGTGACTAGGCGTCCATAAAATGCTGTTTCAACTGCGAGACTTTGCAAATGCTCTCCATTTATCTTTGCGTTCATAGCCCACAACACTTCTTTCTGATCAATCTTCTCTCCACTTTCTTGGCGAATTAGTAAGTTTGCGAGTTCCTTTGCTTCATAATATCCGAGGAAATACAATGCGCTACTACTTGTACCAAGGAATTTAGTGATGGTTGAATTCACACGAAAAGCCTCTTCGAGTTTTTCAGCATTATTGGATTTCTCTTTCTTTATCTCATCTGAATCTTCTTTCCCTGCTTTTGTGAATTTACCAATTGCAGTAGCGGTTTTTGCTATGTTTTCTGCACCAGTAAAATTTGGTGCTATTGATTTTGTAGTTAATACTATTGCATTAAGTAGCTCTGAAATAGTATCATCATTTAAAGCTTTTTTTTGCTCTTCCTCATAGTCCTTTAAAGTTTTAAGCATATCAGCTAGTTTTGTGCTAGGAATCAAAGGTTTGCTTGCTTTGAGAGATGCAATATTTATCAAATTACGAACTTTTTCGGATAAATTCTCGATGCCTTCCGGGTTTGGAATATGTTCTATAACCATACCAACCATATCTTTGGTTCTTTGTGCAAGTTTGTCTTTTTCAAGAATTTCCTTAAATAAATCCCTTGTCGCTTTCTTCCATGCCTGGCTGGAAACTCTGGCACGATGTACTCCACCATATATCGCTGTTTTCGGACTGCCGGTATCGTCGCGGTTTACACAGGATGGTGGCACCGTCTGAATAATATGAAAATCTACATATAACTTATCCTTCGTCATCATTTTTTTCCTCTCTTTTCTCTATGATTTGATTATTTTATTTCCAGAAATCCTGTCCCCATTCAAGGCGTGTTTTATCTTTGTCAAACCTCCATAAATATATATCCTTTGCAAATTTAGCATAATTCATATCAATGCTTTTTGCTCTTAACAATTGTATCAGCGAGCGGACGTGTACTGATAACTCATTAACCGTATCAGCAGTAACAGTAGTATTAAAACGCCGGATGACTGCCTCGTCATTGGCACCATCTCTTAGTTTTCGCACGGCTGCACCGAGTGTAACGGGGCGTGTTTTTCCATCTCCTCCTGTGTATGTGGCAAGCCCGGTGATATTTGTACCTTGCCGATGTACAGCAAAAAGTGTCAATGCAGTATGCACCGCGTTTTCTTCATCTCCTTTCGCACTCTCCGGTAATTCACCCATCGTATATTCCCATATGTCCGGAATGCTTCCTGGCTCTTTTCCTGCTCCACGCCTTAGTTTTGCCAATGCTCCTTTATCATCATTTTCAGTCAGGCGCTTGATTTGGCTTGCTACAATCTGATAAATTTGGTCTTTATTCATTGTTTTTCACCTCCACTTTTTGTAGTGTCTTATTTATAGAAGTTAAAAAATTGTTGTATGCGATTGAAGTGTTCATACCATCATGGCCTATAAATGCCTTAACTCCAGCAGCTTTCACCAGTTCATCACCTAATTTCTGAAGTGTTTTCTTTACAGTGTCACGCCACTTGTCACATTTGGTGTCCAACTGATCTTTCTCCGGATCAATACCTTCTAACCATTCCCTGAATTGTAAATCCAGCCGGAAGTAAGCCTCAGACTTTGCAGTATCCCTCCCCCTTTTCATAGTAGCACTTAGCTCTTTTCTATTATTTCTTTCATCTTCCTTGTCTCCTGATGCTTTGATAAGTTTAACAGCCAATGTCCCTACTGAGTCTACTGCTTCCTCTGTATCCACTAAAACGTTGGATATTCCCCTGTTCCATTTCGATCCAAGTTTGTTAAGTAATGAAGCATTGAAGGAAAGGCTGTCGAAAAATACATCCTCTACTGAACTTTTATAGCGAGGTTTATAAACTACTCCGGCTATGCACATTGTAATTGGCATACTGTAAAGACAATTTTCACCTACTAGCTTCTCTAACCATTTTAAAACACCCACCCCTTCATATTGTTTCATACTGTCGCCTCCGGTTAATGCTCCAAAATCACGCCATAATTGTTTTGATGGATCGTGCGGCTTAGGATAATATTCTGTAGAGTTTTTTGTTTCTTTTTTCCCCCAAACAGTCATCTGCTCAGAAAATGCATTGTCTTCTATAGAGTTTCCTCCAAATAACTTACATCCCGTCACGTAACCACCTTCCAGTTTTAATAACATTCGCCGCGAAGGAAATGTGAGTATTTCCAACTGTGATTTTGGAGGGATAACTTTTCGTCTACGTCTACCTGTCATTGAATTTATTTCCCAAAGCGCATTACCCTTTTCCCAGTGAATGAAACTATTATTTGGGTCAAGTAATACAAAGTTAAACAGCAATGTTTCTACAAGTGTGCGTCCGGTAACCCAAAGCAAACCAAGCCGGCCAAGCCAACTGAGGCCGATACTCGATTTGACTTCAAGTGCTTTAAGTACCCCACCTGAATTGCAAGCATTATCGTCAAAAGCAATGTTATATATAAGCCAACGTACAGCTTCAGAAAATAATAGATTATTCACATCATTGCCTGTTCTAACTGGAAATAGTCTTGGTTGATGAGCGCTTTCAGATATTTCACCATTTAATTTTGCCCCACTTGGTTCCATATCTGGTGTTGGTTCTTTATCTTTATTGAATGCTACTTGATAAAATGGGTATTTATCATCAAAGAGCCAAAATCGATCCCGCCACTGTTCTAAATATTTGCATACCTTCTCCGATGGTAATCCATAATTCCAGAGTTCGCGCCATAAGTTGATGCCGCTTTCATAATCTTTTACATCCCTTGCTAAAGATGCATGCAATATAGCCAGAAGAAGCCTCAGGATTGCCACATCAAGTGTTGGTAATTCGTTTACCAGCCCGCGAAGATCGGCTGCCTGATAAAACACTTCTTTTAAAGATAGTTCCCGAGATTTCCCTTCCTTATCTAAAACCCATATCCAGGGTTCATCAAGCAGATTAAATCTCCTCATATTCCAGCCCCCTTTCTTTTGAGTATGTTAGTCTATATCCACAAAGTTCAGTCTCTCCTTTTTTATCAAGGACCAGAAATAAATCACCCCTTTGGTTTCCAGGATTCTTTTCCAATTCTTTAATTGTCCTGTCGATCAAAAATGGCTGACTAAATCTCATAGGTAGCTTTATATTTCTTTCTATCAGCTTGTAATAATCAAAATCATACGCCTGTCCCAGTTCCGGGTCATAAATCAGAACTACTTCCAGGGCATCTGAACCATCACGTACTGCTGCCTGCCCACGCGCATCCCCGTCACCCCATGGCTTATTAAGCAAATTGATTATCGAAGGGCTCCCCTCAATGGGTGATACTATTCGGAAATCACATGCTCTGCTCTGTTTCTTTTTTAATTCCTTGTCATAATCATCTTTCCCTTCTCCATCAGAACCATCATAAGTCCTGTTTACTATCGAGGATATATCATCGGGTAAAGTCAATAAATCAGGCAACAGTATCCGTGTGCGTTTCAAAAGATAAGCTCCGTAGATTTTTTCTGAGTCGTCTTGTTCAGTAATCAGACAAATGGCGTTTTGCAGCCTTTCAGGTCGCTGCCGTTCATGGCGATGTAACCGTCCTATCCTTTGGATCAACAGATCCATTGGAGCCAGGTCGGACACCAGAATGTCAAAATCAATATCCAAAGACTGTTCCAATACCTGAGTCCCCACAATAACCAGCCGATTCGGACGGTGTGCGCTATCCTTTCCAAGGGCATCTATTACTTTTTTTTCTATTGCGACTCTGTCTGCTGCCGTAAAACGGGAATGAAATAACCACACATGCTCCCCCTGCTCTTTTAGAAGTGAGTACAATTTTTGTGCACGTTTTACTGTATTAACGATTATTCCAGCCACGCCACCGTCTGTGAGTTTTTCGGAAAGCCCAATAAGCATCTCCTCGTCTGTCACGCATCCAAGCCGGACATCCACACGGCGTGAGCTTGCTGTAACCGGCATTTCATGGACAACTTTGCCATCTGTATAAGTAATAAGAGGATAATCATCTGAAGTTTTTTTCGATGTCACAACCCCTTTGGAAGTCCCATTCAATAGCTCTGCCTCCTGCATGCTTGGTTCTTGACCTTTCAAATAGGCATGTAACAGTTCTGAACGTTTAGTTTTAGTCAGCGTTGCAGATAAAAGAATTACCGGTACCCGGTACACACCCAGCCAGTTTAACACTCGGCAAAGGTAAGTATCCATGTAGGCATCATAGGCGTGGACTTCATCAATTATAACCACCTTATTCGCAATTCCCAAATGGCGCAACATCACATGCTTTTGTTTTAAAGCCATCATAAGTAGATGGTCGACTGTACCGATCAGGAAATCTGCAAACATTGCTTTTTTCCTGCCTTTCAGCCATTCATGAACAACCACACCTGGCTCCAGGGTACTTTCACTTTCACCATAGATCAGCAATTCTCGATATTGTTCATTTGCTACTTTTTTTCCGTGCAGAAGATCTATAGTATGCGGTCCATCCAGACCGAGTGCTTTAGTCCATGCTAAAATCCGCGAAAACATTGCATTAGATGTCGCCTGAGTAGGTAGGGCAAAAAACAATCCTCCTCTGCGGGATCGTTCAGCCATCATCTCGGCTGCCACAAGCGCGGCTTCGGTCTTTCCTTCTCCCATCGGAGCTTCGATGATTAATAAGCCTGGATCAGCACTGGCTTTTATCAACTTTATCACCACTTCCTGTATGGGATATGGCTTTTTAATAGAGAATCGCCGCCCATATAAGTCTTCCCAACTATTGGACATCACAAACCAGGGCTCAGGAAGCGTATCCGCATCAGCACTGGCAATCCAGTCACAGATAATTACAAAACCTGTGAGCAACATCTGTTGATACTTTTCTAGTGGTTCAATATTATCGGGTGTAAGATCGAGCCCTGAAAGTTCTTTTACATATGCAAGCAGTTCTTTCTGTGCTTTACTATAGTCTGTATTATGGAATCCACAACGGTCATCATATGTGCATTCTTTTAATCCGTTTAACGTTCGATCATCCGGTGGTGCTCCATGATGGGAAGCCAGGACTGCACAGATACTTCTGTCATAATTTGCCCTGCGAAGAATTTCATATGAAATGTTCCAGTGACGCGGCTCATTCTTTCCTTTCCTGTCTAAATGCGCCTGAAATACAGGGCTCGCCTTGCCCAGATCATGAGCCGCAGCCAGAAAAACACAAATTTCTCTTGAGGGCAGTAATGCTTTTAAGCCTGGCGCTAGCCAGTTATCATAAATGCTTTCCGCCTTTTTTGCGGTATCAATTATGTGGGTGTACAAATCTACCTCATAACCATCTTGATTGGATTTTTTCGCTAGTAGACGCATTCGATTCCCATCACCTTTTTCACAAGTTGTACAAATAATCCTTTTCTCTTTACCATTTTTTATAGGTAGACTACCATCGAGACACCTTTTGGTTTTTATTGTCTACTTTTCAATACTGCAAGAATATAATAGATGATTCCTGTAATAAAATAAATAATAATAAACAATAATATACAAATTAAATATTATAATTCAAACAAAGAAAATAAATCGAGTAGAAGGCTACTCATTAATTAGGCAGTCGTCCTTTTACACCACCATATGTACCATTTGGTATATGGCAATTCAATAAAATTAATGCACTTGATCGAAATTAGTTTTATGTGGAAACCAAAAATTATCTCGGATATTCTACTAGGTAATTAGGCACTTTTAATCTTCCCCTTAAAAACTATGCCAGTTTTTATATTTTATTCTTTTTCATCTTTTATTTTTTACTGCATTCTAACTCAATTAATATATTAATTACTCTTATATGCTTTTAGAC
>Ga0163209_1000248_pt1 | contig 22831 bp, 23 predicted proteins | sample Kivu_160m_FD_113538 | JGI IMG/M metagenome (GOLD analysis project Ga0163209, IMG submission 113538) | Freshwater microbial communities from Lake Kivu, Western Province, Rwanda to study Microbial Dark Matter (Phase II) - Kivu_160m | ecosystem: Environmental > Aquatic > Freshwater > Lake ...
CACGATAGGCGTCTCCACGATATCGAACTGCGATTTCAAACACGCCGCCGTCTATTCCCCGAAGCGGCTTGGCATTATCCGATTTTTCACCCTCAGCGGCTATCGTAAGTGCGGTCAGCATATTATGCTGCACAACTTTAGGAAAAGCTTCGAAGTTCTTTCGTGCAGCTTTTATCCATGAAATCGGTCTGGTGTTTTTCATTTTGTGTATGTTGACATATTTGACACCACTTTGCAAGTATTTTTATCGTGGCAAAGATAATATTGAATAAGAATTGAATATCGGCTTCAAAAAAAATTTCCAACCCTGTGATTTCACCCGCATGCATTTATGGGCGGAATGCCTATTCCTGCTTATTAGGATAAACCAGCCAGACGGCTTTTTCGACGGCTTTCAACGTCCTTAAGCGGATTTAAACGGACAAAAAAGGTAATAAAATCAGGTGGAATACGCTCAGTTTTCGCCTCTCACGCCGGAAACCGGGGTTCAACTCCCCGTGGGACTACCAGAAAAATCAAGGGGGTTTATGTAATCATAACCCCCTTTTCTTTTATTTAAAAATAAGACATGATAAATTGATTGAGGGTGCGCCGTCGGATTATCTTGTGCGGTTCAATGTGGCTTCATGGAGTGATCAAGGCCTTCCCGGTGAGGAGGATCATCAGTCCTTTCCTGACCATCATTACGGCGATGGCGGCAAGAAGCAGGTCGCCGAGCTTGGACACTGTTTTTGCTCCGGACTTTCCCAGAAGGCGGATAATGGGTTCGGATGACCAGAAGGTCAGTCCCGCAATCAGGATGTTGACAATCAGGGCGGCTACCGTGGCCACAGGGCCGTATTCGCTCACCAGGATAAGAATGGTGGTAAGCACGGCAGGTCCGACAATCAGAGGCACTCCAAGAGGTACCGCACCGAGGCTCTCCGGGTCTATCTGCCTTGCCTTCGTTTCCATTGTCAGAAGGTCGTTGAGAGAGATAATAAAAAGAAGGGTTCCGCCCGCAATCATAAAATCGGATACCGTAATGCCCAGAATATCCAGAATAATTTTTCCGACCGCTAAAAAGATCAGGGCGACGATGGCGGCGGTCACAACGGATTGTATAATGATGCGCCTGATTTTCGGCTTTTCCAGTCCTTCGGTAAAAGTAATGAACATGGGCATCACGCCGATGGCGTTCACGGCCATAAATATGGGGAAGAAACATAACCAGAACTTCGTCATGGGTTACCCTCAATTATAATGAATTAGACGGGGAAAGCAGCTTTTCATGGATAATGTGGAAACAAAAAGTGACATTTGCAGTATATGCCGGAAAACAAAGGTTTTCACAACGTGTTCCCTTTGCGGTATGCCCGTATGTATGGATTGCACCCTTTACGAGATGAACAGTTCCGGGTGTTGTTTCGCCTGGCCGACGTACACTTGCCTGAAATGCGCCGGGAAACCTCCGGAACGTTAATTTTCACGGGAATCCTTCCTGTTCCTGGGCATTCAGAGGCACATGCCGAACCTGGGAAGAATGGCTTTGTTCATCTGGATGTCAGGCCGATCACCCGATAATTGAATTCATAGTTCAAAGCACCGCTCCAGTCCTCCTGGTAAACGCCCTTGTAACGGGTGCCGTCAACGGGTCCGACAGGTTTTCCGTAGGTGTAGAACCAGTTGATAATCGGACTTCCCGTAAAACCCAGGGCAATCCAGTAAGAGCCGGGCATGAGGATCGGGGTTTCCCGGCTAAAATCAAAGTCCGTCCATCGGTATCCCGGTTTCAGGGAGAGCTGATCCAGATTGATGAAATCACTGGTGCTGATGGGTGCTCCCGGTTTGCCGTTGTTGTCCTGAAGAATATCTGCCCAGAGCAAGCCGTCACCGCCGAATTTATGCAGTGCGAGCCCGATTTTCTGAACCTTTACGGGCTTCCGAAGGACGACGATCTGGGCATACTGGGTCAAATTGGTGGTCACATACTCTGCTGTTTCCACAAGAAAATTCCGGGACATCTCGAATTGATTTTTCCCTGCCGCCTCCGTTACCCGGGGAAAAGCGAAATCAACGTCCTGTGGATATTCAAGATTGCCGTAAATGAAAGGAACGTTATAGCGAAGCCCCTTTTTAACTTTCTCTGAGATGACCGGGGGCGGCGGCGGCGGAACAACCTCGATTTGTTTAAACTCTGCTTTCACAAGGGGAGAAAGGAGGAGGTTCTTCGGGCCGTATTTCTGCCGGTCTCCCCTGACATTGACCTGATCGCTGTCAAAATTGGCGCTGATGCTTTCCTGAAGTTTCGGTTTCTGTGCTTCCTGAGCCTGTGCCCACCGGAAGAGTCCGTCATTTTTTGTCTCATTGTTATCGATACCCACCTCAATCCGGACGAAACGGTTTGAAACGAACAGGATGGTGTTCTGGGGGTCGAAGGGCGCCCAGCCCATCTGGGGAAACCAGACCTCAACCCACGAATGCCTTCCCTGCCCCATCTTGAGGGTCAACACGCCTTTGTCCCAAGCAATGTCGAAGGGCTGGTTCAGTGTGACGCCGTTAACAATGCGAACGGGGATTCCCACCGACCGGAGCAGGGCGGCGCTGAGATGAGAGTAATTCTGGCAGTTTCCCTTTCCGGATTCCAAAGAATATATGGCGTCATACCTGACGGGAGGCGTTACATAGTGGACGTTATCGACCACCCAGGAGATGATCCGCTGTACGGCATCGAATTGAGTTTTAACGCCGGCGGTGAGTTTTAATGCCAGTTCGCGAATGCGGGCATCATCGGACTGCACCTGTTCCGTTGACTTGAGATAGTCTCTCGTTTCCGGATCGATCTTCACAAGCGGGAACGGATCCTGTGTGGTGAGGACAGGGAATTTCGTTTCACTCAATGCATCGCAGATGAGGCGCACGTTGATGAAATCAGCTGGTTTTGTCCATGTTGCCGTGACGATTTCATTGCCCCGTGAATCGGTGTGGGTTTTTCTCTCCTGAGGTTCCGGTGAAAAAACGAGTTTGAAATCCTTGATTTCCTGGCGATAGGTCGGCGATTCAAATGTCCGCGGCTTCACAAAGCTTAAGACCATTTTCTTTATTCCTTCGCCCGCCGTAACCTGTTCCTGGAGCTCGTAGCGGATATTTGCCCCCATTTGCCCTTTCACCGTGTAATTTTCGGCCATGGAAATGGCAGGCCATAGCAAGATCAAACACAGAATTGAACACATCGTTTTTTTCATCGTCCATCTCCTTTCAAAACACCGCAGGTTTACATATCACTTCCCTGACTTTCAGATCGAAAAAATGGGCGCTGTTTGCCGGTTTGAGAACCAGGGCGGAATCCGACCCCCGGGCCGTCCCTCCTATGGATATAATGTCTTCGTCTGTTCTTACCAGCCCCGCGTCGGCCGCCATGATCGCCAGTTCAATGGCCACCTTGACCCCCTGGCCGAATATCCTGAGTGTGTAAGCCATGATTTCGTCCACCTGATATGTGGCGAGTTTGTTCCTTACGGCCCGGCCCACGCCACCGAAGCCGTGCTGGCAAGTCAGCACCGTAATCCCCTGCGCTTCCAGAGCCTTCCGGTCCTGTTCGGCGAGTTCCTGAGAATCAGGCTTTTCGTATCCTGTCACGTGGGTCACGGCAATGATTTTAACATCTCTGTCAAGAATCTTCAATGCCTCAAAGGCTGTCCGTCCGCTGCATGTCGCAATAAGTACCTTACGGATGGAAAGTTCCTTTGCCCTTCTTGAGACGGCATCGAGGACGGCTTTTGTGTTTTTGCCTCCGGGTTTATGAAAGTAAAGACATGGTGATTCGTAGTGCAGCGTTCCATCAGCCATAACCGGTCTCCTCCACGAAAATACAAGGTTGCTAAATTAACTCAGCAGGTTATTTTATAGGCGAATGGTTTCCATGTGTCAATCAGAAAAGGGCGTCCGGAGATTTATAGAATGGGTCAGGGCAGGGAAAAATAAGATTGACAAAAAAGTTTTAATGTATAGGTTAAAACCTCCTGATTACCTAAAGTCAAAAAAATAAAATTGCCGATAAGGAGAATACCATGTTTGAAGTAACGGAAAAAGCCATCCAGATGCTTAATGAATTTCTTAAAGACAAAGACGAGGCCCATACGATCCGGGTCATGATGATGGAGGGCGGGTGAGCCGGCCCCTCTCTGGGAATGGCTCTGGATGAGTCCAAAGAGGATGATGAAATGTTCAAGGAAAACGGCTTGACGTTTACGATCAACAAAGACCTGTTTGAGCTGGCGAAGCCGATTACAGTCGATTACGTCGTTACAAGAATGGGAACCGGTTTCAAGCTGTCGTCCAGTTTGGACACGGGCAGCTCGTGCGGGGGTTCGTGTAGTAGTTGTTAGAGCAATAAAAAGACCGGATTCCGGATCCAAGTCCGGAATGACCGGAAAGACATCTCATATCCCCGCTTTACCGGCGGGGATATTTACATTGCGCAGTGAATGATGGAAGAGACAGACGTTACAGAATATCTTCTAAAACTCGCCGAGGAGTTTGTCAGGGAAAAACGGTATGATGATGCCATTCTTCTTTACCGGAAACTTGCTGATATGCGCCCCGGCGAGCAATCCTTTCTTCTGGCGCTGGCCTGGGCGTATCATGACGGCGGCATGCGCAAAGATGCGGTTGTCTGTTTTGAGCGACTCCTTGGTATGGAACTGGAAGGAAAGATCTTTACGGGTTTTGCCTATGACGAACTGGTCCGAATTTTCAAAGAGGAAGGAGATTACGAACGCCTCGTTGAAATCTGCGAGAGAGTGGCAGCAGAGCAGCCGGATGATATCGGTTTCCTCGGTGATCTGGGGGATGCATATCTGAAGGCGGGCAGAGCCGATAAAGCTGTCGAGATCTTTGAAAAAATGACGAAAATGGAACCGGATGCGCCGATGATCTTTTGTAACCTGGGGAATGCCCTGGTTGCAAAAGGCGATTTTGACGGCGCTGAAGAAGCATATCAAAAAGCGGTTGATATTGACCCGTTAGAGGCAGGGACATTTTACAACAGGCTGGCCGGCATTTATTTTGAGGCCGGTCATGATCAAAGGGCGGAGAAGGTTCTGAAAAAGTGTATCGAACACCGGATCGACGAACCTGCCTATTACTGCAGTCTTGGTGATGTCCTTGTCAGACAGGGGCGATTGGCTGACGCGGAGATTGCTTACGAAAAAGCCATTGCATTGAATCGAAATGATGCCGGAGCTTACTATAACCGGCTTGGCAATGCTCTTGCGAAAGCGGAGTGCCATCTTCAGGCAATTGAGCTTTTTAAAAAGGCGATTGCCGTCGATCCCCGGAATCCCTTTTATTATTTACGTCTTGCCGAATCATATACCGCCGCCGGCTTTTCCGACATGGCCGAGAAGACCTATCAAGAGTCGGAATCCCTTAAATAATTATATCCTTCCCTTCTTCCGGAGCGTTTCTTTGAAAACATGGTAAAAAGCGTCATTTTCGGCGACGCCGAGCTTGATAATGGCACCTACATCATTAATATTGCTGGTGTTAATGATCAGATTGACGCTTTTATTAAAGGCAGCCATGTTATCCGATGTGCGAAATTGACTGCTGATGAGGGTGACGAAAATCTGTCGTCGTGTACTCATGTTCAGATTGGCCAGATAATTAAGGACTGCGTTCCCTGTCTGTTCACCGGTGTCAAAATTTTCATTCAATATAACGACATTGTAAACATGAAACCGCATATTTTTCGTGGCATCCTTGGCGGATGCCGCTTCCGTGATATGATAGCCAAGACTTTTCATGGCAGTGCCGATAGTTTCTCTCAGGGCAGGATCCGATTCACAGATTAAGGCCGTTTCCGCATCTGCCTCCACAAAATCAAAAGGTTTGTCCGAAGTGTCGTACGCTTCTGATCCCACGTCACTCACAGGTTTTTTTTCTTCTTCCATTATCCTCTTCTCCCTATATCCTTTTTTACCACGGCTTCTTTGTCTGCGGTTTTCCGTAATTTTTATCGACTTCAAGCTTGCCAAGGAGGTCTGTTGTCGCCTGTCCCCTTTCACTCTTGACCGCATCAATGCCGCGGCCTACGATGCCCTTGTTGGACGCATAGGCCTTGGCCGTGTCTTCGCTGATCAGGGCGTCTTTGTACAATTTAACGATATAGTCATCAAATGTAATCATGCCGAATGCAGCGCTGGCCTGGATAATCTCGTAAAATGTTTTTCCCTCTGACTCTCCGTTCAGGATCGTATCCTTGACGCGCAGATTGGTTCCCATGAGTTCAAATGCTGCCACCCGCCCTCCTCCTTCTTTGGGGAGGAGCCTCTGGCATGCGATCCAGCGCATCGTATCGGAAAGGCGGATGCGAATCTGGTTTTCCTCTTCTGACGGGAACATGCCCAGGATGCGGTTAATGGTCTGGCCGGCATCGACCGTATGGAGGGTGCTCAAAACCAGGTGGCCTGTTTCCGCGGCGCTCAGCGCTATTTCAACGGTTTCTCTGTCCCGCATTTCTCCAACGAGGATAACTTTGGGCGCCTGCCTCAGCGCGGCACGAAGACCGCTTGCAAAGGCGTCGAAATCACCCCCAAGCTCCCTCTGATTGAAGGTGGATTTCTTGTGGGGATGGGAAAATTCCACCGGGTCTTCGAGGGTCACGACATGAACGGATTTTTCCTCATTGATTTCATTCAACACGGCGGCAAGCGACGTTGATTTACCACTGCCTGTGGCGCCGGTGACGAGAATAATCCCGTTTTTTTCCTGCGCCATCTTGTAGAAGGCTTCAGGTAAATTCAACTCCTTGCATGTGGGGATTTTTGTTTCCAGTTTTCTGAGAACGATGGAATAATTGCCACGTTGCGAGAAGATATTCACCCTGAAGCGGGCCTTCCCCGGCAGTTCGTAAGAAGAGTCGCATGATCCTTCAGTGAGAAGGATCTCAGTCAGACGGCGATCCTGATTGATCAGGTTCATGGCGAATACTTCCGTCTGGAACGGGGTCAGCTTCTCAATGGGGGGATCAAAGGGTACTCCGGTCAGCTGCCCGGATGACTCCACCTGGAAGGGTCGTCCTACGGTTATATTCAGGTCCGACACATTGCCGTGCGAATCCAGCATCCTGGTTAATATATAATCGATTTCCTGCTTTCTCATAAGATTCCTCTCGATATATATTTTTGCATGTGGTGACTACACTTCCGTAAAATCCGTCGGCGGGAACTTCAGAAGCGGTCTGAACTTGGCCTTTTCGTTACACTTCATATACGCATCGTCCGCCGTGATCCATCCCTTGTTGTACAGATCCATAATGGCGTCATCCAGCATCTGCATGCCATATTTCTTTCCCGTCTGAATCATCGAAGGGATCTGGAAGGTTTTGGATTCACGGATAAGATTCCGGACCGCCGGGTTGGCAATGAGAATCTCCAAAGCCGCACAGCGTCCCTTTTTGTCGGCCCGCTTGAAAAGGACCTGGGAAATGACTGCCCGGATACCGTCCGCCAGGGTGGAGCGAATCTGCATCTGTTCCTCCGACGGGAACACTTCGATGATCCGGTCAACGGTTTTTGCAGCGCTCGTGGTGTGGAGAGTGCCAAAAACGAGATGGCCGGTGCTTGCCGCTTCCACGGCCAGGGATATGGTTTCCAGGTCGCGAAGCTCTCCGACGAGAATGATATCCGGGTCCTCACGAAGGGCTCCGCGAAGGGCGGAGGTGAAGGTTTTGGTGTGGAGGCCGACCTCTCTGTGATTCACGATGCAGCTTGCACTCTGGTGAACGAATTCAATAGGGTCTTCTATGGTGATAATATGATCCTTGCGGGTACGGTTTGCTTCATTAATGATAGCGGCAAGGGTGGTTGATTTTCCACTGCCCGTCGGGCCTGTCACCAGCACAAGTCCTCTCGGAAGACTGGCCAGTTTCGGAAGCACGGGGGGCAATCCCAACTCCTGGCACGTCACGATCTTGCTGGGGATCTCTCTGAAAACCGCTGCGACACCGTACTTCTGCTGAAAGAAGTTGGCCCGGTACCTCGCGAGATTGGGGATTTCATAAGCGAAATCCACATCCCCCGTTTCTTCGAATTGTTTGACCTTATGCTCCGGTGCGATTTCATACAGCATGGCTTTGAGGTCGTCATTGTTCAGAACATCAAACTTGATTCGCTCCATATCGCCCCGTATTCTGATGACGGGCTGCTGTCCCGAGACAAGGTGAAGGTCTGATGCGCCCTGATCATGCATCAGCTGAAAAAAGGCATCGATTTTTGCCATAAAAAAGCCTCCTTGATGTTGTCAAAATGTTTACCGGGCATATTCCTGGCCTTATTAATAAGCCACTGGAATAGCTATGAAATTAGGGAGAGTTTTATTAAATTTCCTAACTGTGGAAGAAAGTAATTCCGTGTTGCGCAGTATAGGGGAATGATGGCAGCTTGTCAAGGGGTGAGAAGCTTTTTTGGACAACAAATTCTTGACATCCATACGCTTCATCGTTTATGCTTCCGCCAGAAAATAGAATACGGGGATGTAGCTCAACTGGGAGAGCGCGGCGTTCGCAATGCCGAGGTCAGGGGTTCGATCCCCCTCATCTCCACCAAGACATAATGACAGGCTGCTTTTTTATGAATTCTTAAAAAGTAGCCTGTTTCTTTTTCCGCTTTCTGCTTTTCAGTTTTTTAGAACATTCCGGCAAAAAGCCGTCTCTTTCTCTTCTTCCAGTTTCCCCTGTGGTAGGCGTAGCTTGCCAGAAGCGGCAGCACGGAGGTCGCTTCTGCGTACACCATCTGCTCGAAGGCCACGTCCACTTTGCCCCAGGATGTCGCTTCTCTCAACGTGGAACTGGAGCAGGCCCCGTCCCGCACGTCCGCCACGGTGATTTGCACGGCGTATTTGTGCATGGGAACGTCTTTTCCCAGAATTTCGGCACAGATGACCGTGTCCTGAGCAAAGTTTTTCGGCACGCCCCCGCCGATAATGAGAAGCCCGGTCGTTTCCGCCTTGATCTTGATCATCGTCAGCTCCCGGAAATCTTTTACGGAATCGATGGAAACATGGTCCTCCGGCCTTTCATGCTGGTGTAGCACAAGACCGAAGCCGGCGCTGCTGTCGGAAAAGGCGGGACAGAAAATCGGGACATCGCACTCGTATGCCGCCTGAACCAGGCTGTCCTTCTTGACGGCATGGGTCATCAGATAGCGTCCCATTTCACGGATAAATTCTCTTGAAGAGTAGACTCCGGGGGGGAGGGCATCGGCGATCTCTTTGACCGTTTTGTCGCAAGCCTGGAGTTCTTCCTCATCGATAAACGTGTCATAAATCCTGTCGATGTATAAACTTCTCAGCTTTTGGTCATCTGCCTGCGGGGTGCCGCGATAGTGCTGAAATCCCAGGGCCTCGAAGAAGTCCATGTCGACGATGGCGGCGCCTGTAGCCACAACGACGTCCACCATGTTGTTATTTACGAGGTCCGCGTAGATCTGCATGCAGCCGCCGGCGCTTGTGCTGCCGGCTATAGTGAGAATGATGGTGCAGTCTTTATCGGCAAGCATTCTGTCGTACAGATCCGATGCCGCACCCAGATCACGCGCCGTGAAAGACATTCCTTTCATGGCATCGACGACTTCCTTTGTATTGAATGATTTGATATCGATATGCCGGATGGGTGTTTTCAGGTAATCTTTTTTCTCCATTTTTTTACAAGAATCCTTCGTTTTCATTTAAGGGAAATACTAATAAACCAAGGGCAGACAAATGTCAATCGTCTCCTGAAATATGATGGCTTTTCGATGCAATCCCTGATAAACACATCCTGAATATTCATCTGCCCAGCAGGGAGGATGATAGCGATGTCTCGTCTATGAGACGCCGGGGAAAATAATAAAATCGAAGAGGGATAAAAATGGGATCAAGGCAAAAGCAGACGCGAACGGGACAAAAGGCATTTTTCGAACGACGGCTGGAAGATCGCCTGTCTTTCCTGTCTAAAAAGGGGATTGAATCTCCCGAGATCGATAAAGACACTCTCGTTAAAAAATTGCGGGCAGACATCAGGGCTGTCAACGCCAGACTGAATGCCATTGCCGACAACGAAAAGAGAACGGCAGGGCTGGCGAAAATGAAAGCGGAAAAAGCGGCTGTTCCGCCGAAGGATAAAGATGCCGGTAAGGGCAAGGAGCTGAAGGAAGCCCCCGCAGAGGTCAAGGAAAAAAAGAAAAAGAAGGCATAAAAAAGAAATGACAAAAAGATGTGGGTTCGCCGAGAGGCGGCGTCATTCCACGGGGAAATCGAAATATTTATTGGGGTACGGTTCATTCCTCAGGGTGAAATGCCACCATTCCTGATCGTAGTGGTTGAATCCATATTTATCCATCAGAGTTTTGAGAAGCATCCGGTTGGTGCGCTGCTGCACGCCCACTTTCAGGTTGCCCGGGTGCGAGCGCTCGTGGAAACAATCGAAGCCGGTTCCCATGTCGATGCTGTTGTCCTTATAACGCTTGTCTCTTGGCAAGTAGCACGCATGCAGGCGCTGGCCGGGGCGGTACTCTTCCTGCACCGGCGTCGGAACGGGGACGATGGTCAGATCGGCGGTACTGCCCCTTGTGTGACTTGATTTATCCGCAATGTAGCCGTCCCGGAAAAGATTCCGCTTGTCGACGCTGGGGTAAAACTCCTCTTTGGTTTTTGTATCGTCGATATCTCTTGCCCATCTTATAAAGTGATCCACGGCCCGTTGCGGCCGGTAACAGTCATAGATTTTCAACGACAGGGAAAATTTCTTCAGCTCCGCCTGAACCTTTGCAAGGGCGTTGGCTGCTTTTTTCGTCAGCAGGCATTTCCCGGCGTTATACCCGTCAACCTTCAAACCGACAAAATTATGAGGGCCGAAGTAGCGGATATCGAATACAGCCGAGGGAATTGTTTTTTTGACATCCACAAAATCATGTGGTCTCTGACTTTCCGACCAGCTGTTGCCCGTAAACAAAAATATCCCCATAAGTCCCAGGATGGCGGCACGGAAGAAACAGATTTTCATGTTATGCAATATCTCCTTATGATAAAAGTATGTTTACGTATTAATCAACATTCTTTTAACACATTGGCATCAATATGAAAATCAGATTATGTTACGTATAGCTGAAAGTGTTAATTGACGGATTTTGAAAAGTATGCACGATTACAACTAATAATAATGGGCCTACTGTGGTTGCAACAGAAACAACGCTGCGAGAAGATGTTTTGGACAACAGGAAAAGGGGAAACGTAATGGGAGACAAGGGCGGTTCCGTTACATTATCAAGCAAACTCCTGAAGAAAATCGGTAAAGTGGCTGAACGCACCGGGCAGTCGACAGAGGACATTCTGACCAAGGTTATCGAAGAGTTTCTTCGTAAAGGGCATCAAAGGAACCCCGTCTATCTCTCTGCTCCGGTTTCAGCACTAATGAAAGGGCTTTACGAAGAAGACACCACCATAGCGAAGATCAAGAAACAAGGTGACTTCGGACTTGGTACCTTCAACGATCTCAATGGAGAAATGGTAATGTTGGACGGCATAGTCTATCAGTTGAAAACAGATGGCCTTACCTATTTCGTCGACGATGCCGCCCAGACGCCTTTTGCCTGCGTGACGTTCTTCCATCCCACCACAGTGGAGGACATTGAGCAGGATCTTGACGATGAGGGGTTCAAAAATCTCCTTGAGCGTCTCCTCCCCTCAAAAAATATGTTCTACGCCATTCGGATTGACGGTTATTTCAGCTACATAAAGGTTTGGTCTGTACATAAGCAGGACAACTACCGGCCCATCTCCGAGGTACGACCGATGGCATTCGACTTCCATGACATTGAGGGAACCCTTGTTGGTTTCTATACACCCCAGTTTATACGTTCACTCAGCATGCCGGGATATCACCTACATTTTTTGACTGCCGACAGAAGACACGGAGGTCATGTGTTTCAATGCCGGCTCAAAAAAGTACGCATCAGCATCCAGTTTGTACCGGAGCTTAAACTGAACCTCCCCATTACGCTTGACTACCTGACCACTGATCTGTAGGAATTCGCAGGAGTACATGATGAACCCTTTACACATATAAACATCTTCCTGCACTAAACAGATCGTCATCATCAAAGGAAATACTGTACTTCAATCCGCAGGCATTTTAAAAAGGGGAAGATAAAATGGTAGCTGTAACAAAAGTCAGACATAAAGAAAAATTAATGGGTAATCTCAGGCATGGTGCTGACCTGTTGGAAGAAATCACAGAGATATGTAAAGAAAGAAATATTCAACTTGGTAGCATTGAGGCTATAGGTGCTGTCCAAAAGGCCTCCATCGGGTTCTACAATCAGACAAAACGGGAATATGAATTTATCACCATTAATGAACCCTTAGAGATTACAGATCTAACAGGAAATATTTCAATCAAAGACGGTACCCCTTTTGTACATGCTCACGTAACCCTGGCCGACTCATCTGGCAAGGCCTATGGTGGTCATCTTGCCCCAGGTACAATTGTATTTGCCTGTGAATTTATTATTGAGACCTTTGATGGGTTGGCATTGAAAAGAGGATTTGATCAGAACACAGGCTTATCCCTATGGTCCATACAAGAATAGAAATTGATTCTCTTTGTAATTCTTAGTTCTGATGAAGCTCACCACCAAACAGTTGTAAGTGTTTTCGACAAGCACATCTTCCTAAAAGCAGTAATTTACAACAATTCATTTTTTATTGTAGATTTCAAATGGTCGGTAACCTTTTTTTCGTTGACTCCTCAATTTCTCTGTCTTACATTGTTCACTAAGGAGGGAAATAAATGAGCTCACCCCCTGAACTTGGCAGGGAAGAATTAATTGATCTTCTAAACCGATGTTGGATGACGCATGATGGAATGTGGTTTTATCACTGCTTCCAGGAATTCGGTATTGAGAAGGCAAACCATCTGAATAAAGCCGCAATAAAGTCATTAGCTCCCATAGAGATTGACAGGATTAGAAAGGCCTTAGGGATAGAAAAAAAGATCGAAAATTTTCAGGAGTTAAAAGATTTCTTTGAAAAGGCATCTCCATTGTTTATTCCCCCATTTATGAATGCTTCCATGAGTTTCCCGAGAAAAAATGTTTTGCACTGGGCGTTCGAGCCAAACAAATGCTTCGCTTTCAAGGGGATCAAGAGAATAGGTGCCATCGATCGGTACGAATGCGGTGTCATTTACAGGATTGCGTGCTGGTTTGACAGCCTCAGTTTGAAATATTGCGTTACACCCCCCGTCGAAAGATGCTTGATGCTTACTGGCGATACCTGTTCCGGCGATTTTGAATTCATTTTCCCTTGACGAAACCTTAGCAAAGTCAACGATTCTAAGAAAAGTTTAGCCCCAGAATATTTCTTTCGGAAAACAATAAATGCGGATATAATTTATATTAATACGGTAAAATGAGACCTTTGAAAAATTGCCTAAAACCAACCATCTTGTCATTCCTGCGAAAGCAGGAATCTATTATTATCAAATACTTTCTGGATTCCCGCCTGCGCGGGAATGACAGGAAGTGTAGTTTTTCAAAGGTCTCAAAATTATTATCGTATTAGAATACTGTATAATTTGTAAGATGATATAAACCCTCGACCATAAACTGAAAAATGAGGCAAACAAACCATGATTTCAAGACATTGGAAAGGAATAGCCAAAAACGGGGAAGCTGATAATTATATAGATCATCTTAAAAACGATACATTTCCAAAGCTCCGAGAGATTGGCGGATTTCTCAAAGCATCTATTCTAAGGCGAAGCGTCGAGCAAGGAACAGAGTTTCTGATCATTACCGTTTGGGAATCAATAGAAGCCATTAGGGCATTTGCAGGTGAAGCAGCAGATATGGCTGTCGTTCCTCCCGTGGTTCAAGATATGATGATTGAATACGATAGGAAAGCTATTCATTACGAAGTTACAACTGATTACACTGCACAATGAATATGTGCGGATTCCTGCACTCCTTGAACCCCGGCTTAATTTCGGCATTACCATTTCGGATCGTTATTCTTCAACATTTGCCGTAATCGATCCCAGCGTTGAGTAGATGGAAGCGAGAGCGCTCGTGTGCTTCCTGTTATCTACGAAGCGCATAGCTCATCAAATACGTTGGACTTCAAATGATTATCAACAGGATAGAAGGTTTCATATAAAAATGAACGGAACGCTTTGATTTCGACTGGACTTTTGTTATGATTACTAAAATCTATCCAGCTACTCCGATGAAAGGATAGTCGCATGCCTAATGCAAAATATGGCTCATTAATGATCGCTAATTCTTTTAGACTTTTCTTGCTGTTATTCTTCCTGCTTTCCGGTCATGCTAACGCAGAAACCAAGCAGACAATTGCCGTTTTGGATTTCGAAAGTATTGGATCGGAAGAACATCTGGGAAAAGCGGTATCTGAAATTATGAGAACGGAACTGATAGATGCCAACAGGTATCGGGTCGTGGAGAGAGCACAGATTAACAAGGCCATCTCAGAACAAAAATTGCAGAAGTCCGGTCTCATAGACGACAAGAGCGCAGTTGAACTAGGAAAAATCCTTGGAGCAGATCTGATTGTTATCGGTTCCGTAGTGAAGATAGGGACTTCTTATACAATCAATTCAAGGATGATTGATACGAAAACAGGGGAGGCAAAACTGGGGAAGAACGTCACCGGGAACGATCTTAATCTTCTGACAGCACTCAGCCGCAACCTGTTGGACAATCTCTTTGGATCTATTCGGAAGGACAGGAAACCCGAGATTGATGAGTCGATGAAAGGGGGAGCTAAAAATGATCTACGGATACTGAAAGCCTTGTATGGCTCTGGCGAAGTTCAAATGGACGTTACGGATAATCTTAAACAGAGGATCTCAAATGGCCAGCTTGCTATCAATGTCAGCAATGAGATTTTTGGTAACGATCCCCTCCGGGGTGCTTGGAAAGCACTTATAGTCAGATATGAAACGGATCAAGGGGAGTTCGGCGCTTACGCTGAGGAGGGTCGGAACCTTCTCATCCCCAGTCCTTTCGATACTAAGATTACAATTCGAAACACTAACCTGCTCATTCTTGAGGCATGGTACGGACAGGCGAATAATCATGTCGATGTGAAGTCTGCTATTCAGAATAGGATCATAGGCGGTGCGGTTGTAGTGCGAGCAAGTAACCTTTTTTTTGGAGTCGATCCGATTGTGGGTGTCCGTAAAGCTTTTTTTGTGCGCTACCGGAATCAGGATGGGACTTTTGAAGCTACCGCCGCGGAAGATCAGGACATGGTTATTCCAGACCTCCGACATCACAAAATGATGAGTAGATGATCAGATTATTTAGGGTGAATTATGAAGCCATTCATATTCACAGTTTCTTTTCGCAATCATCAACATCCAGATTTTTCAAAATTATTTAGTTGTAGGCGGCTTCAATAACCGGCGCACTTCGGTTTTTCTTTGATCACTCTTGCTCATTTCGGAACGAAAGGTGCTGCTTAATCGCATAAATACGCTTCAGGGCAGGCCGTTGCGTCCTGCATTAACCTTCTTTTACCCGGATTTCGTTTACCACGAGATGCGCCCTTCTGATCGGTTCGGGAAGTTTATAGCCCCTGCAGCAATGAAGAACGATGTCGGCGGACTTTCTGATCCCGATCCTGTGCCCCGGCGATATGAATAACGGCTTTACCTTTTTCTTGGTGCGTAAAACAGAGCCCGCAATCCGGTCATCCAGGACCAGGTCGGCATAATCCCCCACCTCTTTTCCTACTTCCCCGTATCGTCCTGCCAGCCTTGTCTTTGCGCAGCCGATGGTCGGCAGATCGAGGAAAAGCCCCATATGGGAAGCCAGGCCGACGCCCCTTGGGTGAGCGATTCCCTGTCCATCGAAAATGACCACATCCGGGGTATGTTGAAGGTTTTCGAAGATTTTTAATAAAGCAGGACCTTCCCGGAAGGACAGCAATCCCGGAATATAGGGGAAAGGCGCTCTTTCAACGACAGTCCGTTGTTCTATGACCTCCATCGATAAAAAATTCATCAGGATGACGGCGGCGTAGAAGAGGTCGTTCTTTTTTGAGTAGGATATGTCAGCGCCGGCGATGGTTCTAATCTGTGCGGGAAAATCGTTATCGTGGAGGATCAGTCTTTGCCTGAGTTCCTGCTGGATGGCGACGGCTTCTTTGCAGGTAACATTCCAGGGGTGAAGGCATGTAATATTCATGATGGCAAAAAACGAAGATTCGGGAGAATCGAACACTGTTTTTCAAAAGTGGGGCTTAAGAAAGCTCCTGGCCTGATCGGTATCCAGCTTAATCTGTTCGACCAGCTTTTCGGGACTTTCAAATTTTTTTTCATCACGTATCCTGTCAATAAAAAGGATATCCAGATTTTTCCCGTAAATATTATCATTGAAATCGAGAATGTGCACCTCGATGGAGAGCTTTTCATCGGAAAATGTGGGATTAAAGCCGATATTCAAAACGCCTTGATAGCGGGTCCCTTCCATATGAATGACTGCGGCATAGACGCCGTTGGCGGGTATGAGGACCTTGACCGGCTTAATATTTGCCGTTGGAAAACCAAGACTTCCACCCCGGCGACTTCCCTCTATGACGATTCCGCCAAGATTGTATGGGCGTCCCAGGATTACCGCGGCTTTCTTTACATCCCCCTCCAGGATGGCATACCGCAAACGGGTGCTGCTGATGACGCCGTTATCGACTTTGAAAGCATTTATAATGCCTATTTCGAACCCCAGTTTGCTGCCAAGTTCCGCAAGCAAGGATTCATTCCCTGCCTTGTTCTTACCAAAGGTATAGTCATGACCGATAAGTATTTTCTTTATGTGCAGTCTGTCCCAGAGGATCTCGAGGACGAATTCCTCAGCGGTTGTTTCAGAAAATTCGAGTGAAAAGGGAATGATCATCAGAGCATCAATTCCCTGCTTTTCGATCAGCCTGATTTTCTCCTCAAGGGTGGTAATGAGATAAAAAGGCCTCCTGTCCGGATGAAGAATCTTTTTGGGATGAGGGTCAAAGGTGATGACCACGGCCTTTCGATTTTCCCGACGGGCTTCCTGAATCAAGGTTTTAAAAAGAAATTGATGTCCCAGGTGCACCCCATCGAAATTGCCTATGGTTACGAATGCATCCCGAAATTCGTGCGGGATGTCTCCCGTTCCCTTGATAAGTTTCATGGCATCGCCTGACTTGATTTTAATATTTTTCGCCCGGAGAGCTCCCCGTATGCCCCATCCTGAGAACAGAAGTCTCCAATTGCGAGGCTAACATAGCACTTATGGCATTAAATTCAAGCTCAATTTTGCTTGACAAGGGCTTCTGTCTCAGTGTAGACAGACACCGTGCCGAAGTGGCGGAACTGGTAGACGCGCTAGGTTCAGGGTCTAGTGGGAGTACTCCTGTCCGGGTTCAAATCCCGGCTTCGGCACCATAAGAAAATCAATGTGCCTTTCCGCTTGGTGTTTCATCATACCTCTTCTATATTCTCTGATCAAAAAGAGTTCTTTCAGGCGCTTATGAACTCCCGTATCATCGAAATCGATCAGAGCTTTTATCGATCAGAAAGCCGGTATTCATGAAAAAGAGTATTTTAATGCCCCTCTACGCGGGAACATGTCTCGTGGCCGCAGCCACCCTGATGATGGAAATTGCCCTTGTCAGGCTGTTTTCCGTGACGATGTGGTACCATTTCTCTTTTATGGTGATCAGCATTGCCCTGTTCGGTTTCGGCGCCAGCGGCGCGTTTCTCACCTTCTTCAGAAAGCTCTTTGAGAAGGACATTCGCCGAAGCGCTTCAATCATCTCGATCTTCTTTTCTGTCTTGTCTATCGCTGCCCTGTTGATCATCAGCCGCTATTCTCTCGATCCCTTCCGTATCATGGATGATCCCGGCGCCATGCTCCGGCTGTCTGCAAGCTATACGTTGCTGGCATTACCTTTTCTCGCTTCGGGACTCTGTACGGGCCTCCTGCTGAGCGCCATGCCCGCCCATGTCGGCGCCATTTATTTTTTTAATCTGTTCGGTTCCGGTGCGGGCTGCCTTGCCGTTATATTTGCGATTCCCCTTCTCGCGCCTTCCGGGACCATTGTGCTTGCAGCGGTCATGGGCACGGCGGCGGCCCTTTGTTTTGCCGGGCTCCAAAGCAGGCGGCTGGCCGTGATTGTCCTTGTGTTTGCCGTGATGGAAGTACTCTTTCTTGCAAAGGTCAACTCCCTCGTTTCTTTCAGGGTCGCTCCCAGCAAAACCATGATCCGCGATATGGCGGAGACAAAACAAAAGCCTGCTTTTTCCACCTGGAATGTCATCTCTCGCCTTGACGTCATGGAAGCGAAAGGCCGGTTTTACGCCCCCGGTCTGACAGGCGGTTTTGGGCCGGAGAAGTTTCCCGATCAGGCGTTCATCTATATCGATGCCGATGCGATCGCTCCCATCACGAATTTCGAAAAAGCGAAACAGCATGCGGATCTTTTTCAAAGGATTCCTGCGTCCGTGGCGTATCAGCTCAAGCCTAATCCCTCTGTCTGCGTCATCGGATCGGGCGGCGGCTTCGATGTCCTGACATCCCTGCTCACGACACAGCCGAAACATATCACCGCCGTGGAGATAAATCCGGACATCGCAAGAATCGTGAGGGATAACTACGGGGACTATTCGGGGCGTCTTTACGATCTGCCCAATGTGACACTCCGGATTGCGGAGGGTCGGACGTTCATCCGCAACAGCAAACAGACATTCGATATCATACAACTTTCGCTTGTGGACACCTGGGCGGCCATACTGTCCGGAGCCTACAGCCTGTCGGAAAACTATCTCTACACGAAGGAAGCCTTTACGGACTACATCGACCATCTTTCACCGGGAGGTATACTCACCGTGACGCGATGGTTTACCCTTCCTCCCAATGAGACATTGCGGCTCCTGTCGCTGACGATCTCCGCTCTTGAAAATACCGGCATTTCCCATCCCGAGCAGAACATCGTTTTTCTCAGAAGCGGTCCTGCGGCGGTTCTGCTCGTGAAGAGACAGGCTTTTGACGATAGCGAACTGCGGAAAATCCGGGAAATCTGCGAAACCTCCGGTTTCAGTATTCTCTACGCGCCCAACATACAGGGCGATAATGTCTTCTACCGATTGCTCCGTACGGAAAATAAGAACGGGTTCTATGCACAATACCCCTTCAACGTCGAACCCTCCACGGATGACAGGCCATTTTTCTTTCATTATTACGGGTTCAGGACACTCACCATCTCGAATGTCTGGAAACTGTCCATCGACAGGAACAATATCAGTTATCTGGTTTTACTGTTTCTCCTGATTCAGGCGCTGGTTCTGAGCGTCGTCTTTATTCTTGGCCCCCTTTTTGCGCTGAGGAAAGACCGTTTGCCATCCGCTGTGCAGAGGCCGAATACCAGATGGCCCGCCTTCCTGTATTTTTCCGCCATCGGGCTCGGTTTCATGTTCACGGAGGTAACGCTCATTCAGAAGTTTATCCTCTTTCTAGGCAATCCCATATACTCTCTGGCGGTGATCCTTGCCTCCGTGCTCGTTTTTGCAGGAGTGGGGAGCCTGCTTTCGGAAGGGCTGATCAGGCAGAGCAGCGGGATGGCAAAGATATGGTTTCTGGCGGTTCTCGTTGCGTTATTGTTTGCCTATGCGTTTTTTCTTCCGCTTGTGTTTGACATCTTCCTCGGCTGTGATTTCACGTCACGCCTGATGGTTTCCGTTTTGCTAATCGCGCCGCTGGGATTCCTGATGGGAATTCCTTTTCCCGCAGGCATACGTTTTACAGAGCAGCATGATCCGTCCCTCTTGCCGTGGGTGTGGGGTGTGAACGGCTGTTTTTCCGTCCTCGCGTCCATCCTGAGCGTGGTCATTGCCATGACTTTCGGATTTGCAGCCGTTCTCGAATGCGCAGCCGTATCCTACCTGATCGCCCTGATGGCACTGCGCCGCTTCGGTCAGCCTGTTTTACAAATTAATAAATAGTTCTGAAAATTTTTCTTGACAGCAGAGTTGTTGTGATGTAAATGGAAATGGAAGCCATTAACAGCAAATAAGGATAAAGGTATTTCATGCCGGTCGAATACACTAAGGGATATCAATGGTGTCACGGAAAGGTCAAGGGTTGTGGCTATCGTATGACGTTGGGCCGTGAAGCGACCCTGGATGTGTTATCGCGGGCTGAGGAACATCTGAGCGCTGAAGATATCTACATGAGGGTGCATAAAATTTATCCAAACATTGGCCTGACCTCCATTTACCGGACGCTGGATATTCTCACGAATATCGGTTTGGTCAATAAGTTTGATTTCGGCCACGGCAGGGCGCGGTATGAGCTGGCTGAAAGTTCCCGGGGCAAGGCGCATCACCACCATCTGGTGTGCACCGGTTGCGGTCGCGTGATTGATTATACGGATTTTATTGATGAAGAAGTGGCATTGCTGAAAAAAACGGAAGAGGGATTGTCCAGGAAATACAATTTCAAAATTACAAACCATTTCATTCAGTTCTATGGTTTGTGCAACAACTGCAAAGAATAAAGGCTTTTTATTACTATGATAGGATTAGGATAATATTAAGTTAATATTATCCTAACAAATTGTTCATATTGCATTCATAGATAACCTACATTACCGATAGAGATAACGCAGGAGAGAGGGGACAGAGAAAGTGATATGAAAACTCTCATGTCGTCTATTCTGGATTCTATTCCCCATGCCGTTGTGGGCCTGAAGGATCGACAGATCGTTTTTGCCAATCATGCCGTTGAAACGGTGTTCGGATGGAGACCCGACGAACTGATTGGAAAGAATACGAGGATCCTGTATCGGTCCGATGAAGAGTATGACGAAATTGCTCGACTCTTTTACCCCGTTTTGGAAGAACAGCGTTCATACAGCAGCGAATTCCTGTGCCGGCATAAAGACGGTAGGGATCTCGTGTGTCTGGTGAGCTCATCAAGAATCGGGGAGACGCTGAAGGATAAAATGATCGTTGTGACGTATTCGGATATTACCGAAAGAAAGAGTGCGGAGGAATCGTTGCGACTGGCAAATATCTATAACCGGACCCTTCTTGAAACGAATATCGATCCGTTGTTTGCCATTGATCCGGCGGGAAGGATCAGCGATGTGAACACTGCAACTCAGAAGATTACCGGATATTCGAGGGATGAATTGATTGGGACAGGATTTTCGAATTATTTTACGGATTCCGAAGAAGCGAAAAAAGTGTTCTGGGAGGTGTTCAAAAAAGGAGTTTTACATAACTACCCCCTGGAGATATGTCACCGGGATGGCCTTGTCGTTCCGATTTTGTATAATGCATCCGTGTACGGAGATGAACATGGAGATGTCACCGGTGTCCTTGCGACGGCACGAGACATAACGGATCATAAGAAAGCCGAGGAGGAACTACGGGAGCATGGTTCACGTCTCGGGAAGCTGGTGGAGGAGCGTACTGCTGAATTGATAAAAACAACAACGCTGATGCGGCAGGAATTTACAGAACGGACGCAAGCTGAGGAGCGGCTGAAAGAAGCCCATTCGGAGCTGATCAACATCCTGGACGGTTTGAACGCGGTTGTTTATGTCATTGACATGAATACATATGAAGTTCTTTATATCAATAAGTGTATGAGGGATTTATTTGGTGATGTTGAGGGGGAAAAATGCTGGCAGAGTATCCAGCAACAACCGGGCCCCTGTGTTTTTTGTGCCAGTAGTGAATTAGTGACACACGATGGAAAACCTTCAGGGATTTATTCTATCACTGAACGTTATCATGCAACACAGGACGTTTGGTTTCTGACCCAGTACCGGGCAATTCAGTGGATAGACGGGCGGATGGTGAGACTTGAGATCGCCATGGATATCAGCGAGCGAAAGCGGGCAGAGCAGGCTGTGCAGAACATTCAAATCCAGCAGAAAGCCATCCTCGACAATATTCCCGATATTGCTTGGCTAAAGGATAGGGAGAGTAAATTTATTGCGGTCAATGAAGCCTTCGGCAAGGCGTGCGGTTTGAGTCCGGAGAATCTTGTCGGTCTGACAGATCTTGATATTTGGCCTGCGGAGTTGGCGGAGATGTACCGTAATGACGATAAGAAAGTCATGGAGTGTGGAAGACGAAAACAAGTCGAGGAGCCGCTGGTGGATAAAGATGGTAGGGAGATGTGGCTAGAAACGATCAAAACGCCGATTCATAATACACGCGGTGAGATTATCGGGACCGCGGGGATTTCCCGTGATATCTCCTTGCGTAAACGTGCTGAGGAAGAATTGAAAAAAAGGGAACGAGAACTTGAAATGAAAACCCGTAACCTTGAGGAAGTCAATATGGCCCTGAGGGTATTGCTAAAACAGAGGGAGGAAGACAAAAAGGAGCTTGAAGAGAAAGTTTTATCCAATGTCAGGGAATCGGTGGATCCCTATGTGAATAAATTGAAGAAAACCCCGTTGAGTATAAATCAGACAGCTTATATAAATATCATTGAAACCCATCTGAATGATATCGTTTCTCCTTTCTTATATAATTTAAGATCAAGGTATCTGAATCTGACGTCCCGTGAAATACAGATCGCCAATCTGATTCGGGAAGGAAGAACAACCAAGGAAATTGCAAAGTTATTGAATTCATCATCGGACGCCATCAATTTTCATAGAAACAATATTCGGAATAAGCTTGGTCTGAAGAATAAAAAAACCAACCTGAGACAATACCTGTTCTCGCTATCATAGTATTACGATAATATTAATCTAATATTAAACTGATACTCTGTTCATATTGCATTCAGAGATAACCTAC
>Ga0163209_1000250_pt1 | contig 22781 bp, 16 predicted proteins | sample Kivu_160m_FD_113538 | JGI IMG/M metagenome (GOLD analysis project Ga0163209, IMG submission 113538) | Freshwater microbial communities from Lake Kivu, Western Province, Rwanda to study Microbial Dark Matter (Phase II) - Kivu_160m | ecosystem: Environmental > Aquatic > Freshwater > Lake ...
CTCCTTCCTCCTTCCCTGCCGCCTTCTGTTCATATTGGTGTTGACAACTCTTCCACCCCCCTCCGGACGCCGTTTTGTATCTTTGTCCGATATGGTAAACAACCCATCAGAAGCCTATTCCGAGGAGTCTATCAAGACTCTTGAGCCCAAGGAACATATCCGGTTGAGGCCCGGAATGTACATAGGGAAACTGGGTGACGGATCGGCCCACGATGACGGGATTTATGTCCTCCTGAAGGAGGTCATCGACAACTCCATCGACGAATTCATGATGGGATTCGGGAAAACCCTGGAGATCACGATTGACGAGAAGAATGTCAGGATCCGGGATCACGGCCGGGGCATCCCGCTGGGTAAACTGGTGGATGCCGTGGCCAGGATGAACACGGGGGCCAAGTATGATTCCAAGGTTTTTAAGAAATCCGTGGGGCTGAACGGTGTCGGCCTGAAGGCGGTCAATGCCCTTTCCGGTGAATTCCTGATCCGGTCGTTCCGGGAAGGGAAATTCAAGGAGGCCGTTTTTCATAAGGGCACCCTTGCAGTGGAGAAGGAACTGCAGGATACCGAAGAGGATAACGGCGTTGAAGTGATCTTCAGGCCCGACCGCGAGATCTTCGGCCCTTACCGGTACCTGAGCGAATACGTTTCAACCATGATGAAGAACTATGCCTTCCTGAATGCGGGGCTGGCAGTCTTCTTCAATGGAGAGAAATATGTATCGCGAAACGGATTGCTCGATCTGCTTCAATCGAAAATGAGCGAGGAGGGCCTTTACCCGATCATTCACCTCCTGGACGAGGATATAGAAGTGGCCTTAACCCATGGCGACCAGTATGGTGAGGAATATTACAGCTTCGTCAACGGGCAGCATACCATACAGGGGGGCACCCACCTCGTGGCTTTCAGGGAAGCGGTGGTGAAGACCATCCGGGATTTTTACAAGAAAGAGTTTGACCCTTCCGACATTCGCTCCTCGATCATTGCGGCCATCAGCATAAAAGTGGAAGAACCGGTTTTTGAATCCCAGACGAAAACCAAGCTGGGATCCAAGGACATCGGGCCCGAAGGCCCTTCGGTCAGGAATTTCATACACGATTTTCTGGGTAAACACCTGGATAATTATCTGCATAAGCATCCGGAAACGGCCGATATACTGCTGAAAAAAATACTGGATTCTGAAAAAGAGCGGAAAGCCATTTCCGGGATCCAGAAACTCGCCCGGGAGCGGGCCAAAAAATCCTCGCTGCATAACCGCAAACTCCGTGATTGCCGCGTTCATTACAACTCCCAGCATGAGCAGAGACTGGAAACGAGTATTTTCATAACCGAAGGCGATTCGGCCAGCGGATCCATCACCAAATCGAGGGACGTCAATACCCAGGCGGTTTTCAGCCTGAAGGGCAAGCCCAAGAACACTTACGGGGAATCGAAAAAACTCGTTTATGAGAACGAGGAGTTCAACCTTCTCCAGGCAGCCCTGAACATCGAGGAGGGAATAGACGATCTCCGGTACAATAACGTGATCATCGCAACCGATGCCGATGTGGACGGGATGCATATACGGTTGCTGCTGATCACCTTTTTTCTTGAATTTTTCCCTGACCTGATCAAGCAGGGCCATGTATACATCCTTCAGACACCCCTGTTCCGGGTCCGCAACAGCAAGCACACGGCTTACTGCTATTCCGGGGAGGAGCGGATCAAGGCCATACGGAAGCTGGGAGGCAAGCCTGAGATCACCCGGTTTAAAGGATTGGGCGAAATCTCCCCTGATGAGTTCAAGTATTTTATCGGAAAGGATATGCGTCTGGAACCGGTCCTTCTCCGGAAAGAGGACAATGTGGATGGAATGCTTGAATTCTATATGGGAAAAAACACCCCTGACCGCCAGGACTTTATTATTGAAAACCTGCGCAACGAGGAAGATGAGGTCCTGGAGTAGAGCCAAACAGAATGAGTGAGGAGAACCTGAACAACGACGAAGCGAACGGGCAGTCGGAACAGCCTGAGAACGGCAATGGCCGGAAGCACGAGATCACCCACCTCCCGGGCATGTATGAGAACTGGTTTCTCGACTATGCCTCCTATGTCATCATGGAGCGGGCCGTGCCGCACCTGTATGACGGGCTGAAACCGGTTCAGCGGAGAATCCTGCATTCCATGCGGCGGCTCGAGGATGGCCGCTACAACAAGGTGGCGAATATCATCGGCCACACCATGCAGTTCCATCCTCACGGAGACGCTTCCATCGGTGAAGCTCTCGTCCAGATGGGACAAAAGGACCTGCTGGTCGACTGCCAGGGTAATTGGGGAAACATTTATACCGGTGACGATGCGGCAGCTCCCAGGTACATCGAAGCCCGGCTGTCAAAATTCGCCCTGGATGTGGTTTTCAATCCGAAAACCACCAGGTGGAAAGCATCCTATGACGGAAGAAACAAGGAACCCGTTTACCTGCCTGTGAAGTTTCCCCTGCTTCTTGCGCTGGGAGCCGAGGGGATCGCCGTGGGACTGGCATCCAAGGTGCTGCCCCATAATTTCAACGAGCTGATCGATGCCTCGATTGCCTGCCTCAAAGGTGAGGAATTTACGCTCCTGCCCGATTTCCAGACCGGCGGACTGGCCGATGTCATCCGTTACAATGACGGGCAACGCGGGGGAAAAGTGAGGATCCGGGCCAGGATCGCCAAAATCGATAAAAAAACTCTGGCAATCACGGAGATACCTTATGGAAAAACCACCGGCAGCCTGATTGATTCCATTCTCCTGGCCAATGAAAAAGGCAAGATCAAGATCCGTAAAATCGACGACAACACCGCTGAAAACGTGGAAATCCTGATCCACCTGGTCCCGGGAGTATCGCCTGACAAGACCATTGATGCCCTCTACGCCTTCACCGATTGCGAGGTTCCGGTTTCCCCGAACACCTGCGTGATCAATGAGAACAAACCCCTGTTTCTGGGTGTTTCGAACATACTCAGGATCTCAACCACGAATACGCTGGAAATCCTGCGCGAGGAACTGCTTATCCGGAAAGACGAACTGGAAAGCGAATGGCACGCCTGCTCACTGGAAAAGATCTTCATAGAGAAAAGGATATTTATCACGATCGAGAAATGCGAAACCTGGGAGGATGTGCTGAAAACCATCGACAAGGGACTCGATCCCTATAAGCTGCAACTCCTGCGTCCGGTCGTACATGATGACCTGGTCATGCTGACCGAAATCAAGATCAAACGGATTTCCAGGTATGATGCCAGGCGGGCTGACGAACAGATACGGGCCATCGAGAAGGAGATGAAAACCGTCAACCATCAACTGGAAAACCTCGTGGATCATGCCGTGAACTATTTCACGGATCTGAAAAAGAAATATGGCAAGGGTTGGGACCGGAAAACAGAAATCCGGAGTTTTGACACGATCGAAGCGGCAAAGGTAGTGGTGGCCAACGAAAAACTCTATGTCAATTACGAGGAAGGATTTGTCGGCACCTCCCTCAAAAAAGACACTTACCTGTTTGACTGCTCCGATATTGATGATATAATCGTATTCAGGAAGGATGGCACCTACCTGATCACGAAGGTCAGTACCAAAGCCTTCCTGGGCAAAAACATCCTGCACGTGGGATTGTTCAACAAGAAGGATGACCGCACGATCTTCAACGTCATCTACCGCGACGGAAAAACAGGGTTCAGCTATGCCAAGCGATTTGCCGTGACCGGCGTGACCAGGGACAAGGAATACGACCTCACGCAAGGCAAGGAAGGAAGCAAGATCCTCTATTTCACTGACAATGCCAATGGCGAGGCTGAAGTGGTACGCGTGATGCTCAAGCCCAAACCCAAGCTGAAAAAACCGAATTACGAGTTTGATTTCGGAGAACTGGCCATCAAGAACCGGAATGCGATGGGCAACATCCTTTCCAAGCATTCCATTCTCCGCATCTCGCTGAAAGAGAAAGGCGCTTCCACCCTGGGCGGGCTGAAGATCTGGTTCGATAACAGCGTCAACCGCCTGAATACCGATGGCCGCGGGCAGTACATCGGGGAATTCCTGGGCGAAGAACAGATCCTCGTGATCCTGGATGACGGCCAATTCCGGCTTTCCTCGTTTGACATCGCCAACCATTTTGAAGAAAATATCCTCCGGCTGGAAAAGTTTGACCCTGAAAAAGTGTGGTCCCTGGTTCTCTTCGATGCCGAACAGAACTATTACTATATCAAACGGTTCCGGATCGAGGAGGACACTACCATGAACAAGCTGCAGCGGCTGACGGGTGAACATCCGGATTCCAGGCTCATTGTTCTCAGCGACAATCCCCTGCCCCGCTTCGAGATCGTTTTCGGCGGCAAACATGAAGCACGCCCGGCCGAGAGCATCGAGGCGGCTTCCTTTATCGGGCTGAAGTCCTTTAAGGCAAAAGGAAAGCGAATAACCACCTTTGAAGTGAAAACCATTACGGAGATTGAACCGGTGGAGGTGAGGGAAGAGAGTGAAGAGAGGGAAGAGAGTGAAGAGAGTGAAGAAAGTGAAGATGTGGAGAAAGTGGAGAAGGTGAAGAAGGTGGGAATCCCGGATGAGCCTGCTGTGTCGGTTGAATTATCGCCGGAAGTGGAGAACATCGCGAAGCCGAAGCGCGGAAGGCCGAAAAAAAATCCGGCCTCCGGTGGGCAGGACAAGCCCGCACCGAAAATTGATGACACAGGCCAGTTTACCCTCGGATGGTGACCTATCCCGATAAACCGATCGTCCTGATGGGCTTTATGGGCAGTGGAAAGAGCACTCTGGGAAAAGCGCTGGCCAGAAAGTTCAAGCTGAGATTTACCGACCTGGACCGGTACATTGAAAGGGAGACAGGATGGCCGGTGCAGAAGATTTTCTCGGACCAGGGTGAAGGCGCTTTCAGGGAGCTGGAGAAGAAATGCCTGGCTGTACTGCTTGAGGAAAGGCGGGGTGTGATAGCCATCGGTGGCGGCGCTCCCTGTAATGAGGAAAATATCCGGATGATCAAGGAAAAATCCCTGTCGGTCTATGTAAAGATCACCCTTGGAGAGCTGGTCCGCCGGCTATCGGTATCACCGGTACCGCGCCCTTTGCTGCCAGGAACAGATCAGGACGGATTGGAGCCGTTTATCGCAAGCCTGCTCAAAACGCGAGAGAAATATTACTCACAGGCTGATATAATCCTCGAATCGGATTGCCTAACCGCGGAAGCACTTGAGCGGGCTATCCTTCCTTCCTTTTGATCTTCAATACCCTGCCGGCCTGAAGTTTCGAGCTTGACATCTGGTTCAGCTTCATGATGTCTTCATGGGTCACACCAGGGTATTTCTGTGCGATTGTCCAAAGGTTGTCCCCCGAACGGACCGTATATAATACATAATCACCCGTTTCCGAAGCAGCAGCCGGTTCGCCCGACTGCCCGGTACCGTTTTCCTTTCCGATACGGGCCTGCTTTTCGGCAAAGGTCATGTCATTGACCTCCTTGATTTCTCCGGATTTTGCTTTCGGGACGTAGAGGGTCAGTTTCTGGCCTGCACGGATAAAACTGCCGCTCAATCCGTTCCAGTCCTTGATGGCTGAAACCGTGACCTCGTGCCAGGCCGCAATCATGCCCAGGTTGTCACCCGATTTAACCGTGTATATGATGGCTTCATCATCCGCCCCGGGAGTTACCCGAACGGCTGCCGGTTTTGACTTGGCCGGCTTTTCAGGTTGTTTATCGAGGTTATTCTTGGCGAGGTAAACATCCTGCTTGTATTCCTGAACGGAATCCTCCAGGGCGATGAAAGCGCTGATTTTATCAGCCGGCAACCGGAGATCATAGGGTCCTCCACCGGCCGGTATCATTTTTCGCCGGTATTTGGGGTTCAGTTGCTGAAGAATATTCATGTCAATGCCAAGGACTTCAGAAACCTGTGCAAGATGCAGTTCATGGCTGATCAACACAGTATCGGACCGGATCGGGATGGTGGGTTTGACGGCGCAAAAACCGTGGTTCTGGGAATAATTCATGATATAGGTTGCAGCGATGAAGGCCGGTACGAATCCCCTGGTTTCGACCGGTAGATAGTAATAGACATCCCAATAATTGGTTTTGCCCCCGGAGCGCTGGATGGCCTTTTTCATGTTTCCCGGACCGCAATTATAGGCAGCGATCACCATATGCCAGTCACCGAAGATCGAATAAAGTTCTTTCAGGTAAATGCAAGCCTGCTCGGTTGATCTTTCCGGGTCGAGCCGTTCGTCGACGTAGGAATTGACCTTCAGCTTATACAGCCTCGAGGTCCCCAGCATGAATTGCCACATCCCCATCGCCCCTACCCTGGACCTCGCCTGGGGATTCAGGGCTGATTCTATGACAGGCAGGTATTTCAATTCAAGCGGCAGGCCATGGGCATCAAGCTTGCTTTCAATCATCGGGAAATAATAATCGGCCAATCCCAGCATGACCGATACCTGTTTCTTGCGTGTTTTGGTGTAGAGATCCAGGTAACTCCGCACTTGCTTGTTATAGGTCAGCTCGATGGCTGAAGGGATGGCCGAAAGCCTTTTAATAAAAACCGAGTCGGGCAGGTCGATGATGTTCGTATCCAGGGTAAAAGCCAGGATCGTATCCTGGTAGGATCTGAGCGGAAGATGGTTGTTCAGCCAGGCCTCATAAAGGGAGTCCAGCTTCTGCATGTAATCGCTGATCGCCGGATCTTTTTGAAGACAAACGCTGTCCGGGCTGATGGCCGGAGTGGCCTGCTGGCCGTAAGCTGTGCCTGTGGGAAGAATGAGCACCAAAAAAAGGGTAAAGGCGACAAACTTTTTAAACAACATCATCATCATTTCAGTTTTACGATCATACTTATTCCCGCGCCAGGACCCTGCCGGCCGAGCCACAATGCCCGTGGCCGAAGATACAGGCTCAGGTCCTCATTCACATCCCAGTCAAAAAAATGGGCATCGACATTGGCATCAATAATAGTCAATCCATGCCACGCTAGCAAGGCTAACGCTGAAATATCCCTGTAACGGCGATAGGAATCAATGTCGGAAAGCAGCTCAGCCTTGCTTTTACCGCTCTGATTTACAGTTGAATCAATGCCGTCAATTTCAAAAATATAATTTCTCTTGGAATCCTTGTAACTTTTTTGGTTCAGGTAGAGGAAATAACCTGCTGCGGCATAGCCGGTATAAACGATCGGCATTTTCCAGTATTTCCGGTTATACGCCTGGCCGCTTCCCGGCAGAACGGCGGCCATGATCAGGGCTTTCTTCGGTGAATGCCCTGCAGGTGAGGGTTTTACCCGCAAGCGGGTTGTGTCGCGCCGGATCTGGCCGGTGGCGATGTTGCCCGGGCCGGTCAAAAAAAATGTTGCCAAAAGCAGGACCGGCCAGAATGTGAATTTCTCAATCAGCTTCAAGATCCCGGTTGCTATTTGATCTGATCCAGTTTACCCAGTATCGTTTCCAGTTCATCATCCGAATTGAATTCAAGGATGATCTTGCCTTTTCCCAATTTGGTACGGTTGAACCGTACATTTACCTGAAAGAAACGCTTGAGTTGCTCCTGCAATTGTTCATTTTCGGGAAGCTGGGCTTTTTTCCCGGTTCTGATTCCGCTATTTTCCCCGGGTTCCTCCTGCAGTTTTCTCACCATCTCTTCGATTTTGCGGACCGAGAGGCTTTGGCTGACTATCTTATTGAAGAGGGATAGCTGCTGGTCAGGATTATCCACCGTGATCAGGCTGCGGGCGTGCCCCATGGAAACTTCTCCCTGGCGCAATGCGAGCTGTATCTCGGCGGGAAGTTTCAGGAGCCTGAGGTAATTGGAAACCGTGGATCTTTTCTTGCCAACCCGGTCGCTCAGGTTTTCCTGGGTGAGATGGCACTCTTCGATCAGCCTGTGGTAAGAGATGGCCACTTCAATGGGATCCAGGTCTTCTCTCTGGATGTTCTCCACCAAGGCCAGTTCAAGCATGGCCTGGTCATCAGCCGTTCTCACATAAGCCGGTATGCGCGACAACCCGGCCATGACGGCAGCCTGCAGCCTCCGTTCCCCGGCAATAAGCTGATAACGGTTTTCTCCGATCTTCCTGACCGTTATAGGTTGGACGATGCCGATCTCCCGTATGGAAGAGGCCAGTTCAGCCAGGGCTTCAGGATCAATACTGGTGCGGGGTTGAAAGGGATTGCTCTCTATGCATGCAATCTCGATATCGTTGATGGAGGCTTCAGGCTTGAGGGACGCATCCGTCAGGATGGTGTTCAGTCCTCTTCCCAGCACAATCTTTTTCTCAGTCATGGGCAATTGGCAATCCGGATTAATCAATCACTTTTTCAGAATCCCTCATCTGGGTCATCCCATTCTTTTGGAGCAATTCGCGAGCGAGGTTCAGGTGATTCAGGGACCCTTTGGAATTGGCATCGTACATTACCACCGGTTTCCCGTAACTCGGGGCTTCCCCGAGCTTGACATTCCTTCGGATGATCGTACTGAAGACCATGGACTGGAAATGCTTGGTCACCTCTTCGTAAACCTGGTTCGACAGCCTGAGCCGGTTATCGTACATCGTAAGCAAGAAGCCTTCAATTTCCAGTTCCGGATTCAGGCGGCTCTGAATGATCTTAATGGTATTCAATAACTTACCAAGCCCTTCAAGGGCGAAATACTCACATTGAACGGGTATGATCACCGAATCGGCCCCCGTAAGGGCGTTAACAGTCAGGAGTCCCAGCGAAGGAGAACAGTCAATCAGCACAAAATGATAATCATCCTTGACCTGATCAATCACCTTTGCCATCAACTTTTCCCGGTTGGGAAGGTTCAGTATTTCAATTTCCGCACCGACCAGGTCAATATTCGAAGGAAGCAGGTCGAAACCGGGAACCTGGGTTTGCAGGATGATGTTTTTCGGGTTGACATCGTCAACCAGGCATTCATACAGGCTGGTCTTGATAGTCCGGACGTCAAACCCGGCACCGGAGGTCGCATTGGCCTGGGGATCCGCATCCACCAGGAGCACCCTGTATTCCAGGACCGCCAGGCTGGCCGCGAGATTGATGGCCGTCGTGGTTTTCCCTACACCGCCTTTCTGGTTCGCTATCGCAATTACTTTACCCATTCACATTTTTTTTGGCGCGTAAAAATAACGATTATCCGGTTACTTTTAAGACACAAAGGTTATCCCTGGGTCTGGAACCGGATATCTTTGACCATGAGCTGCATGCCGGTCGTGCCCCTGAAAGTGTTCTCCTCCACGGTAAAGGCAATATCAAAAGGCTTGCCCTGATGCAGCTCATTGAACACGTGCCCCATTCCGAAAGCTATGCCATCAAACTCCTGCTGTTCTCCCTTGACCGATGTTACATTCAGTTTCAGGTGTTCCCACGAGCGTCCCACCTGCCGGCTTTTTCCATTGTCACGCAATCCCCGGCAAACGAACACCGGCGACATGTTGTCAGGGCCAAAAGGCTCAAATTGCCTGAGTATCCTGAAGAATTTGGGAGTGATTTCCGAGAGCTCGATTTCGCAATCGACAATGACCTGAGGAACGAGTTGCTCATCCGTGATGGTAGATGCCACTACCTCTTCAAACCGTTCGGTAAAAGCTTCCACATTTTCCAGGGGCATGCTTAAGCCGGCTGCATATTTATGGCCTCCGAAACTCTCCAGCAGGTCGCTGCAGGCATTGATGGCATAATAGAGGTCGTAATTATCCACCGACCGGGCCGATCCGGCCGCCATTCCGCTTGAACGGGTCAATATCACGGTGGGACGGTAATAATAATCGATCAACCGGGAAGCCACGATCCCGACCACCCCTTTATGCCATTCCGGGTGAAACAGGACCGTTGTTTTCCGATTTTTCATGGTTTCGTTGTTTTCAACCATTTTCCGTGCCGTCTCGGTGATTTCCACATCGATATTCTTGCGGTAATCGTTATAGGTATCAACCTTGCCTGCCAGCTCCAGCGCGTCCTGCTCGCTCCTGGCGATCATCAGTTCCACCGCACTTTCCCCTGAGGAGATCCTGCCGGCGGCATTCAGCCGCGGACCGATCTTGAAAACGATATCTGAAACGGTGATCTGCTTCTCTTCACAGTTGCTGATCGTCAACAAGGCCTTCAATCCCGGAACCGGATTTTCATTCAGCTTCTTCAGCCCGTGATAAGCCAGTATCCGGTTTTCACCGGTCATGGGGACCAGGTCAGCAGCAATGGAAACACAAACCAGGTCGAGGTATTTGGATATGTGGCTGAAAGGAATGCCGTTCCTGAGGCAAAAAGCCTGCAGCAGCTTGAACCCGACCCCACAGCCGGATAATTCCATATAGGGATACTCACAGTCGGGCCGCTTGGGATCCAGAATGGCAACCGCCTCCGGAAGCTTTTCGTCAGGGAGGTGATGGTCGCAGATGATGAATTCGATCCCTTTCCTCCGGGCATAATCCATCTTGTCAATGGCCTTGATCCCGCAATCCAGGGCTATGACCAACGTGTAGCCGTTCTGCGCGGCATATTCAATGCCCTGGAATGATATTCCGTAACCTTCCGAGTAGCGGTCAGGTATATAATAACCGATCTGCTGGATCCGTTTCCGGAAAAAGGAGTAGATCAGGGCTACGGAGGTGGTTCCGTCGACATCATAATCCCCGTAGACCAATACCTTTTCCTGATCCTGGATGGCCCTGCCGATCCGGATAATGGCCTTTTCCATGTCCCTCATCAGGAAAGGGTTATGGAGTCCTTCGATCTGCGGTCTGAAAAAGTGCCTGGCGTCCTCGAAATCGCGGATTCCCCTCTGGACAAGCAGCGAGGCTAACACCCTGCCTGTGCCCAGTTCAGTCGAAAGGCTGTCAACAAATACCGGCTCCGGCTGGGGCAATATGGTCCAAAGTCTATCCATCAGGCAATAGGAAGGGAAAAATTAAAAGTACGGAAAAATCGGTTTTTGATATCTATTATCCACAAAGTATCTTTGCGGGAAATTGAATCAGCCTGATATGCTGGAATTAAGTGAACAGGAACAAATCCGGAGACAAGCTCTCGGGGAGATACGGCAAATGGGAATAGATCCCTACCCCGCTGCCCGGTATCCGGTCTCTGCTTTCGCGAATGAGGTACATGAACAGTTCGACCAAAATCCTGACAAGTTTCAGCAGGTCCGGCTGGCCGGCCGGCTGATGACCCGCCGGATCATGGGCAAGGCTTCGTTTGCCGAGCTGCAGGATCCCACCGGCCGGATCCAGATCTATGTTAACCGCGATGAGATCTGCCACGGTGATAACAAAGACCTGTACAATACTTTTTTCAAGCGGCTGCTGGATATCGGCGACATCATCGGGGTTTACGGGAATGTTTTCCGGACACACGTGGGTGAGCTTACCGTGAATGTCACGGAACTTACCCTGCTCGCTAAAACGGTCAGGCCTTTACCGGTGGTCAAGGAAAAGGACGGGGTTATCTATGATGCCTTTACCGATCCGGATCAGCGTTATCGCCAGCGGTATCTCGACCTGATCGTCAATCCCGGGGTCAAGGACGTGTTTTATAAAAGGGCCAAGATCATCCGTACCATGCGTGAATTCCTGGATGCCAGGGGATATCTCGAGGTCGAAACGCCGGTCCTCCAACCCATCCACGGGGGTGCAGCGGCACGACCCTTCAAGACCCATCACAATGCCCTGGATACGGAACTCTACCTGCGTATTGCTGACGAACTCTATCTGAAGAAACTCATCGTGGGAGGTTTTGAGGGAGTGTATGAATTCGCCAAGGATTTCCGGAACGAAGGGATGGACCGGTTCCATAATCCGGAGTTCACAATGGTGGAACTCTACGTGCCTTTTCAGGATTATCTCTGGATGATGGAACTGGTGGAAGAGATGATCGAAAAGGTTGCACTGGCCCTTCACGGTACCACCCGGGTCACAGTCGGCGAGCAGGTCATTGACTTCAGGAGGCCCTGGAAAAGATATACCATGTACGGCGCCATAAAGGAACTTACGGGTATTGATGTCAGCAGCATGAATGAGAAGGAGTTGCTGGCCACCTGCAGGAAGCTGGGACTCGAAACCGACAGCTCCATGGGCAAAGGAAAGCTGATCGATCAGATATTCAGTGAAACCTGTGAGCCAAAACTGATCCAGCCCACCTACATCATGGATTACCCGATCGAAATGTCACCCCTGGCCAAAAAGCACCGGAAAATGCCCGGCCTGGTTGAAAGGTTCGAGTGTATCTGCAACGGGAAGGAGATCTGCAATGCCTATACGGAACTGAATGATCCGATCGATCAGCGGGAGAGGTTTGAAGGGCAGCTTCTGCTCGCTCAGCGGGGCGACGAAGAAGCCATGGCGCTCGACGAAGACTTTCTCCGTGCCATCGAATACGGCATGCCCCCCATGTCAGGGCTGGGAATCGGGATTGACCGGCTGACCATGATACTGACCAATTCATCTTCCATCCAGGACGTCATTTTCTTTCCGCAGATGAGGCCCGAGAAAAACCGCCCATCATGAGGAACCTGTCGGTCAACATCGGTCATGCACGGGATTTCCTGCCACCGGAAGCGCTCACTTCCTGGGCTTCACGTGTGGATCAGGCTCAAAAAGAACTGCTCGAAGGAACCGGCCGGGGAAATGATTTCCTGGGTTGGCTCGACCTTCCGGAAAAATCCATGAAAACCGCAGCGGAAATCACCCAGATTGCCGGCCAGTTTTCGGAAGACCTGGATTCGGTGATCGTCATCGGTATCGGTGGGTCCTACCTGGGAACCCGGTCAGTCGTGGAAACCCTGGCCGATCCTTACGTAAAAAGCAGGAAAAATCCTGAGATCCTGTTCGCCGGCCATCACCTGGCCGACCGCTATTATGCCGGATTGCTCGATTACCTGAAAACCCGCCAGTGGGGAATCGTCGTAGTTTCAAAATCAGGCACAACAACGGAACCCGCAGTCGCTTTCCGCCTGCTTAAGAAGGCACTGGAAAGCCAGGCCGGCACCGTAAAAGCCGCGCGGCGGGTGATCGCGATCACGGACCGGTCTCGGGGAGCCTTGCACAGATTATCGGAGCAGATGGGTTACACGACTTTCATCATTCCCGATGACGTCGGTGGCCGGTTCTCCGTCCTGTCGCCGGTCGGGTTGGTTCCCATTGCAATAGCCGGGTATTCGGTGACCAGCCTTCTCGAGGGAGCGCTTGCGTACAAGCAAAGCCATCTTTACTCCCGCGACAGCCTGAATGACCCTGCCGGGATTTATGCCGCGGTAAGGAATGCCCTGCTGGGTGTGGGAAAGACGACTGAAATACTGGCCAGCTTCGAACCTCAGCTTCACTATTTCGCCGAATGGTGGAAACAGCTCTTTGGAGAAAGCGAAGGCAAGGAGGGCAAAGGGATTTACCCGTCGTCGGCCGAATTCACGACCGACCTGCATTCGATGGGACAGTATATCCAGCAAGGCCTCCGCAATCTCTTTGAAACCTTTATTATTCCGGAACCTCCCCATTCACCGGTTGAAGTTCCTGCCGATCCGCAGGACCTTGACGGGCTGAATTTCCTCGCCGGCCGGAAAATCTGCGCGATCAACGATGCTGCCCTGGAAGGCACCGTTCAGGCTCATGTCGAAGGTGGTGTTCCGGTCATCCGGATCGAGACGGGACCGATATCTGAATATATGCTCGGAGAGCTCTTCTACTTCTTTGAGAAAGCTTGCGCGATCAGCGGTTACTTATTGGGAGTCAATCCCTTCGACCAGCCGGGAGTTGAGCTGTACAAGAAAAACATGTTCAGGCTGCTGAGGAAACCCGGTCATTGATCCGGGTGCTCTGCCATCCATTCGGCATCCATCCGGATCTGCTCTTCCAGCGTCACCCCATTGGCCAGGGCTTTTTCACTGATCTGCCTCATCCAGGCCGAATCCTTGGTGATGATCACGCGGAAGTAATCGGCATCATGGGGTATCCTGCCTGCCTGGTCAGCTTCCCATAACAGGTAATCACAATGGCCCTTCAACTTTTCCGCCATGGGCACGGAGGAATAATCAGCCTGTTTCTGCACCAGGTCGAACCAGCGGAAATCCCGGATGATGTTCCGCATGAAATCATAGCGGTACTCCTTCGGACCACCCGGAAAATAGATCCTGTAAAGAACGTCCGTGAAATCCCAGTCGAAGCGGTGGTAAAACCGCTCGGTGACCATGATCAGGACCAGGTCCATGCTTTCAACCTCTTCCCGGATATTGACCGAACCGGTGTCCCTGGGGGCCGACCAGGTATCCGGGTAAATGTTTGCGTTGTAATACCAGAAAGCCTCATTGGCAAAAGCGGCCTGGGGGATCCCGGCACTCATCAGGTTAAAATAAAAACTGTCTGAAATAGCCAGAACCCTGGGCTTCCGAAGTGTATCATGTGAATCGAAATGATAAACCGGATAAGCCATCCGGGGATGGTGCGGTTTGCAGGCCAGGTTCAGGATGCTCGCCAGGTCACCATCGGTATCACGAAGGTCGTCTGATGTTTCCAGCCCGTCAATGACCAGGTCAGGGACCGGGATACCGAGCGTCCTGTCAATAAAGGCCAGCAGCGTATCGCAGGCCATCACCATTCCGCCCACCGACCAATGGATCCCGCCCTTGGGAAAGAGTGGAAATAGGGTGACCGGTTTCTTGCTGAGGAACCACTGGTTCAGGTCGAGGAGAGGGATACCTGCGCGGGCAGCCTCCCTTAAAATAGCGGTATAATTATTCGTTCCGCGGGATCCTGGATCAAAACGGGCAGGGATATCTTCCCGGTCACAGGTTCCCTTGCCGGGTTCGAGGACAATGGCAACGCGGGTGCCTTTCCTGGCAAGGGTATCGGCTACCCTGGCCAGCCTGTCAAATTTCTGCTTCCAGAAATAATCGCCCAGGTGATCCCGGCCGGTAAAGGAGCGGATATAGTCCGACTCGAACAGGTTAAAGTTCTTGCCTACGACCACTCCGGCCGCATTGGCCTTGCGGAACAACGAATAATCGACCTGATTCCTCAGCCTGACCAGGAGAGGCCTGAATCCGATATTCTCTTCGGTCGCTGTGTTGAAACGTTCCTGAAACTCCGCCGAGAACCAGCTTTTCAGCTTAAACTTCGGAAAAGCGGCCGGATCGGGCTGACCCACGAGGCCTTTCGTATGGAATAATCCGGTTTTCTGCTGGATGGCGGGTAAAGCCAGCAATCCGAGAAACAGGAGAAAGATGGATATTTTCGAGGTCAGTTTCATGGTCAGAACCGGAAATAGATAAAAGGATTGAATCCGGCCGATGTGATCGAACCCATGGACCAGAGCAGGAGTACAACGGCCATGCCTCCCGCGATCCAGAGTTTTTTCCCGTTATAAGGTTCGTTGATCATCTTCATCTGCCATTTCTCCACTCCCCCGATCAGGCCGTAAAAAGCAAAAAAGGCCGCTACAACCAGGATCATCCAGAACTTCGGATCGAGGGTCCAGCCGGGATACCACGGTTCAAAGCTGAACATCGTGCCGAGGTAGATCCATGCATCGCCCAGGCTATCGGAACGGAACAAAACCCATCCGACGAGAGTGATCAGGTAGGTCAGCAGCACGGACGGGACTTTCCCCATCTTTTCCGACCATTTCATCAGGAACAGCCGGTCGAGGATCAGGAAAAGGCCGTGAAAGGCACCCCAGACCACGAAATTCCAGGCAGCTCCGTGCCAAAGACCCGAAAAGAGGAATACCAGCCAAAGGTTGAAAAAAAGCCTTCCGTTGGTTTTGACCCGGTTACCGCCCAGCGGGATGTAAAGGTAATTTTTCATCCAGCGGCCGAGGGTGATGTGCCATCTGCGCCAAAATTCCGTAATGGTCCTTGAGATATAAGGATTGTTGAAGTTCTCCATGAAGGTGAATCCCATCATCTTTCCCAGGCCGATGGCCATGTCGGAATATCCGGAAAAATCATAATAGATCTGGAATGAATAGGCTATGACTCCGATCCAGGCCGTGGGAGCGGTGATATTTCCCGGGCCCATCGCAAAAATCTGGTCGACCTGCTCGCCCAGTACATTGGCTATCAGCACTTTTTTTGCCAGGCCAAGGATAAACCGGTAGAGCCCTATGATCCGGTTGTCTGCCGTTTCCGATGCCGACCGGTCAACGATCTGATCCGCAATTTCATGGTAGCGGATGATCGGTCCTGCTATCAGCTTGGGAAACAAGATGATATAAGTCTGATAATCCCAGAAGTTTTTCAGCGGGGCATGCACCCTTCGGTAAACATCAACCACGTACGTGATGGTTTCAAACGTGTAAAAGGATATCCCGATGGGCATGATCAGTTTGGTCCAGTGAACGCCGGACATTCCGAAGAGCGACAGGAATGAGTTCAGGTTATCGATGAAGAAGCCGGAATACTTGAAATAGATCAGCAGTCCCAGGTTCATGGAGACCGACAGGGCCAGCAACAGTCGCCGGTGCAGCCTTTTTTGCATGCCCGACATCCAGCGCACCAGGTGAAAATCGATGAAAGTGGTGCCCAGGATGACAAAGATGAATTTTGGCGCTCCCCAGCTGTAGAACACGATGCTGCCCGCCAGGATGATCCAGTTACGGTATTTCCCCGGGGTGATGTAATAGGCGATCAGGAATACCGGCAGGAAATAGACCAGGAACAGGCTGCTGCTGAATACCATGGCAAGGCCGGTTTTCTCGGTTACTGGTTAGCCGATGTTTTTATTGACAAACCCGTCGAGGATCATCCGGAGGTCAGGATCCCCAATTTCCTGGAGGTCATAGTAAACGCGGGTCGAAGGCTTCTTAATCCGGATAATCCGGTTCAGGTCGATGGGAGTGCCGATGATCACCGAGTCGCAGTCGGTCCGGTTAATCGTTGCTTCCAGGTCTTTCAGCTGTTCCTGTCCGTAACCCATCGCCGGCAGGAGTTTGCCAATATTCGGATAGATATCGAAAGTATCGGTCAGCCTGCCCACCGTAAAAGGCCTGGGGTCGACCTCCTCAGCCGCGCCGTATTTCCGTGCGGCAACCACACCTGCACCGATTTTCATTTCGCCGTGCGTCAGGGTAGGTCCATCTTCAACCACCAGGACTCTCTTACCCCGGATAAGGGACGGGTTGTCGACCCGGATGGGCGATGCAGCATCTACCACAATGGCGCCCGGGTTGGCTTTTGCTATATTCTCACGGACCTTCTGAACATCTTCCGGCCGGGCGGTATCGATCTTGTTGATCACCACCACATCGGCCAGCCGGAGGTTCACCTCGCCCGGATAATAGCTGAGTTCATGCCCGGCGCGGTGCGGATCCACAACCGTGATCGTAAGATCGGGCCTGTAAAAGGGAAAATCATTGTTGCCGCCATCCCAGACGATCACATCACATCCCTTCGGGTCCTTCTCGGCTTCCCGGAGGATGGCTTCATAATCCACGCCTGCATAGATCACATTCCCCCTTACTAAATGAGGCTCATATTCCTCCATTTCCTCAACCGTGCAATGGTGCTTTTCGAGATCTCCGATTTCCGCATAACGCTGTACCTTCTGGGCCACCAGGTCCCCATAAGGCATTGGATGCCGTACGGCAACCACTTTCAGACCCTTTTCCATCAGCACCTCAATCACTTTCCGCGAGGTCTGGCTTTTGCCGCACCCGGTGCGGACGGCAACCACCGCGATGACCGGTTTGGAGCTCCTGATCATGGTACTTCCGGGGCCCAGCATGGCAAAACTGGCTCCACAGGAATTGACCAGGGCGCCAACGGCCATCACCCTTTCATAGGGAACATCACTATAGGAAAAAACACAGCAGTCAGCGTTGTATTTACCTATCAGACCAGGCAGATCCTCCTGCGCGTATATCGGAATTCCGTCGGGATACAATTTGCCGGCAAGGGCAGCCGGATATTTGCGGCCGTCAATATCGGGAATCTGGGCAGCCGTGAAGGCGACCACCTCGTAATCTGACTGGTCCCGGTAATAAGTATTGAAATTGTGAAAATCACGCCCTGCTGCTCCGATAATGATGATCCGTTTCCGTGACATAAAGCCTCCTTGACAATCTTTCAGGTTTAATTTAATGGGGTAAATATAGCCGTTTCGTGCAAACCCCGGCATGATTAAGGTCTCTGTTTATGAAACGACCTGGTACCGGTCGGTATCGAGCCGGATCAGAATGAACAGGAGGATGGTAAAACCCCACAGGGAAGAGCCCCCGTAGCTGAAAAAAGGCAGGGGTATCCCGATGACCGGCACCAATCCGATGGTCATCCCGATATTGACGGCGAAATGGAAGAAAAAGAGGGACGCCACTCCATAGCCGTATACCCGGGAAAAAACCGATCGCTGCCGTTCAGCCAGGTAGATGATCCGGATGATCAGCCCGGTAAACAGGGCCAGAATGAATAAGCTCCCCAGAAAGCCCCATTCTTCGCCGATGGTGCAGAAAATGAAATCGGTGCTCTGTTCCGGAACAAAATTATAGCGTGTCTGGGTTCCCTGCAGGAAGCCCTTGCCCAACAGCCCCCCGGAGCCAATGGCGATTTTCGACTGGTTGAGGTTATAGCCCTTCCCCAGGGGATCGCTTTCCAGGCCCAGGATCTGATTGATGCGTGATTGCTGGTGGGCTTCAAGCACATCATGGAAGACAAAGTCAACCGAAAAGATGAAAACCAGCGCACCGAACCAGGTCAGCAGCAGTAGCAGGAGGGGATTGTGCTTTTTCCTGATGATCAAAACAAGCCAGAGCACGAAGGCAATCAGGGAAGCGATGAAAAAGAGGCGGCTCAGGGAAAGATCACGCCCGGTATAACGGCTGACTAAATAGGCCAGTCCAAAGAGGGTTCCCAGTGACAGGAACCCAAAGTAAAAGAACTTCATGTTCCTCTGGTACAGCCAGGTGGCTCCAAGGGTAACGATGCTGATCACGGGCAATAGTATTGGCAGCGGAACTACCAGAGTGAGAATGAACAGGAGTATGGCCAACCCCCCCACAAAAAGCACCACCCAGGATAAGCCCTCCCTGTAAAGCACCAGGACAAAAACCAGGAAAACCAAGGCCGTTCCGGTGTCATTCTGAAGGAGGATCAACCCGATCGGCAACATCAGAATAACCCCGATCATGACCAGGCTTTTGAATTTGTGTATCTGGAAATTGAACCTCGAGAGGTATTTTGCCAGGGCCAGCGCGGTGGCGAACTTAACGAATTCAGCGGGCTGAAGGCTGAAGGACCCGATAAAGATCCAGGCCCGGGCCCCGTTCACCTCCCTGCCAATCAACAAGGTCAGGGGGAGCGTCAACAATGCCAGGGCAAAGATCGGATAGGCGAAAAAACTCCAGAATTTGCTGTCCACCGTTAGTACCATGATAGCAATGGCCAGGGAGGTCAGAATATAAAAGAATTGTTTGCTGTAACGCTGTGTGAAATCAAAAATTGAACCCGGGTCCTCAGCATTAAGGGTGGCCGCGAAGATATTAACCCAGCCGAAAATGACCATGACCAGGAAGAGGATGATCGTCAGCCAGTCGAGCCTCGCAATAAAGTTTGTCCTCGGGTTTACCATCAGAATTGCTGATATTCTAAAATGATCTGTTCCTTATCGGTCTGTGCTATGGTGCCATTCAGGTATTTCTCGATCATCAGGCTCGCGATGGTCGCGGCCCACATGCCTCCCGCGCCTGAGTTTTCCACGTAAGCCACTATGGCTATCCTGGGTCTTTCTTTAGGGGCAAAAGCCAGAAAACCCGAATGATCCTCTTTTTGAACATTCTGCACCGTCCCGGTTTTCCCGCACACCACCACGCCTGGCACCTGTGCCCTCGAACCCGTGCCGCCGGGTTCGTAAACCACCTGCTGCATGCCATCGGAAATGATGTCAAAATATCTGGGATCCACCGCTGTCCGGATCGGTTGTGTGAACCGGGAGGGAATAGTGTCGGTGCCTTCGACGGCCTTGACAAAGTGCGGGATAAAGTAATATCCCCTATTGGCTATGATGGCGGCCAGGTTCGCAATCTGAATGGGTATCGTCTCAACCTCCCCCTGACCGATGCAGTTTGAATAAATCGTGCTGAATGCCCACCGGCCATTGCCGTACCACTTGTCGTAATAGGCCGCATCCGGAATAAGACCAGGTTTGATGCCGGGCAGGTCGACAGGCAGAACCTGCCCAAGCCCGAAAGTTGTCACTATCTTGTTCCATGCCTCAAGGCCGAGCTCGCTGTCGCGGAATACGGATGTACTCTTGCCCTGCTGGATTATCCTCCTGAAAACGGTGTAAAAATAAGGGTTGCAGGAAAACCGGATCCCCTCCCTCAAGCCGTGGGCATTGGGATGGTTGTGACAGCCAATGATACTTTTGTTGCAATCGGCGCTGTAATATTCGTCGATCACCCCCATTTGCAAGGCCACCAATGCCTGCACCAGCTTAAAGATGGACCCGGGTGAATAGCGCGACATGGTAGCCCGGTTGAAAAGGGGATTCAATGAATCATTCGTGAGCCGCTCGAAGTTCTTGCCCCGGATACGGCCGACCAGCTCGTTGGGATCATAGGCGGGGCTGGAGATCATGGCCAGGATCTCACCGGTCGAGGGTTCGATGGCGACAATGCTGCCGCGCTTATGAGCCATGAGCTTTTCTCCGTATTGCTGCAGGTTGGCATCCAGCGTGATAGTCAGTTTTTTACCGGGCTCAGGAACGGTATCAAACTTACCATTGTCAAAACTGCCCTGGATCCGGTTATGGACATCCACCAATTTGAAGAGAATGCCCTTGCGGCCCCTCAGTATCTCCTCATACTCGGCTTCCAGACCCGATTTCCCGATATAATCACCGCTCTGGTAATAAGGATCGGAATCAATGTCTGATTGATTGACTTCACCCACATAGCCCAGGACGTGAGGCGCGATCGGCTCGGGATATTTTCTCTGCGTTCTGACCTGAAGCGAAAATCCGGGATATTTGTAGAGTTTCTCCTGTAAGGCGGCTATCTGCTCCGGGGAGACATTCCGCACCACGGCCGATTGCCTGTAACGCGAGAATTCCCGGGCTTTTTGCATGCTCTCCCGGAATTCCAGCCGGTCCACTGCCAGCAGGTTGCACAGGTCGGCCGTATCAAATGATTTCACCTGCTGGGGCAACACCAACAGGTCATAGACGGCTTCGTTAAAAACCAGGACCTTGCCATAACGGTCGAATATCATGCCCCGGCCGGGATATTCGATCTGGCGCAGCTGGCTGTTATTGGCGGAGGAAAGCTTGTAGGACTGGTCAATCACCTGGATATAAAAAAGCCGGAACAGAAAAATGACAGCCGTAAGGAGCACCATGCCCCCAATTACATATTTCCGGTTGACATTCTGATTTCGCATTCCGCCTATCTTGGGATTTTAAAACGGAAACCTTCCCATAAGAGAATGATGACCAGTGAGAACAATCCGCTAAACAGAACGCGGAGGATGGTCCGGAGAATATCCCTGAAGGAGAGATCTTCCAGGAAAAACAGTACAAAATGATGTATGCCAACCATGATCATGGCATAGCCGACGAACCAGAGTAGCCCGTAATTTTTTGAATCGGGAAAAGTACCCGGTTCGTATTCATCCCGTGGGTTGATCCATTTGAGCACCGTCGGCCGGAGGAAAGCAATAAGAACGCATGCGGCGGCATGGGTTCCCAGTGAAGAACCGTTTCCGGCAAGCCCTTGCGGGAAGACGTCTATCCCAAGCCCCAGGAGGAAGGAAGAAAGGAGCAGCAGCCATCCCGGGGTTTCAAAGGGCAGGACCAGAATATACCAGATGTAGAAATAAGGATTGATATACCCGCTGAATTGGATATTGTTGAGGACCAGCACCTGGAACAGGATAACCAGGATAAACCGGAACAGGTATCGGTTCAGCTGATCAATCATTGGTTTCCTCCTCAAGGCGTTCCTGCTCGGCCTTCCTGAAATTCCGGATCACGTATACCCGGGTCAGTCTTTTGAAATCCTGGTTCAGCCTGATGGTCAGTTCATAAAAGCTGCCCGCCGGGTTTCGTTCGATCCGGGTCACGAAACCGACCATTTCACCTTCAGGAAAGATGGTCGACAGGCCACTGGTCACGATCGTATCACCTATATAGACGTTGACATGGCTGGGGATTTCGGATACCAGTCCTTCACGGTAGCTGTGGCCCGGCCAGGTCAGGGTACCGAAATAGTTCCCGGACGTCAGCTTGACGCTACCCCTGAATTTTGAGTTCAGAACCGGTATGACCGTTGAGTAATTAAGCGAAACGTTCCGGATCATGCCCACTATTCCCTGGGGACCGACCACTCCCATGTCAGGCCTGATTCCCCGGGCTGTTCCCGAACTGAGGGTGATATAGTTGTTTTGCTTGTGGATTGAATTATTGACCACTTGCGCGGGTACGAAATCATAAATGACACTCCCGCCTGAAAGGGATGACAGGGAATCTCCTGCCAGATTTGGGGGCCGGTTTGCCAATTCATTCCTCAGGCGGGCATTTTCGGTAACCAGGGTGGCATTTTCCGTCGTCAGGTGAAAAAACCGGGTGACCTGGCTGACCTGGGTATAAAAGAACCCGTTGATGCCCTGGGCGAATTGGTAGAGCCGGGCATTCGGGAGCGGGTTGGTCCGGACGACCAGGGACAACGCAATAACCTCCAGTATGACGAAGATAATCTGGAAACTAAACCGGATTATGAATCGTATGAGGTTTTGCATCGTTCATCATTCTATCTCGTGAGGAACGGGAACCGGCTGATATTCTTCAAGGCGATCC
>Ga0163209_1000251_pt1 | contig 22695 bp, 7 predicted proteins | sample Kivu_160m_FD_113538 | JGI IMG/M metagenome (GOLD analysis project Ga0163209, IMG submission 113538) | Freshwater microbial communities from Lake Kivu, Western Province, Rwanda to study Microbial Dark Matter (Phase II) - Kivu_160m | ecosystem: Environmental > Aquatic > Freshwater > Lake ...
GGTGAATATACCGGAGTGTATGTTGAAGGGACCGGACAAGAGATCAGCTTCGGGCCACAGACGGTGCCGGGAACCTATACCTCGATGGCCCGGGTCGATACCCTGTATTGCATGCAGGCCATGGAGGGCGCCGCCATCGTGACCGCCGTTGAACTTCCCCGGCCGTCTGTCTGCATGGTGACCTTTGATACTGTTCTGCATCGGAACAAAGTCATCTGGAACAGGAATGAAGGGCTGCATCTTTCTCATTACAACATCTTCAGGGAGATTTACCAGAATAATGTTTTTGAAAAGATCGGCGAGGTACCCTTGACACAGATGAGCGTATTCCTGGATCCGACCGCCGACCCCCTGGTGAAATCCGACCGGTACCGGATCTCCCTTTCGGATTCCCTCGGCCATGAAACGGAGAAAAGCCCTTACCACAAGACCATCCACCTGAACGTAAACCCGGGCGTATTTGGCTTCAACCTGATCTGGAACCATTACGAGGGTTTCGAGTTCCTGACCTACCGGATCCACCGGAAACATGCAGAAGGACCTTGGCAGGTCATCGATTCGGTCGCCTCTAATGTCAACTCCTATACCGACCTTTACACGGTGCCGGGCCTGATGCATTACTATATCGAAGTGCTGAGACCGGAACCCTGTAATCCCTCGAAGAGCATTGTTACCGGTGTGATCTCCAACACGGCCACAGCTGCCCCGCTGGGGATGGGAGAAGAAGCTGGTACGGGTGTTTGCGCCTGGCCGAACCCGGTCAGCGACCGCCTGCACATCCTTTTTCCGGGAAATGCCGGATTCCGGGCCGAGATCGTCCGTCCTGACGGCATGACCATCTACAGTGAAAACTTCACAGCCGGCAGGGCAGAAGTTGATCTTTCGGGGTATCCAAAGGGGCTTTACCTCCTCAGGATCTCAGGAAAGAACGCTGTTACAGTCAGAAAGATCGTCCGGAATTAGAAGACCACGATCTCATCGGCAAAAATCCAGCATGGTTCGCCTGCTCCGGGGTGCCACGCCGGACAAACGCGCGGGCTTTTCGCCTTGACGCGGATAAACCTCGCGGTGGTGTTCACCATAAAAAGCTGGTTGAACGGCTGGATCACCGCCTGTTCCAGTTTCGGGGAGATTTTGTTGTTCACGTCATTGACCGAATGATATTTTTTCCCGTCGGGAGAGAGGGAATATTCCACCACCTCCGGCAGGAAGATCCAGCTCCGCTGGTTCTGAAGGAAGTTGGCCTGCACGGAATTGACGGGCATCTCCTTCCCGAGATCGATGATCAGTTCCATGTCGGTTCCGTGATATCCCAGCCACATACCATCCCGGTGGTTGACACTGCCTTTCAGCCCGTCGTTGAGCGTCCCGTTACCCGAACCGGGATACCGTGGTGAATATTTTGTGATAAACATGACCGGTTTCCCGATGGCGTGGTGGTAAAGGAAAGGCACTTCGATGGTCTTCTCTTTCAGTTGTCCGTCGACGAAAAGCCCTGCCCGGATCAGCCCGTTCTGCTTTATCACGAAGGGGCCGTTATACAGGTTCGAAGCGGAAGTGACTTCATTCCCTTCGATCGTGTACATGATCGGAACGCCGGGTTGTTCCGATTCGAGGATCATTCTGACTTCCTGCTTTTTTTTATCGTATGCAGTTCTCACCGAAGCCCTGAAGGAGCCCTTGCCGTAATTCACCCCCATCCGGTCCAGGCGCTTGAACTGATTGTTCATTCTTTGGCGGAACCCGTTCCAATCCTTCTTTCCGGGCGGAGTCCAGGCGACTTCCGAAAGGGCGATCATCCTTGGCAGCGCCATGTACTCGGCATGGGACGGATCGGGGATATATTCGGTCCACAGATTGCCCTGAACGCCCAGGATATGGAGGGCTTCAGCCGGTGAAAGCTCCGCAGGGGTCGGCTCAAAGGAATAGACCTGCTTCAGGGTGGTCAGCCCTCCGATCGCCTTTGGCTCGAATTCAGGATCGGCCTGATAGTAGTCAAAATAGCAGTGTGAAACGGGGGTCATAATGGCGTCGTGACCTTGCCGGGCCGCTGCGATTCCCCCGTCGATACCCCTCCAGGACATCACTGTAGCCCCGGGGGCGAGCCCTCCCTCGAGGATCTCATCCCATCCGATAAGCCTTCGCCCCTTCGACAGGATGAACTTCTCCACGCGCCGGATGAACCAGCTCTGGAGTTCATTTTCATCCTTCAACCCTTCCGCTTTGATTCGCGCCTGGCATTTCGGGCATTTTTTCCAGTTGCTCTTATCCGCCTCATCTCCGCCGACATGGATATATCTGGAGGGAAACAGCTCCATGACCTCTGTCAGCACATCCTCCATAAATGTAAAAACCGAATCGTTCCCGGCACAAAGAATGTCGGAATTGGGCCAGTAACTTCCCGGTGGAACGGTAAACGGCCCGCCTGTGCACGAGAGGCCGGGAAATGCCGCAAGCACTTCGACCGAGTGGGCTGGCATTTCGATCTCAGGGATCACCGTGATATACCTGTCGGCAGCATACTTTACGATCTCGCGGATATCGTCCTGCGTGTAGTAACCTCCGTACGTGGCCTTCTCCCCCGGCATTTGACCCGGACGGTCGTTCCAGGGCCTGTCCTCGCGGTCAACGCGCCATGCAGCGATAGCGGTGAGTTCAGGGTATTTTTTGATCTCGATCCGCCAGCCGTTGTCGTCGGTGAGGTGCCAGTGGAAGGTGTTCATCCGGTACATCGCAATCAGGTCTATATAGCGCTTGACGAACTCTTTGGAGAAGAAATGGCGTGATACATCGAGGTGCATGCCCCGGTAAGGATACCGGGGATAATCGGTGATGCTGATAGCGGGCAGTTTCAGTTTGCTGTAAGTTGATGGCGGTATATGCCCCGCCATTCCGGCCGGGAGAAACTGCAGAAGTGTCTGCATGCCCCTGAAGAGGCCTGCTCCCGTCCGGGCATTCAACAGCGCCTGCTTTGGCGTGATCGTCAGGCTGTAGCCCTCTTCGGGGGCGGAAGACCGGCCGGCCTGTCTGGTGAAGATGATGGCGGGAATTCCCTTGTCGGCCGCGGTTTTCTCCCTTACAACCAGCGTTGGCCCTCCGGAGAGGCTGACCTGGTCGGCAAAAAAACGGGCGATGCGGTTTACCTCCTCATCCCCGGCCTGGGTTAGTACCGGCGTGGAAGGAGCCAGTGTAAAGGAACCCTTTCCGAATTTTATTGAAACAGGTTCGGGAACGATGGCCAGGGTATCGTCAGGTGGCACGGCGCCGGCCCGGAACACGGCGGGGATCAGCAACAGGAACAGGATGGAACAAACGGATCGCATAACGGGATGATTATGTAAAATGTGTTGCAAAGTACGCAATAATCTCAGAAGTGGTTACAGGGAACCAGCGATGAGCGCCTCCATTTCGGTAAAATGTTTCTCCATGCTTTCGAGGAGCCTGAACTGAGCCCGGGCGCGTTGCAGGTTATGGCCGGGAAACCTGACCTTGAAATACCGGTCGCCATCCAGATGGTCGGTAAGGAAACGGAGACCGATGATGAAGGTCATGAACTTCGCAGAAAAGGCAAGGTGTTTCTTTTCTTCCGTTGTGAGGAATTCACCGGCTGTGCCCAGGTATCCCGACGCATAGGCTGCAAAGAGGCCGAGGTCAATGCCGATCCTGTCCGGATCGTCCTCTCCGGCAGTTGCGGCGCCGGTGCGGATAGCGTCCCCGAAATCGTACAGGACGGTACCAGGCATAACGGTGTCGAGGTCCACCACCGCGATGGCTTTCATTTCGTTATTGAAGAGCACATTGTTGATCTTGGTGTCGTTGTGCGTGACCCGCAGGGGGATGTGGCCGGCTGACAGCAATTCCCGGATCCGGTTCATCCCGCTGGCGCGTGCTTCGGTAAATTCAACCTCCTTCTCTGCTGCAGGCACCCGGCCTGCCGGGTCGTTCCTTGTGATCTCCCTGAAGGCCGACAGCCGCCTGTCAATGTCATGGAATCCCGGAAGTATCTCGACCAGGGAGGATGGATCCAGGTCGGCGGTAAGATGCTGGAACATGGCATAGGCCTTTCCTGCCTCGAAAGCGATGGCCGGATTCATGATACGATCGTAGGTGTGGCTGCCCCCGACATGGTTGTAAAGGCGCCAAAATAATCCGCTGCCATCGGAAAACAGGTACTGCCCGCAGGTGGTCGGCACCAGGTCAATCATCTGAAAATACCCGGGGATGGAGGGAGAACTGCCCAATGTTTCCCGCATATGCCTCGTTACCCTGAGGATATTTCCCGTCAGTCCTTCAACATCCCTGAAAACCTTATGGTTGATCCGCTGCAGCACATAATGGCAGGGAGAACCCGGGGCGGTCGTGACCAGGAAGGTATCGTTGATGTGCCCGGAGCCGAATGGCGCTATTGATCTGACCTCGCCTTCAATGACAAAGCGGCTGAGAATGCTGTTCAGATAATTGGTTTCGAAATGCATGTTACAATGCCTTCGGAACAAAAATACAAAGTTTTTTTCGGTACTTTCGCGACACTAATCGGCAACCGCATGGCTAAAACCACCTTTAAGCACAGCCTGGCATCCTTCCCCCGGAACTTCTGGACTGCCATCTCCATGGAGTTTTTCGAGCGCGGCTCCTATTACGGCGTGATGTCGGTATTGTCGGTTTACCTCGTGCTTTCTCAGGACCAGGGCGGGCTGGGGTTTTCAAAGGAAAGCGTGGGCGCCATCAAAAGCACCATCACCCCCCTGCTCTACCTCCTCCCGATCCTGTCGGGGGCGATCGGCGACCGGTTCGGATACCGCAAGGTGCTTTTTTTTGCCTTTGTCAGCATGAGTGCGGGATACTGGCTGGCAGGCCTTTCAACCACTTATGTCACCGTTTTCGGCAGCCTTTTCCTGGTGGCGCTGGGAGCAGGTTTCTTCAAGCCCATGATCTCGGGAACCATCGCGCGGGTCACCGATGCCTCGAATTCCTCGCTCGGTTTCGGGATCTATTACTGGTCGATCAACCTGGGCGCCTTTATTTTTCCATTGGTCCTTGTCCCTTATCTGAAAGCGATCTCCTACCATAATATTTTTTTCATGGCGGCCATCGGTACGGGTTGGTTGCTTCTGTTGAATTATTTTTTATACCGGGAACCGACCGGCAACAGGGAGTCCAAGCCCATGAAGCAGGTTTTCACCGAAATGGTGACAGTCTTGCGGGATTATCGTTTCATCATCATGATCGTCATATACTCCGGGTTCTGGATCATGTATTTCCAGGTATATGATTCGGTGCTCTGGTACCTGAGCGAGCGGGTGGACATGAGCGGTTTCAACAGGCTGATCAACGGGATACTGTCGCTTTTCATCAGCCGGCCGTCCTGGAAGTTTGAAGCGGAGCATGTCACCGTCATGAATGCAGGGGCGATTATCCTGCTTCAGCTTCTGGTTTCCAGTCTTGTCAGGAATACGAGGGCATTGCCTACCATGATCTTCGGCATATTCCTGGGATCGGCAGGGATGGCGATGCTCGCCATCTCCCCCGACGGATGGATCTTCCTTGCTTCGATGTTTATCTTCACGCTTGGAGAGATGATCGCGCATCCCAAATTCATTGCCTACGTTGGCCTTATTGCCCCGCACGACAAGAAAGCGCTTTATCAGGGCTGGTCGTTCCTGTACGGGGTGATCGGAAGCGGCGTCGGGGGCGTCCTCGGCGCTGCGCTGTATGTTAGGTTTGTCGAGAAATCGAATACACCCTCCCTGCTTTGGCTGACCTTCAGCCTGATCGGGATCCTGACCATCATCGGGCTGTTGCTGTTCAACCGCTTCCTGGCGCCGAAACGATAAACTGTTAGGTGCCGGAACCACACGCCAGCTTCTGATCCTTACTGATTGATTATCAGGATTATTTTGACTTTCTGCGGAATTCTATTCCGTTTTCCCATCATCGTTTTTTCCGGATTCACACAATTGACATTCAAATCAATACCGTGTATTTTTGCATATAGGATAAATCAGTTGTATGAAAAAATGCTATTTCTTGAATCATGGTCGCCTGAAGAAGGATCGGGAACCCGACAACCTAACTTTTTATACTTATTTTTTAATGATTGTTGAAACTTTTGGCTTATTTGCTCGTAGAATCCGGCATATTTCTGAACCTTAACAATTTTCCAGATGAAAAAAGGCGCTATACTCAGTCTGACTTTCTTTATTGTTTTATCATCCCTGCAGCTCTTTGCGCAGGTGGGTGTCAATGTGGACGGAACACAGCCGCATCCGTCCGCGATGCTGGACGTGAAATCCCCGGTGAAGGGGTTTTTACCGCCGAGGGTCGAACTGCAGTCAATAGATAATCCGGCTCCCATTGTTCCGCCAGTCGCCACCGGCTTGCTGATTTATAACACTGCAACGGCCGGTGTGCCTCCGAACGACGTAATGCCCGGTTTTTATTTCTGGAACGGGGAAAAATGGTTGCCTGTCGGTTCCGGTTCCTCGATGAAAGGGAACAATCCGGGAGAAATGCTCTACTGGAACGGTTCCGCCTGGGTCACCATTCCCCCGGGTCAGCACGGGCAGCAACTCAGTTTCTGCGATGGCGTCCCGAGATGGGGAGGCTGTGAAGCCCAGGTGCAGACGATGACCCCTTCGAACATCACCCAGAGAAGCGCGGTAAGCGGGGGATATATTTCTTCCGACGGAGGTTCGCCTGTTTACGGCCGGGGAGTGTGCTGGAGTCAGTCGCCAAACCCGACGATTGAAGACTTCACCACGCAGGATGGATATGGGATAGGGGGATTTCAGAGCTTTATGACCGGGCTCCTGGCCGGAACGACCTATTTTGTGAGGGCATACGCCACCAATAACGCCGGGACCTCTTATGGGAACGAATATTATATTACCACGAGCTCATATTCAGATGCACCGATGACCAAAGTTCCGGACCTTCATGCCTGTCTGGGAAATTTCATCGACGTACCTGTCAGCGTCTATGATTTTACCTTTATCGGCGGTTTCACGCTGACCCTCCATTACAATCCCTCAGTACTGGAATTTACTGGCGGAACCAACACCGCTGATTTCCCCGGGATGACCATCAATGGATCCGTGCCGGGAGAAATTGTCGTTAATGCATCGATAAATTATGGTATCAGCTATACAGGAGAACAGGTTTTGTTTACCCTGCATTTCATTTACCAGAGCGGTCAGACCGGCCTGGTCTGGTATGACAACGGGCCTTCCTGCCAGTACCTCGACGGGGTCCAATACGTGCTGGATGATACACCTGCAGAGTCTTTCTATATCAACGGATCGGTAACGGAGATCCCTGAAGTGGGAACGCCGGTCTTTGACGCTGGGCCATATTCTTTCCGCTGCCAGAGCGAGGAATATGTCAACTATCACGCTACGGCACCCGCTGCCGACGGAATGGTCTATTCGCTCGACACGGCCAGCCTGCAGGGCGGTAACAATATTGATGCCTCAACCGGGATCGTGCATTTCGCCTCCGCATGGACGGGCGCCTCGGTGATCACGGCCACGGCGTTCGGCTGCAAGGGACCCAAGACCGCCAATCATGTTGTTACTGTCAATCCCACTGTTGAAGTAAGCGTAACGATCGAGCCCTCCGCTAACCCGGTCTGCTCGGGAATCCCGGTCATCTTTACGGCAATCCCGGTCAATGGAGGATCGTTCCCCTTGTACGAGTGGAAAGTGAACGGCATCATCGTTGAGAATGTCAACGGGCCGACTTATGAATATATGCCGGGGCACAACGACCAGGTCTTGTGCCAAATGACCACGACGATTGCCTGTGCATCCGCTAACCCGGCAGTCTCGAATACCATAACCATGGAGGTGAATGTCCCGATGACGGTGGGCATCATCATAGAGGCATCGGCCAACCCGGTGTGCAACGGCACAGAGGTCACCTTCACGGCATATCCGGTCAACGGCGGAACTAACCCCGCTTACCAGTGGAAGGTGAACGGCGAAGAAATAGCCAGCGCAACCGAAGCCGTTTATGCCTTTTATCCCGAGGATGGCGATTCGGTTATTTGCGAACTGACGTCAAGCCTGCCATGCACGAACTGCAACCCGGCAACATCCAATGCTATTGTGATGAATGTCAACCAGTTGCTGCCTGTCGGTGTTTCCATCTCTGCTTCTGCAAATCCTGTTTGCGAGGGAGAGCAGGTCACATTCACCGCCTATCCGGTTAACGGAGGCGCCCAGCCTTCCTTCCAGTGGAAATTGAATGGCGAAAATGCAGGCGACGGCAACAGCCAGTTTACCTGTGTGCCATCCGATAACGATTCAGTGATCTGCATTCTTCAATCAGGCGAAACCTGCTCTACGGGTAACCCTGCCACGTCGAATGTTATTGTCATGGAAGTGACCGGGTACCTGCAGGTGGGTTCGCTCAGCGAAGACCAGATCATCGTGGAGAACACCCGGCCCGCTGAGCTCACCGGAACGCCCCCGCTGAACGGAACCTCACCGGTGTACCAGATGCAGATCTCAGGCGACGGCATGATTTTCACTGATATCGAAGGTGCGACTTCCTTGAATTACCAGCCCGATACGATGGAGGTAACCACCTATTTCCGGCAAATCCAGGATGCGGAAGGAACATGCGGCGGACCCCTTTTAACCAATGTAGTGACCATCACAGTCGTTGAAGCAGCCGCGGCCTCTGTCAGCATTTTTGCCATACCCTCCCATTCGGTTTGCCAGGGAACGACCGTTACCTTCTCCGCCACCTTCGAGAACGGGGGAACCGATCCGTCATTTCAATGGCAGGTGAACGGGATCAATGTGGGCGCCGACACCGTGGTTTATTCTTACATTCCCCAGGACGGCGATTCGATCACCTGCATCATGACGTCGAATCTGCCCTTCGTGACAAACAATCCGGCCACTTCTGAAGCAGTGATCATGTCGGTGAACCAGCAGCCTCCTGTCGCCGGCGTGACCATCAGCGCTTACCCGTCGGTCACTGTTTGTGAAGGAATACAGGTGACATTTACGGCAACCCCTGTCAATGGAGGGGATGACCCTGTATATCAATGGAAAGTCAACGGAGTAAACGTGGGAGAAGACAATGGTACGTATTTTTATACCCCTTCAAACGGCGACGCAGTGGTTTGTATTTTGACATCGAATGAGCCCTGCGTCATCGGCAACCCTGATACCTCGAACTGCATTATCATGACGGTGAACCCGGTGGTGACGGCTGGCGTATCTATCAGTCCCTCTGCGAACCCTGTTTGCCAAGGCACTTCCGTCACCTTCACTGCCACGCCGGTCAACGGCGGTACAAACCCATTTTACCAATGGAAAGTAAATGGCAATATTGCAGGTTCAGACAGCGCCGCCTACGCCTATATTCCACTTAATGGCGATGTGGTCACCTGCCTCATGACCTCCAGTTTGGCATGCGTCACAGGCAACCCGGCACTTTCGGATACGGAAACGATGACCGTCAATACAAACAACCCGGTGAGCGTATACATCTGGCAAAACCCGACGGGAGCCGTGTGCCTGGGAACCCAGGTCACCTTCACCGCCGTTCCGACCAACGGAGGCTCATCACCTGTCTATGAGTGGTTCGTGAACGGAATTCCTTCCGGCGACAACAGCCCGATCTACAGTTATACACCTCAGAATGGCGATCTGGTCAAATGCCGGATCACGTCAAGCATGTCTTGCCCCACCGGCAACCCTGCGACCTCAAACGTCATTACGATGACCGTTAATCAGCCGCTTCCGGTAAGCGTTTCCATTGTCGCCTCTGCCAACCCTGTCGTGCCGGGAACCCAGGTGACCTATACGGCGACGCCGGTTAACGGAGGATCTTCGCCGTCGTACCAGTGGAAGGTGAACGGTACGAATGCCGGGACGAACAGCCCGACCTTCGTATATACGCCCGCGGACAATGACAGCGTCAAATGCGTATTAACAAGCAGCCTGACCTGCGTGTCAGGGAACCCGGCCACGTCAAACACCATTGGCATGACCGTCCAGTACGGGATTCCCTGCCCGGGGCTGCCGACGGTAAGTTACGGGAACAAGACCTACAATACCGTTCAGATCGGGACTCAATGCTGGTTCAGGGAGAACCTCGATATCGGGACCATGCTCGTCAGCCCGGCAAATCCAACTGACAACGGCATCATTGAGAAATATTGTTTCGATAATCTTACGTCATACTGCGACGAGTATGGCGGATTGTACAAATGGAATGAGATGATGGCCTACAGTACTACCGAAGGGGCGCAGGGGATCTGCCCGACGGGCTGGCACATACCAACCGATGCGGAGCTAATAAGCTTATCGACTTACCTGGGTGGCAACACTGTTGCCGGGGGCAAGGTGAAGGAGACCGGGTTTGTACACTGGAAATACAGTGCAGGCGGCGGGGCAACCAATTTAAGCGGGTTCACAGGATTGCCTGGCGGATCTCTTTATGGAACTGCATTTGCCTATCTTACCGAAAACGGCTACTTCGCTTCATCAAAGACACATGAAACCGATAATAATTGGACCTGGAGTCGTTCCCTGTCATATTACACAACCACGTTTGGCAGAATCGCCGGGTATAAGACTACTGCGATCAGCGTACGTTGCCTGAAAAATTAACCTGGGACCACTCACTCAACTCGTTTTGCTAACTGCGGCAAACCATCCCGGCCCCCGCCTCAACACCGCGGGGGCTTGTTTTTTCAGAACTTCCGGATGCAGCGCACCTGGTTGGGCATATCCTTGTCATCCTCATAACGGTTGCCGTACCTGAATTCCTGTTCCCAGGCAGAGGAGCCGGGGGTGGAAGGGCTTTCGGTGGAGCTCCAATATATTCCGCTTGTCTCATTAAAGCCCCCTATGACCTTTTTTTGCCGGAACAGCAGATTTAGCTCGAACGAGGAAGGAAGGTACCAGTCATCGTACCGGACATTGTTCACTGTAATGACCAGGTCGCTGCACAGCTTTGCCGCATATTGTGTGGCGCCAGCCAGTGTGCTGACGATTTTCTCCGTGTTCTGTTTCCCTGCATAGCAACCGTCGGCAGAAGCGCCGATCACGAGCGGTCCACCGGGGTTCCAGGCGATACCAGCAGCGCTCTGGTCTGTCGAAGAGGCAACTAACCCGTGCTGTCCGGTTTCATCTGTCCAGAAGATCCTTCCTCCGCCGAAATCTGCTCCAATTGCTTTTCCCGCCTTGCCGGAGGCGCCGCCGGGGGAGGATTGTCCCGCTTCCTGTCCCAGGATCGTTCCGGAGGTTAACAGCGCCAGAAGGATCAGGAAATATGTAATCCTGTTTATTGAAACCACGGTATAAAAATTTCCGTAAAAATATGCATTTTAATTGATTGAACGGAAAGTAACACAGAGAACACCTGGCATGACATTGGATTTTTCTCTGTACGACCCTTCAGCGCTTAACCAGGAGTTTTTTATTATTTTTTATGATTTATTAGTTACCTTTGACTCTTTTTAGTTGATTAATGACTTAAACGGTTAATGATATCTAAACCAGCCAAATCTTAGAAAACATGGTACCAATTTTACGATTTTCCCTGTCATTACGATCCGCTGCCCGGAGGTTTTTCTTGACCTTTGCAGTGATTTCGTTGATTCAGTATGCATTCACCCCGGGACTTTTTGCGCAGAACTGCACGGTGAATGCCGGCGTGGATGATTCCATCTGCCCGAACCAGCCCCTTCAGTTATACGGAACTTCGGCCGGCCTCTACACAGGCATGGGGAACATTCACTGGACCCAGAAGAGCGGCCCCTCGGTAAACATTGTGGATCCATACAACCTGAACACGCAGGTGACGGGGCATATCGGGGGAGAGACCTACTCCTTCTACCTGTGGGCCAAGTGCAAAGACGGATCCCTGGTACGGGACTCAGTCAATGTCAAAATCTTTACTTTAAGCACGGCCCAGGCTGGCGCTGACCAGGCATCCTGCGCGGGGAACGGCGTCATCACCATGGGCGCCAACGCTCCGGGTGCAGGTGAAACCGGTGGCTGGACGATCGTCGGGGCCAACAATGCAGGAGTCACGATCGTCAATGACGGCTCCCCGACCACGTTGCTGAATCTTTCGGGTACTGCCTGCGGAACCACCGTCCTGCGATGGACCATCCGGACCCCGAAGAACTGCTATTCATATGATGATGTGGTCATCACGAACTACGGGGGTATGATGCCGGTCAGCGCAGGTCCGGACCAGAACCTGGGCGGGTGTTATTCCACGACCACTTCCACCAACCTTAACGGAAGCGGAGGAGGTTGCGGCCTGGGCGGTCAGCTCGGGACATGGACCCAGGTCGGCGGCCCCAATCTCGCGACCATAGCGAATATCCATGCCTATAACACCGGTATTTCGGGTCTGATTGAAGGATCCTATACTTTCCGGTGGGATGTCGCGGGCTCCTGTGCCAGCGGCACCGACTTTGTGAATATCAATGTAGCGCACGCCCTCGGGGGGGTTACCGGTGCCAGTGCAGGCACCGGCCAGGTTTTTTGCGACGGCCGTACCTCATTCACCCTGACCGGTAATAGTCCATTGAATGCCAATGAGGTGGGGACATGGACCGGCCCGGGAGGCTTTATCATCGCCAGTCCGAACTCACCGATCACCACCGTGACCGCTCCGGGTGACGCCAACGGCTCCTATACCTTTACCTGGACGATCACCAATACAAACACCCTTTGCAGCTCTTCCGCCGGGGTGACCATCACCTTTAACATTCCCCCCTCCATCACCCTCGGAGCCGACATCGTGCTGCCCTGCGGAGATTCGATCGCCTCCATCACTTACGGTGCGACCGGCGGGGGGGGCTATCCAATGGCAGATCATCAACGGACCGACCAACTGGTACTACCCGGTGATCCCCACTCCCTGGTATGATGCAGCCTACCCGACACAGGAGGTCTACCATCTCAGCAAGGTGGGCACCTACACCCTCCGGTTCCGGATAAATCCGGGGACGGGGGCGGCCTGTACGACAGCGACCGATCTCATCGACGTCACTACATCCCAGTTGCCGTCATCAAGCAATTCCGGAACGCCCCAATTGCTGGGCTGCAATATTACGCAGACCCATCTTGCCGGTAACATTCCATCAAAAGGAACAGGAACCTGGAGCATCATCCGGTATCCTGCAGGCTATCCTCCTACCATTGCAGACATCCATGATCCTCTCACGCTGATCTCCGATCTCTATCCCGGTATTTACCGCTTCCGATGGCTGATTGAGAATGGACCGGCCTGTCCGCCCAGGTTCAACGACACCCGGGTCATCGTGGCCAATGCCACGCCAACCCAGGCCGATGCCGGTCCCGACCAAACGGTATGTTACGGAGCTCCCATCATCCTTTCCGGCAATGCCCCGGCGCTGAATGAACGGGTAAAATGGACCGTCACCCCGCCGGGGCCTGTATTCTCCAATGATTCCAGCGCAACCCCGACGGTAACCGGACTTGCCATTAACACCCTTTACACGTTCACCTATTCGATCATGAATGCCTGCGACACAACGTATGATTCGATGCAGGTTCAAACTACTTTCGAACTTGGCCCGGTTGCGGCCGATGCCGGACCCGATCAGTGTCTGCAGCCAGCCACGGTTACGACAGCCACCCTGGCTGGCAACGACCCAGGAGCGGGATCAGGAACCTGGAGACAGGTTCCGGCGCAAACTCCGCCGGTGAATATCACCTTTCCAAACCTGCCCGGTACAACGGTGACGGGATTGACGCCCGGAACCTATTATTTCGAGTGGGCCATCTCGTTGAACGATTGTGGTCCCACGCGCGACACCGTTCAGATCACTGTTTCGGATCTGCTCACACCAGCGGATGCCGGACCTGACCGCGATATATGCGGAGATACCGTTCACCTGAACGGAAATACGCCCGGACCGGGAGAAACCGGCACCTGGATCATGACCATCGGCGATGCCGGAGCCGTCATCGAGGAGCCCAACTCACCCGTTTCCCCCGTGTCGGAACTCTTATCAGGCTATTACCAGTTCAACTGGATCATCAGCAACGGCGCCTGTACCAGTAATTCCGATTCGGTGGTTATCCGGGTCAGCCTTCCGCCCAGCACGGCCGATGCAGGACCCGACAGGACCCTTTGCGGACAGGATACCGTCCATCTTGCAGCAACCGATCCGACTTCGGGTATCGGGTCCTGGAATATGGTCAACGGCCCGAACTTGCCAACTTTTTCAAGTTTCACCGATCCCCATGCCACGGTATCCGGGCTGATTACTGGGGTTTACACCTTCGTGTGGAATGTGGACGGCGGACCTTTCTGCTCCGTCAGCACCGATACAGTAGAAATCACGGTCTATGCCAGGGCCAATGCGGGAACTGACCAGACACTCTGTGACGCGACCACGATTGAACTGACCGGTAACATCGGCAGCGTCGGGGTATGGAGCAATGTCAGCGGGCCCACTGTACCGACTATTACCCCCACCGTGCCCGCTTCCAATAAATCAACCGCCTCTCCACTCATAACCGGAACCTATTTATTCGAATATTCGCTTTCATACCCGGGATGTTCCAGCGCCGACACGGTGTCCATAACCATTTCGGGTCAGCCGACCACCGCTGCCACCGGACCGGAACAGTACCTCTGCCGGTCAACAACACCCTATGACATATCACTGACCGCCAACACGCCGGATCCGGGTCACGGAACCGGTGCATGGACACGACTCTGGCCGCTGTCGGAGCCCGGCGCCTCCTTCTCGGATCCAACTGATCCGTTGGCAACCTATGGTCCGGCCGAACCGGGGTTGCACATTTTCAGGTGGACCATTACCGACGGATCCTGCAGCAGTTCCGCCGAGCTGCGGGTGAACCTCTATGAACCGCCCACCCCGTCCGATGCCGGCAGCAACCAGGAGATCTGCGGTACGACAACTACCATGGACGCCAACCTGCCGACGTTCGGTCTCGGCATCTGGACGCAGATTTCCGGTCCGAATGCGGCGACATTTACTTCCGTCATATTGCCGAACACCACGGTCACCGGCCTGGTTGAGGGTGAATATCTTTTCCGCTGGACCATCAAAAACGGAACGGTTTGCGATTCCTCCACCTCTACCGTGAACGTCAAGGTCCACACCAACCCGGATGCGCCGATTGCAGGATCTGACCAGCATTTCTGCGAAACCGCCGCGCCCATCACGACCGTTCTTACCGGGAATGCGATACCCCCCCCCGGGCAGCGGCGAGTGGTCGCAGTCGCCCGGCGATCCCGTGCAGGGAGTCACTTTTGACGTTCCTTCCGACCCCGGAGCTACAGCAACCTTCCCCTCCTTTGGCACCTATCACCTGGTGTGGACCGCCACCCGGCCCTATACTCTGCCCGATGTCGGCAGTTGTGTGCTCACTGATTCGGTGGCCATTACGGTTGATCAGAATCCTTCCGATCCCGCTGCGGGCCCTGATACCTCCTATTGCCGTTTTACACCGTTGTATATGAAAGCAACAGCACCGGCGGTCGGAACCGGCACCTGGTCGGTAGATCCTGCCAGTACCGGCCCGGGCCCGATCACTTTCGTCAATCCACATTCACCGACAACCCAGGTTCTCGGGACCGGCGTCGGCGTTTACCTGTTCAACTGGACGGTGGTCAACGGGCTGTGCCCGCCCAAAACCGACCAGGTACAGGTAACTATTCTCAACTTCCCGCCCATTGCAATCGCCGGCTCCAACAAGGAGATCTGCAACGGAACGACAGTTTTCATGACGGCCAATGCGCCCGGTCCCCCACCGAATTTCGGGGAATGGACGCAGGTTGGCGGCCCCAACACCCTCATTTTCACGGATCCCAACAGCCCGACGACAGAGGTCACCGGGATTACCGTTCAGGGTGTTGACACAGTGAGGTGGACGATTTCCAACGGGGCGTGCTATTCCTATGATGAGATCACCATCACCAAACATCCCGATGTGATCCTCACCTGCCCGCCGGATCCGGTCATTTGTACCGGAGGAACCGCCACACTGACGGTTTCGGCCAGCGGCGGCTCAGGTACCTATACCTATGTCTGGGAATCAGGTCCCACGGCCACCGGTCCATGGACGCTCATACCGGACGTTACCGGCGACAGCTACACAACCCCGGCCCTGATCTCCGTTACCTATTACCGGATCACGGAACAGTGCGGCTTTCAAACCTGCATTATTTTTGTGGACGTTGTCCCGGATCCCACGATCGTATCCGTATCACCCAGCCAAACCGTCTGCAGCGGGAACACAGCCGACCTGGTTGTCGACGCCACGGGCGGAACTCCCGGACTCACCTATCAGTGGTATTCCGGCGCGACCTGCGGAGGGACGACTTCACTGATCACGGGCGCCACCGATGCCAGCTATACGACGCCGGCTCTCACCCATACGACCTATTACCGGGTGGTGGTCTCCGCCTCCGGAAACGGATGCAACACGGTTTTTTCCAACTGTGTCGGCGTTTATATTCCTGAAATCACCCAACATCCGGAGGGCACGGTACTTTGCAGCGGCGGCATCCATACCATGGAGGTGGCCGCCGCCTCCAACGGCGGCACCGAGACCTATGCCTATCAGTGGCAGTTCTCACCGACCAATTCTCCCTATGTCTGGAACAACGTCACAGACGGTTCAGGAGGGAATACTGATACTTATTCCACTGCGGCGCTGACCACCGGAAACTATTATTACCGTTGTATCATTAGCATCACGAGTCCGTTGGGTTGTACAGATCTTGAAACCAATCCGGCCCATATCGAAGCCTTCAACGACCCGGTGGTGATCGAGATTTCCGACCCGCAGCAGATCTGCGAGAATACGTCGGCATCCCTCTATGTTTTGGTTATCGGCGGAACGGGAACGCTCAGTTACCAGTGGCAGATAGGTACTAAATCAACGCCTCCGGCAGCGACCAGTTGCGCGGAAGTTGACACCTGGACCAATGTCACCGGCGGCAGCGGCGCCAACACTGCGTATTACACCACACCGGCACTTACGCCGGAGGGTCTCTATTTCTATCGCTGTTACATTACCCAAACCGGTGTCGGCTGCGGACCGGTCGAATCGGCCTGCATCCAGGTGACGGTGGATCCGATCCCGGATGCCGTGCCCGCGCCGCAGTCGCAGTCGATCTGCTCCGGAACCGCCAGCAGCGACATCATCATCACCGGCGCCGTGCCGGGAACCACCTTTGCCTGGGCCAGGAACTCTCCGGCCGGCATCTCCACGATCCAGCCGACCAGCGGTAACGGTGATATCACGGGAGCGACCTTCACCAATTCCACCTTTGCCCCGATAACGGTCACCTATTCGATCACACCGACCGGGCCAACGCCAACATTCTGTGTCGGAACTCCGGTGAACGCCACCGTGACGGTGAGCCCTATCCCTTCGGTGAACAGCGCTTCCAGCAAGACCATCTGCAACATTACCAATATTGCATACACTCCCACTTCTGCCGTATCGGGAACTATTTTTACCTGGTCGTCATCGCTCATTGCAGGTTCTGTGACGGGGTTCACTGCAAGCGGCACCGGTGCGATCAGCGATGTGTTAACCAATACCGGTACCGTTCTGGGAACAGTGCAGTATTCGATCACTCCGACCGGTCCGGCGCCAACCAATTGCATCGGAAGTGCGTTTACGTTCAATGCCAATGTTGAACCGACGCCCGATGTGATCGCCACTCCCTCGTCGAGAACCTTCTGCAGCGGGGGCAACACCAACATTACCCTGACAACGAATGTTCCGGGAACCACCTTCTATTATGCGGCTCCCGTGATCACCCCCGGCGGCTCAGGCGCCGTCACCGGATGGAGTTTCAGGACTTCGCCGGGCAACACGGACGGCATCAATGACGTGCTGGTCAACACGACGGCCGCCATCCAGACAGTGACCTATACGGTGTATCCGGTCATCCGCGGATGCGTAAGCACAGCCATAACAGTCGTAATAACGGTAAATCCTGTGCCGGTCATAACTTCCGGCCAGGTGGTGAATAGCTGCGCCAATGCTGCGGGGATTGCGAGCGTGAACTATGCCATCACCACAACACCCGCCATGGCAGGAACACTGTTCGTATGGGCATTGCCCGGGGAAGAGCCGCCACTTACGGGGGGCACACACCGCGCGATCCCCTCATCAGCTAACTTGCAGGATACCTATAATAACGGAGGCGCAACGACCATCCTGAACGCTTATTACCCCGTTGTCCCCTTTGCCCCGGCATCCCTCGGTTCCTGTGAGGGAAGCCTGACAATCGTCACTGTCCGGGTCATTCCTTTTCCGATCGCAACCGCAACGCCTTCCGGCAGAACCATTTGCAGCGGAGCACAGACTGGAATAGCTTTGTCCAGTAACCTAACATTACCCTTATATTCAGATTTTACCTGGACCGCAACACTGCATAGCGGCACAGCCACAGGGTACAGCAACGGATCCGGCACATCGATCAATCAAACGCTTATAAATATTTCCAATTCACCTGCGGTTGTGAGATATACCGTGACGCCAACCGTTCACGGATATAGCTGCAGCGGGGATCCGATCATCGTGGATGTGACCGTCAATCCGTCCGGACAGGTCAATTCCATTTCCGATCAGACACGTTGCAACGGCGGCAGTACCGCTGAGGTCACTTTCAGCACGACCCGGACCGACGGCACCACCACCTACACCTGGGCCAACGACAACCCGAACATCGGGCTGGCAGCCACCGGAACCGGGGATTTTATTGCCTCCTTTATCGCAACGAATACCGGCACCGCGCAGATCAACGGCCTGATCACCGTTACTCCTCATTTTACGAACGGGGGGGTGACCTGCACGGGTACCGCCACCACTTTCAGGATCCGGGTGAACCCGAACGGGCAGGTGAACCAGCCGGCCGAGCTGGTTAGGTGCACCGGTGCAAACGCGGCGGTGACCTTCACAACGGTTAACACTCCTGCCGTGAATACGACCTATGCCTGGACCAACAGCAACACAGCGATCGGTCTCGGCAGCAGCGGAGCCGGGAACATCAGTTTCACGGCCACCAACACCACTACCAGTCCGATCAGCGGCACCATTGAGGTTACGCCAACCTTCACCCAGAATGGCGCTTCCTGTACCGGTACGCCCAAATCCTTCACCATCACGGTTAACCCGGCCGGCCAGGTCGACCAGCCCGGGAACCAGGTTCTTTGCAACGGCGCCGCCACGACACAGGTTGATTTTACAACGGTAAACACCCCCGCCGACAATACGACGTATGCCTGGTCCAACAGCAATACAACCATCGGTCTGGCGGCTTCGGGTACCGGTGCGACGATCAATTCGTTTACCGCAACCAACACCACCAACGCACCGGTCGTCGCGACGATCACGGTAACTCCGACTTACAACAACGGCGGACAATCCTGCACGGGTTCGTCGAAATCGTTCAGTATCACGGTGAATCCAACGGCCCAGGTAAACGACCCGACCAACCAGATCCGCTGCAACGGCGCCATGACCGCAACAGTTCATTTCACGACGCTCAACACCGGCGGGGACATGTCCTACACGTGGATCAATGACACGCCCTCCATCGGACTGGATGCCTTGGGAACGGGCGACATTGCTGCTTTCAGCGCAACAAATACCGGAACGGCCCCGGTTACAGCCACCATCACCGTGACGCCTCATTTCACGAACCTTTTGGTCACCTGTGACGGACCTGAACAGACCTTCACGATCACCGTGAACCCGACCGCCACGGTGATCGCGAGCCCGACCACGCAGACCTTCTGCAGCGGACTGGCGGCCAATGTTGTGCTCACAAGTCCTGTTGCCGGGACCACCTTCTGGTGGCCGGCCCCGACTATTGCCGGACCGCTGGGCGCCGCCAGTGTTACCGGCGCGAGCACCCGCCCTTCGCCGGGCGCCGCCGACCCGCTGACCGACGTGTTGACCAATGTCACGGCAGGCATTGCCACCGTGACCTATCACATCACCCCGCGTGCCAATGACTGCGACGGAACCCCGTTTGACGTCGTGATCACGGTGAACCCGAAACCTATACTCAGAACCGGGCTGACGCAGAACCTTTGCCAGGGTGAGAGCGCCAACCTGCAACTGAAGACCATGCCTTCCATGGGAAGCAATGTCTCCTACAGCTGGCCCGCCCCGGCGCTGACAGGCGGGATGACCTATATCGACAACGGCCAGGGCAATTACATCACAGATGACTATAACAACCCGACCAGCGAGCCGCAAACGGCAACCTACATGGTCACCCCGACCGCTGCTCCTTCGCTGGGCAGTTGCGTGGGTGATCCGGGCACCGTGGTGATCACCGTCAACCCGATCCCCGTTCTGACTGCAGGGTTGATCCAGACCATTTGCAGCGGAACGCATGCGAACAGATCCCTGACAACGACCCCGCCCACAACCGGAACACTGTTTACCTATCCGGTACCCGATATGACCGGCGGGATGACCGGAGGTGTGTCGCGCGTCATCAAGAGCGCAGCCCCGATCACCGACCTGCTGGTGAACCCGACCACCTCCCCGCAAACCGCGACATACCATGTGACACCCTGGATCAACAACTGTGCCGGCGAGATCATGGATGTGGTGATCACGGTACTTCCGGCTCCAAGCACGGCTCAGGCCGGCCCCGCCCAGGTGATTTGCGGCAATGCCACAACCAGCACCGTGACGATGGCAGCCAACACACCGCTTTCGGGAACCGGTGAATGGTCGTTCGTGACGGCCACGCCCGGCGCACTTGCACCGAACATCACGAACATTTCCTCTCCCACCACCACGATCACCAATCTTGGTTTTGGTTCCGCTGCAGGCAATGTAACCTATACATTCAGGTGGACCATTTCAAACGGGATATGCACGCCATCGGTTGACGAGGTGGACGTTACCCTCGAACATTGCTGCCCGGTGGTTTACAGCGAACGGGATGTCAATGTATGTAAGAATTCCGTCAACTTCGCGGTGGATGTTCTGGCCAACGGCGATTACTCACCCGAAGGCAGACCGCTGCATGTGAATACCACCCCGGTGGCGCTTCCTGCCTATGGTTCATTGAGTTATCTCAGCGGCAGTACTTTCCTTTATACTCCGACACCGGGCTATACCGGCCCGGACCGGGCAGTCATCGCGGTATGCGATGATCTCTCCCCGACGCCATGCTGTGTCAACGACACCATATATTATAATGTGGTGCAGGCGGTGACCGCCGATGCCGGCGCCAACCAACTTCTCTGCAACCAGTTTATGACCTACCTTGCCGGGAACTGGCCACCGGCAGGCAGCACGGGTTCCTGGAAATTTGTTTCCGGGCCAACCATCGTCACACCCTCCCCGGCCAATTCACCGGTTGCCACGGTGGTCGGACTGATGGCAAGCAGCACGCCTTACGTATTCCGGTATGTCATCTCGACGACCACCGGAGGCGTTATCTGTCAGGATTCGGCGGAGATGACGGTCACCAACTATCCTTATCCAACCTACCCGTTTGCCGGGAACGACCAGAAGCTCTGCCTGACGGCGCCGACGGTATCAGCCACGCTTACAGGCAACCAGCCGCTTTACGGCAATGGCCTGTGGCAGGTGGTCTCGATCCCTTCGGGAGGGACCTCGCCGATTATTGCCTCGCCCTCGACTCCATCCACCACCGTCAGCAACCTCAGCGCCGGGACCTATAGCTTCTCCTGGGGGATCTGGAACGGGGTGTGCGACACCATCAAGGATCTTGTTGATGTCAGCATATATCCGCCGTGTGATGTGAACGCGGGAGACAACGATACCATCTGCGAAGGCTCGACCTACACGCTGAACGGATCAAGCGCCCTGGATTGCGGTACCATGTTCTGGGGAACTGCCGGGTCGGGGTATTTCAACGATCCCACCCTGCTCCATCCCACCTATACCCCGGGAGCATCCGACATCTCGGCAGGATCGGTGGTCCTCTACCTTAGGTGTTCAAGCTGTTGCGGGATCCCGTGCCCGGCTGACTCAAGCGCCATGACCCTGACGATCCTTCCGGCCGCCACGGCCGATGCCGGCGCCGACGGACAGGTGTGCAGGAACCTGACCTATACCGTATCGGGTGCGACTGCTCCCAATTCTTCATCCGTTCTCTGGACCCACAACGGGGCCGGAATCCTTACGAATGAAACCACCCTCTCTCCGACCTATGACCCCGGAGACAATGAAGCAGGCCCGGTCATCCTGACCCTGACCGCTTACAGCATCAGCCCCTGCACAGGTACAGCCACGGACCAGATGACCCTGACCGTGATCCCGCAGGCAACAGCCCAGGCGGGACCGGATGCGGCTGTTTGCAAGGGCGTAAGCTATTTTCTCGATGGCGCCTCTGCCAACAATTATACCCAGGTTACGTGGAGCGGAGGGGCGGGCACATTCGATGACAATCATGCACTCCATGCCACCTATACCCCCGGACCCGCCGAAACCGGCAACGTGACACTGACCCTGACGGTTCAGGGCATCGGGAGCTGTTCATCCGCCCAGGATGCCATGGTGCTTTCAATCATGGAGGCCCCGGTCTATACGGCGGGCCCGGATGCGGTGATCTGCGAGACGGCTGCGCCGTACACGGTTGCCGGCGCTTCGGCTTCGAACTATACTTCCATCATGTGGACGACTGACGGGACGGGCACGTTCA
>Ga0163209_1000257_pt1 | contig 22421 bp, 18 predicted proteins | sample Kivu_160m_FD_113538 | JGI IMG/M metagenome (GOLD analysis project Ga0163209, IMG submission 113538) | Freshwater microbial communities from Lake Kivu, Western Province, Rwanda to study Microbial Dark Matter (Phase II) - Kivu_160m | ecosystem: Environmental > Aquatic > Freshwater > Lake ...
AAATTAGGATCCAACTTCCATATCGAACTTCGTTAATCGAACTTTGAATCGTACTTCGAACCTCGTACCTTGTACTTTATAGGAGTCCTCCGTTCAGGTAGATCGCCATCTGCGCATCATAGAACTTATGGATATGCCCTGGCCGGTGGTTCCGTAGGTTCACCAGCTCTCCCGTTTCAAAATTCACCCGAATGGTGTCTCCGTCCTGAAGATCCACCTCTTCATGCAACGACGGGTCGTACGTGAGGATGGGCAGGGCTGCATTGATCGCATTGCGTTCATAGATCGCGCCATACGACTCGGCTAAAATGCAGGAGATGCCAAGGGAAAGAAAGCAGTCAACCGCCTGTTGCCTTGAGCTTCCTGCTCCGAAATTCTTTCGGGTGACTACAATATCCCCCGGTTTGGCTTTCCTGGCAAAATCTTCATAGTCTTTCAGATTGTCGAAGGCATACTGGCCCATCTCCCGGATATCGGTGATGGTGAGGTAGCGGTTGTGAAAGATCATGTCGGTGTCGATGTCATCTTTGTTGATGATCCACACCCGGCCTTCCACAACGGTTGGCTTCATACTTTCGTGACCTGGTGCCGTGGTGCCATGGAGTTTTACATCTTCTTTCCCTGCTTCCTGCCCCCTGCTTCCTACCCCCTGCTCTTTGTCCTCGGGCGATTCAAACACCGCCGGTTGATCGGGAATGCTGTCGGGGGTGGTGATGTATCCTGCCACTGACGAAGCGGCGACAACGGCCGGAGAGGCAAGGTAGACAAATCCCTTGCCCTGTTTGCCTTCAAAATTACGGTTCCCGGTGGAGATCGTCACCTCGCCCGGACCGTTCTGTCCCACCTGGCCGGCGGCACATCCGGCACATCCGGCATTGGAGACCAGCGCGCCGGCATCCTTGAAAACCTTGATCAGCCCTTCGTCAAGGGCTTGGTTCCACACTTCATCTGTGGCCGGCACGATCTTCAGCACCACGCCGGGGGCCACTTTCCGGTCTTTCAGGATGCCCGACACCAGCCGGAGGTCCTCGATCCGCCCGTTGGTGCAGCTTCCGATGAAACCTGAATCGATCTTTTGGCCCTGAACCGAAATTAAGGCAATGTCATCATGCGGATGGCCTGGCCGGGCGACCATGGGAACAAATCCGCTGATGTCAATATCAAAGTGTTTGATGTACACTGCATCTTCATCTGCCTGAACAGGATCAAAGAGTTTTCCGGTCTTTGCTTTCAGCTCTTCTAATAAAGCGGGAGAAGTAGGGAAGATCACGATGATCGCCCCCATCTCCGTGCCCATGGATGAGATGGTGATGCGTTCGTCGAGCGTGAGCCGCTCCATCTCCTCTCCGTAAATCTCGACAGAATATCCAAGTAGTTTATTGGCGCCGAAGATGGAGAGCAGGTTCAACACGATGTCTTTGGCCGATACATTGGCCGGCCGCTTGCCCTTGAGGTTCAGCCTGACCGATTCGGGCACCTTGAACCACACTTTCCCTTTGGCCCAGGCAGCGGCAATGTCCTGATCGCCCATTCCCTGCCCGAATGAGGCAATCGCTCCCATGATGTTGGCATGGGAATCGGTCGACACAAACGTGCTCCCGGGCCAGGCAAGGCCTTTGTCGATGGCCAGGTGAGTCCCGACCCCTTCGGTCACATCATAAATCCGGATGCCTTTCTCTCTGGCATACTTGCGGCAGAAATGCTGGTTGGCAGCATATTTCTGGTCCGATCCGCCCGGGTTGCAGTCGAACGTGAAGATGGTCTTCGTCACATCATCCACCTCCAGCCCGTGATCCAGCAGGTTCTTCACCACATTGGCCCCCCCAAAATCCCTGGCGGCCCGGGTGTCAATCACCACATCCACAATATCTCCGGGCTTCACCGAGGCCTTGCCCGCATGCCCCGCAATAATCTTCTCTATTATCGTCATCTGACTTTCTTGATTTCCTAATTTCCTAATTTCCTAATTTCTTGTTTTACCTGTCCGCCTGTCCGCCTGTCCGCCTGTCCGCCTGTCCGCCTGTCCGCCTGTCCGCCTCTATTTCAACCTCTCCCTGAACGGTTCAAAGGTCATGAAATCAGCATGATGAACAATGTAGGCCTCCACGGTCCGTTTCACCATGTTGCCCTCTCCCGCATGGGTGGCAATGATATGGCATACGGCCGGCGGCACCCCGCATTGCTCGGCCAATGAGACGCCCGAGAAAGGATGCCGCAGGTACTTCCCGTATTTCCCCTGGAACGACTTCCCTGTCTCATCCAGTTCGTACTCTAACAACTTCCCGACATCCGCCAGGATCGCGCCGGCAATCAGCACATCCATCTCGATGGGCATGTCATCCCCGAAAAACTCTCCCATCTTGAGGGCGGATTCCCTGGCAACATGCACCACGCAACGTTTGTGGGCCATGAACGAAACCTTCAGGTCGGGACCGGCCAGTAACGTAAAGGGGATCCGGTTAAGATCGGTCGGACTGAGCACGCTTTGCTTCAATGCCAGTTCCCACGTACGGGCTGTTTTTTCGCGCAGATCCTCATCTCCGATCCACATCAACTCCGGCCAAAGGGCTAAAATTTCATCTGTCATACTTCGCTTGATTTACTTTGTCTGTCTGATCCTGTGAGGCGTGGCATGCCGTGCCTTTACTTTTCGCTATTTCACTACCTCACTATTTCGCTAGTTTGTTTATAATGGCATCCGTCATCTCTTGCGTTGACGCAGCCCCTTTTTCAATCACATCCTGTTTCCCCGGAAGCTTCATCATGTCGTAAGTTTTTACTTTCCCTTCGAGGATCACCTCGGTAACCGCTTTCTGGATCCGGTTGGAGATCTCTGTCTCTCCAATATGATCGAGCATCATGCAGGCAGACAGGATCATGGCTATAGGGTTGACGATTGATGGATTCATGTCGGCATACTTGGGAGCCGATCCGTGGGTGGGTTCAAACACAGCGACTTCGGGACCGATGTTGGCGCTGCAGGCAAAGCCCAGTCCCCCGACCAGACCGGCGAATCCGTCGGAAACGATATCCCCGAACATGTTCCCTGCCACAATCACATTGTAGATCTCCGGGTTTTTGGTGAGCCACATCATCTGGGCATCGATGTTGGTGTTGTTGACATAAATACCGGGATACTCGGTTTTTGCCAGATCCTGGGCAATTTTCAGCATCATGCCGGAGGTTTCCCTGATCACGTTGGGCTTCTCGCAAACAGTGACGGCATCAAAGCCGCGTGATTTCGCATACTCAAATGCAGCACGTACGATCCGCTCGGTATATTTCCTGGTGAAAATCCGGGTCGAGACAGCTAATTCCGGCCGCGGGCACCAGGCAAAATTTTGCTTGAATTTCGAATGGGTCATCAACGCATCATAGACCTGATCAGGGGGATTGGTCCACTCCACCCCTCCATACAACCCTTCGGTGTTCTGCCGGAAGATCATCGTGTCGATCTCAGGCTCCTCGATCGTTCCCCCAAATCCCCTCCGGATGAAATTCAGGGGATTTCCTTTAAAGGTCTTGCAGGGCCTCATGCAGATATCCAGGTCATATCGCTGCCGCAAGCTGACAATGGGACTGTAGTAGACAAACCCCTTGTCCCTCAGTTCAGGGGCTAATTCAGCGGCCGCTTTGTCTTTGGGTTTGGAGGTAATGGCTCCGAACAGACCGATCTTGTGCTCTTCAAGAAGCCGGAGGGTGCGGTCGGGCAGGGGGTTCCCCTCTGTGCACCAGAATTCCCAGCCGATATCCCCGTGAACGTATTCAGCATCAAAACCAGCAGCATCAAGCACTCTGATCGCTTCATCCAGGACAACTTTCCCGATGCCGTCTCCCGGCATGGCAACAATGGTTCTCTTTGACATAGTGATAGGTTTTATGGAATTTTTAACGGTTTGGAACGGCAAAGATACAATGAGTAGAATTTCCCGCAAAAGGATTTCAGCAAAATCGGATTTTGTATCTTTGTCAGGATGACAGCCTCGCTCAACAATCCGGTTTTTGGTGTGGTTTCAACGGTTTCCCAATCAACCGCAATGCCGGCATTTGTCATTGGCGGTTTTGTCAGGGACATTCTTCTGAAACGGGACCACAAACAGGACATCGACATCGTTGTGCTGGGGAGCGGGATTGATTTCGCCCACGCGGTAGCCGGTCAGCTCGGCGAAAACATCCCGGTGAAATTCTTCAAGAACTTCGGTACGGCCATGATCAGCTACCATGGCTGGAAAGTGGAGTTTGTCGGCGCCCGGAAAGAATCCTACCGGAGCAATTCCCGCAAACCGGTTGTGGAAAACGGAACCCTTGAAGATGACCAGAACCGGCGTGACTTCACCATCAACGCGATGGCGTTGGATCTCCGGCCGGAAACCTTCGGAACCCTGCTCGATCCGTTCAACGGGAGGGAAGACCTCGAACGGAAACTGATCAGGACGCCGCTCGATCCGGATATCACCTTCTCCGACGATCCGCTGAGGATGATGCGGGCGATACGGTTTGCCACGCAACTTGATTTCACCATAGATCCGTTGACCTTCCAGGCCATTTCGAGAAATGCCCCGAGACTGGAGATTGTTTCACCTGAGCGGATTGCCGATGAGCTCAACCTGATTGTCGGGGCTCACAGACCTTCACGCGGCTTTCTTCTCATGGAGGAAACCGGCATCCTGAAACAGATCTTCCCTGAGATGGCCGACCTTAAAGGCGCTGAAATTGTCGACGGCCGGGGACATAAGGACAACTTCCTGCATACCCTCGCCGTTCTCGACAATGTGGCCGAAGTGTCTGATAATCTATGGCTTAGATGGGCAGCGATCCTCCACGATATCGCGAAACCGGCCACGAAAAAATTTATTCCCGGGACCGGCTGGACCTTTCATGCCCACGACTTTTTAGGAGCCAAAATGGTGCCCAGGATCTTCCGGAAACTGAGGTTGCCCATGAATGAGAAGATGAAGTATGTGGAGAAAATGGTGATCCTCCATCTGAGGCCCATCGCCCTGGCAGAAGATATCGTGACGGATTCGGCAGTGAGGAGACTTCTTTTTGATGCGGGAGATGATGTGGATGACCTGATGAGTTTGTGTGAGGCGGATATCACCTCAAAAAATCCCCAGAAAGTGAAAAAATACCTGGAGAACTTCATCATTGTACGCCGGAAGCTGAAAGAGATTGAAGAGAAAGACCGCCTTCGCAACTGGCAGCCTCCGGTTAGCGGTGATCTCATCATGAAGACATTTGGCATTGCTCCATCCAAAGAGGTCGGGATCATTAAGGAGGCCATCAGGGAAGCGATTCTTGAGGGGGAGATACCGAATGAATTCGAAGCCGCATTCGAGTTTATGATCAGGCAGGGTGAAAAAATAGGGTTGAAAAGAATTACTGAATAATCATTATCTTTGATCCATATTTGGAGGCTAACGCATGTTGATTTATCGGTTTAAAATTACGTCGGAAGAGCATGAGGAGTTTATCCGGGAGATCACGATCCAGCCCGGGCAAAAATTCATTGATTTCTATCAGATCATCCTTGAATCCGCCGAACTCATCCCGGCCCAACAAGCCTCTTTTTTCCTGACAGACAAAAAATACAGGAAAGACCGTGAGATCTCCCTTCATCGATTGGAGAAGAAAATCAGGAGGTACGATGCTGAAATGGATGAGATGGTGACGGTCACGGTTGTCCCGAAGCTGATGAAGGATGCCAAGCTGAAGGACTATATTGAAGATCCTCATCAGCGCATGATCCTGGAATATCACGGCAGGGAATTTTTTTCCTTTTTAATTGAACTCCTGAAGATCATGCATTCCGATGATGAAGGACTTTATCCGAAATGTGTAAAATGGGTAGGGGAGTTGCCTAAAAAAGCGGAGATTTTCATCGCCGACCTTCATGAGGATGATCACCGGGATCAGCAGGATCTTCTGAAAAAGATATCCCGTAATATCGATCCGCTTGCGAAGCTTGACGGGATTGAGGAGAATGAGGAAGAACTGGCACAGATTGAGGACAACCTGAGCGATATCCTGTTTGATGAGCCAGACAAGGGCCTTGCGCCCCCCCTGCCTCCTCCCGGGCCAAAACTGCGAAAGAAACCCGTCGTTGATGATGAGGAACCCGAAGACATCTTTTCCGATGAAGAGGAGATGGAGGATGAGGATGATAAGGAGGACTTCAGCGACGGGATGGATCATCTCGAAGATTATGACAATATTGAGAACATCGAGATGAAATACTCCAAGTTCAGCGACGAAATGGATGATGATTGATGCGTTGCCTTCCCTGGTCGTCATCACCGGTCCCACGGCAGTGGGCAAGACACGCCTCGCCATTGAGCTGGCTGCCGGGTATTCAACAGAAATTATCTCCTGCGACTCACGCCAGTTCTATCAAGAGCTGAATATTGGTGTGGCCAGGCCTTCGCCCGAAGAGCTGAGTGCCGTTCCTCATCACATGATCGGGTTCCTCTCCGTGAAGGATCCCTACAATGCCTTCAAGTTCGAAACCGATGCCCTGAACCTCTGCAGCAAACTTTTTACGTTCAATGACAAAGCGGTCATGGTGGGAGGATCAGGTCTCTATATACATGCGGTCACCCATGGCATCGATGAGCTCCCCGATCCTGACCCTGACATCCGCGATCAACTGAAAGAAAGGCTCACAAAGGAAGGGATTGAATCCCTTCTTGCCGAGTTGAAACGGTTGGATCCCCTCTACCATGGGATGATGGACAAGGCAAACCCCAAGCGGCTGCTCCGGGCTCTTGAAGTCTGCCTGACGACCGGTGTTCCCTTTTCTTCGCTTCGAAAAGGGATCTCGGCACACCGGCCATTCAGGATGATCATGATCGGCCTCTCCATGGAGCGTTCACAGCTGTATGAACGCATCAACCGGCGCGTGGATCAGATGATGGAAAAAGGACTGCTGGAGGAGGTGAGGTCGTTGTTCCCATACAGGCACCTGAATGCATTGAACACCATGGGGTACAAAGAGCTTTTTGACTACCTTGATGGGAAGTGTGCCCTTGAGGAGGCTGTGGAGAAAATCAAGACCAATTCACGCCGCTATGCCAAACGCCAACTCACCTGGCTGAAAAAAGATCCTGACATTCAATGGTTTGATCCCGATGCGCTTCAGCAAATCAAACACTATATTGACTTAAGGGGTGAAACTCCCTGCTCCCTGCCTGCTGCCCCCTGCTAACCGGTATGATACTCCACCAGCCCCTCAAGGGGCGTCTGAAGGATCTTTGAAATGGATAGCTGGTTGGCGTCGGCAGCTTCCTGCAGGATTTCCTGATACTGAAACGCGATGGAGCCTATGAATCCAATGGGATAATGTTCATAATGGTCATACTTGAGAATATGGCTCCGGATGAATTCGATAAACGAAAAATAGATCAGATCATGAATGGTGGGATCCTTTATGTGATCTTTCAGAAAGAAGCTGAATGATGCGAGAAACCTGTTCGGAAAAGGTTTGTTGTACAGGGAATTGAGAATGTCCTCCAACGTGTAATGATAGCGCTCCTCAAAGGCCGCCCTGACAGGATCGGGCAACTCCTCTTTCAGGTATCTCCTGAGCAGCTCCTTTCCTAAATAAGAGCCGGCCCCCTCATCACCGTACAGGTATCCCAGGGAGGGGATCCGTGGGAAGACATCATGGCCATCGAAAAAGCAGGAATTGCAACCGGTTCCGAGAATGCAGGCGATGCCCTCCCCCTTGCCGAAGAGCGCCCTCCCTGCTCCAAGGATGTCATGGTATATTTCGATCCGGGCCTCCCTGAAAAAAGGTTGCAGCTGGTGCCGGATCAGCTCGTTGTTTTTTTCGGTGGAGCATCCCGCACCATAAAAAAAGATTTGGGCTACCTCTTCATTGGTTAGCTTGTGGATCAATTCATTATGAATGATTTCCCGCATGATCTCAGGCGGAGTGAAATAGGGATTCAGCCCCTGGGTCTGGATCACTTTTTCCTGCTTACCGTTTCGAAGAAGAATCCATAACGTTTTCGTGGAGCCGCTGTCGGCAATCAGTGTCATACGCTTAAATTTTTAGAAAAACCAGGTAAACAATAAGTTACGTGATGAGTTTCGGAAGGAAAATGATCGCTCCGATGATGGCTGCCGTGATAGCGGCTACCAGAACAGCTCCGGCAGCCAGGTCCTTGACCTTTCCCGCCAGAGGATGAAATTCGGGGGAAACCTTGTTTACGAGCTCCTCAATCGCTGAATTGAACAGCTCCGCACTAAAAACCAGTCCTATCGCAAAAATGATCACCCCCCATTCAATCGATGAAAGGTGACAAAGGAACCCGGCAATGATCACACCGATGGCAGCGGTCAGATGGATCCAGGCATTGGGTTGTCCCCTGAACAAAAAATTCAGACCCCGGAAGGCATACAAAAAACTTCTCAGTCGCCTCTTCATGTTTAAGCATACAGGATGACGGAAGGCATCATGACAAATACTTGGCTAAGATCTCCATTAATTCTGTGATCTCAATGGGTTTTGCTATGTAATCATTGCATCCGGCCGCCAGGCTCATCTCTTTTTCTCCTTTCAGTGCATAGGCGGTTTGTGCGATGACTGGAATGGCTTTATTCTCTTTCTTGATGAGTTCAGTCGCTTCATAACCATCCATCCCAGGCATCCGGATATCCATCAGGACCACATCAACCTTCTCTGTTTTGGCCATGCTCACGGCATCCGGTCCGTTGTGTGCCCAGAGGAGTTTCGCCCCCGTACGTCTCAGAACATGTTCAATGAATGCGTAGTTTGATTCTTCATCTTCGACAACCAGGATGACTTTGTCCTGCCAGTTTGCATGGCTGATTTTTGCAGGAGCACGAACCGGTTCTTCCTTTCCGGCACTGATCGTCCACATGGGGAATGTGATGGTAAACCTGGTCCCTTTCCCGATCTCCGAACTAAGGTTGAGTTCGCCTCCCATCAGATGAGCCAGGTTTTTACAAATGGTAAGGCCAAGGCCCGTGCCACCGTATTTTCGTGTATGAGAGTCGTCAACTTGCCTGAACCGTTCAAAGATCACTTTATGCATCTCCTCCGGGATGCCGATCCCTGTGTCCCGGATGAAGAACTCAATTGATTTTCCAATACCGAAATCCTCTTTGATCGTATAGCCGAACTCCACTTCACCTTTCTCGGTGAACTTCAACGCATTTTCAACAAGGTTGGTGATTATCTGGCGGAGGCGCTGAGGATCCGTCAGGATCGTGAACTCGGGATCGGGAACCTGAAAGAAGGTTTTTATCTGTAATGCACTTTTTTCCTGTTTATCCTTTATCTGAGTAAAGATGGTTTTAACATCCTCAAGCAGCCGGTTTACTTTGCAATCCTTGATGTTGATCTTCAGTTGTCCCGATTCGATCTTGGCCACATCGATAATGTCGCTGATGATCCGCATCAGATCGTTCCCGCGCTCCCTGATAATGTCAATGTACTCCGTTTTTTCCTCTTCGGTTGCCGAAGGGTCAGAAAGCAGACTGGAAAACCCGAGGATGGCATTCATCGGAGTCCGGATCTCATGCGACATATTGGAAAGGAAGGCCGATTTAAGCCGGTCCGATTCTTCTGCTTTCTCCTTGGCGATGATCAGGCTCTGTTCAATGCGTTTGCGGTCAGTAATATCACGGTAGATCCCATAGGCCCCCACAATGGTTCCCTCAAAAAAGATGGGCGTCACAAGGATGGATACATCGATGAGCATGCCATTCTTGTGCTGACGGACCGACTCCATTTCCACCCGTTCATTGGTCAGGGCACGGTTCGTATTGTGAATGCCTTCATCCATAAGATGTTTTGGGACAATCAATTGGTCGATGTTTTTGCCCATGATCTCTTTTTCCGGATACCCGAAAAGAGTGCTGAATTCTTTATTGACGGATTGAACATTCCCCTGGTTGTCGATCAACAGGATGGCTTCGGAAGAACTCTGGTACAACTGATCCAGGTACGCCTGTTCTTTCTTGAGTTTGTCTTCTGTGTTTTTTCGCATGATCAGGCCTGCGACCTGGTCGGCAACAAAAACCATCAATGAAAGGTCCTCTTTCGTGTAACAGGCCGGGTCAGTGTAATTCTGTACCACAATGGCCCCAATCACCTTGTGATCGACGATCAGCGGAACGCCCAGCAAAACCTTTGAAGGGGCCCCAACTATATCGATAATCCCTTGATGAACAAGATTGTACACGTCTTTCTCCGTTGCAAGGACAGGTTTTTTCTCCCTGATCACAAGGCCCGTCATGGTTTTTCCGGCAGGAAAAGAGGCAAATTTATCCTTGAAGTCAACATGGTAGGGGAGTGTGATCGAATCACTCTGTTCATCGTAAAGGGCTACGAAGAAATTGGTTGCGTCAATGATCTTCCCAAGCTGAAGGTGCACGATGGCTAAAAGGTCATCCAGCGTTTCGGTGGCGTAACTGGCCTTTGATATTTCGAAGATGACCTCCCGGAGGATTTGGTCGCGTTTCTCAGCGGTTGCGTCGGTGATAAAACCTTCAATGAACAGCGATCCGGTCTTTGGATTTCGTATGCCCACACCCTGCTCCTTGACCCATTTGATCTTCTTGTCGGCAGTTATGATTCTGTAAATCAATGAGAAGGGCTGGTTGTCATCGAGTCTTCTTTGAACCTCATTCCATACATATTCCTTGTCGTCCGTATGGATGAGATCATTGTATGACAATTTTTTATTGTGAATCAACTCCTCGGGACGGTATCCTGTGATGTTGAAACAACCCTCACTGATCTCTTCCATTGTCCAGTCAGAATTGTTCTGGCATCGGTACACCATGCCGTTGAGGTTGCTGATTAACGTTTGCATGGCCCGTCTGGTTTCAGACAGCTCTTTCTGGATAGCTGATAAATCTGGTGTTTTCATACCATCGGATTAATAGACCATCTATGGATCGGTCACATCATGGTCCGTATTGGTGGTGATAGATGTTGCCGATACTTATTTGAATAGTAAAAATAAAACAAAGATATCGGAAATCAAATTTATAGAATTTATGTATTTTTGTCCACCGTTGCGGAAGTAGCTCAGTTGGTAGTCCCGATACATCGGGATCCCAATCTGAGGGCCGCAAAAGATAATAAGCGGAAGTAGCTCAGTTGGTAGAGCATCAGCTTCCCAAGCTGAGGGTCGCGGGTTCGAATCCCGTTTTCCGCTCTTCACCAAAGTTCTTCAACTTTCCTGCAAATGCCCCGGAAATCGCCTCTAATAGCGGTTTTCGGGGCATTTTTCTTTTACATCTTCCCCCGTAGCTCGGCAATCCAATCCAACTAAAAGCAAAGAAAAGAGGTCTTTGTTGTGCCAAATGTTGTGCGAATTGTTATGCGAATTTTAAAAACAGAACCATGAAACCATCTATAAAAATCGTTTTGAATACACGAGCAATCAAAAAAAATGAAACCTATCCTATCGCTCTTAGGATAACTCATCACAGGCTTACGAGGTTTATCGGACTGGAATGGTCCGTCACTCCCGAAGAATGGATCGCTGAGCCCGGCGTCATTTCGTCATCCTGCAAGCGGTACAAGAACCTCACCCGGGTCAATAAACAGATCCTGCAGTTCTACACGGATAAATATGAGATCCTCGAGAAGCTCATTACCTCCGGGGAGGCTGACCAGTTGACCGTTACGGAACTGAAAAACAAGCTGCTGCAAAAAGAGGAGCAAGTCCTCTTTGGTGTTTATGCCGAAAATGTGATCAATGAGCTGAAACTGGCTAAAAAGGATGGCAATGCATTCGTTTATGAGCAGGCGGTCAGCTTCGTGAAGAAATACAATAATGATTGTGATATCCCTTTCCGGAAGATCACCTTTTCATTCCTGAAGAATGTGGAGGCCAGGTTCATGTCGGGCGATAACTCCTTCAACGGACTGAGTTTCTACCTCCGCACGGTCAGGGCAATCTATAACCGGGCGATCAAGGATGGGGTGGCCAGGGAGGCATGGTATCCGTTCAAGCATTACTCCATCCGGTCAACCAAGACAAAGAAACGGGCGATCCGCAAGCCCGATATGGATAAGATCCGGGGCCTCAACCTGGTGGAGAATTCTCCGAAATGGCATGCACGGAACTATTTCCTGTTCAGCTTCTATAACCGGGGAATGAACTTTGCCGATATGGCATACCTCCGGGTCTCCAATGTCGGTCAGGATCGGATTACCTACAGGCGCTCCAAAACGAGCAAGGAGTTCTCCATCAAGATCGCGGAACCTACTCGGCAGCTTCTGAATATCTACATGAAGGACAAAGAGCCTGATGAGTATGTTTTTCCCATTATTGAACGAACCGATAGGGAAGGCCAGATGAAGGATCTTTATAACAAACGGAGAACGCTGAACAAATATTTAAAGCGCATGGGGGCTGAATGCAGCATTGGGACCAAGATTACCTCCTACGTGGCCAGGCACTCCTGGGCTACCATCGCCAAAGACCTGAACCTCCCGATTGCGGTGATCTCCGAAGGCCTTGGCCACGAAGATATCAAAACCACCCAGATCTACCTGGATAGCTTTGATAAAGACGTGGTGGATGATGCGAATGAGTTGGTGATAGGGTAGGCCCAATCCTACCAATCCCTTACACACCTTACTGAAAAGGCATTCGGTGTCGCTGATGAACTAATAAATAGACCACCTTGACTAATGAAATAGCTTGGAGAGATGAATATAATAAGACCTGTATACGACATGCCTGGCTTAGAGTCGATTGACATTTTGCCGGTGAAAAATGGCTTTTTACCGGTACACTTTATTTTTTCATACAGGAAAAACAATACTTTTATTACCATGAAAACCAAAGTAGTCACCATACTGATTCATGTTGTTGCATGGGTGATCTTTCTGAGCCTTCCCTACATCTTTAGGCCGAAACCAGTAATGGACGCTATTGTGATGGAGCATAAAGCGACTTTTATATTCCTTCGCTTCCTGACTTTTAATATTTATCTCATCTGTATTTTTTATTTACATGCCTATTGGATGCTTCCCAGGTTGCTTCTGAAAAAGAGGTATGTTGGGTATATCCTATTGGTGGTCGTATTGTTCATCTTTTTTCAGTTGATCAGGGAAGCGCTTTTTATCAGGCCCATCCCTTTAGGTCCCATAGATCAGCATGAATTTGAGATTTTCAGACCCGACAGGATGGTTTCCATGTTTCTTTTTGTGGTGATCATGATCATTAGCGGGGGTATCCGGATCATTCAGGAGTGGATACAGGCTGAAAAACGGGCAAAGCAGATTGAAGCAGAACGGCTTGCGATGGAACTCTCTTTCCTTCGGTCGCAGATCAACCCGCATTTTCTCTTCAATACACTGAACACCTTGTACAGCCTTACCCTCCTGAAAAGCGATCATGCCCCCGAGGCAGTGATGAAGTTGTCAAACATGATGCGCTATATCACCGATGACTCCAACTTGGAGCGGATTCTTTTAACAAAAGAGGTCGAATACATCAGCCACTACGTCGAATTACAGAAACTAAGGCTCAGCCGAAACATGACCGTTCAGGTTAACATGAACGGAGAGTTCCAACAAATCGAGATCCCGCCTCTGATCCTCATCCCTTTTGTGGAGAATGCGTTTAAATACGGGATTAGCAGTCACGAACGGGCAGCTATACACATAACCCTCAATGTTATAGATGACCGGCTTTCATTCCGGGTTTCAAACCGCATTTTCCTGGACAGAGAATTACCTCAAACACCCGGATTGGGCATTAAGAATACACGGCTACGGCTCGAAAAAATATTTCAGGATAGGTTCACCCTTGATATCATCGACAACGGAAAAGTATTCATTGTTGCTTTGGATATTCACCTGGCATGATCCATTGTATTGCTATCGACGATGAGCCCCTGGCATTGGATGTGATCCGGAAATATGCTTCGGAAATTCCGTCCCTCCACCTGGCCGAAACATTCACGGATGCAATCCGGGCGTTGTCATACCTGAAACGTCACCCGGTGGACTTGCTTTTTCTTGATATCCGGATGCCTGATATCAACGGTATCCGATTTTTTAAATCTTTGGCCAAGCAGCCGCTTGTGATCTTCACCACCGCTTTTTCGGAATTTGCTGTCAAAGGGTTTGAAGTGGAAGCGGTCGACTATCTTGTCAAACCTTTTAAATTTGACCGGTTTGCATCGGCCGTTACTCGAGTGCAAAAACGGCTTGAAGGAATTATTAAGGAAACAAATCCGGGTGATGCATTCATTTTCGTAAATACAGGATATCGGTCAGTTAAGATAACCCTCGACGATATCTCACACATCGAAGGATTTGACGACTATATTAAAATCCATCTTTTAAAAAACTCCAGGATGGTTTTAACACTGATGAGTCTCAAAGCGATCCTGAAAAGACTTCCCGCCGGAGATTTCATCCGGGTTCACAGAAGCTTCATCGTACCTGTACGCCATATTTTGAGCATCCATAACAAACAGGTCGATTTAGGAAATGTAAAGATTCCGCTTGGAGATACCTATGTAAAACGCGTGCTCGACTGGATGAAACATCCGTGATATTCCTGGTTCCCCGATAGGAATCTGCTGTTTACCTATTTTATATCTGGACTGTATTCCGGAAATATACTTTTGTATCTCTCATAATTGTGTTGGTTATTTCTGATTCCCTTCCGGCCGGCAGGGAGGGGGTCGGAAAAACCAACTGGTTTATACCTCTTTCCTAATGAAAAAATTAATTTATCTGGGATTGCTGATTTGTGGACTAGTGATCCCGGTCATTTCAGCGAGTTGTTCGGGATCACACAATCCGGAGAAAAAGAAGTATCCTTACAGATACCAGACAGGACTAACGATAAACGGGAATCTTTCTGATTGGGCTTCAACATCGTTTTGTTACAATAACGATGCCCATGTGATGTACGTGGTGGCAAACGATACGAGTAACATTTACTTTTATATCAGGATGCCTGAAATGTCGCAGCAGATATCATTACTCACGAACGGATTCACCCTTGTTTTCGATCCTTCGGGAAAAAAACGGGAAACCTGTGTCATCAGGTTCCAATTTGGTCGTCCGGATAAGGATTCAATCATAGAAAAACCACCCACCATTTCAGGAATGATGACATGCAACGGATTCAAAGATGATTTCAATGGCACCTTTCCTTTCGGGGGAAATGGAAACGGATTCATGGCGGCCGTTGCCAAAGACTCCTCCGAAACATTGATTCTGGAAGGGAAAGCGCCATTACAGGCGTTTCCCATCGATCCGTTGAAGCCACCACAGGTGTTTACTATGGGATTTACTGTTGTGAGTACAGGAGGTTTTGGTGAACCGCCACATGGGAATAGGCTGGAAGGCACACCACAAGGAAGCAGACCAGGCAGAGGTGAAATGGGAGGCGGAAAGCCAGGAGGACCGCCTCCGGGTAATGATGTTTCAACGCAACCTCAGAAGGTCAGGATTTGGTATAAATTCTCTCTTGCCCCTATCCCGTGAACATGATGCAAAAATGCATCTCTTTTTAATTTGCCATTATAACAAACATCGCTGATGAGAAGATCCTTGCTCATTCTTTTTTTACTGCCTTTTTGTGTCTCTATCGCCATTTCCCAGAATATAGATCATATTCTTCTGGATACGCTCTACATTACAACCATGGATAAAGTATTGGACGACATTTCTAACCGGTACAAAGTTCGGTTCGCTTTTGATCGGGAACTGCTCGGTCAGATAGAGATTAACGAACGTCCCGTAAAGAAACCATTGTCACTCTTCCTGACTCAGGAGTGTGCAGCACGAAAGCTGCAATGGCACCAGAAGGAGGATTCGATTATTTACATTGAGGAAAAATATGAGAACCTGACATCTAAGCCCGTCATAGCTGAGCAAAAGATCGAGCAGAAAAGAACCTATTCCGGCCCATCGAAAAAAAAGGGATTTACCCTGACAGGAATCGTCAGAGATAAATCCACAGGAGAAGCGCTGCCATTTGCAAATGTTGGTGTCAGAGGTACTCCGTTAGGAGCCTATACAAGTGCCGATGGTTTTTTTACACTTCTAAACGTGCCTTCCGATACATCAACGATCATGGTAAGCTATATCGGCTATAAGATTGGCTATGTGTCTCTGAACCCTGACATGCCTGTTACGAACCTGCTCATTGAAATGGAGGCACAGTCGCAACTGCTTCAGGAGATTATTATTCAGGGTGAACAGGAACAGCTGATGAGTACAAATGACAAGATCAGTCTCCTTAAAATCACTCCAAAAAAGCTTTCCGCCCTACCCAATATCGGGGAAAAGGACGTCATCCGATCCTTTCAGTTGCTGCCCGGGGTCTCGGCAGCCAATGAATCTTCCTCAAATCTCTATGTCAGGGGCGGTACACCGGATCAGAACCTTCTACTTTACGATGGATTCACCGTATACCAGGTGGACCATCTTTACGGATTCTTTTCGGCTTTCAATTCCAACGCTATCAAGGATGTTCAGCTTTATAAAGGAGGATTTGATGCAAAATTCGGCGGTCGGTTGTCAAGTGTCACGGAGATCACTGGTAAAGACGGAACCTCCAAGGGTTTCAATCTGGGAGGTGAGGTCAGTTTATTAAGCTTCAATCTGTACGCTGAAATACCAATTGGTAAGAGATTCACCTCATTGATAGCGTTCAGAAGATCTTACCAGGGATTGTTATATGATAAAATTTTCAAGCAATTTAATGAGACAACCGAAATCCACCAGGTTTCCTTTACAGGTCAAGGGCCAATGGGCAGAGTTCCTTCGACTGAAACAGAAGTCAAATCCTATTTTTATGATATCAATGCAAAGTTCACCTATAAGCCGTCTAAAAAAGATATTCTTTCACTTAGTTTTTACAACGGAACAGATAACCTTGATAACAGCATGAATATTTCCGGCGGTCCGGGAGGCGGAGGAGGATTCAGCTTTAGCATGGACAATTCCGATCTGACAAGATATGGAAATATCGGCGTGGGTTTCCGCTGGACACGGAACTGGAATCCGCGTCTGACCGGAACCACACTGGTCAGCTTTTCCAACTATTATAGCAACCGGAAAAGAAGCAACAGTGGCAGCCATTCAGGTGGAGAAAGCGGACTGGGAAGCTTCAATTCAGGATTAAATGAAAAGAATGACCTTGTCGATCTGAGCTTCAAAACTGATTATAGTTATTCACTAAATAACTCCCATCACGTTGGATTCGGGGCCTATTTTACCGATTACATCATATCCTATGACTTTGGAGAAAATGATACCAGTATGTACCTGAGTAAAGATGATGATGGGATCCTTGCAGGTATCTATTTCCAGGATAAGATAAAACTATTCAAAGCTAAGTTTACTGTAACACCCGGCGTACGGTTGTCCTATTTTTCTCCGACCGGGATGTTTTATCCGGAACCCCGGTTATCCTTGTCTTATAATATCAGTAAATACTTCAAGGTCATTGCTCAGACTGGTAAATATTACCAGTTTGCCAACAGGGTGGTCCGGGAGGACTTTTTATCTGGCAGCAGGGATTTCTGGGTATTGTCGGATCGGGAAAAGATCCCGGTCAGTTCGGCATGGCATTACATAGCCGGAATCATTTTTGAAAAGAGATCATTTCTCGCCAGTATTGAAGGATATTATAAAGATATTGACGGCATTACAGAATACTCCATGCGGTTTAATCCATCAAGAGAAGGCGCGACATACGAAGAGAACTTTTTTCAGGGAGTTGGATAAGCAACCGGTCTTGAGTTTTTGCTGCAGAAGAAATTCGGTGACCTGACAGGTTGGATCAGTTACACGCTTAGTGAAGCGAAGAACAGGATCAGTATATATGGCGATAGCTATTTCCCGGCTTCCCAGGATGTGACCCATGAATTTAAATTTGTCGGGATGTATGATTTCCGGAATTGGAGTTTCTCATTAACCTGGTTGTTTGCATCGGGAAGACCCTACACTGCACCGGACGGAGCATATTCCGTCAATCTTATCAACGGAACCTCTCAGATGTTTATTGATTTCGGTGATAAGAATAGCAGTCGGTTGCCGGCTTATCACAGACTCGATGCCGCCGTGAACTATCATTTCAAAAACAGAGAAACCAATAATGAGTGGGGAAGTCTCGGGCTTTCCATATTTAATGTTTATAACAGGCGAAATATTTGGTATAAAGAGTATCAGATCATTGACGGGAATATTTTGGAAACCGACAAACTGTTTTTGGGGATTAAGCCGAATCTTACATTCTCCATGAAAATAAAATAAACGATGAAGACGAAATTATTCTTTTTATCCTTGTCTGCTTGGGTACTGATCACCTCCTGCCAGAAATCCGGGATTGCCGAATTTTCATCGCTGCCTGTGGTTGAGTCATATCTTGCTCCAGGGAAGAAGATCAATTTGATGATTTCCGAAAAAATTCCTTACAATGAAAGCGAAGGAACAGCAGATACATCCGTGAATACACTGGATATTAGCGTGGGATACAATGGGGTTTACTACAACATAATACCTCTTGGAAATGGTATCTATTCCGATACGGCAGGAAATGTTTCTGTAATTGCGGACAGCACCTATACATTATTGTTCATGTTTAATGGCAGCCATGTATATTCTTCTACCATTATCCCTCCCAGGCCGGTTGGCGTCACGCAATCTGCCACTACCATCAAAATGTCTCAGATCGACCCCGAAAGTCAATCGTGGTTTGATATGCCCGATCCTGTTGAGATCACGTTTTCAAATGATGATCAAAGCTATTACCTCGTAACTGTAGTGTGCATTGATTCAGTACGGGTTCCCGTCTATAAAGATTCAATACCAGAAAACGATATATATTCTTCCATGCCGGTCACCGGAACACAGATTAATATCATGCCCATGCAGCTCAGCTATTTCGGCCTGAACCGTATCATTCTCTATCATATCAATCCCGAATACGCAACTTTTTTTACGCAACAGGCATCCACATCACAAAATTACCAGGAACCGCCGACAAACATCGAAAACGGACTTGGGATCTTTACAGGGATTAATGCCGATACACTTTTTTTAAATGTTGTCCAGGAAAAATGAAATGGAGCTGAAGATATCGTCATCATTCTCCTGTTCGTATATGTAAAGGTACCGTTTATTGGTTTATACCTTCATCATATAATGTAGAGATGGCTTTTAAGCTTACAGTGAATCTACCACGCCTCTTACCGTCTTTTTCGACGAATTTTATTTCAAAATGATAAATACTCGGTCATTGATTGACCGGGTTCCCTTCAACCATTGATGAGATATCAGTTGGTTTGCCAAATAATGAACCTGTGACGATGGCTGAGCCATTGGCTGGAGCAATACTTTTCCCTTTATAACTCATTCTCAAACAAGGTTAATAATCATTACTTTGAAATCTGTTGAAAAACAGTTAACTTTGTGAAAAATAAGATGTCATGGATATTTCGGCCGAAAAATTGAACATCATACAAAGAATCTGCGAGTTACAGGATTCGGATCTTCTTGATTTGGTTAAAAATATTGTGGACATCCCTTCCAAATCAAAGTCAGATTGGTGGAACTCTATCTCAGATTCCGAGAAACAGTCTGTCGAAATCGGACTTTCCCAGGTGGCAGAAGGGGAAACCACTTCTCATCATATAGTCAGGAAGAAGTATGAAAAGTGGCTTAAAGATTAAATGGTCACTTGAAGCAGTTCAAAACCTGGATAATATTCTTGCATATCTTGAGGAGAACTGGAGTCACAAAGAGATTTCAAAGTTCATTATGAAATTTGAGAAACAGCTATCCATCATTTCAACCTTTCCTTTAGCTTATCCGCTATCAAAAAAGAAGAACGTTCATCGTTGTGTTATGACCAAGCAAATAACGGTCTATTATACAATTCAGGATGAAACTGTTTTTCTGGTTTCAATTTTTGACTCTCGGCAGGATCCCAAAAAGTTGAAGATCTAACTTTCTTGGTTTGTAAAAAGCCTGACCTTTTTCCGGCAAAAAACTCCGATCATGATTTCAATGAACGTTTATATCAATAGTACTCGCTTTTTTTATTCAAATTCTTGAAGTGGTTCCTAACGCCCTACCGGCAGCCGCAGTCCTGATTTCTCGGGATTGCTGGATGCCGGCTTGTTAGCAAATATTATTTCTTTATAACTTTCAACACCGCTCTTTTATTGCCTGCATTTAATTCAACAAAATAAACGCCTGCTGCTTCGGGTGTGCTAAGTTGAAGTTTGCTTTTATTGCCTGATGACAGTTTGTTCACTTCCTGCCCCAATATGTTTTTTATTGTAACAGCAATATCCTTATATGTATTACCCAAATCAATAGTAATGATGCCATCAGTAGGGTTAGGATAGGCAAGCAAAGTATTATCAAAATCATTTTCATGTATACCCAAAGGTATTCCATCATAAATACGGACATGACCTGCATCAGTTCCGTTTCCATCATTATAGCGTGCCCCAATTGCAACCGTGCCGGCATCGGGCATGCTTACTGAGCAACCTGAATAATCACCTGAAGATTCACCATCAATATCAGTTCCTTCTTGTACCCATGCTGTTCCGTTCCAGGAATATATCCGGACATAACCTGACCTAATGGGATTATTCTGACAATGTGCTCCAATTGCAACAGTACCGGCATTGGGCATGCTTACTGAGCAACCTGAGTAATCACCTGCCGCTTCACCCTCAATGTCAGTTCCTTTTTGCACCCATCCTGTTCCGTTCCAGGAATAAATCCGGACATAACCTGAATTGTATCCGTTTGCTGCATCATTAAAGACAGACCCAATGGCAACAGTGCTGGCATCGGGCATGCTTACTGACGAACCGAAATAATCATTAGGTCCATCACCATTAATGTCAGTTCCTTTTTGCACCCATGCAGTTCCGTTCCAGGAATAAATCCGGACATGACCTGAATTGGATCCGTTTCCATCATTATAGGGTGCCGCAATTGCAACCGTGCCGGCATCGGGCATGCTTACTGACGAACCTGAATAATCGTAGTCCGCTTCACCGTTAATGTCCGTTCCTTTTTGTACCCATGCAGTTCCGTTCCAGGAATAAATACGGACATGACCTCTAAGGATTCCATTTCCATCATTATTGTGGGCCCCAATTGCCACAGTACCGGCATCGGGCATGCTTACTGATTTACCTGATTGATCCCTATAAGCTTCACCGTTAATGTTAGTTCCTTTTTGCACCCATGCTGTTCCGTTCCAGGAATAAATCCGGACAAGACCGGAATGCCAAAAGTCATTAACAAATGGTGACCCAATTGCAACAGTGCTGGCATCGGGCATGCTTACAGACCAACCTAAGTCCTCCCCGTCCAATGCACCGTCAATGTCAATTCCCTTTTGCACCCATGCTGTTCCGTTCCAGGAATAAATCCTAACCTGACCTGCAGAAGTTCCGTTTCCATCATTATAGGGTGCCCCTATTGCAACAGTGCCGGCATCGGGCATGCTTACTGATTTACCTGCGTTATCACCTGCCGCTTCACCGTCAATGTCAGTTCCTTTTTGGGTTTGTGCATAGGTGTTAACGTGCATACACAAAAAAGTGGTCAGGCACATAATGATTATTGTAAAATGTTTAATTGTTTTCATGTTTTTTGTTTTTTTAAATGTTTGCTAACGCTCGGCTTGCAGCCGCCGTGCAGGGCTTACTTGGTGAAGTGTTTGTATTCGTTTTTTCTTCATTTTCTTTTCTTACGCTTGCTTTGAATCACTTGGCCTGCATGGCTTGGCTGCAAGCTTGTTATGCCCAGTTATTTTCGTTTTAGGAGTTCCGTTACTGTGTACACTATGTCATCAGAGTACACACATCGTGCAAGTCCAATATTTAGATCTATGTCAGTGACCTCAAACTTTAGTTCGTTTGGATTCGGTTGGTTAAGGATGTTCTCAATTTTAAGGCTTTGATGACCAACTATCATTCCTATTAACTTAGCATCACTCCAATCAAGTTTACCTGGTTTTGACCCAATAATAACTTTTTGAAATATTGGACTCCCACTGTTACCTCCATATGATAATGCATCAAGCAAGAAGAAATCATGTTCTTTCGGCAACCAGGCAATTGAAGCTGATCTAATGATAGGTTCAACATAATCAGTTACCCCATATCCAAGGGGGAAGCCGATAAAGTACGCTTCATCTCCTAAGGAAAGAAATTTTCGTAGTTGAACCCCACTTTTATATGGAATTAATTTAAGATCTATCGCTTTAATTTCAATTGTACCAGTATCAGTATGCTTGACAATATTTGGGAAAGTGAAGTAAAAAGCAGCTATATCTAGTGTCTTGACAAGTTAAAATATTAACATTATCTTTGTGGCATCAAAACCATAAAGGTATGAGAACAGCACCATTTAAATTAAAAGCAAA
>Ga0163209_1000260_pt1 | contig 22329 bp, 37 predicted proteins | sample Kivu_160m_FD_113538 | JGI IMG/M metagenome (GOLD analysis project Ga0163209, IMG submission 113538) | Freshwater microbial communities from Lake Kivu, Western Province, Rwanda to study Microbial Dark Matter (Phase II) - Kivu_160m | ecosystem: Environmental > Aquatic > Freshwater > Lake ...
CCGCAGAGCCGCGGCGATCAAGCGCTCTCGGCGGGGAGCGAGACTCCCCGCACGCAGGAGAATGATCGTCGTTTCTGTTTTCATGACCGAGCCGCTCCGACCATACTAAAAAGAGCCCCGGGAAATGTCAACCGGGGGCGCCTGCCCGTCGAACAGTTTCCAAGACAAGGGGGACACGATACCCTGTCCCCGCTTCCCAGCTCGTTTCCAACAGAGCATTCCGCATTTTCCAACGGGGACAGGGAATCATGTCCCCGAAACTGTTGGACGGTCAGGGGGCGGCTTTACAAGCGAAAGGGGTAGATTTAAACTATGGATGAAGCCGGTGGAGAGGGAGCCTTCGCGGCGCAATCCCCCCCCGAGGCGGACGCCGGGAATGAGGACAACTGCCTCCTTTTCGCCACAGCCCGGGGGCGTTTCCTCCTGAAAGCAAGGCCGCGTAAATTGGCATATTTATTGCATAAAAAACAGGTGTAGGAGGCAAGACATGAACAAGAAAATTCTCGCGACGCTCGCCGCGGTGCTGCTGGTCACGGGCCTGGCCGGCGCCCATACCTTCTCCCTCAAAGCGAACTACTTCGTTCCCAACGGGCCCAGCCTGTCCGGATTTCCCGACAGCCTGTGGCAGATCGAATACCAGAATATGAATTTCCGGAAATCGGGCTTCCAGGGTATGTCCTTCAACTTCGCCTACGAGTACTTCATTACGAATGAGCTCAGCCTGGAATTTTCGGTCGACGCGTTCTACAGCAGGACCGAATACGGCGATTACTGGGATTATCTGGGGTTCGAGTACGATTCCGAGTGGTGGGCCGTCCCCGCCGATTACGACTCCTACATGGACCTGAACACGTTCTATACGGGCCACAGCCTGAAAGTCACGATCACGCCGGTTCAGCTGTCGCTGAAGTTCGCGCCCTTCGGCCGCCGGGGACGGATCATCCCCTACGTCGGAGCGGGCGTCGGCGCCTATTTCTGGAACGTCGTGATGCAGGGGGACATGATCGATTTCAACGACGAATACGTCTACGAATCCACGACCGGATATGACCTGCCGGTTTACCCGATCTATAACGTGGACGCGCGGGAAAGCGAAAACTTCGCCAAGGTCAGCTTCGGCTATCACGTCCTGGGCGGGATCATGATCGCCCTGGGCCGAAACATGACCTTGGACGTCGGGGCCAAGTACAATATCGCCAAGGGCCGGATGACCGAGGGGTTCGAGGGCTTCGACCGCTTCGACCTCGGCGGCTTTCAAGTCTCGGTCGGCGTGAACTTCTGGCGAATGAGATAGCGCAGAGACGCCTTCCGCCATCCGCCGGAACGCGGAAGGCGTTTCCTTTTTCAGGGGGGTCGGCCGGTATCAGACCGCGCTCGAGCGCGGATTCCGTTTATACGTTCGCGGCGCAAGATCCCGATTTTCAAATCGGGGAAAGAGCGCCGCTCAGTATTAAGCCTTCAAATACCCCGGGCTTTAGCCCGGGGATGGCTTTATTTTCGGACGGGAATCCTTTCGGCGCGGTCGAGCGGAATCTTGAAATTTCCCCAAGGCGTGCCGACCTCCGCCTCTCCCGAGAAACGGGCCGCGACGGGAGGCTGGGCAAGGCCGTCATAGACCGATTTTCCGATCTCGAAAAAATCGAGCAGCAGGGGGATCTCGAACGGCTTTTCGGCGCGGGCGTCCAGGCTCAATCCCTGGGCGGTCGTCCCTTCGGCGACCTTGACGCCGGCCAGGGCAAGAGTATAGGTCACCTGGTCGACGCGGCAGAGAAAGCCGTTCGGGTTGCGCAGGGCGGCCCGGAAGACGAGGTCGGCCCCGCCAACCGTCAGGTCCTTCGCCGTGACGGGCAGAAGCTGAACGTCCAATCCGCGGTAAACGGGAAAATCGGCTATGAGGGCGAGCGGGATCCTCTTGTCTCGTTTCCGCTCGTCCTGAAAGGTCAGGCCGGCCGTCACGAAACAAGCCGCCTGGTCCTTCGACTGGACGCCCGGGGCCGCCTGGAAGAGATAGGCGTAGGTGATCTTGACCGGCAGGCCGAGGAGAAATCGGCCCCGCGGTTCGAGCCGGAGGGGTTCGTCGAGCGCCACCTGGAGGTTCAGGAATTCGGCCTCGTCAATGACGACACGGTAGTCGTACCGGACGAGATAGAGGGGCGTCGCGAGCGTGTTGGCCAGCTCGACATGGAAGGAGAGCGTCAATCCCTGGGGGGAGAGGTCGCTCACCTTCTTGTCTTTCAACGTCAGGTCGACGTCGTATTTCGGCTGGGCGGCCGGTAAGGCCGACAGGACGGCCCACCCCGCGAGGAGCGCGGCGGTCAACGTTCTCTTCATAGCGGGGTCATCTCGTGATTTTGAATGACGTAGTTTATACCAACGCCGCCCAAAGCACAAGGGAACGCCGGGGCCGCACCCGGCCCAAAATAAAAATTGCGCGGGGCGCCGGGCCTTTTTATAATAGGAGCCGCCATGAGCGGACTCCGGCCCGATTTCCGAGACAAAGCGCTCTTCGTCCGCCTGTTCGGCCCGAACGTCTATGCCGTGGGCGGATTCGTGCGCGACTGGCGCCGCGGGATCCTGTCCGACGACGTCGATATCCTGGTCGCTCGCGTCCCCCTCGATCGGATCATCGCCGCGCTCGAAAAGCACGGGAAGGTGGACCTGGTCGGCCGGAGCTTCGGGGTCATCAAGTTCACGCTCCGGGGAAAAACATATGACGTCGCCCTCCCCCGGACCGACCGGCCGAAGAAGGACGGGGCGCACGGCCATAAGGACATCCTCGTCTCCGCCGACCCCGATCTTCCCGTCGAGGCCGACCTCGAGAGGCGGGATTTCCGCTGCAACAGCCTCGCCCTCCGGTTGACCGACGGCCGCCTGATCGACCCGTTCGAAGGCGCCAAGGACATCCGGGCCAAGCTCATCCGCGTCACCGATCCGAGGGCATTCCCGGAGGATCCCCTCCGCGTCCTGCGAGCCGCCCGCTTCGCTGCGGTCCTCGGCTTTTCCGTGGACCCGTCGACGTACGCTCTGGCGAAGACCGTCGACCTCGCGCCGCTGAGCGTCGAACGCGTCGACGAGGAGCTCTTCAAAATCCTCCTCTCCGATCGGCCGTCCCTCGGCCTGGAGGAGTTGTTCCGGCTGGGAGCGCTCCGCCAGCTCTTCCCCGAGCTCAACGCCCTGGCCCTCATCATCCAGGATTCTGTCTTCCACCCCGAAAAGGACGATTTCGGACATCATACCGTCTGGCACCACACCAAGTTGACCGTGGACCAGGCCCGGCGCCTGGCCTCGGGGGCCAAGCTGGACGCGCCGCGGATGCTGGCCCTCCTTCTGGCCGCGCTCTATCACGACGTCGGGAAAGCGGAGACGACGCAATGGGAGTTCAAGCGGGGCCGGATGGTCATCACCAGCGCCGGCCACGACGGAGCCAGTGAGCGCATCGCCCGGAAGGCGTTCGCCCGGCTCAAGATTTTCGCCTGGAACGGCTATCCCCTCCGGACGACCGCTCTTCTCCTGATCAAAACCCACCATCGGGCGTCCGAGCTGTGGCAGAACCGGGAATCGGTCACCCGGAAGGCCTTCAACCGCTTGGCCGCGGATACAGGCGGCGAGATCGAACTGGTCAACCTCCTCGACGTCGCCGACCGGGCGGGCCGGACCGCAAAGCCCGTCCGCGGTCTGGACCGTGAGGGCCGCTGGTTGCTGGCCAAGTTCAAGGAGCTGGGCGTCGACCGGGAGACGATCAAGCCCCTCATCCTCGGCCGCGACCTGCTCCGTCTCGGCGTCCCGCCGGGGCCGGGGATGGGCCGGATCCTCCAGGAACTGTACAAGCGGCAGCTGGACAACGAGTTCGAAACGAAGGCCCAGGGGATGAAGGCCGCAAAGCGGCTGGCCGGAGGAGCGCGGTGAACAGGGTTTTGGTGGCCGGCGGCGCCGGCTACATCGGGTCTCACACGGTCAAGGAGCTCAGGAAACAGGGATTCGAGGTCGTGGTCTTCGACAATCTCTCGACCGGGCGGCGCGAATTCGTCGGCGACGCCGAACTCGTCGTCGGCGACCTCGAAAACAAGAGCGACGTCATGGGTCTCTTCCGGAGCCGGGAGATCTCCGCGGTCCTCCATTTCGCCTCGCTCATCCAGGTCGGCGAATCGTACGTCCATCCCCACAAGTATTACACCCAGAACCTTTCCTCGAGCCTCAACCTCCTCGAGGCCATGCTCGAGGCGGGCGTCAAGCGCTTCATTTTCTCCTCGAGCGCGGCGGTCTACGGCATCCCCCGCAGCATCCCGATCACCGAGGAGCACCCCCTCGATCCCTTCAATCCCTACGGCCAGACGAAGTTTTTCGTGGAGCGGATCCTCCAGGATTATGACCGCGCCTACGGTCTCAAATTCATTTCCCTCAGGTATTTCAACGCCGCCGGGGCCGACCCCGAAGGCCGGCTGGGCGAATGCCACGACCCGGAAACCCACCTCATCCCGAACATCCTGCTTGCCCTCCTCGGGAAGAAGGAGCGGCTCGAGATTTTCGGCACCGACTTTCCGACGCCGGACGGGACCGCCGTCCGGGATTACATCCACGTCACCGACCTGGCCGGCGCCCACATCCTGGCCCTGCGGAAGCTCATGGCCGAGCCGCGAAGCGAATTCATCAATCTCGGAACGAATAAGGGCTATTCCGTCAGGGACGTGGTGGCCAAGGCCGAGGACATCACGGGCCGGAAGGTCCCCATCCGGGAGCTGCCGCGGCGCAAGGGCGACGTGCCCGTCCTCCTCGCGTCCAAAGACAAGGCGGAGCGCCTGCTCGGATGGCGCCTGAGTTTTTCCGGCCTCGACTCGATCCTCGAGACCGCCTGGAATTGGCACCGCCGGTCCGCGCGCTGAATTTTCGGATTGACCGTTTCCCCGGCGGCGTGATATAAATATTCGTTGTTAAAATGAGGATCACCACGACGGGAAGGATCGTCGGGAGCGCGGCGCTCGCATGTCTTCTCTGGAGCTGTTCGGCCGCCCCCAAGCCGGCCCAAGCGCCGGCCGAGAAGCCGGCCGTCCAACCGCCGGCCGAGGTTACGGTTTCCCCCGACCTCCCGCCGCAGGCCAAACCCGAGAAAAAAGAAGCGGCGGGCAAGACCATCATCCCGCCCGAAGAAAAAAACGCCGTTCAGGCGGAGCTCCAGGACAAGGCCGCGAATGCGCCGAAGAGCGAAGTCTCGGTATCCATCGAGGACGCCCTCAATCTCTACCAGGAGGCCAAAGCGGCCCGGGAGCGGGGCGACCTGGACGCTGCCCTGAAAGCGCTCGACGAAGCCTACGGGATCATCTTGAGGGTCGAAATCCCTTCCGATTCTCCGCTCATCCAGGACAAGGACAACCTGCGCCTTCTCATAGCCCAGAGGACGATCGAGATCTACGCCGTGCGGCGCAACCCCGTCAACGGCAACGGCCGCGCTATCCCGCTCGTCGAGAACAAATGGGTTGCGGACGAGATCAAGCTGTTCACGGGCCCGGAAAGGAAGGCGTTCGAAGAAGCGTATCGGCGGTCGGGCTTGTACAAGGACTGGATCCAGGAGGAGCTCAGGAAGGCGGGGATGCCGGAAGAGCTCGGCTGGCTCCCCATGGTCGAGAGCTGGTTCCAGGTTCGAGCCCTGTCCTCGGCTCGAGCTCTCGGGATGTGGCAGTTCATCTCCTCGACCGGCTACCGCTACGGCCTGAGCCGGGACAAATACGTCGATGAGCGGATGGATCCGTACAAGGCGACCCTGGCCGCGATCAAATATCTGAACGACCTGCACGCTTTCTTCGGCGAATGGACGACCGCCCTGGCTTCCTATAACTGCGGCGAAGGTGCCGTCCAGCGGGCCATCAACACCCAGCAGATCAATTACATGGATAATTTCTGGGATCTCTTCCAGAGGCTCCCGTTCCAGACCGCCCGCTTCGTCCCCCGCTTCATCGGCGTCGTCCTCATCATCAAGAATCCGGAAAAATACGGGATGACCCTGCCCGAGCCCTATCCTCCCCTGAAGTTCGAAACGGTCGCCATCAATTATCCGACCAAGCTGACGGCCCTGGCCAAAGCGCTCGGCCTGGAAGCGTCGGAGCTGACCTACCTAAATCCCGAGCTCAGGCAGGATTCCACCCCCGACCGCGAATACACCTTGAAAGTTCCGCTGGGATTCGCCGAAAAGACGGTCCAGGTCATCTCCAGCGTGCCCAAGTACGTCCCCCCCGAATACGACACGTACATCGTCCGGCAAGGGGACACCCTCTCCCATATCGCGGCCCGGACGGGCACGTCCGTCCAAGCGATCATCAGGCTCAACGGCCTCAAGAGCAGCTATCTGATCCGGCCCGGCCAGAAGCTCCAGATCCCGAAGCGCGGCTGAAGCGGACCGGCCTCGGCCCGGGCTCCTTTCGACCCGCCACCTCGAATCCCCGTGTTCCGACGAGGAGGCCGTCCAAGAAGACCGCGACCGTCCACGGCCCTTCCTGCGTGCCGTCCGAGACGGAGAGGACATCCCAGGCGATATAGCGGTCGAACGATTTACCGTCCTCCCCGAGGACGATCGGGTCGGTCGTCCGGACGAGCGCGCGCGAAGGGCCATACCACTTCCAGGCGAGGGTGTGCGCGCCGCTCAATGCGCCGAACCGGAGCAGCGCGCAGACGCGCGGGTCCGCCCCCTTGTGGAACCTCGCCTTCTCATCCCCGGGTTCGGCCCAACCCTCCGTCTGGTCCACGCGTGCGCACAGCGTCACTCCATGGAAGGCGACGGGAGGGGCTTCGAGAGGCGGCGGGGCAATCCGGACGCAGGAAGATACGAAGAGGAGCGTGAGCCCGCAGGCCGCGCCGATGAGGGACAGGGGCGAACGGGCTCTCGTCATCGCCCTCATTGTCCCACAAAAAGGACCGTGAAGGAACCGTGAAATGCTTACGATAAAATAAAACGGCCTCGCGGTTCCCCTGCCTTCCTGGGGAATTCCCGCGAAGCCGCTCGTTCCGCTTACGCTTTCTTCGCGCCCTTGCCCTTGTCTTTCTTCTTTTTTTCCTTTTTCTTGTATTCGGAACCGATGAGCTCGAGGAACGCCATCGGCGCGCCGTCTCCGATGCGGAGCCCGGTCTTGACGATCCGGGTGTACCCGCCCGGCCGCTCCATGAAGCGCGGACCGATCTGGGTGAACAGCTTGGTGACGGCCGATTCCTTGGTCAACACCGCCAGGGCTTGACGGCGCGCGTGAAGCGAGTCCGTCTTGGCCAGCGTGATCAGCTTTTCGGCCATGGGACGCGTTTCCTTGGCCTTGGCCAGCGTCGTCTGGATCCGCTCCTTTTCGAAGAAGGACGTGACGAGGTTCCGCAGCAGGGCCTGCCGGTGGGCCGTCGTCCGTCCGAGCTTCCGGCCTTTGACGAGGTGCCTCATTCGTCCGTCTCCTTCGTCGGGCCGCTCTCCGCTTCGCCCTTGATCCTCTCGATCAGCTTGGGATGGAGGTCGAGGTTGAGGCCGAGGTTAAGGTTGGACAGCGTCTCCTTGATCTCGCTCAACGATTTGCGGCCGAAATTCTTGGTCTTGAGAAGCTCCTCTTCCGTCTTCTGGACCAGCTCGAATATCTTTTCGATCCCCGCCGAGCGGAGGCAGTTGTTGGACCGGACCGACAGCTCCAGGTGCTCGATCGGCTTGGACAGGATGTCGATCTGGGACATGAAGGGGATCTCCCGCTTCGCCACAGCCGGCTCCTTCTCCAGGGGCTCGTCGATCACGTTCATGAAAATGACGAGGTGGTCGCGCATGATCTTGGCCGCCTGGGCCATGGCCTCGATCGGCTGGACGGCGCCCGTCGTCCAGATCTCGAGGGTCAGGCTCTCATAATCGATGCGCTTCCCGACGCGCGCCGGCTCGACGCGGTAATTGACCTTCTTGATCGGCGAGTGGGAGGAATCGAGCGGGATGAAATCGATGCTCAGCTTGTCGTCGAAATTCTCGTCGGCCGTGATGTAGCCGCGGTTGTTCTGGACGATCATTTCGATGTCGAGCTTGCCGTCCTTGTCCAGCGAAGCGATCGCGATGTCCTTGTCCAGGATCTCGAGATCGGCGTCGTGGGCGATGTCGGACGCCTTGGCCGTGGCCGGGCCTTCCCTCTTCAGGGTCATCGTCTTGGGCTGGTTCCCGGCCAGCTTGAGGGGAATGCTCTTCAGGTTCAGGATGATGTCGGTCACGTCGTCGACGACGCCGGGGAGCGTCGAGAACTCGTGGAGCACGCCCTCGATCCGGACGGCCGTGATCGCGGCGCCCTTGATGGACGATAGAAGAATCCGCCGCAGGGCGTTGCCGACGGTGACGGCGAAGCCGCGCTCGAACGGCTGGGCGGTGAACCGGCCGTAGGTGCGGGTCAGCGTCTCATAGTCGCATTCGAGGTACTTGGGCCTCTGAAATCCTATCTCGGTCATGATTCCTCCTTTTGAGGATGCATTATTTATCGTCCGCCGCTATTTCGAATAGAGCTCGACGACCATGTGCTCTTCGACGGGCAGCTGGATGTCCGCGCGCGTCGGCAGGGACACGATGCGGGTCGTCCGGCCTTCCCAGTCCACCTCGATCCAGCCCGGCAGGGCCTTGTTCTTGTTCGCCTCGAGGAGGGCCTTGACGTCCTCGCTCTTGTCCGACCGCTCGCGGAAGGTGATCGCGTCGCCGGGCTTGACCTGGAACGAGGGTACGGTCACCCGCATATCGTTGACGAGGAAATGGCCGTGGTTGATCAGCTGCCGGCCGTGGGCCCGCGAATGGGCGAAGCCGGCCAGGAACACGACGTTGTCCAGCCGCCGCTCGAGCATGGCCAGGAGCATTTCGCCGGTGATGCCCTTCTGCCGCTCCGCCCTCTGGAAGAAGAGGTGGAACTGCTTTTCGGACATCCCGTAATACCGTTTCAGCTTCTGCTTTTCCCGGAGCTGAATCCCGTAGCCCAGGATCCGTCTCCGGCTCCGCCCGTGCTGGCCCGGGGCGTACGCCCGGCGCTCGATCGGGCATTTGTCCGTGAGGCATTTGTGGCCTTTGAGGAAGAGCTTGCTCTTTTCGACCCGGCAGAGGCGGCAGATGGGTTCTCGGTAGCGCGACATCGTTCCCTCCTTAGACCCGGCGGCGCCGGCAGACGCGGCACCCGTTGTGCGGGATGGGGGTCACGTCCTTGATGGACTTGATCTCGAGGCCCGCCGATTGGAGGGCCCGGATTGCGGATTCCCGGCCGGCGCCGGGGCCCTTGATCCGGACGTCCAGGTAGCGGACGCCGTAATCGCGGGCCCGGTTGGAGGCCTCCTTGGCCGCCAGCTGGGCGGCGAAGGGGGTACCTTTCCGCGCTCCCTTGAATCCGGCCGTGCCGGCGCTCGTCCAGCAGACCGTCGCGCCCTGGCTGTCCGTGATGGTGATGATCGTGTTGTTGAACGTCGACTGGATTTGGGCGATCCCGTACCCGACTTCTTTCCGGACTTTCTTCTTCGTCTTGACCTTGGCTTTGGGTTTTGCAGTGGCCATGGAACGCTCCTTACGTTATGTCGCCTTGATCTTTTTGATCGTGTGGCCGCGCGGCCCCTTTCGGGTCCGAGCGTTGGTCTTGGTCCGCTGGCCCCGCACCGGCAATTTCCGCTTGTGGCGGAGGCCGCGGAAGCAGCCGATGTCGATCAGCCGCTTGATGTTCATGCTGATTTCTTTGCGCAGATCGCCTTCGATCTTTTCCCGCTTCTCGATGATCTGCCGGATCTTGTTGACCTCATCCTCGGTCAGGGCCTTGACCTTCTTGTTTTTGTCGATCTTGGCCTCTTCGAGGATCCGGATCGATTTGGCCCGGCCGATGCCGTAGATGTACGTCAGCCCGACCTCGATCCGCTTGTCCGGGGGAAGAGTTATGCCTGCGATACGTGCCATGTTGACCTCGTTTAGCCTTGTCTTTGTTTATGCTTGGGATTGGAGCAGATCACGCGGACAATCCCCTTGCGTCGGATGATCTTGCAGTTCCTGCAGATCTTCTTGACCGATGCTCTGACTTTCATGCGCGTCGTCCTTTATTTGAAACGATACGTGATCCGGCCCTTGGTCAGGTCGTAGGGCGAAATCTCGACCAGGACCTTGTCGCCGGGCAGGATCCGGATAAAGTGCTTCCTCATCTTCCCCGAGATGTGGGCGAGGATCCGGTGCTTGTTCGCCAGCTCCACGCGGAACATGGCGTTCGGCAGGGTTTCCAGGACCGTGCCCTCGGCCTCGAAGACCTCTTCTTTAGGCATACGGCTGCTCCTTTATGTTCCGGCCGCGGGGCGCGCCGTTCTCCTCGGCGCTTAGGATCTCCACGCCGCGGTCGGTCAGGGCCACGGTCTCTTCGTGATGGGCGGCCAGGCTGCGGTCCTTGGTGACCGCGGTCCAGCCGTCCATCAGGACTTCGACCTCCCAGTCCCCCGCCGCGATCATCGGCTCGACGGCCAGGACCAGGCCGGGACGGATCTTCGGCCCGCGTCCCGGAAATCCGAAATTCGGGACCTGGGGCTCTTCGTGGAGAGCGTGGCCGATGCCGTGGCCCACGAACGAGCGGATCACGGAAAAGCCCTGGGCCTCAACGAACTCCTGGACGGCCGCCGAGATGTCGGAAATCCGGTTCCCTTCGGCCATCTTCTCCAGCCCTTTGTCCAGAGAGCGCTCGGCCGCCTGGATCAGCCGGCGGGCAAGGGGTGAGATCCGGCCGACCGGATAGGTCCGGGCCGCATCCCCGTAAAACCCGTCATAGAGAACGCCGAAATCGAGGCTGACGATGTCGCCTTCCTTCAGCGCTCTCGGCGAGGGAATGCCGTGGATGATCTCCTCGTTGACGGAGATGCAGAGCGACGCCGGGTAGCCGCGGTATCCCTTGAAGGCCGGCTTCGCCCCGAGCTCGCGCGCCCGCCGTTCAGCGTAGGCGTCCAGGTCGGAGGTGCGCACGCCCGGCCCGATCAGGGGCCGGAGCTCGCTCAGGATCAGGGCCACGATCCGGCAGCTCTCCCGCATCCTGCGGATCTCGGCCTCGGTCTTGTAGACGATCATGCCGTTCTCCGCGCTTGTCCGCCGTCGGTCGGCGTTTCGTCGAGAACGCGGACGATCCTCTGGAAGACGTCCTCGATCGTTCCCCGGCCGTCGACGGCCCGGTACGATCCCCGCCGGAGATAGTGGTTTTTCAAGGCCTCCGTCTGTTCGTGATAGACGCGGATCCGTTCGCGGATGACCTCGGGCCGATCGTCCGGGCGCTGAACGAGCGGCCCGCCGCAGACGTCGCAGCGCCCCGGGACGCGGGGCGGCTGAGCGGCGAGGTTGTAGACCGCCTGGCAGGCGGAGCAGATGCGCCGGCCGGACAGGCGGTCGACCAGGCTCTCGGCCGGGACTTCGATCCCTATGACGACTTCGGGCCGCGCGCCGTCCAGCTCGGCGAGAGCTTCGGCTTGGGCAATCGTCCGCGGAAAGCCGTCGAGGATGTAGCCCGGGCGGCAATCCGCATCGGCCAACCGCTCCCGGACGAGCCCGATGACGATGTCGTCGCTGACGAGCCGGCCTTCCTTCATCACGGCTTCGGCCTTCAGGCCGAGGGGGGTCTTCTTCTGGACCGCCGTCCGCAGCAGGTCGCCCGTGGAGATTCGGGGGAAGCCGGCGCGCTGCGCCAGCCGCTCTCCCTGGGTGCCCTTGCCGCTGCCCGGCGCGCCGAAGAGGACGATTCTCATCCGCGCCGTCCTTTGATCCGGCCGCGCCGCATGAAGCCGTCGTAGTGGCGCATCACGAGCTGAGCCTCGACCTGCTGGAGCGTATCCATGGCCACGCCCACTACGATCAGGATCGACGTTCCGCCGAAGTAGAAGTCGACCTGGAGCCCCTGGGTGATGAACTTGGGCAGGTTGGCGTCGAGGAACGCGCCGATGAAGGGGAGGCCCGAGACCTTGAATCCGGTCATCAGGAATTCGGGGAGCACGGCCAGCACCGCCAGATAAACGGCGCCGACGAGCGTGATCCGCGAGAGGATGGTGTCGATGGCGTCCGAGGTGTTCTTCCCCGGCCGGATGCCCGGGATGAACCCGCCGTATTTGCGGAGGTTGTCCGCGACGTCGACGGGATTGAAGATGATCGAGACGTAGAAATAGGTGAAGAAGATGATCGACGCGACATAGAGCAGGTTGTACAGCGGCATGCCGATCTGGAACTGCTTGGCGACGGTCTGGAAGACCGGGACCTTGATCATCTGGGCGATCGTCCCGGGGATGGTTATGATCGACGCGGCGAAGATGATGGGGATGACGCCGCCGGTGTTGACCCGCAGCGGGAGATGCGTGCTCTGGCCGCCGTAAACCTTTCGGCCGACGACCCGCTTGGCGTAGGACACGGGGATGCGCCTCTGCCCCCGCTCGACGAAGACGATGAAGGCGATGACCGCCACCATCATCACGGCGATGAGGATGATCTTGATCGGATCCCAGCTCCCCGACTTGAGGCCCGAAAGAACGCTCTGCAGGCCGGCCGGGAAGCGGGCGACGATGCCGGCGAAGATGATGAGCGAGATCCCGTTGCCGATCCCCCGCTCGGAGATCTGTTCGCCCAGCCACATGACGAAGACCGTTCCCGTCGTCAGGGTCAGGACGGTCAGGAGTTGGAAGGGCAAGCCGGGGCTGGGAACGATGGGCGCGCCGCCCGGGCTGGTCAGCTTCTGAAGGAGGAGGGCGATGGCCCAGCCCTGGATGACGCAGATGCCGATCGTCCCGTACCGGGTGTATTGGGTGATCTTCTTGCGGCCGAGCTCCCCTTCTTTGGACAGCCGCTCCAGGTAGGGCCAGACGACCTGGAGGAGCTGGAGGATGATCGAGGCGCTGATATAGGGCATGATGCCCAGGGCGAAAATGGTCATCCGCGACATGTATCTGCCGGAGAACATGTCAATGAAGCCGAGAATGTTCCCTTTCTGAGCCTGCCAGAACTCGGCCAGCGCCGAGGACGAGATCCCGGGCGTCGGGATCTGGCCGCCGGCGCGATAGACGGCCAGCAAAGCGAGGGTGAAGATCACCCGTTTCCTTAGCTCGGGGATGCTGAAGATGTTGCGGATGCTGTCTAGCATGATCACTTTCCGATGAGGACGGCCTTACCGCCGGCCTTTTCGATCTTCTCCTGGGCGGATTGGGAGAACTTGTGGGCGTGGACGGTCATGGCCGCGTCCACCGTTCCCCGCCCGAGGATCTTGATCCGCTGGGATTCGTTCTTGACGACGCCGGCCGCGACCATGTCCTTCACGGTCACTTCAGGCTTGTCCAGCTTCGCCAGACGCGCCAGATTCACCTCGGCGTATTCCGTGCGGAAAATGTTGCTGAAGCCGCGCTTCGGAATCCGGCGGTGGAGGGGCATCTGGCCGCCTTCGAAACCCCAGGTCCGGGTGAAGCCGGCGCCCTGGAGCTGGCCCTTGCTGCCCTTGCCGGAGGTCTTCTGACGTCCGGATCCCGGACCGCGCCCCACCCGGAGCCGGTCCTTGCGGGAGCCTTTTGCGGGATGTAGATTGCTGAGGTTCATTTGTTCTCCAAGACCTCCACTTTGACGAGGTGCGGGATCTTCCGGACCATGCCTCGGATCTCCGGGCAGTCCTTGCGGACGACCGTGGCGTTGGGCTTCCTCAGTCCCAGGCCCCAGGCGATCCGGCGCTGCGTCTCGGGATAGCCGATGAGGCTGCGCACGAGCGTGATTTTCAGTTCACCGTAGTCGGCTTTCACTGCCATATCCCCTCCTTCGCCTTCCCCCGGTTCTTGGACACGTGCGAGGGATCTTTCAGCCTCTGCAGGGCGTCCAGGGTGGCATGGGCGACGCTGATCGGATTGTTGCTGCGGAGCGATTTGGTCAGGATGTCCTTGATCCCGGCCAGCTCCAGGATGACCCGGACCGCGCCCCCGGCGATGACGCCCGTCCCTTTCGAGGCGGGCCGCAGGACGACCGCTCCGGCGTCGGCTTCGCCGCGGACGTAGTGGGGGATGGTCGTCTCGGCCAGGTTGATACGGATGAGGTGCTTCTTGGCGTTCTCTACGGCCTTGGCGATGGCCGCGGGGACTTCCCGGGCCTTGCCCTTGCCGATCCCGACCAGGCCGTGCTCGTTGCCGACGGCCACGAGAGCGGCGAAGCTCAGGTTCTTGCCGCCCTTGACGACCTTGGACACGCGGCGGATATTGATGACCTGGTCCTTGAGTTCGAGGAGTTCCTCCTCCCGGGCCTGGACGTCCTGCGGTTTCGCGACTTTGGTGTTGTTGTCTTGCACGTTTTCTCCTCGGGGACTAAAAGACCAGTCCGCCCTTGCGCATGGCCTCGGCCAGCGCCTTGATCCGGCCATGATAGGGGTAGATGCCCCGGTCGAACACGACCTTCTCGATCTTCTTCTCTTTGAGCCGCTGGGCCAGGATCTCGCCCAGCTTCTCGCAGCTCTGGACGTTCTTGAAGTTCTTGTGGACCTCCCGGAACCCCTTTTCGAGCGTGCAGGCCGAGGCGAGGACGTTGCCGTTGTCGTCGTTCACGGCCTGGGTGTAGATGTAGCGGTTGCTCTTGAAGACGAAGATCCGCGGCCGTTCGGCCGTTCCCCGGACGGTCTTCCGGATCCGGCTCCGGATCCGCAGCTTGGTTGCCTCTTTGGTCTTCACTTTATCTTTAAGCACCGGTGACCCCCGCTTTCCGTTCTTTCTTGATCAATCGCTCTCCGACGTAGCGGATGCCCTTCAGCTTGTACGGGTCGGGCTTGCGGATGCGCTTGATCTCGTCCGCGACCTTGCCCACCCTCTGTTTGTCGATGCCCCGGATGGTGAGAAGCGTCGGCTTCTCGAGGACGATCTCGATGTCCTTGGGGACGTCGAAGACGACGGGCCTGGCGAAGCCCAGCGACAGCTCGAGCTTGTCCTTATCGAGCTTGGCTTTGTATCCGACGCCGACGATCTCGAGCTGCTTGGAGAATCCCTGCGAGACGCCGAGAACGGCGTTCTGGGCCAGCGCCCGGCACAGGCCATGGAGGGCCTTGCGCTCCTTGGTATCGTCCGACCGGGACAGCGTCAGATGGCTGCCCTCGGCCTTGGCCGTGATCCCCTCGTGGAGAGGAGTGCGAAGCTTGCCTTTCCGGCCTTCGAAATCGAGCCCGCCGGGCCCGACCAAGACCTTGACGCCCTCGGGGAGGGCGATCGGCCGTTTTCCTATTCTTGACATGGTTCGACCCTTTCCTGGATTGACCTCACCAGATGTAGCACAGCACTTCGCCGCCGAGATGCCGCTCCTCGCACGTCCGCCCCGTGGCCATGCCCTTCGAGGTGGAAATGACGGCGATCCCCAGCCCGTCGAGGACCTTGGGGACCGAATCCTTCGTGCAGTAGATGCGGCAGCCCGGCTTGCTCACGCGGCGCATGCCGGTGATCAGGCTCTGGTTGGCGTCCGTATACTTCAGGCTGATGTTCAGGATGCCCTGCTTGTCGTCGTCGACGACCTTGAAGTTCTTGATAAAGCCCTCTTCCTTGAGGATCTTGGCGATCTCGACCTTCAGCTTGGAGGAGGGCATGCTGACATCCTTGCGCTTGATCAGGGCGGCGTTCCGCATCCTGGTTAACATGTCCGCGATGGGATCTGTGACGCTCATCGTGTCATCCTTTCCCGCGATTTACCACGACGCCTTGACGATGCCGGGGATCTCGCCCTTGAGGGCGAGGTCCCGGAAGCAGAGGCGGCACATATCGAACTTCCGGTAGTAGGCCCGCGACCGGCCGCAGATCCGGCAGCGGCGCCGGGTCCGAATCGTGTACTTGGGCTTCTTCAGGTATTTGGCGTAAGCCGATGTCGTCGACATGGGGTCCTTCCTTTACTGCGCTTCCCGGAACGGCATGCCCAGGCCCTTCAGCAGGGCGAAGGCTTCCTTGTCGTTACGGGCCGAGGTGACGATGGTGATGTTCATGCCCCGGGGCTTTTCCACCTTGGTGTAATCGATCTCCGGGAACACGAGCTGGTCCCGGAGGCCCAAGGTGTAATTGCCCCGCCCGTCGAAGGCCTTGGGCGAGACGCCCCGGAAATCGCGGACGCGGGGGAGAACGATGTTGACCAGCCGGTCATAGAACTCGTACATCCGCCGGCCGCGCAGGGTCACGTAGCAGGCGATGGCCGCGCCCTTCCTCAGCTTGAAGGCCGAAATGGATTTTTTAGCCCGGCTGATGACGGGCGCCTGGCCGGTGATCAGGCTCAGCTCGGTCTTGGCCGTATCCAGGAGCTTGGCGTTCTGGATCGCTTCCCCGACGCCGACGTTGAGGGTGATCTTCTCCAAGCGCGGCACGGCCATGACGTTCGTGATCCCGAATTCTTCCTGGAGGGCCGGGACGACCTCGGCCTTGTACTTTTCGATTAAACGGCTCATCGGTCCTTCCTCACTTCTGCTTCTCGAGGCTGTTGTCGCATTTCGCGCAGATCCGCGTCCGGCTGCCGTCGGTGTGGCGCTTCGTCCGGATCCGGACGCCCTGGCCGCAATCCTCGCAGTAGATCATGAGCCGGGAGATGGGGATGGGCGCCTCCTTCTCCATGATGCCGCCCTGCTTGTTCTTGCTCCGGTCGGGCCGGATGAATTCCTTGACGTAGTTGATCCGCTCGACGACGGCTCGGCCTTTGTCGGGGTACACGATCAGGACCTTGCCCGTCTTGCCCTTGTCCTTGCCCTGGGTGACGACGACGATGTCGTTCTTCCGGATCGAAAGCGCGCTCATCACAGCACCTCCGGGGCGAGGGAGACGATCTTCATGAACTTCTTTTCCCGGAGCTCCCGGCCGACGGGTCCGAAGACCCGCGTCCCGACCGGCTCGCCCGCCTTGTCGATGATGACGGCCGCGTTGTCGTCGAAGCGGATGTAGGATCCGTCCTTGCGGCGGACTTCCTTCCGCGTCCGGACGACGACGGCCCGGACGACCTTACCCTTGGGAATCTTGCTCTCGGGATCCGCTTCCCGGACGTTGGCCGAGATGATGTCTCCGATGGAGCAGACGAGGCCCACACCGCCCCCGAGGGGGGTGATGGTGCGGATCCGCCGCGCCCCGGAGTTGTCGGCCACCTTGAGGACCGTGTACTGTTGAATCATGGCTTCGCTTCCCCGATCTCGCCCTCGACCTCCTGGGCGGCCGCCAAGCCCACGATCTCGACGACCCGCCACCTCTTCAGCTTGCTGATGGGGCGGGTCTCGATGATCCGCACGACGTCGCCGAGCTTGCATTTCTCGTATTCGTCGTGGGCGAGGAACGTTCTCTGCTTATTGATGATCTTCTTGTACAAAGGATGGCGGACCTGCCGCTTCACCCGGACCGTGACGGTCTTCTTCATCTTCTTGCCGATGACCGTCCCGATCTTCGTCGTTTTCCGTTCGGTCGCTGTGGTATCCATACGCGCTCCCGTCCTTTACGCCTTGGCCTTCGACCGCAGCTCGGTGAGCAGGGTCTCGATCTTGGCGATGTCTTTCCGGAGGGTCTGGAGCTTGGCCGCGTTCTCCAGCTGGCCCAGCTCGTGCTGGAAGCGCAGCTTGAAGAGCTGCTCCTTGAGCTCCGCCTTCTTCCGGACCAGTTCGTCGTCGGCGAGTTCTCTCAATTCGCTGATTTTCATCGCAGTTCCCTATATTCCCGGGATATGAACCGGGTCTTGATGGGCAGCTTGTGGGCCGCCAGCCTCATGGCCTCCCGGGCGACGTCTTCGGTGACGCCCTCGAGCTCGAAGAGGACGCGGCCGGGCCGGATGACATCGACCCAGAATTCCGGGTCGCCCTTCCCCTTCCCCATGCGGACCTCGGTCGGCTTCTTCGTCACGGGCTTCCAGGGGAACGCCCGCAGCCACAGCTTCCCGCGCCTCTTGATGAAGCGGGTGATGGTGATGCGGCCGGCCTCGAGCTGACGCGCCGTCAGCCAGCACGGCTCCAGCGCCTGCAGCCCGTATTCGCCGAACGACAGGGTGCTCCCGCGCCGGGCCTGGCCCCGCATCCGTCCGCGGTGGCTCTTGCGGAACTTGACTTTCTTCGGCATCAACATGGCTAAATCTCCTCGACCTCCGCCGTCTGCGACGTCATCTTGGGCTTCTCCACGACCCCGCGGTAGATCCAGACCTTGATGCCGATCTGGCCGTAGGTCGTGAAGGCCTCGGTGAAGCCGTAGTCGATATCGGCCTTCAGGGTCTGGAGCGGAAGCTGGCCGCGCAGGTACCACTCGGAGCGGGCGATCTCGACGCCGCCCAGCCGGCCCGAGCACATGACCTTGATCCCCTTGGCTCCCATCTTGAGGGCCAGCTCGACCGCCTTGCGCATGGCTCTCCGGTAGGCGATGCGCTTCTCGAGCTGGACGCCGATGCCTTCGCCGACAAGCAGGGAGTCGAGCTCGGGCTTGTCCACTTCGCGGATGTCCACATAGACCTCGCGCTTGGCGATCTTCTCCAGGAAGGCCTTCAGGCTCTCGATCTCCTTGCCGCCGCGGCCGATGATGATCCCCGGCCGGGCGGTGTGGATGATGGCCCGGATCTTCGGCCCGACCCGTTCGATGGCTACCTCGGAGATGCCGGCGTGGAAATACTTCTCCTTGATCGCCTTCTTCATCTCCAGGTCCTCATGGATCAGGCGGCCGTACTCCGGCCCTTTGGAGAACCAGCGCGAGCTCCACTGCTTGTTGAATCCCAACCGGAAACCGTGCGGATGTGTCTTCTGTCCCACCGTCTATCTCCCTTTTTTCTCGTCGAGATAAATATGGATGTGGCTCGTCCGTTTCAAGATCCGGAACGCCCTCCCCATGGGGGCCGGGCGGATCCGCTTCCAGGACGGGCCCTCGTCCACATACACCTTGGCCACGACGAGGTTGTCGACGTCGACGTCGGGGGCCTTCTGCTGTGCGTTGGCGACAGCCGAGCGAAGAGTTTTTTCGACGATCAAGCTCGCCTTCTTCTTCTCGGAAAAGCGGAGGATCGTCAGGGCTTCGCCGACCAGCCGGTCGCGGATGAGGTCCGCGGCGAGGCGGCACTTCTGGGCGGAGACGCGGACGTGCCGCGTGACCGCGTGCGCTACGAATTGCTGCGTAACCATGTTACTTCGCCACCTTCACCGCTTTGGCCGCCTTGGAGGTGTGCCCCCGGAACGTCCGGGTCGGCGAGAACTCGCCCAGCCGGTGGCCGACCATGTTCTCCGTGATGAAGACCGGGATGAACTTCCGGCCGTTGTGGACGGCGATGGTCAGCCCGACCATCTCGGGGAGGATCGTCGAGCGGCGGGACCAGGTTTTGATCACCTTGCGCTTCTCGCCCTGCGTCTCGAGGGCCTTGATCTTCTCGATCAAGTGGGTATCGATGAAAGGACCTTTGCTCAAAGACCTGCCCATCTTACTTGCTCCTTCTTCTGACGATGAAAATCCGCGTCCGCTTGTTCGAGCGGGTCTTGAATCCCTTCGTCGGGATGCCGGTCGGGCTCACCGGATGGCGGCCGCCCTTCGAGCGGCCTTCGCCCCCGCCGTGGGGATGGTCGATCGGGTTCATGGCCGTGCCCCGGACGTGGGGCCGCCATCCCATCCAGCGGGTTCGGCCGGCCTTACCGACGGCGATGTTCTGGTGGTCGAGGTTGCCGACCTGGCCGATCGTGGCCCGGCAGTCCATGTGGATCTTGCGGATCTCGGACGACGGCAGGCGGACCTGGGCGAAGGCCCCTTCCTTGGCCAGGATCTGGGCGCCCGCGCCGGCCGTCCGGACGATCTGACCGCCCTTGTTCTTCTGGAGCTCGATGTTGTGGATGACCGTGCCGAGGGGGATATGGCGGAGGAGCGTGGCGTTTCCGGGGACGATGTCCACGACCTTGTCCGAAGAGACGATAGTCTGGCCGACCTTCAGGTCACTCGGGGCCAGGATGTAGCGCCTCTCCCCGTCCCGGTACTTGATCAGCGAGATGAAAGAGGACCGGTTGGGGTCGTACTCCAGCGTCTCGACGACGCCCGGGATCTCCAGCTTGTCGCGCCGAAAATCGACGATCCGGTACATTTTCTTGTGCCCGCCGCCCCGGTGCCGCGAGGCCAGGCGGCCCTTGTTGTTCCGGCCGCCCGACTTGGGGAGCATGTCCAACAGCGGCTTATGGGGCCGGTCTCCCGTCAGCTCTTCGTAGGTCAGGCTCGTTCGGTGGCGCAGGCCCGCCGTGCGTGGTCTGTAGGATTTGATGCCCATGTTAAACCGCCTCGAAATATTCGATCATTTTCTCGCCCTCTTTGAGCCGGACGAGAGCCCTTTTCCAGGTCTTGGTCATGCCGGCGCTCCGGCCGACGCGCCGTTCCTTGCCGTGCTTGATCTGGGTCCGGACGCTCTCGACTTTGACCTTGAAGAGGTGCTCGACCGCCTTCTTGATCTCGCTCTTGTTGGCGTGAAGCGCGACTTCGAAACAGACGTCCCTGTTCTTGTCCTTGAGAACCGTGGTCTTTTCGGTGATCACGGGCCTGATGATGATCCGGTAGGGGTCCTGGCTCACTTCAATTTCTCCATTAACGAGGTAAAGGCCTGCCGGCTGAGGACAAGCCATTTGTAGTTCAGGACGTCGTAGGTGTTGACAAGCTTCCAATCGACGGCCTTGACCCGGGGAACGTTGCGCAGGGCGGTGAACAGCCCGGCGTTGTCCCGGCCGTCCACGACCAAGGCGCAATCGACGTTCAGGGCGCCGAGCAGCTTCGCCGCATCCTTGGTCTTGGCCGCCGCGAGCTTCAAGTCGTCCAGGATGAGAAGCCGCTTCCCGGCGTGCTTGGCCGCGAGGGCCGAGCGCAGGGCGTTCTTCTTGGCTTCCTTGGGCAGCTCGTAGCCGTAATCCTTGGGCCGGGGCCCGAAGGTGGTGCCGCCGTGCCGCCAGAGGGGCGACCGGGTCGCTCCGGCGCGGGCCCGGCCCGTGCCTTTCTGCCGCCACGGCTTGCGGTTGCTGCCGCTCACTTCGGCCCGCGTCTTGGTCGTAGCCGTTCCCCGGCGCTGGTTCGTCCGATGGTTGACGGCCGCTTCGTACAGGAGATGCGTCTTGACCGGGCGGCCGAACACCGCCTCGGGGAGGTCGATCTCCGCCGTCGCCTTTCCGCTCTTGTCGAGCACGTGTGCTTTTTGCATGATCAGCTCTTCTTCGCTTTATGGATGAGGAGGTACCCCCCGTTGGGGCCGGGGACGGCGCCCCGAACGACGAGGAGATTGTGGTCCTTGTCCGCCTGGAATACGACCAGGTTCCGCGTCGTCACCCGCTCGTGGCCCATGCGACCGCCCATCCGCAGGCCGCGCACGACGCGCGACGGATAGGAGGAGGCGCCGATGGATCCGGGCGCCCGGTGGAACATCGACCCGTGCGTGTCGGCGCCGCCGCTGAAATGGTGGCGCTTGACGACGCCGGCGAATCCCTTGCCCTTGCTCGTGCCCGTGATGTGGACCTTCTCGCCGACCTTGAAGATGTCGGCGAAGAACTGGTCGCCCTCCTTGACCGCGCCGGGGGCGTCGGTCCGGAACTCGCGGACGAACGGGGTCACGGGCTGGCCCGACTTGACGAAATGCCCGCTCTGGGCCTTCGACGGCGATTTGGCCGCCCGTCCTTCGACGAACCCGACCTGGAGGGCCTGGTAGCCGTCCTTGTCCTTCGATTTTATCTGGATGACGGTGCAGGGGCCGGCCTGGATGACCGTGAGGGGGACGGCGTTCCCCGCCTCGTCGAAGCCCTGCGTCATGCCGATCTTTTTGCCGATGAGACCCTCAAGCATGATTTATTCTCCCGCGCCGAAAGCCTGAATCTCGACGTCGATGCCCGCGGGCAGGTCGAGCTTCTGGAGCTCTTCGATCGTCTCGTTGTTGTACTCGCTGATGTCGATGACCCGCTTGTGGACGCGCATCTCGAAGTGCTCCCGGGATTTCTTGTCCACGTGGGGGGACCGCAGGACGCAGAACCGGTGGATCCGCGTCGGCAGAGGAACCGGTCCGGCGATGCTGGCCCCCGTCCGCTTGGCCTTGACGACGATGTCCTTCACGGACTGGTCGAGCAGGCGGTGGTCGAACGACTTCAATCGGATTCGAATTTTTTCCATGGTGTTCTCATCCTCTTACGCTAAGGTTGTCTTCTCTCGCCGTGCCGCCGCGGGGCGCAGTCGCGCCATGGCAATCTCGCCGACATTCCGCGAGTTCCCCATGCTCCCTCGGGCTTCCCATAGCGGCACGACCCTCTCCTTCTACTCGATGATCTCGGTGACGGTGCCGGCTCCGACCGTCCGTCCGCCTTCGCGGATGGCGAACCGCAGCCCCTTCTCCATCGCCACGTCCGTGATCAGCGACACCTCCAGGTTCACGTTGTC
>Ga0163209_1000261_pt1 | contig 22321 bp, 20 predicted proteins | sample Kivu_160m_FD_113538 | JGI IMG/M metagenome (GOLD analysis project Ga0163209, IMG submission 113538) | Freshwater microbial communities from Lake Kivu, Western Province, Rwanda to study Microbial Dark Matter (Phase II) - Kivu_160m | ecosystem: Environmental > Aquatic > Freshwater > Lake ...
GCGCTGAAGCGGGCATAAGAAATGATCTTGGCCGAAGCCAAGTAAGATATAATGAAAAATCAGAACCGGGAAGGCCTCAGCCGAATAGGGCTAGAATGACTTTTTCAGCAGACCCTAATTATAGGGCTCTCCTTCGGCCGCGGCGGCGGCCGTGCCCCCGGACATCGTCACGGGCGGATTCCTCGAAAAGACGGCGATATCGGCGGCCGGTGACACCGCAGGATCGGATGGATTACAATAGCAACCGTTCCCAGGAGACGATCATGAGTCAAGAAGACCTCGACGACATCCGCCGGGATGTCGTCGGCGCGGATTTGGCCATCCCCTCGCCGTTCGGGGAGCGTCATCTGTTCTACGCGGACTACACCGCCTCGGGAAGGAGCGTGAAGAGGATCGAGGAGGAGATGCTCCGCCTCCAGGAATCCTACGCGAACACGCACACGGAGGACGATTACACCGGCACGACGATGACCGCCCTGCTCCATCGGGCGGAAACGCGCATCAAGGAGTTGGTCCACGCCGGCCCGCGGGGGAGGATTATCGCCGCGGGCTCGGGGACGACGGGCGCCCTCAAGAAGCTTCAGGAGATAATCGGCGTTTACATCCCTCCCTTGACCAGGGAAAGGATCGTCTCGTTCCTTCGCCGGCCGGACGCCGGATGCGCCTCGGCTTTGGAGAGGCTCGAACACACCCGTCCCGTCGTCTTCATCGGGCCCTACGAACATCATACGAACGAGCTGATGTGGCGGGAAGCCTTTGCCGAAGTGGGCGTCATCGGGCTGGACGATTCCGGCCGGATCGACCTTCGGGAATTGGACCGGCGCCTCGCCGATCCGAGGTACGAGGGCCGGCTCAAGATCGGCTCGTTCTCCGCAGGTTCGAACATCACCGGTGTGAAGACCGACGTCTACGAGATCGCAAAGATTTGCCACACCCGCGGCGCCTGGGTTTTTTTCGATTTCGCCGCCGTCGCCCCCTACGTCGGCATCGACATGAACAGGGACGCGGATTCCTATTTCGACGCGATCTTCTTCTCTCCGCACAAGTTCCTCGGCGGGCCGGGAGCGAGCGGCATTCTCGTCTTCGACGAGAGGATTTACCGCGCGGACCTGCCGCCGACGACGGCCGGGGGCGGAACGGTCCGCTACGTGGGATTCGATGTCCATGATTATTCGGAGGATATCGAGACGAGGGAGAAGGCCGGGACCCCGCCCATCCTGCAGACGATCAAGGCCGCGCTGGCCATGGAGCTCAAGGAGCGCATCGGAGTCCGGACCATCGAGCGGATCGAGGCGGAACTTGCCGAACGGTTCATCGAGCAGCTCCGCGGCGTCCGGAACGTGGAGTTGATCGGGGACGGACCGGACGCCGACCGCATCCCGATCGTTTCGTTCAACATCCGTCATCTTGACCGCATCCTCCATCCGAAGTTCGTCACCAAGCTCATGAACGACCTCTTCGGCATCCAGTCGAGGGCCGGGTGCAGCTGCGCCGGGCCGTACGGGCACGTCCTGCTCGGCATCGACCAAGAGACGTCGAAGAAGTTCCGCCGCCAGATACTCGGCGGTCGCGAGGGCTTCAAGCCCGGATGGGTCCGCATCAATCTGCACTACACGATGACCCGGGACGATGTGGACTTTCTTCTCGAGGCCATCCGCTTCTTAGCCGGGTCGGCGCATCATTTCCTGCGGCTCTACGGCTTCGACGCGGCGACGGGGGAATGGCGGTTCCTCGGCTATTGCCGGCCCGAGCCCGCATTCTCGCTGGATCGTCCGCCGGCCGCGGCCAAGGTCGACCTTGCGCAGCTCGAGGATCTCAGGCGGTCTTACCTCGCCCAGGCGGAGGCGCTGGCGGCCGGCCTCTCGGCCGGAGAGGCCCCGACGTTCCTCCGGGATGATCCGGAGGTCGAGGCGCTCAAGGGCTTCTATTACGCCCATCGGGCCTGAAGGCGCCCGCCCGTTTTCCGAGTGCTTTCGAGAGGACGCTTATGCTATAATACGGCCCCGACCGCTGACCTTATGGAGTGATCGATGCCGACAATAGAAACAGAAGGCCGGATCGTTGAGCTGAACGAAGAGGGGTTTCTTGCCGATCCCAAACAATGGGACAAGGGGATCGCGTCCGCGCTGGCCAGGCAGGAAGAGGAGCTTCCTGAATTGACGCCCGATCATTGGGCCGTCATTGATTATATCCGCAGTTACTATCTCGAAAAGGAACTGGCTCCGATGGTCCGAAAGATCTGCCAGATCACGGGATTCACTCTGAAGCACATCTATGAATTGTTCCCGTCTGGTCCCGCCAAGGGCGCATGCAAGATCGCCGGGCTCCCCAAGCCCGACGGATGCGTCTAATCGTCTTCTGAACCGGGGCGCGCCGGCTCCGGCGCGTGGTGCGGCCGGACGGCCCTAAACTTCCTGTTAGCGCTTGGACGATCGCAGCGCGGCGATTTCCTTCACCGCGGCGACGGCGGCCGTAATATGCTCCGCTGTGTTGAACGGCCCGATGCCGAAGCGCACGCCTCCATGGAGCTTGTCGGTGCCCAATCCTTCGTGGACGAGAGGGGCGCAATGAAGGCCGGTCCGGCAGGCGATGTTGTGATCCACGTCGAGCATGGTGCCCACGTCGGCCGCGTCCATGCCGTTGATATTGAAACAGATGACGCTAATGTGTCCCTCAAGGCTCTTGAGGCAATAGAGCGTCACGTTCTCGATCTCCCGGAGGCCTTCAACGAGCTTTCTGGTCATCTCCATCTCTCGATGATGAATGGTCTCTAGCCCGTTGCGCTCGATCCATTTCAAGCCGGCATTCAGACCCGCAACGCCCATGATATTGACGGTTCCGTATTCGAGGCGATAGGGGTATTCCTCAAGGTGAGATTTCTGCGCGGAGCGGACGCCCGTGCCCCCGGCCCGCGTCTGGCGAATTTCGATGCCTTCCCGGACATACAGGCCGCCGATGCCCGTCGGGCCGAGAAGGGATTTGTGGCCGGTGAAGGCCAGAACGTCGATGCAATCCTTGTCCATGTCGATCGGGATCTTGCCGGCCGATTGGGAGGTATCGACGGCAAAGACGATGCCCCGTTCGCGGCAGATCCGCCCGATCTCACGGATCGGCTGGACCGTTCCGATGACGTTCGAAGCGTGGTTGACGATGACCAGGCGCGTGTTTTTCCTGAAGACCTTCGGAAACTCGCCGGGATCGACGAATCCCTCGGTGTTGAAAGGAATATGATCGACCTGGACTCCCAGGTCTCGGGACAGGTGGTAGAGCGGGCGCAGAACCGAGTTGTGCTCCAGCGTCGTCGTCACGGCGTGATCGCCTTCCCGGAGCAGGCCGAAGATGATCATATTGAGGGCGTCCGTCGAGTTGTAGGTGAAACACAGCCGGTTGGGATCCGTTCCGTTGAAGAAGTCGGTCAGAAGCCGGCGCGTTTCCTCCAGTTTTTCGCCTGCTTCCATGCACATGTCGTAACCGGAGCGGCCCGGATTGACGCCGAGCGTCCGGAAGAAGCGGTCCATGAAGGCGTAAACCTCCTCGGGCTTGGGATAGGACGTCGCCCCATTATCGAGGAAAATCATCGGGTGCATGCCGAACCTCCATTGCACTAAGGCGATCAGCGCGGAACTTCCAATCCTATTCAAAGAGGCGCGAAAAATCAATCGATTTATCGGCGGCCAAGCGAGGATGTCGCCATCTGAGGCCCCAAGAGCGCCCGGACCGATGGCCTGTCCTCCCTCGCCGTTCATTCGGAATCCGATCGAAAGCCGGACGCGAATCCGCTATAATAGCTGCGCCATCCTTCGTTCTAGAGAAGCATTGGCAAGGAGATCGAGATGAGAAAGAACATGGGCAACTTGGACCGCATTCTCCGCGTGATTGTCGCGCTGGGCATCGGAGCGCTCATTGTCACCGGAGTACTGGCGGGGACGCTGGCAGTGATTCTGGGCATTCTTGCGGTCGTTTTCGTGCTCACTTCGGCCGCCGGATTCTGTCCTTTGTACGTCCCCTTGAAAATCTCCACGCGCAGGTCAAAGCAAGCTCCGTGATCCGGCGGATCAGGTATCATCTGGGCCTGGGCGGCAACCTTGGAGATCGGGCCGCTCTTCTGGGCCGGGCGCGGGAACGGCTGAACGACGGCGGGGTGAGGATCCGCTCCGCCTCCGCCCTCTATGAAACCGAGCCGGTGGGTTTCGCGGATCAGCCGTGGTTCCTCAACCAAGCCCTCGCCGCAGAAACGGCCTTGACTCCCTATGCGCTCCTGAGAATCATCCAGCGCATCGAAAGGGAGCTGGGCCGCCGCGCCTCCCCGCGCAATGCTCCCCGTCTTATCGATATCGATATCCTGCTCGCCGAAGACACGGTCATAAGGACCGCCACGCTGACGATCCCGCACCCGCGTCTCGCCGAGAGGAATTTCGCCCTGGTTCCGCTGGCCGAGATCGCTCCCGATGCGGTCCATCCCGTCTTGGGGGCGACGGTCATCGAGCTTTTGCGGCGATCGAAAGACCGGGCGCTTGTCTTCAAGCGGGGCGGATAGCCGGGACGTTCCCCGGCTGCCGTGTCCTTTTTCATGCGGTATGCTATAATGCGCTCTTTTATGAACTCCAGGAAAGGCCTGTGATCCAAACGATTCTACGCTGGGGTGTGTTCGTATCGTTCATCCTTGCTCTGGCTTTTCTGACCGTTCTGGTAATGCAAACCCTGTCGTTCGGCCGGCGCCGCCTTCATTCCCAGGCCGGGGGAAGCCGATGGAAGGGCATGATCTACGCCTTTGGACGGGGGATGCTCCCCTGGGAGAAGGAAAGCGCGGCCAGGCATCTGCCGACCTACGTCGCGGGACTGGTCTACCATGCGGGCATCTTCGCCGCCATCGCCTTAGCCCTCGCTCAGGCGGCCGGCATTCACCTCCCGAACGCGGCCGTCTCGGTTATCCGGATCTCGATGGCCGCCGGATTATGCGTCGGTGCGGGGCTTCTTCTGAAGAGGCTGACCAAATCCCAGCTCCGGCACATCAGTTGTCCCGACGACTACGCCGCCAACATCCTCGTCGACGGATTCATCCTGGCGGGGCTCCTTTCCTCCTGGCTGCCTGCCGCCCTGCCTGTTTTCCACGTCGCGGCGATCGTGACCTTCCTTTATATGCCGCTTGGAAAGATCCGCCACTGCTTTTTTTTCTTTTACAGCCGTTTTTTGTTTGGCTCTTACTTCGGGAGGAGGGGCGTGCTCCCCCCGAAGCGTGCGGCGAAGGCGTGAGGTTTGATCATGAAAGCACCGTCGACACCCGCCGATCCCCTGGAAGAGAAAATCCAGACGCTCGGGGAGGCCGAACTCGAAAAGATCCTGAAAGTGTTTCGGGATAAGCTGCCAGCCGATGCCGCCGCCAATCTCAATTCCTGCGTTCATTGCGGGCTGTGCGCGGATTCCTGCCATTACTACCTGGCAAGCGGCGATAAGGAGTCGATGCCTGCGGCCAAGCTCGATCTGGTGAATCGAGTGTTCAAGAACTATTTTTCTATGACGGGAAAAGCTTTCCCGCGAATCACCGGGGCCAGAGCCTTGAACCGGGACATGATCCGGGAGTGGGTGGATTCCCTGTTCGGGCGGTGCACGTTATGCGGCCGCTGTTCATTGAGCTGCACGATGGGCATTAACATCTTCGCCCTGATCCGGACCGCACGGACCGCCCTGGGCGCCGTCGGTCTTGTCCCGCCCGGCCTCCAGTCGACCGTGGATACGGCGATTCGAACCGGCAACAACATGGGGATCTCCAGGGAGAACTGGCTGGAGACGGTGGCTTGGCTGGAAGAAGACCTGCAGAAGGAGACGGGTGATCCCCGAGCCCGCCTTCCCATCGACCGCCGGGGAGCGAGGCTCCTCTACACGATCAATCCGAGAGAAGCGATGTTCTTTCCTCTGTCGATCTATGCCGTGGCCAAGATCTTCTATGCGGCGGGCGAGGATTGGACCTTCTCCAGCGCCAATTTCGACGTGACGAACTACGGCCTTTACAACGGAGACGACGAGGCCGCGGGAATCATGTCGAACCGCCTTCTCCAGGCCGCGGCCGAGTTGGGCTGCCGCGAGCTCATACTGGCCGAGTGCGGCCACGGTTTCAACTCCAACCGCTGGGAAGCGCCGGAGTGGCTCGGCCGGAAAGCGGACGTGCGGATTCGCAGCATCCTCCACGTGGTCGCCGAATACGCCCAGACGGGACGGATCCGGCTCGATCCCTCGAAAAATCCGAAGACTGTCACCCTGCACGATCCGTGCAATCTCGTCCGCTTGGGCGGAGTGGTCGACGAGCAGCGGGAGATCCTTGGCCGTTCCGTCCAGCACTTTATCGAGATGCACCCCAATCGGGAAAAAAATTACTGCTGCGGCGGGGGAGGCGGGCAGCTGGCCATGACCAACTTCGCCAAGCGCAGGATCGAGGCCGGTAAGATCAAGGCGAGCCAGATCGAAGCGACCAAGGCCCGCGTCGTCGCAACCCCCTGCCACAACTGCATCGATCAGCTCATGGAGTTGAAGAAGCATTATAAGCTGCCGATCGAGATCAGGACCGTCTGCGAGATCGCGGCCGACGCGCTGGTCATCCCTGCGCGCCCGTCCGGTCCGGGCCTGGGCCTTTCCTAGCCCCTTCGTCCCGGACATGTCTTCCGACGATCCGTCCCGTTTTTTAAAAGGCGTCCTTGATGTGCCGGACGATCGGGCCGCCCTCCGGATCCGCTGAAACCGCTACGACATCGAAGCGGCAGGGGATGTCCCCGAGGCGCTTCTTCAGGAGATAGAGCTGGGCGATCTTCCGGATCTGCTCTTGTTTGGCGGCCGTGACCGATTCCTCCGGCGCGCCGAAGCCGGCTCCTGAGCGCGTCTTGACCTCGATGAAGACAAGGGTAGTCCGGTCATAGGCGATGATGTCGATCTCGCCCCGCAGAAGACGGAATCCGCGCTCGACGACCTTGAATCCCCCTTTCTTGAGGAACTCGACGGCGGCCTCTTCCCCGGCCCGGCCCAAGCCGAGGCGGTCTACCGGACGACTTTCCATCGCACGCCGCCCTTCGTGTCTTCGAGGACGACGCCGGCCGCGGCGAGCTCCTGCCGGATCTCGTCGGCCAGCTTGAAGTCCCTTTCCCGGCGCGCCTGTTCCCGGGCCTCGATCCTTTTCAGAAGATCGTCGGGGATTTTGTCCTCTCGGGGGGGAGGCAGGACGGCCAGGACCTGATCCAAGGATCGGACGAGGGATATCGCTTCCCGGGCGTCGTCGGCGCGGATCTGGCTGTCCTTGATGCGGATATGGAGCCGTTTGATCATCTCGAAAAGCGCCGTGAGGGCCAAGGAGATATTGAGGTCGTCGGAGAGGCCTTCGGCGAATTTGGCTTTTGTCTCGTCGAGGAGCGCGGAGATTTCGGCCGTCCGGCCCGCAGGGAACGAGCCGTGTTCGAGCTCATAGAGGAAATCCTGGATCCGCCCCAGGGCGGCCCGGGCCTGGTCGAGCGCCTCGAAGGTGAAGTTCAGGACTTTGCGGTAATGCGTCGAGAGAAGGAGGAACCGGATGGCCATGGGGTCCGCCCGCCTCGTCTCGACCAGGTCCCGAAGGGTGAAGAAATTACCCTTCGACTTGGACATCTTTTCGCCGTCGACGATGAGGTGGTGGCAGTGGAGCCAGTACTTGACGAACGGCCGCCCCCCATACGCTTCGGATTGGGCGATCTCGTTCTCGTGGTGGGGGAAGATGTTGTCCACGCCGCCGCAGTGGATGTCGAGCCGGGGGCCGAGATACTTCGTGCTCATGGCCGTGCACTCGATGTGCCAGCCCGGCCGGCCCGGGCCGATCTCGGAGTCCCAGCGCGGCTCGCCTTCCTTGGGCGCTTTCCACAAAGCGAAATCCCGGGCGCTTTCCTTCTCGTATTCGTCGGATTCGATCCGCTCGGAGGTCCGGAGCTTGCTCAGGTCGATCTTGGACAGCTTGCCGTAGCCGGGGAATCGGTCGATGCTGAAGTAGACCGATCCGTCCTTGCGATAGGCGACGCGTTTGTCGAGGAGTCCCTGGATGATGCGGACCATGTCCGGGATGTGTTCGGTCGCCCGGGGATAGTGGTCCGCGGGAGAGATCCGCAGCGCCTTAATGTCCTCGAAGAACGCCTGAATGAAGCAGGAGGTGAACTCCTCGAGCGTCAGCCCGCGGGCGTTCGCTCCCCGGATCGTCTTGTCGTCGACGTCGGTGATGTTCATCACGTGGACGACCTGGAAACCTTGGAACCGGAGGAAGCGCTTCAAGAGGTCTTCGAAAACGTACGACCGGAAATTGCCGATATGGGAATAATCGTAAACGGTCGGACCGCACGTATACAGCTTGACTCGGCCTTCTTCGAGCGGCTTGAACGGTTCTCTCCGGCCGCTCAGGGTATTGTAAAAGGTGATCATGCCCGCCTATTATAGCGGTCTCGGGCGAGGAAATAAAGCCCGCCCGGTCGGTTGACCGGAAGCGGCGAATATGACATAATTTCCCTTAATTCATTCCCTTCTCGGAAGCGAGAGGCATTCATGAACAACAATATCATCGGCATCCGGCGCGAAGACAAGAATCCGTGGGAGCGCCGGGTTCCCCTCATCCCGAGCCATATCCGCGAGCTGATCAAATCGCACGGATTGAAGGTCTACGTCCAGCCGTCCCCGACCCGGATTTTCGCCGACGACGACTTCCGCCTGGTCGGCGCCAAAGTCCAGGAAAGTCTCTCGCCCTGCGCGGTCGTCCTGGCCGTCAAGGAAATTCCGATTCCCCTGTTGGAGGCCGGCAAGACGTACCTTTTCTTTTCTCATACGATCAAGGGGCAGCCGGGAAACATGCCCATGCTCCGGAAGCTGGTCGACCTCGGCTGTACGCTCATCGATTACGAGCGGATCGTCGACGAACGGGGGCACCGGCTCGTTTTTTTTGGGAGGCAGGCGGGGACGGCGGGCATGGTCGATACCCTCTGGGCCCTGGGCCGCCGTCTTCAGGTCGAAGGCATCGACAATCCCTTCATGGAGCTCCGCCAGACTCTCCATTATCAGAGCCTGGTCGAGGCCAAGGAGGAGATCGCCTATATCGGCGAAGAGATCCGGCATGACGGATTGCCCGTGGAGATGGTCCCCTTCATCTGCGGATTCACGGGCTACGGCCATGTCTCGCAGGGCGCCCAGGAGATCTTCGACCTGCTGCCGATCGACGAGATCGAAGCGGCGGAGTTCGCCGCGTTTGTCTCCCGTGGTGAATTTTCGCCGCATCGCGCCTATAAGATTGTCTTCCGCGAGGAGCACATGGTCCGGCCCAAGGCCGAGGGGGCTGCTTTCGACCTGCAGGACTATTATCGAAATCCGGAACGATACGCGCCGGTCCTCGAGAATTATCTCCCGTATCTCACGGTCCTGGTCAACGGCATCTTCTGGAGCCCGAAATATCCTCGTTTCGTCACCAAGCAATTCGTCCGCGACCTCTACGCGAACGAGGCCCGGCCCCGCCTCCGGATCGTCGGCGACATCTCCTGCGACATCCAGGGAGGCGTCGAATTCACGCTCCACGCCACCGACTCGAAGGACCCGGTCTTCGTCTATGACCCGGTCAAGGACGAAGCGATCCCCGGCGTCGAGGGCCGGGGGCCCGTGGTGATGGCCGTGGACAATCTCCCGGCCGAGATCCCCCTCGAGTCGTCCGTTTTCTTCAGCCAATGCCTGAATCCGTTCATTCCGGCCATCGCCTATGCCGATTTCGGCGGAACGCTGGAGGGATGCTGGCTGCCCGAGCCGATCAAGAAAGCGATGATCCTCTTTCGGGGCGAGTTTACGCCCGATTACCGGTATATGCAGGACTTTCTGAAGTCATCCTAGGGGAGGGCGTACATGCATAAGATCCTTGTTTTGGGCGCGGGATTCGTCGCCGGGCCCCTGGTCCGCTATTTCCTGGACCGGCCCGACGCGGCGTTGACGGTTGCCGACGTCGAGGTCGGCAAGGCCAAGGCGATCGTCGGCGATCATCCGCGGGCCCGGGCGATCGCCCTCGACCTCGCGGATGCGGACGGTCTGGTCCGCGAGGTCCGCGCGGCGGACATCGTCGTCAGCCTCGTGCCCTATACGTTTCATCCGGCCGTCGCCCGCGCCTGCATCGCTCTGGGTAAGAACATGGTCACGACCTCGTACGCGGGGGAGGCGATGACCGCTCTGGACGGAGACGCGCGCCGGGCCGGCGTCGTCGTCCTCAACGAGGTCGGCCTCGACCCCGGCATCGACCATATGGAGGCAATGCGGATCATCGACGGCGTCAAGGGCCGGGGAGGGAAGGTCGTCGGCTTTACGTCGTACTGCGGGGGTCTTCCGGCGCCCGAAGCCAATACCAATCCCTTCGGATACAAATTCTCTTGGAGCCCGAGAGGCGTCCTCCTGGCCGGGAAAAACGCCGCCCGGTTTCTCAAGGACGGCCGGGAAATCCATGTCCCGGCCCGGGACCTGTTCGACCACTTCGAGATGCGGCGCGTCCGCGAGCTGGGTGATTTCGAGGGGTATCCGAACCGAGATTCCCTGCCCTATATCGGGCTCTACGGCATCCCTGAAACGCGGACCATGTTCCGGGGGACGTTGCGCTATCCGGGCTGGTGCGAGAGCCTGAAGAAGATCTCCGACCTCGGGCTGTTGGACCAGGAAGAAACGGACCTCGCCGGCCTGTCCGTCCGCGAGTTTGTCGCCCGGCGGATTGGAAAGCCGGGCGTCGCGGACCTCAAGGCGGCGCTGGGGGAAAAGCTGCAGCTTCATCCGGCGTCCGAAGTCCTCGCCCGTTTGGAGTGGCTCGGCCTGCTCGGCGACGACCGCCTTCCGCTGGAACGCGGATCGGCGCTCGACGTGCTCGAGGCGCTCATGCTCCGAAAGCTCAGCTATGCCCCCGGCGAGAGGGACATGATCATCCTCCAGCACGAATTCGTGACCGTCGACGCGCGCGGCCATAAAGAGAAGATCACCTCCACCCTGATCGATTTCGGAACGCCCGGCGGCGATTCGTCCATGGCCCGGACCGTCGGACTGCCGGCGGCGGCCGGGACCCGCCTTGTCCTCGAGGGCAAGGTCCGGCGGAAGGGGATCTGCCTGCCGGTCCATCCGGAGATCTATGAGCCGATTTTGAACGATCTCGAGGCGCACGGCATCGTTTTCAAAGAGGAGCAGTCCGCCGTCTGAGATCGGGGAGGGGACCATGAAAAGAAAGGCTGCGGTCGCGGGGCAGTTCTATCCCGGACGAGCGGACGAGCTGCGGCGCATGATCCGGACGATGGTCGATCCCGAGGCCCCGAAAGCCAAAGCCCTGGCCGTCGTTTCCCCCCACGCCGGATACGTTTATTCCGGACCCGTAGCAGGCGCCGTTTTCTCTTCCGTCGAACTGCCCGGTACCTTCGTCGTCCTGGCCCCTAGCCACAGGCCCATCCGGACGCTCTTCGGGATCATGGACGAAGGGGAATGGGAAACGCCGTTGGGGTCGATCGGCATCGCCGCCGGCCTCGCGGCGGCGATCCAAGCCGGCGCAAAATCGATCCGGACGGACGCGGCCGCCCACGCGGCCGAACATGCGCTCGAAGTCCAGCTGCCGTTCCTCCAATACTTCAAGAAGGACTTCGAGATCGTCCCGATCGCCGTTTCCTACCTCGCCTCGTACGACGACCTGGCCGAGCTCGGCTCGGCTATGGCCGCCGCGATCCGGGCCCGGTCCGAGGATGTCCTGATCGTCGCCAGCACGGATATGAGCCACTATGTCAGCCGGGACGAGGCGCGGCGCAAGGATACCCTGGCGATCGAGCGCATCCTCGCCCTCGATCCCCAAGGCCTCTTCGATGTCGTCACCGCCGAAGACATTACCATGTGCGGCTTCCAGCCGGTCACGGCCGCTCTGGTCGCCGCCAAAGCCCTCGGCGCCCGAAAGGCGGAGCTCGTCAAATATGCCACGTCCGGCGACGTCACGGGCGACGACCGCCAGGTCGTCGGCTATGCCGGCCTCCGCGTTCTCTAAATTGACAGAGCACCGGGTCCGGTTATAATATCCTACGGAATCGCGATGAAAAATACGAGCCTCCGCGAAAAGGACCGCGTCGTCTTGAAGATGACCGTGGAACACTACCTCAAGATCGGCAAGCCCATCAGCTCGGGCTTCATCCATCAAAAGAGGAGCCTGCCCGACTCGCCTGCGACCATCCGCAACATCATGGTCAAGCTCGAAGAGCTGGGCCTTCTCGCCCAGCCGCACGCCTCGGCCGGGCGCATTCCGACGGACGAGGGGCTCAGGTATTACGTCAACAGCCTGCTCGAGGAGGCCCCCCTGTCCTTCGACCAGATGAGCCTTCTCGCGAACGACCTGTCGATCAAGAAGGGGGACCTCAACGCCGTTCTGCAGCAGGCCTCGCGGCTTCTCGCCGACCAGTCGGACAGCCTGGGATTCGTCCTTTCGCCGCGGATCTCCAGGATCCATTTTCACCACGTCCGATTCATCAAGATCGCCGAGGCCAAGGTCATGATCATCCTGGTGACGGCGTTCAACCTCGTCTTGACCGAGATCGTTTCCACCGACCCTCCCTTCGGCCAGTCCGACCTGGACCGTTTTTCGCAGTACATCAACCAGAATTTTCACGGCAAGACGCTGACGGCGGTCCGCGACTACCTCGTCGGCGAACTGCCCAAGTACCGGTTCAAATTCGAGCAGGCGTTCAACAAGCTGATGGCGCTTCTCAAGGATTCGATCGTCCAGGAGGACCGGGACAATCCGATCATCCTCCAGGGGACGGCCAAGCTGATCGACAAGTTCGGCGGCTTCGACCTGGTGCGGATGAAGCGGCTCTTCCAGAATTTCGAGGAGAAGGCCAACTTGGCCAAGCTGATCTCCGACTTCATCTCCCTCGACAGGGTCAAAGTCCTGATCGGCGACGAATCGAACCTACCGGTCATCTCCGAATGCGCCCTTGTCCTCTCCCATTACGGCGACCAGAATCAGGTCCTGGGATCGCTGGGCATCATCGGTCCCAAGCGCCTTCCGTACAAGAAGATCATCCCCCTCGTCGACAGCATCGCCAAGAGATTGAGCCAAACGATCAGTCAAAATCAATAGGTCAGGTCACGAACATCATGGATTGCAAAGACGACTCCTCAGACGAACTCAAAACCCGGCCGGGCGAATCCGAGCCCGCCGCCCGGCCCCCGGATGCCGGCGGAGGGGCGGAAACGCCTGCGGCCCCGCCGCATCCGCAGGACAAGGACGAAACCAAGCACGAGAAGGGCGGACACGAAGAAGCGCAGGCCCTCAAGGGCAAGCTGAAGAAGAAGGACCACGAGGTCAAACATCTGCGCAAGGCCCAGGAGGACCTCAAGAAAGAGCTCGACGCGCTCAAGGACCGGTATGTGCGGGCGGCGGCCGAAATGGACAACCAGCGGAAGCGCCTCGAGCGGGAAAAGAACGAGTATTTCCAGTTCGCGCTGTCCGACGTCCTGAAAGAGCTGCTCCCGGTCCTCGACAATTTCGAACGGGCCTTGAAGAGCCCGGAGGACCACGCGGACGGCAAGAGCTTCAGGGAGGGGATCGAGCTCATTCGCAAGCAGCTCCTCGACCTGCTCGCCAAGCGAGGCGTCACGCCGCTGTCCGCGCTGCACAAGAAATTCGATCCCGCCGTTCATCAGGCAGTCCTGACCGAGGAGTCCGAGAACGTGGAAGAACCCGAGGTCGGGGAGATTCTCCAGACAGGGTATCTCATCAACGAACGCCTCCTGAGGCCTGCGATGGTCAAGGTCGTCGTTCCCAAAAAGAACTGAGGATGGGACCCGTCATCGGCATCGACCTCGGAACGACGTACTCCTGCGTCGCTCATCTCGCGGGAGGGCAGGCGCGGGTCATCCCGAATCTCGAGGGCTCCTCCACGACCCCTTCGGTCGTCGGTTTCACCGCCTCGGGGGAGACCGTCATCGGCGAGACCGCTCTGCGTCAGGCCCTGACCAATCCCGAAAGAACCCTGTTTGCCGTCAAGCGGCTGATCGGCCGGAAATTCGCCTCCGAAGAGATCCGTCAGGCCGCCGGCCGCCTGCCCTACAAGCTGGCCGAGGCGCCCAACGGGGACATCCTCATCGATATCGGAACGGAGCGCGTGACGCCCCAGGAAGTCTCGGCCATGATCCTCGGCTATTTGAAGTCGTGCGCCGAATCCTACTTCGGCGAAATCGTCCACGACGCCGTCATCACCGTGCCGGCCCATTTCGGCGATCATCAGCGGCAGGCGACCAAGGACGCCGCGGTCATCGCCGGGCTGAACGTCTTGCGCGTCGTCAACGAACCCACAGCTGCCAGCCTCGCCTTCGGCCTCGGCCAGAAGAAGAACGGCAAGGTCGCCGTTTTCGACCTGGGCGGAGGGACGTTCGATATCTCGATCCTCGAGATCCAGAGCGGGGTTTTCAACGTTTTGGCGACCAACGGCGATTCCTACCTGGGCGGTGCGGACTTCGACCAGCGGGTCGTGGACTGGCTCCTCGAGGAGTTCAAAAAGGAGCACGGCCGGGACCTGGCCTCGGACAAATTCGCCCTGCAGAGGGTGCGCGAAGCCGCGGAACGGGCTAAGCGCGAGCTCTCCTTTACGAACGAGACCGAGATCAATCTCCCCTTCATCCTGGCCTTGCCCGAGGAATCCCTGCACCTCCGCAAGACCATGAGCCGAGCCGTCCTCGAAAACCTGACGGCCGACCTGGTCCGGAAGCCCCTGCCGCTGATCGAGAAGACGCTGGCCGAGATCCATCTCAAGCCGGCGGAGATCGACGACGTCATCCTGGTCGGAGGACAGACCCGCATGCCGCTCATCCGGCGCCTCGTCTCCGACTTTTTCGGAAAGCGGCCCAACGACAAAGTCCATCCGGACGAAAGCGTAGCCCTCGGCGCGGCCATCCAATCGGGGATGATCGCCGGAGACATGAACGGACTCGTTCTCCTCCTCGACGTCACCTCGCTCGACCTCGGGATCGAGACCGAACGCGACGGCTTCGAACGGATCATCGGCAAGAACACCACGATCCCGGTCAAAAAAACCAAGGCCTTCACGACGGTGGACGACAACCAGCGCCACGTCCTCATCCACGTCCTCCAGGGCGACTCGGCCCGGGCTTCGGAGAACGTGTCCCTGGCCAAATTCGAGCTCGTCGGCATCCTCCCGGCCCAGGCCGGAGTGCCCGAGATCGACGTGACGTTCGAAATCGACGCGAACGGCCAGGTCAAGGTCACTGCCCGGGATACGCAGACGGGAAAGGAGCAGATGATCTCCGTTCACCCGTCCTCCGGCTTGAGCAAGCAGCAGGTGGATCACCTGGTCGACAAGCAGAAGGAGAAGAAAACGAAAGCCGCCGGCCATGGTAAAAAGAGACTTTTATGAGGTCCTGGGCGTTTCCCGGAACGCCCAGTCCGAAGAGATCAAGAAGGCCTATCGCCAGCAGGCCTTGAAACACCACCCGGACAGGAATCCGGGCGATCGGGCGGCGGAAGAGCGGTTCAAGGAAGCGGCCGAAGCGTACAGCGTCCTCGCCGATCCCCAGAAACGGGCCCTGTACGATCAGTACGGCCACGAGGGATTGCGGGGCGAATCGTTCTCCGGCTTCAATTCGACCGTCTTCGAGGATTTCGAGGACATCCTGGGGAATTTTTTCGGCTTCAACTTCAGCTTCGGCGATCTCTTCGGCGCCGGACAGAGGACGCGGCGCCGGCAGCCGCAGCGCGGCCGGGACCTCGCCCTGGAGATCGAGGTCAGCCTCGAAGAGGCGGCGGCCGGCGTGGACAAGGAAATCGCCCTTCATCGCGACGAGCCGTGTCCCGCCTGCGAGGGAACGGGGATGAAGCCGGGCAGCAAGAAAGGGACCTGCCTGGCCTGCGGAGGCCGCGGCCAGGTCCGCCATCAGCAGGGCTTTTTCACCATGGCCCGGACTTGTTCCCAGTGCGGCGGGAGCGGCGAGATCATCACCGCGCCCTGCGACGCGTGCCGCGGGGCCGGCCTCGCCCGGCGAAAAAAAGAGCTCCGCGTCCGCGTCCCGGCCGGCGTCGAGGACGGATCCCGGCTGAGAGTCTCCGGAGAAGGGGAAGCGGGAGAGAGGGGAGGGGGGCGGGGCGACCTCTTCGTCTCGGTCAAAGTCGGGAAACACGAATTCTTCGAGCGCGAGGAGAACCACCTGATCTGCGACGTCTCCCTCTCGTTCGCTCAGGCTGCGCTCGGAGTCACCGTCGAGATCCCCTTGCTCGAAGGCGTGGAGAAGCTCCGGATTCCGCCCGGCACCCAGTCCGGCGAGGTGATCCGGCTGAAAGGGCGGGGCCTCCGGGACCTGGAAAGCCGGCGCTTGGGCGACCTCTTCGTCAGAGTCCATGTCCGGACCCCGGAGGACCTCTCCAAGGACCAGAGAGCCCTCGTGCGCCAGTTGGCCGAGCTGCGCGGGGAAAGCCTGGACTTCATCGACCGGGAAACCGTGAAGAAAACGAAAGCCCGCGGGTCCGAGAGCCGCCATTGACAGCGAACCTCTTTTACATCGAGGCCGACAGGATCGACGGCCGCCGCATGATCCTTGAGGGCCCGGAGCACCATCATCTCGCCAGGGTGGTGCGCTCCCGGACGGGTGAGACCGTCCGGCTTTTCGACGAGAACGGCGCCCGCTACGAAGCCCGCATCGATCGGATCGAGGCAGACCGGACCGAGCTCATGCTCCTGGCCAGGCTCGAGCCCTCCGGCCGGAGATCCCGGATCCTCCTCGGACAGGCTCTTCTCAAGGCGAAAGCCATGGACCTGGTCGTTCAAAAGGCGGCCGAATTCGGACTCTTCGCGGTCGTTCCGATCCGGGCCTCCCGCTCGGTCGCGAGGGCCGATGAGGACGGAGGGAAAAAGGTCGAACGCTGGGCGAAGATCGCCCGCGAAGCGTCCAAGCAGTCGAAATGGGGATTAATCCCGAGGATCCATCCCCCCCAGGACCTCAGCTCGTTCTTGCGCGGCCGGCCGTCGGGCCCGGCCTTCTTTCTCAGCGAAGGGCGCGGCAGGCCTTTAAAAGAGATCGTTCTGGCCGCGGATGGACCGCCCGCGGAGGCCGCGGCTCTCGTCGGCCCCGAGGGCGGCTGGACGCGGGACGAAGAGAAGGCGATGGCCGAGGCGGGTCTCGAGCCGGTCAGCCTGGGCCGGGCGGTTTTGCGGGCGGAGACGGCGGCCATCTCGGCCGCGGCGATTTTATCCCATTTCTGGGTCGCGTAGGATGTTCCTCCAAGGACAGAAGGTCGGGAAATACGAGATCATCCGGTCGCTCGGCAGCGGCGGATTCGGCTCGGTTTTTCTGGCCAAGGATACCTGGCTCGACATCAAGGTCGCCATCAAGGTTCCTCATAAGCAGTCGCAGGAGCTCTTCAAGCTCCTCAAGGAGCCCCGGCTCCAGGCCGCCCTCAATCATCCGAATATCGTCCGGATGATCGCAGCCGAGAAGGAAGACAAGACGTTCTTCATGGTCATGGAGTATGTCCGGGGCAGAACGCTGGAGAAGATCCTCCAGAAGGAGAAAGTCCTCGAGGTCGGCCCGGCGATGGATTACACCCGGCAGCTCTGCGCCGGCGTGGACCATGCCCACAAGAACAAGATCATCCACCGCGACCTGCGGCCGTCCAATATCATGGTCTCGGAGGACGGCACGGTCAAGATCACCGATTTCGGAACGTCGGCCTGGCTCCAGAACGTTCCATACGCTTCGACCCGCATCGGCTCGCCGCCCTACATGGCGCCCGAGCAGTTCCAGGGCAAGGCCACGTTCGCGTCGGATATCTATTCGATCGGCTGCATCCTCTACGAGATGATCATCGGCCGGCCGCCGATCTTCGATCCGGATCCGTTCAAGATCCTGGAAAAAGCTCAGGAAGGCCGGATCACGCCGCCCCGGCTGAAAAACAGCCAGATCCCCCGCGAGCTGGACGAGATCATCATGAAATGCCTGGCCTCGAAGATCGAGGACCGCTTCCAGCGGCCGGCCGAGATCATCCGGGCCCTGGGCGAGATCAAGGGAGAGAGGCACCGCGGGTCGGAGATCGAGGATATCCTCGGCCGGATCCGAGCCCGGGAACGGACCGCGGCGGCCCCCTGCTGGAACTGCCGCCGGCACCTGCCCCTCCGGGCCAAGGTCTGTCCCTATTGCGGCGAATCGGTTTGACGCGCGGCCGGCATTCTGGGTAAGATAGCGTTCTTCTCCGAACGCTAATCGAAGGAGACCTCAATGAGCCCATTCCGCGACGACAGCATCGTCTGGATGAACGGCCGTCTCGTTCTCTGGAAGGACGCGACGATCCCCATCGCTTCGCACGTGATCCACTATGGGAGCTCGATCTTCGAGGGCTTCCGGGCGTACGCCAATCCCAAGGGCACGGCCCTCTTCCGCCTCAAGGCCCATACCAAGCGCCTCTTCAATTCCTGCAAGATCTACCGGATGACGATCCCGTACAGCGAGGAGGAGTTCAACCAGGCCATCATCAAGACCGTCGAGCTCAACAAGCTCAAGGAGTGCTACGTCCGGCCCATCGTCTATCGGGGCTACGGCACCCTCGGCGTGGATCCCTTCCCCAATCCCGTCGATTGCGCCATCCTCGTCTGGGAATGGGGGAAATACCTGGGCGACGAAGCCCTCGAAAACGGCGTCGATGTCAAGGTTTCGACCTGGCTGCGCATGGCTCCCAATTCCTTCCCGGCCCTGGCCAAAACCGGGGCGAACTACATGAATTCGCAGTTGATCAAGATGGAGGCCAAGCTCGAGGGCTACGCCGAGGGCATCGCCCTGAACATTCGCGGGCACATCAGCGAGGGCAGCGGCGAGAACATCTTTCTCGTCATGCACGAGACGATTTACACGCCGCCGCTGTCGTCCTCCATCCTGCCGGGGATCACGCGAGATTCCGTGATGACCTTGGCCCGCGAAGCGGGCTTCAAGGTCGTCGAGGAGACGCTCCCCCGGGAGATGCTGTACGTCGCCGACGAGGTCTTTTTCACGGGTTCGGCGGCCGAGATCACGCCCATCCGCTCGGTCGACAAGATCCCGATCGGCAGCGGCAAGCGGGGGCCCGTGACGAAACGGCTCCAGGAAGAGTTCTTCGCGATCATCAAGGCCCAGAAAGAGGACCGCCATCACTGGCTGACGTACGTTCAGGTCTGAAGGAGGGAGGCCGATGCACATCGACGACATCCTGAAGATCGCCGTCGCCATGGACGCCTCCGACGTCCATCTCAAGGCGGGAGGCCGGCCTCTCGTCCGGGTCAACGGCCTGCTCCTTCCCCTCGAGCCGTTCCCGCCGCTGACGCCGAAGGACACCGAGGCGTTGGCGGCTCAGATCATGAACGATTTCCAGCAAAAGAAATTCCGGGAGATCCTGGACCTCGACCTCGCCTACAGCCTGGCCGGCTACGGCCGGTTCCGAGCCAACGTCTTCAACCAGCGGGGAACGGTCGCCCTCTCGTTCCGGAGCATCCCCTTCGACGTCAAGCCCATCCGCGAGCTTCACCTGCCGGACGTCATCGAGAAGATCGCCGAATACGAGCGCGGACTGATCCTCGTGACGGGCTCGACGGGGAGCGGCAAGACAACGACCTTGGCCGCGATCATCGACTACATCAACGCCCGTCGCCGGAAACACATCATCACCATCGAGGATCCCATCGAATACCTGCACGCGGACAAGAAGAGCACGATCTGCCAGCGGGAAGTCGGATGGGACGTCCAGGACTTCCCGCGGGGCCTGCGCAGCGCGCTCCGCGAAGACCCGGACATCATCCTCGTCGGGGAGATGCGCGACATCGACACGATCGAGACCGCCCTGATGGCGGCCGAGACGGGCCACCTCGTCATCAGCACGGTCCACACCCTGGACGCGCCCGAGACCGTCAACCGGATCGTTTCCGTGTTCCCCCCGCACCAGCAGCGGCAGGTCCGGATCCAGCTGGCCGGCATCCTGTCCGCCGTCATCTCCCTGCGCCTCATCCAGCGGATGGACGTCAAGGGTCGCGTCCCGGCGGTCGAGGTGATGATCACGACGCCGTATATCCGGGACTGCATCCTGGACCGGGACAAGACCATGCTCATCCGGGACGCGATCGCGGCGGGCGTGTCCCAATACGGCATGCAGACGTTCGACCAGTCGCTCTACTATCTTTACAAGGAAGGCTACATCTCGTTCGAGGAAGGGCTTCTCCACTCGACGAGCCCGGATAATTTCCGGCTTCGGGTCCAGGGGATCCAGTCGACCTCGGATATCGCCCAGGAAGAGATGGAGCGGGGATTGAGCCGGCCGGCCGGATTCGAGGCCGAAAAGAAAAAGGGCCGGGCATGACCGCTCAGGATATCCGCCGGACCTTCCTCGACTTCTTCGCCCGGAAAGGGCACAAGGTCCTGCCCAGCGCGCCGCTTCTCCCCAAGGACGACCCGACCATCCTCTTCACCAATGCCGGTATGAACCAGTTCAAGAACATCTTTCTCGGCCTCGAGACAAGGAGCTACACGCGGGCCGCGACGGTCCAGAAGTGCATGCGCGTGAGCGGGAAGCACAACGACCTGGACCAGGTCGGCCGGACGCGCAAGCACCACACGTTCTTCGAGATGCTGGGGAATTTTTCCTTCGGCGATTATTTCAAGACGGAGGCGATCGCCTACGCCTGGGAGCTCGTAACCGATGTCTTCGGCTTTTCCCCGGACCGGCTCTACGTGACCGTCTACGAAGAGGACGACGAAGCCTTCCGTATCTGGAATCGCGAGGCGGGTGTCGCGGCCGACCGGATTTTCCGCCTGGGCAAGAAGGACAATTATTGGGCGATGGGCGATACCGGCCCCTGCGGCCCATGCTCCGAGCTTCATTTCGACCTCGATCCCTCGCTCGAAGCGGGCTCTCCGCGCGCTCTCATAGAAAAAGGGAGCGACAGGATGGTCGAAATCTGGAACCTCGTCTTCATGCAGTTTGACCAGGGCGCGGACGGGATCCTCCGCCCGCTGCCGAAACCCTCGATCGACACGGGCATGGGCCTGGAGCGCATGGCCGCCGTCCTCCAGGGAAAGACGAGCAATTGGGAGACAGACCTCTTCGGCCCCCTCATCGGCCGGATCTCCGAGCTCGCCGGCCGCGACTATCCGGCGGGCGACGAGGGCGACGTGTCCGTCCGGGTCATTGCCGACCATACGAGGGCGGTCGCCTTTCTCGTCGCCGACGGGATCATGCCGGCCAACGACGGCCGGGGCTACGTCCTCCGGCGCCTCGTCCGGCGGGCGTTCCGCCACGGCAACCTGATCGGCATCGAGAAGCCGTTCCTGTACGCCCTCGTCGGCATCGTCGGCGATATCATGAAGGACGCCTATCCGGAGCTCTTGGCCTCGCAGGATTTCATCTCCAAGATCTGCCGTGCCGAGGAGGACCGCTTCGCCCAAACGCTCACCTCCGGATTGCGCTATTTTCATCACTATGTCCAAGAAGCCAAGCAGCTGGGCTTGAAGACGCTGGCCGGGGAAGCGGCCTTCAAGCTCTACGACACGTTCGGATTTCCACTCGACCTGTCCCGCGAGCTCGCCCAGGAGGAGCGGATGGGCGTGGACGAAGCCCGCTTCAAGGAAGAGCTCGATAAACAGAAAGACCGGGCCCGCCAGACGTGGAAAGGGGATGCCCAATCCCAGGAACGGAAAGTCTTTGAAGTCCTGGCGTCCGCGAAAACCCGCTTCGCGGGCTACGATTGCGACCGGGTTCCCGCGGCGAAGGTCGTCGCTTTGATCAAAGGCGGAGAGCGGGCCGCCGAATTACGAGAGGGGGACGAAGGCGAGGTCGTCCTCGACCTCTCACCCTTCTATGCCGAGGCCGGGGGGCAGGTCGGGGACACGGGGCGGCTGACGAACGGTCCGTTCTCGGCGGTCGTCGAAAACGCCTATTACCCGGCCCCGGGGATCATCGCCCACAAGATCCGCGTCCTATCGGGAAGGATCAAGGAAGGCGACACGATCGAGGCGGCGATCGACGCGGCCCGGCGGAAGGCCGTCCGCGACAATCATACGGCGACGCACCTTCTCCATGCCGCCCTGCGCCTGGTCCTCGGCGGACACGTCCGGCAGTCCGGCTCGCTCGTTTCTCCGCTCCGCCTGAGGTTCGATTTCACCCATTTTCAGCCCGTATCGGACGCCGAGATCCGCCGCGTCGAACAAATCGTCAACGAGAAAATCCGGGAGAATCTCAGCGTCCATATCAAGGAGACGACGTTCGAAGAGGGCGTCAAGGAGGGCGCGACCGCCATTTTCGAGGAAAAATACGGGGAAA
>Ga0163209_1000262_pt1 | contig 22254 bp, 12 predicted proteins | sample Kivu_160m_FD_113538 | JGI IMG/M metagenome (GOLD analysis project Ga0163209, IMG submission 113538) | Freshwater microbial communities from Lake Kivu, Western Province, Rwanda to study Microbial Dark Matter (Phase II) - Kivu_160m | ecosystem: Environmental > Aquatic > Freshwater > Lake ...
GGGAATCTCACCTGGACGGCGGCTTCGAACGCGGCCTGGCTGAACGTCGCGCCGGCCTCCGGGACGAATGCGGGGGTCATCCAGGTCAGCGTGAATCCAGCCGGCCTGGCCGCCGCGGCGGCCGGCGCGGCCGGGTCGTACAACGGGGCCGTTACGGTTTCAGACCCGAACGCCGTGAACAACCCCCAGACGATCGCGGTGGCGCTGACGACCTACGCCGGCGGCGCGACGGCGGGTCCCTTCGGAGAGTTCGCGACCCCGGCCGACGGAACGGCAGGGATCGCAGGTGCGATCCCCGTGACCGGCTGGGTGCTCGACGATATCGAGACGACCGGCGTCAAGATCTGGCGGGACCCGGCGGCCGGGGAAGGCCCGAGCGCCGTCTTCATCGGCGACGCGATCTTCGTCGAGGGAGCGAGGCCCGATGTCGAGACCGCTTATCCGGCGTATCCGTTCAACGGGCGCGCCGGATGGGGCTATATGCTCCTGACCAATTTCCTGCCGGCCCGAGGGAACGGAACATTCAGGATCCATGCCTTTGCCGCGGACAAGGACGGGCACGAGATCCTCCTCGGGTCGAAGACGATCACCTGCGACAACGCCCACGCGGTAAAGCCGTTCGGGACGATCGATACCCCGGCCCAGGGAGGCGAAGCCTCGGGCGCGGCCTTTCCCGTCTTCGGCTGGGTGCTCACGCCTATGCCGAAGACCGTGCCGAAGGACGGCTCGACGATCACCGTCTGGATCGATGGCGTCGAGCTGGGGGACCTCTCGTCGCCGCCGAACGTGTATGACCAGTACCGGTCGGACGTGTCGGGGCTGTTTCCGGGACTCAACAATTCAGACGGGCCGGTCGGAGCGTATTTCCTCGACACGACGAAATACGCGAACGGGGTGCACTCGATCCATTGGATCGCGACGGACAACGCGGGGCAGGCCGACGGCATCGGCAGCCGCTATTTCAATATCTTGAATTCATGGATCATCGGCGATCCGCCGGCAACGGGGAAGGGCCGCGAGAGAAATCCGGATTCCGGTCGGCGGCCCGGGGATTCGTACGAAACCGTTCTCGGCTTCGTTCGCGAGGACGGATCCGGGAGCGATCAAAGAATCTCTGTTCGGGCAGCTATCAGGCCAAAGTTTTATGATAGAATGAAGGCCGAGTGAAGAATCTCGAGATAAAAGGGAGGGAATCCGATGCACCGTAAAAATCTGTCTTCACGTCAGATGGCGTTTTGGCTGGCCGCGGGTTTTTTGGCCGTCGTCCTGATCATCGGCGCGGTCTCGATGGCTCAGGCAAAAAGCGGGCTTATCGCAGGCCAGGATTCGAAATGCGTGCCTCTGTTTACCGCCGTCGGCGCGGAGCGGCCGGGAAACGACGCGGTCGCGCCGCAGGCCTCGCGCTATCGCGCCGTCGCTCTCAATCCCCTCCTGGCGGAGAAGGAAGGCGTTGCGGTCGGCGATAGGATTTACGTTTCGGCATTCGATGGAGAATCGGCTATCGGGACCGTGGACCGGGTCGGAACCGACGTCAACGGCGTCGTAGCCGTCCGGGCCAGAATCCTCGGTTCGGAAGGATATCTCCTCCTTTCGTCCGAGAACGGTCGTTCGCTCGGCCGGCTCGTTCTGCCCGAGCGGCGGGAATTCGAAATTTCCTGTCTCGAGGGAGGGCCGGCCCATATTCTCGAAGAGTTCGCCCCGGGCGCGCGTGTTGCCCTCCCGGGCGGCGAGCCGCTCGTCCCGCCGGCGCCGGCCGCAGCCGGACCCGCCGTTCCGCCTGTGGTTCAGGCTCCTCACCCGACGGCGGTCGTCACGATCGATTGCCTGATCGTCTATACGCCGGCCGCCCGGGATTATGCCAATGCCGATACCTCGATCAACACATATATCTCGCAGGCGATGCAGCTGGCCCAATTGGGCATGGACAACAGCGCCGTCGAGATCACCATGCGGCTGGTCCACTCGGCCCTGATCACCTACACGGAATCGGGATCGTCGAACACCGACCTGAACCGTCTGACCCAGAACTCGGACGGTTACATGGACGAAGTCCATACGTGGCGGAACACCTACGGCGCCGACCTCGTCCATCTGATCACCAAGGTCGAAGATACGGGCGGCCTCGGATGGCTGCTCAACACTACATCGGGATCGGCCGCCTACGCTTTTTGCCTGGGTCGAGTCCAGCAGATCAGCTGGACGACGACGACGGTCCACGAATGGGGCCACAACATGGGCTGCCACCACCGCAAGGACCAGACGACTCAGCCGGGACCGGGGCTTTATTCCTACTCGGCCGGCTGGCGATGGATTGGGTCGGACAGCAAAAGGTACTGTTCGATCATGTCTTATAACGACTCTTGGGACGGCAATTATGTGTACGGGAAGGAATATTTCTCGAATCCGAATATCAACCATCTGGGCGCGCCGACCGGACACGCCGTAGACGGCGACAACGCGAGGAACCTGCGCGAGATAAAGTCGGTCATCGCCGCCTACCGCAATCCGGCCCTTCTGATTTCGGGGACGATCAAGGTCGGTACGACGCCCCTCGCGAACGTGGTCTTGTCGGGATTCTCGGATACCGTAATAACTGACGCTTCCGGCGTCTATTCGGGCGCGGTCACTTCCGGCTATACGGGAACGATAACTCCTGTTCTGGCCGGCTACACCTTCATTCCGGCCAGCCGAGCCTATACCAACGTGACCGCCAACCAGACCGGACAGGACTACGCGGCGACGGCCGTCCCCACGCCGATCATTTCCTTGTCCAAGACCAGCCTCAATTTCGGCGCTCTGGCCGGCGGAGTGGCGACGGCCGCCCAGTCGGTCGTCGTCAGCAATTCGGGCGTGGGTACTCTGAACTGGACGGCAGCCTCCAGCCAGAGTTGGCTCGGAGTGACTCCGGCCACGGGAACGGGCACGGGCGTCCTCCAGATCACCGTCAATCCGGCGGGATTGGCGGCCGGATTGACGGCGGGCGCCTATTCGGGGGCGTTAACGGTTTCGGCCGCGGGCGCCTCCAATTCGCCGCAGACGATCAGGGTCAACCTGACCGTCTATGCGACGGGGACGAGCGGGAATCCGTTCGGCGAATTCGCCACGCCGGCCGACGGGACGACAGGTGTCACCGGGGCGATTCCGGTGACGGGCTGGGTGCTGGACGACATCGAGGTGACCCAGGTCGAGGTCAAGCGAAATCCGCACGCCTCCGACCCGAGCGGGGCGGTCGGACCCGACGGATTGGTGTTCATCGGCTACGGGCTCTTCGTCGCCGGCGCGCGGCCGGACGTCGAGGCGGCCTATCCCGGCCACCCCTTCAACTACCGGGCGGGCTGGGGCTACATGCTGCTGACGAACTTCCTTCCGCTGCAGGGCAACGGGACCTTCGTCGTCCACGCTTTCGCCACGGACAAGGATGGGCACCGATTCCTTCTCGGGTCGAAGACGATCACTTGCGCGAACGCCGCGGCGGTCAAACCGTTCGGAACGCTGGACACGCCGGCCCAGGGAGGGGATGCCTCGGGAGCGGCCTTCCCGGTGTTCGGCTGGGTTCTGACGCCCATGCCGAAGACGGTGGCCAAGGACGGGTCGAAGATCGACGTCTACGTGGACAGCGTGAAGATGGGGAACCTTTCGACGGCGCCGAACGTCTACAACCAATATCGTGTGGACGTGTCGACGCTCTTCCCGGGATTGAACAATACCGGCGGACCGGGTGCGGGACAAGGCGGCCCGGTGGGAGCGTTCTTCCTGAACACGACGACGTACACGAACGCGGTGCACACGATCTACTGGATCGCCACAGACGATCAGGGCCAGGCGGACGGGATCGGGAGCCGATACTTCACGATCCTCAACGCGGCGGCGGCCGAGGCCGCCTCGGCCAAGCGGAGCGAGCGCGCCGTCGAGGAGATCTCGCATATCGCCTCGCTCGGGCGCACTAGCGTCTCGATCGACCCGGTCCGGGCGAAGACTGGTTTCGGGCCCAACGCCAGGGCCGAGATTCTCATGCGGAATCTTCAGGGCTCCTTCCGGACGAGTCTCAGAGAGTCCGAGCTCGTCGAGATCGACCTCGGCGGAGGAACAGAGTTCCGGGGCTACCTGGCCGCGGGCCAAGAGCTGAGGCCTCTGCCCATAGGCTCGACGCTCGACGGGGAGCAAGGGACATTCGCCTGGCTGCCCGGGCCGGGATTCCTGGGCGCGTACGACCTCGTCTTCATCAAGAAAGACGCGTCCGGCCTCCTGAGGAAAATCCCGATGACGATCGTCATCCGACCGAAGTTCGAGAAGCGCTGAATCGAGCGTCGGACTCGACGGCCGCGCGGGAGACGGCCGTGACTCTGTGATCAAGAGTCTTGACCTGTCTGCATTTTTCTGTATATCCTTTCATCCAGAACGTGATGTTTTCTATCGCGATCGGGAAGGAGACCTCCGTGCAACAATCCCTGTGCCGTCGTCGCTCTTTCTTCGAAAAAATCGGGCTTTTCGCGTTCGTCTTTTTCGGCGCCGTCTCTCTCTACGGCGCCTACTTGACCAACGTCCCCCAGACGCTCCGCCAGCCGGACGGGACGATCCTCCATTGCCTGGCCAGCGGCGACGAATTCTACAACTGGCTCCACGACCTGGCCGGATTTACGATCATGCAGGATTCCGCTACGGGGTACTATGTCTACGCTCTGAAAACGGCGTCGGGACACCTCGTCCCGTCCTCGTTCATCGCGGGGCGCGTCGACCCCGCGCTCCTCGGGTTGGAGCCGGGGGTCAAGAAGTCGCCCCGGCTGATCAAGGCCAAGCTGGCCGCCGCCGATGCGCGCCTCTCCATGGCGGCTCCTGCGCCCAAAACCGGAACCATCAGCAACCTCGTCATCTTCATTCGCTTTTCGGACGAGAGCGAATTCACGAATGCGATCTCGGGCTACGAGACCAATTTCAACACCGGGACCGGCTCCATGAACGCCTATTTCAAGGAGGCGTCTTACAACGTCCTGACGGTCAACACGTATTTCTATCCGAACCGGACGGGCGCTACGGTCGTCTCTTACAAGGACACCCAGCCGCGGAGCTACTACAAGAAATACGACGCGACGACGAATCCTAACGGATATACCGACGACAACGCTACGGACCGGGAGCACGCGCTGCTCAAGAACGCCGTCGACTCCTGCAGCGCTCAGATCGTCGCCGCCGGCCTGAACCTCGACGGCGACGGCGACAAACGGGTGGACAACGTCTGTTTCATCATCTCGGGCACGGCCGAAGGGTGGAGCGACCTGCTCTGGCCCCACATGTGGTCGCTTTGGACCGTGCAGGCCAACATCGGCACGAAGCGGGTCTATACCTACAACTTCCAGCTGAACGGGACCTCGGGTCCTGGGCCGAGCGTCCTCTGCCACGAGATGGGGCATTCGCTCGGCGCGCCCGATTTCTACCGGTATACGAACAAGACGATCACGCCCATCGGCTATTGGGATGTCATGTCCTGGAACCTCTCCACTCCCCAGCACATGAGCGCGTTCACAAAATGGAGATACATGACATGGATCTCATCCATCCCCAAGATTACCTCGGGGGGGAGTTACTCTCTCAATCCGATCACCTCGTCGTCGAACAACTGCTATCGTATCGACTCGCCGAATTCGACGACCGAATACTTCGTCGTAGAATTTCGGAAGAAACAGAACTTCGACTCCGGAATGCCCGGGGAAGGGCTCGTGGTTTATCGGGTAAATTCGGCTGTCGGCGTTGATGGCAAAGGAAACTCCAATGGTCCTCCGGACGAGCTCTATGTCTATCGGCCGGGCGGGACGACGACGGTCGACGGGACCTATAACAATGCCGCGTTCAGCAGCGGCGCCGGCCGGACCGCGATCAACGATTCGACCGATCCTTCGAGCTTCCTTTCGGATGGAAGCGCGGGAGGCCTGGCCATTTCGAACATCGGCGCCGTCGGGTCGACGATCTCGTTCAACGTCGGCTTCAATTTCATGAGGCTGTCCAGGACGAAGCTGAACTTCGGGGCCATAGCTGGCGGCGCCGCCCCGTCGGACCAGGCCGCCGTCAACACGGGGGCCCAGTCCGTCATCGTCACGCCCATCAGCTCGTGGACCGCGACTCCCAACAACAGCTGGATCGGCGTCACGCCGACCTCGGGAACGGGCACGGCCGTCCTCCAAATCAGCGTCAATCCGGCGGGGCTGGCGGCGGGGACGCATACGGGCACGATTTCGGTCACGGACCCGAGCGCCGCCAATACGCCGCAGATGATCACGGTCACGCTGGTGGTTTACAACAACGGGGCGAGTGCGAGCCCGTTCGGGGAGTTCGCGACCCCGGTCGACGGGACGACGGGGATCACGGGCGCGATCCCGGTCACCGGCTGGATCCTGGACGACGTCGAGGTGACCCAGGTCGAGATCAAGCGCGACTCGCACGCCACCGACCCGTCCGGAGCGATCGGGCCCGACGGATTGGTGTTCATCGGCTACGGGCTCTTCGTCGCCGGCGCGCGGCCGGACGTCGAGGCGGCCTATCCGGCGTATCCGTTCAATTACAGAGCGGGCTGGGGGTACATGCTTCTGACCAATTTCCTTCCCTTGCAGGGCAACGGCAGTTTCAGGATCCATGCCTTCGCTTCGGACAAGGACGGGCACCGGGTCCTTCTGGGGTCGAAGACGATTACCTGCGCCAATGCTTCGGCGGTCAAACCGTTCGGAACGCTGGACACGCCGGCCCAGGGAGGGGATGCCTCGGGAGCGGCCTTCCCGGTGTTCGGCTGGGTCCTGACGCCCATGCCGAAGACGGTGGCCAAGGACGGGTCGAAGATCGACGTTTACGTGGACAGCGTGAAGCTGGGGAACCTGTCGACGGCGCCGAACGTCTACAACCAATATCGCGTGGACGTGTCGACGCTCTTCTCGGGATTGAACAATACCGGCGGACCGGGTGCGGGACAAGGCGGCCCGGTGGGAGCGTTCTTCCTGAACACGACGACGTACACGAACGCGGTGCACACGATCTACTGGATCGCCACAGACGACCAGGGCCAGGCGGACGGGATCGGGAGCCGGTATTTCAACGTCGTGAACGCGGGTTCGGCGCCACCCGTTGCGGCCGGGCAAGGGGAGCGGATGGATGTCGGGGCACTCGCCGGCCGGCTGCTTTCCTTCGAACCCATCTCCGCCAGACGGGGCTTCGATGAAAGCTCTCCTGCCGAAGCCCTCATGCCCGACTTCTACGGCTCGCTCCGGACCGAGGTGAGGGAGGTCGAGCGCCTGGAGCTGGACCTCGGGCCGGGTTCGAGTTATCGGGGCTACCTGGTCGTCGGCGATGAGCTGAGGCCCTTGCCCGTGGGTTCGACGCTCGATCCCGGGAAAGGGACGTTTTCCTGGCTGCCGGGACCGGGATTCCTGGGGACGTATCGGCTCGTCTTCACGAAGGAGGATGAGTCCGGCGCGGCAAAGAGGATTCCGGTGACAATCATGATCCGTCCGAAATACGGGAAATAATAGCCTTCTGCGGGCCGTCGCCCGGCGGGTTCGGTTGTCTTGACAACCCCCGTCCCTTCATATATTTTTATAGGCGATTTATACTAAAAATGAAAAGGTGAGGGAAAGTCCGGGCTTTCTCTTCGCCTGACGTTTTTTCATGGACAAGATCGGCAAATACAAGATTCTGGGCACCCTGGGCAAGGGGGGAATGGGGATCGTCTACAAGGCCCTCGACCCCGACATCGAGCGCGAAGTCGCCATCAAGACGATCCGCTTCGACAATTTCCAGGAGGGCACGCAGAAGGACGACCTGATGGCCCGGTTCATCCGGGAAGCTCGGGCCGCCGGAAAGCTCAACCATCCCAATATCGTCACCGTCTATGATGTCGGCCGGGAAGAAGACCTGACTTATATCGTGATGCAGTACATCGAAGGGCAGAGCCTCCAGGCGCTGATCGACTCGGGAAAGCGGCTCTTGCCCCCCGAAGTGGACGCCCTCATCAAGCCCGTCGCCGACGCCCTGGACTACGCCCACAACAACGGCATCGTCCACCGCGACATCAAGCCGGCCAACATCCTGATCGACAAGGACAACAAGCCCTATCTCGCGGATTTCGGCGTTGCCCGCGTGGACACGTCGACCATGACCCAGTCCGGAACGGCCGTGGGAACCCTGACCTACATGTCCCCGGAGCAGATCAAGGGCCAGACGATCGACCGGCGCGCGGATATCTTCGCCCTGGGGATCATCCTCTACGAGCTCCTCTCGGGGAAGATGCCGTTCGAAGGCGACAACATCTCGACGATCGTCTATAAGATCGTCAACGAGCAGCCGGTCCGGGTGACCGAAATCAACAAGGACCTCCCCCCGGGATACGATTTCGTCGTCCAGAAAACGCTGGCCAAGAATCCCGACGACCGCTACCAGACCTGCCGGCAGCTGATCGACGGCCTGGACAACGCGGGAAAAATCCTGGAGCAGACGCTGACGTTCGTCGTGGAAAGGCCGGCGGCCGCAGCTGGAAAGCCCAAACGGAAGACGGGGCTCATCGCCGCCCTGGCCTTGGCCGGCGCCGGGCTCGTCGTGGGAGGCATCGTTCTCTTCTCCCCGAAGTCCTCGCCGCCCGCGAAACCCGACGCCAAGAGCGCCGCGCTCAAGTCCGGCAGCGAGGCCGAGAAGAAAGGCCCGGCTGCTGCGGGAGGGCCGGAAAACGCCGTGGCGCCGAAGACGGAACCGGCGGGGCCGTCGAGCGAAGATCTGTCCCGGCTGAAGGACGCCTTCGACCAGAAGAAATACGCCGAGGCCGTAAAATTCGGACAGGATATCCTGGCCAAATATCCTTCCCATCCGGTCGCCCTTGACCTTGTGAAGAGATCCCGGAGCGCCGTTATGGCCGGACAGGTCGCGCCGTTTCTCCAAGCCGGCGTTTCGAGCTATAATCAAGGCAACTACGCCCAATGCGTCGCGGAGATGGAAAAGGTCCTGAGCCTGGACAAGGACAACGCCGAGGCGCAGCGCTATCTGTTCCAGGCCGATACGGCCCTGTCCAAAAAGGAGATCCTGGCCATGATCGAGCGGCACCGGGCGGCAGAGGAGAGCAGGGACCTGCTCGCCGTTCTCAGCGACGTCGGTTCGCCGGACCTCTCCAGCCAATGGCAGGGGGAGTACAAGCTGCTCTTCAACGGATACGACGGGATTACGTCCTCGGTTTCGGGCATCGCGGTGACGTTCACCAGCCGGGCCGAGGCTTCGGCCAGCTTTTCGAATATGCTGACGGCCGTCTACAAGAAGGACGGCAAGAAGAAAATCGTGTTCGAAGGGACGAAGACCTGGCGCTTGCGCAAACAAGGCAAGTCTTGGACGGTGACGAGCGCGGGATGAGGAACGACCGGGCAAAGGAGGGGGCGATGGACAGTCAGAGGACGCGCTTGATCAAGGGGGGGCTGCGGCTTGTCCTTACGGCCGGCCTCCTCATCGGGTCCGGGCTCGCAAACCCTGTCATCAAGGTCCGGGTGACGGTGGACAACGCCAGCGTCAAGGCCACCCCCGGCATCGGCGCCCAGAATCTGACCACGGTTCCCCTGGACAGCGTCCTCGACGCCGAGTCCAAGCAGGGCGAATGGTATAAGGTCCTCGTGACGAAGGACGGCATCCAGATCACGGGATACATCCACGAGATGCTCGTCAAGGAGATCACCGAGGCCGAGGCGCAGCAGACGCTGAGCCCGTCCGGCCGGGTGAGGTCCCAAGCCGAGATCGTCGCCGAGATCGAGATCAAGATGGAGGAGGACAAAAAGCTGATCCGCCAGGAGAACGAGCCGGACAAGGCCCTGGCCGACCTCCTGCCCCTCATCGCCAAGGCGTTCAACATCGACGATCGCCAAAAGCAGAAGCAGATCGCCTGCGAGATCTACCTCTGGATCGGCCTCGGCTACGGCAAGAAGAACGACAACTACAGCGCCTTGAAGGAATTCAAGAACATGTTCGACGTGGACTACGCCTACGGTAAGGAGATCACCAAGAACATCTCCGACCCGTCGGTCAGCGGCCTCATCGAGCACGCCGAAAAGCTCTCCAAGGGGCTGCTCGTCGAATACAGCCTGCAAGTCACGACCAAGCCGAAAGAGGCCGTCCTGAAGGTCAACGGCAAGGCGATCGGGCAATCGCCCGAGGTCTATCGCTCGACCGTCCCCAAATTCACCCTGGAGATCGAGAAGGATGGATACCGGACGATCAAGGAAGAGATGTTCCTGATGCAAGCCATGACGACCAAGGACTTCACCCTGGAGAGCATCGGCCGGACTCTCGTCATCGGCTCGGTTCCCAAGGGCGCCCAGGTCCTCCTCGACGGGAAGGCCACGGGCAAGACGACCGACTGTGAGCTGCCGTTCGTTCCCTACGGGAGCCACGGCCTCAAGCTTGTCCGGGACAACTACGCCGAGTGGGAAGGGATTGTCCAGATCGCGGAAGGCGAGACGAGCCCCGTTTCGGTGTCGGCGACCCTGATGGTCAATACGTACGTCTTCTTCCAGAAGAACGGAGGTCCGGAGCTCAAATTCTTCAAGTTCCCGAAAGCCCTGGCCTTCGACCGGGACGGGGGCTTTTACGTCGTCGATGAGAGCGACGTCAAGCTGAAGAAATTCGACGCCGAAGCCAGGTTCCAGCCGTCTTGGGGCGATGCGGGCCGGGAGTCGCGGGGGCTGAAGATTCCCGCGGGCGTCGCCGTCGACGGCGCAGGGAACGTCTATGTAACGGACGCGAAAGCCTGCTGCGTCGCGAAATTCGACAAGGCCGGCAAGCTTCTCAAGAAGTGGGGAGAGGAGGGAGCGAACCCGGGCGAGCTGGCCGGCCCGACGGCCATCGGGATCGACGGCGCGGGCGATCTCTACGTCGCCGACACGAACAACAACCGAATCGTCAAATACTCGAACGAAGGCGCCGTGAAGAAAATCTGGGGTAAACAGGGGACGCGGCCGGGAGAGTTCGTCCTCCCTTCGGCCTTGACGGTGGGAGCGAAGAACGTCGTGATCGTCATCGACCGGTCCCGCGTCCAGAAATTCGGGCCGGACGGGGAGGCGCTCGGCGCCTGGGGCCGGGCGGGATCGGGGGACGGCGAATTCAAGGCGCCCATGGGCGTCTGCACCGATGCGTTCGACTACGTCTATGTCGCCGATACGGGAAACAATCGGCTCCTCAAATTCGACCCGAACGGCAAGCTGATCAGCCAGTGGGGCGTCCCGGGAGCGGCGGACGGCCAGATGATGACTCCTTACGGGGTCGCCTTGAACGCCAAGGGGAACGTGTTCGTCGTCGAGCGGGACAACCAGCGCTTCCAGGAATTCCGAATTCCTGAGAAATAGCCTAGCCACGGGGAAGAGGGGATTCCATTCTCCCGGCGCACGAAAGGGCCGGGCGACGCGCATCCCATTCCCGCTAAGGAGTCGACAGTGCCCCAGGGACGGCTTGTTTCCGTAGACGCCTTCCGCGGCCTGACCATCGCGGCCATGATCCTGGTCAACAATCCGGCCAGCTGGAGCTTCGTCTATCCTCCGCTGCGGCACGCCGAATGGCACGGCTGGACCCCGACCGACCTGATCTTCCCCTTCTTTCTTTTCATCGTCGGGATCTCGGTCGCCCTCTCTTTTTCCCGGCGGAAAGCGGAAAGCCGTTCCGCCCGCAGCCTGTACGGCAAGATCGTACAGCGCTCGGCGACGATCTTCGCCGTCGGCCTCTTCCTCCATCTCTTCCCCCGCTTTCGCTTTGCCACGATGCGGATCCCGGGCGTCCTCCAGCGGATCGCCGTCTGTTTTCTCATCGGCGCCCTGATCTACCTCAACACGAAGGCGAAATCGAGGATCGTCCTCTCTCTCTCCCTCCTCGTCGGGTATTGGGCCCTCTTGACTTTCGTCCCCGTTCCGGGCGTCGGTCCCGGCGTCCTGGACCGCAGCGGCAACCTGGCCGGATATGTCGATACGAAGCTTCTGTCCGGCCATATCTACAAGCCCGACTTCGACCCCGAGGGGATTCTGAGCACGCTGCCGGCGGTCGTCACCGTCCTTCTGGGGACTCTGGCCGGGGATTGGCTGCGGACCGGCCGGACGAATTTTCAGAAGATGACGGGCGTCTTTTCGGCCGGCGTCGTCCTGACCGCAGCCGGCCTCCTCCTTCATCCGTATTTCCCGATCAACAAGCAGCTCTGGACGAGCTCTTTCGTCGTCTTCACGGCCGGCATGGCCTTGATCGTCTTCGGCGTCTGTTACGTCCTGATCGAGGTCATGGGGGTCAAGCGATGGGCCTATCCCTTTCTCGTTCTCGGCACGAACGCGATTACCGTGTTCGCCGGCTCAACGCTGATGGTCAAGATCCTCCTCATGATCAGGATCCCGGACGCCGGAAAGGCCGTCAGCCCGATCACCTGGCTCTACGAGCACGTCCTCTCGCCCGCGGCTGGTCCCTATCTCGGCTCCCTGGTCTATCCGCTGCTTCTCCTGACACTATGGATTTTCCTGATGCTGCCTCTCTATAAAAAGAAGATCTTCATCCGCCTCTGAGGTCTACCACCGGTCCCGGACTTGAGAAAAGGCGGACAGAGCCGTATCATAAGCGCTTCATGGATGCGATCAAGGTCGAAACCCTGACCAAGCGGTTCGAGGACGTAACCGCCGTCGACGGAATCAGCTTTTCCGTCGAGCAGGGAGAGCTTTTCGGGCTCCTAGGCCCCAACGGGGCCGGCAAGACGACGACCATCAACATGCTCTCCACTTTGCTCAAGCCGACGTCCGGCCGGGCCGAGGTCGCCGGCTTCGACGTGGCCAGGCAGCGGGACAGCGTCCGGCGGAGCATCGGGGTCGTCTTTCAGGAGCCGGCCCTCGACGGCAAATTGACGGGCCGGGAGAACCTCGAGTTCCACGCCATGATGTACGGAATCCGAAAAGCCGAGCGCGCCAGGCGGATCGAGGAGGTCCTCACGCTGGTCGACCTCGCCGACAAGGCCGCCGTCCTCGTCGAGAAATATTCGGGGGGGATGAAGCGCCGCCTCGAGATCGCCCGAGGCCTGATCCAACAGCCGAAGGTCCTTTTTCTCGACGAACCGACCCTGGGCTTGGACGCCCAGACGCGCCGCCACATCTGGGACTATGTCAAGAAGCTGAACCGCGAGGCCAAGGTCACGATCATCCTCACAACCCACTACATGGAAGAGGCGGACTATCTCTGCGGCCGGATCGCCATCATGGACCACGGCCGGTTCGCCGCCCTGGACGCGCCGGCCCGGCTGAAGGACGTGCTCGGCGGCGACGTGGTCAGCCTGGAGGTCGAGGGCGAAGCGGAGCCGCTCCTGGCCGAGCTGCGGACGCTGGAGTGGATCAAGAAGACGAGCCGGCACGGCGAAGAGATTCGCCTGACGATGGAGAAAGGGGAGCGGCGGATCCCGGAGATCATCACCCTGGCCCAGGCGCTCGGGATCACGGTCAGCTGCGTCCACCTGAGGAAGCCGAGCCTCGAGGACGTCTTCCTCCATTTCACGGGGCGGACGATCCGGGAGCAGGAAGCCAGCCAGAGCGACCGGAACCGTGCCATGGTCATCGGCCACGGGAGGCGGTGATGGGGATCAGCTGGACCGCCGTCTACGTCCTGTGGCTGCGCGAGATGAAGCGCTACGTCCGTGCGAAATCGCGGATCATCGGGTCGCTCATCCAGCCGCTGTTCTTCCTCGCCTTCCTCGGCCTCGGCTTCAACCGGATGGCCGTGCCGGGCATGCAGGCGGGAACGGGCTATGTCCAGTTCCTTGTGCCTGGGATCCTCGGGATGACCCTGCTCTTTTCCTCCTCGATGCAGGGCCTGTCGGTCCTGTGGGACCGGGAATTCGGCTTCTTGAAAGAGATCATGGTCGCGCCCGTCGGCCGCGTCTCCATCGTCCTCGGCCGGATTGCCGGCGGGACGACGACGACCATGATCCAGGGCTTGCTTGTCCTGGCCGTCTCGTTCGCCCTGGGATTCCGGATCTCCGGCGCGCCCCACCTCGTCCTGGCCCTAGTCTACATGGTCCTGATCGCGTTCACGTTCATCGGCTTCGGACTGATCTTCGCCTCGAAGATGAAGGACATGCAGGGGTTCGGCCTCATCATCAATTTCATCATCTTCCCCGTGTTCTTTCTCTCGGGCGCCCTGTATCCATTGAGCAATCTGCCCCTCTTCGTCCGCGTTCTGTCCTATCTAGACCCCTTGACCTACGGGATCGACGGGCTGCGCGGGGCGATGATCGGCGTCGCCGTCCATTCCCAAGCCTTAAATCTTCTCGTCATGGGAGGGTCCGCCCTGGTCATGCTCTTCCTGGGCGCGTATTTCTTCGAGAAGAGCGAGAGCGTATGATTGGGGGAAGGAGGAGCTCGATGACTTTCCGCTGTCTCAAGGCGTTTCGGAATGCCCGACGATCGATTCCGTTCGGTCTCGCTCTTGCAGTGATCCTGGGCATGGCCGGCTGCGAATCGAGAAAGCCCCGGACGCAGGCGGCCGCGGCCTCCGGCCCGGTCGAGGTCAAGCTGGGCGTGGACGTGTTTTTCGAGAAGCATCTCGACGTCGTCAAGGGCAAGAAGGTCGGGTTGATCACGAATCCGTCGGGGGTGGACGGCCGCCTCCGGGCGACGAGCGATCTCTTCCGCAACCATCCCGGCGTCGAGCTGGCGGCCCTCTACGGCCCCGAGCACGGCGTCCGCGGCGACGCCCAGGCCGGAGAGTACGTTCCTTATTATATGGACGGGAAATTCAAGATTCCCGTCTTCAGCCTCTACGGGCCGTCCATGAAGCCTCAGGCGGGCATGCTCAAAGACATCGACGCGTACATGCGCTCGTTCGACACGACGCACGCCGACAAGAAGCTGGAGGCGGAGATGACGAAGAATATCGACATCCTCGTCTACGACATCCAGGATGTCGGGACGCGCGTCTATACGTACGAGGCGACCATGGCCTATGCCATGCAGGCTGCGGCCGAGGCGGGCATCGATTTCGTCGTCCTCGACCGGCCCAATCCCATCACCGGCGCGCTGATGGAAGGACCGATCCTCGAGTACCCGGAATTCAGCTCATTCGTCGGGATCTACCCTGTTCCGCTCCGGTTCGGCCTGACGATCGGCGAGCTGGCCCTCCTCTACAACGACAAGTTCCTGGAAAAAAAGGCGAGGCTGGCGGTCATCCCGATGGAGGGCTGGACGCGCGGGATGTGGCACGACCAGACGGGCTTGCCGTGGGTCAGCCCTTCGCCGAACATGCCGACGCTCGACACGGCGACGGTCTATCCGGGCCAGGTCTTTTTCGAGGGGACGAACCTTTCCGAAGGGCGCGGGACGACGCGGCCGTTCGAGTTCTTCGGAGCGCCCTGGATCGACGGCTTCGAGCTGGCCCGCTCTCTCAACACCCTCGGCCTTCCCGGCGTCGTTTTTCGGGAGCAGTGGTTCACGCCGGTCTTTTCCAAGTTCAAAGGGGAGTTGTGCGGCGGCTGCCAGCTCCACGTCACGGACCGAGGCTCCTACCGGTCGCTCGAAACGGCGCTCGCGGTCATCAAGACCGTCCGCGACGCCTATCCGGGCCAATTCCGCTTCCACGAGAGCTATTTCGACAAGATCATGGGAACAACCTCGGTCAGAAAAGCGATCGAAGCCGGCAAAGGAATCCCCGAGGTCGCCGCGGCCTGGGCCGACGGATTGGCCAAATTCGCCGATCAACGCAAGCCCTATCTCCTTTATTGACGCGCGTCATCCGGCCGGCCGAGGAACGGATTGTTTGAAAATCATTCGACGTTTCCTTACAATAAGAACCTTTCCCGAAAGGGATGATCATCGCCAAGGAGCATGACGCATGGCCTCCATCAAGCCGAACGCCTTTGCCCTCTCCCATCCTCTCGCGGCCTTCCTGGACAAGGCCCCGCGCGATTTCGAACGGGCCGACTTTCTCAAGGTCATCGAGAAAAAAGGGCTGGAGAGGGTGACTTTCCACTACACCGCCCTCGACGGGCGGCTGAAAGAGCTGAAGATTCCGGCGCTCGACCCGGCCCAGGTCGAATGCATCCTGGCCGCGGGGGAGCGGGCCGACGGGTCCTCGCTCTTCAAGGGGATGGTCGATGCGGCCGTGTCGGACGTCTACATCGTTCCCGACTATAAAACGGCTTTTCTCAATCCCTTCGACGAGAAAAGCCTGGATTTCATCTGCCGCTATCTCACCCGGGACGGCGCGCTGGCCCCCTTCGCCCTCGACAACATCCTGGCCCGGGCGGCGGCCCTCTTTCGAAGCCGCACCGGATTCGAGCTCTACGCCCTCGGCGAGCTCGAGTTCTTTCTCCTGAGCGACCCGACCGACAATCTCTATCCGGTCGACAGGCAGCAGGGCTATCACGGGGCGGCGCCCTACATCAAGAGCGGCCCGATCCTCAACGAGATGGTCAATCGGATCGCCCAGATCACGGGCGCCGTCAAATACGCCCACAGCGAGGTCGGCTTCCTGGATGTCGTCGAAAGCGACCGGGGCGAGATCCGGGGCAAACGGGCCGAGCAGCTCGAGGTCGAATATCTGCCCAAGCCCATCGCCGAGATGGCCGACGACGTCGTCCTCGGCCGCTGGATCATCCGCAACGTCGCCCACCGCCACGGCAGCGTCGCGACCTTCACGCCCAAGATCGAGGAGGGTGTCGCCGGCAACGGCCTCCACTTTCATCTCGCGCTCATGAAGGACGGGCTGAACGCGACCTGCGGCCCGGACGGAAAGCTGTCGACCGAAGCGCGCCGCCTGGTCGGCGGGCTTTTGGAATACGCCGATTCCCTGACCGCGTTCGGGAACACGGTCTCCTCGGCCTATCTGCGCCTCGTGCCGCACCAGGAAGCGCCGACTAGCATCTGCTGGAGCGACAGCAACCGGAGCGTCCTCATCCGGGTTCCGCTCGGCTGGACGAACCTCCACCATCTGTCGAAGATCCTGAATCCGCAGGACGGCGCCGAATTCCGGAGCGAGAGCGGCCGCCAGACCGTGGAATTGCGGAGCCCGGACGGAAGCGCGATCGTCCATCTGCTCCTGGCCGGCATCAGCATGGCTGCCGACTGGGCCTTCCGCGACGAGGCCAGCCTCCTGTTCAAGGAATGCAAGGCCTTGGACCTGGCCGACCGGCTCTACGTCAAGGGCAATATCTTCGAAGACAAGGAGCTGCTGAAAAAATTGCCCCAGCTGCCGGCCAGCTGCGTCGCATCGAGCCGGATCCTCCTCAAGAAGCGGGGGCTGTACGAGCGCGACGGCATCTTTCCGCCGAGCATCGTCGATTACGTCGCGCGCCTGCTCCAGGCGGAGAACGACGAGCTCATGAACAAGTGGCTGTTCGACCTGCCAGCGGACGACCGCCTCAACGAGACGCGCAAGATCATGCACAAGGACCTGCATCGGCATTGAGGACGACGGCCGGCGCGGCCGTTCGCGCCGAAAGGACGCCATGCCCAAAGAGACCATGTCGCCCAGGGAACGCTGGCTGGCGGTCTTCCGCCGGCAGAAGCCCGACCGCGTTCCCATGGATTACTGGGGGACCGACGAAGCCTCCCGGATGCTGGCGGCCCGACTCGGCTGCCGGACAAAACGGCAAGCCCTTCAAAAGCTCCATGTCGATTTCGTCGTCGAGGCCAAGCCGAAATACGCCGGTCCCAAGCTTCCCCGCCTGACGGACGTCTTCGGCTGCCGATTTCGATACGTGAAATACGCGACCGGCGCCTATCGGGAATGCGTCCATTCGCCCCTGGCGCGATTCGGGTCGGTCGGGGAGATCGAGGCGCATTATTCCTGGCCCGACCCCGACTGGTGGGATTACTCTTCACTCGGGGCGCAGATCCGGGGCTGGGAGATGTATCCGGTGAAAGGGGGCGGCTCCGAGCCGTTCCTCACGTACAAGTTCCTCCGCGGCCAGGAGCAGGCCTTCATCGACCTGATCGAGAATCCGGAGATCGTCCATTACTGCCTCGGCCGGCTGTTCGACCTGGCGTATGAGAACACGCGCCGGATCTTCGAGAGGATTCCCGGAAAGGTCATGCTCTGCTACGTGGCCGAAGACCTGGGGGGGCAGACCGACCTGATGTTCTCGGTCCGCCACATCCGCGAATTCCTCCTGCCGGGAATGAAGCGGATCATCGACCTGGCGCACGGGGCGGGCGCGTGCGTCTTCCATCACGACGACGGCAACTGCCGCCGCATCCTTCCCGACTTGATCGACGCCGGCATCGATCTCTTGAACCCGATCCAATGGCGCTGTCCAGGGATGGAGCGGGCCGAGCTGAAGAGGGATTTCGGCGGCCGGATCGTCTTTCACGGGGCCATGGACAACCAGCAGACCCTGCCCTTCGGCACGGTCGAGGACGTCCGGCGGGAAGTGCTCGAGAACCTCGGGATCATGGGGGCGGGGGGCGGATATATCCTCGCTCCCTGCCACAATATCCAGCCCTTGACGCCGCTCGAGAATGTCGTGGCGATGTACGAAACAGGCTACGACGAAGGCTGGCTGTAAGAAATATCCGGAAAACGGGCCGGCGCCTCCGGCCGCTTAAAGCCGCTCTTGGAATTTCCTGTGTTTGCCGAACTCGGGCTTGAGCGCCGTGCAGAGAGACCGATACCTCTCCTGGAGCTCTTCATAAATTCCGAAATTTTCGGGACGGGGTTCGATCAGGGGCTTCTCGACCTTGACCAGGTCGTCACAGAGCTCGGCGATGGCCTGATCCCGCCCTTTTTCCCGATGATAGGTCCAGATTGCCTGAAGGGCGGCGCCGAACGCGGCCGCTTCATGTTCGCGCAGCGTCGCGACGGGCTTTCGGAGGACGTCGGCCGCGATCCTCAGCCAAAGCCTGTTTCTTGATCCTCCACCCGTCGCCCGTATCTCGGCCGGGTCGAGGCCGAGCGTTTGCATCCGGCTGAAACCGTAGCCGATGTTCAAGATCGTGCCCTCCATGACGGCCCGGGCTAATGACGGGGCTTCGAAGTTCGCCCGGTTCAGGCCGAACAGAGCGCCCGACGCCTCGGGAAGGGCGGGGATCCTCTCGCCGTCGAGGAAGGGCAGGAAGACGAGGCCCCCCGCGCCGGCTGGCGCTTGCGAGGCCAAAAGCTCGAGCGTCGCGTTATCGAAACGGAAGAGATTCTTGAGAGCTTCCGTCGGCCCGGTCATGTTCAGCGTGCAGAGCAGAGGCAGCCAGCCGCCGGTTCCGTCACAGAACGAGGCGATCTCGCCGGCCGGATCGACGACGGGCTCGGCCGAAAAGGTCGAACACGTCCCCGACGTTCCGAGGCTCAGCATGCAGACTCCCGGCCGGACGTTTCCCGTGCCGATCGCGGCCATCATGTTGTCGCCTCCGCCCGCCGAAACGAGAACGTTCTTCAGCCCGAATCTCGTCCCGAAGCTCTCTTGGATGACGCCCGCGGATTCGGCCGGGCTATGGAGCGGAGGGAGCTTCCCGGCCAGGCCGGGATCGACCGCCCGGACCGCCTCCTCCTGCCAGCTCCGCCGCCGGATGTCCATCAGGCCCGTACCCGAAGCGTCGCCGTGCTCCATATGGAGGCGGCCCGTCAAGCGGTAATTGATGTAATTGTGCGGGAGAAGGACGCTCGAAAGGCGTTCGTAACGGCCGGGCTCGTGTTTTTTCAGCCAGAGGATTTTCGATGCGGTATAGCCGACGGCGAGGTCTATGCCCAGCTTCCGGATCACGGCCGCGCGGCCGCCGAGCTTGGACACGATCTCCTGCGCTTCATCGACCGTCGACGTGTCGGACCAAAGCTTGGCCGGCCGGATGACGCGGCCGTCCGCGTCCAGGGGAACGAAGCCGTGCTGTTGGCCTGAGACGCCGGCGGCGGCGACCCGCCCGGGGTCGATCGCGGCCGCTTTCAAGGCGATGGACAGGGCTTTTTCCAGGGCTTCCAGCCAAGCATCGGGCTCCTGCTCTTTCTCGTCCAGTTTCAGGCCCTGGACCATCGCATGGGGCGCAAAACCCCGCCCCTGAACCTTCCCCGTCTTGAACTCGACAACCAGGACCTTCGTGCCTTGGGTTCCGGAATCGATGCCGAGAGCGAACATGATCAAGCCATATCCCGAAGCGGGTTTTGAGTTCATTGTAGCGAAAGCGCTCTCCTTTTCGCAAGCGGCCAGGAGAGACTTCGATGCGCCGGCCCGCCCGGACGTCGCGGTTGACAGCCTCTCCGGCTCTGTAATAAGGTCGTGCCATGAAGCTGACCCTTGTCGACGGGTTGGTCATTTTCGCCTATTTCGCCCTGAATCTCGGGATCGGCTTCTATTACCGGAGGCGCGCGACGCGGAGCGTCTCGGATTATTTCGTCTCGGGCCGCAACGTGACCTGGTGGCTGGCGGGGACCTCGATGGTCGCGACGACGTTCGCCGCGGATACGCCGCTGGCCGTCACCGGGCTCGTGGCCCGCAACGGCATCTCCGGCAACTGGATCTGGTGGAGCATGGCCGCGAGCGGCATGCTGACTGTCTTTTTCTATGCCCGTCTCTGGCGCCGGGCCGGGGTCCTGACCGACGCGGAATTCGCCGAGATCCGCTACAGCGGGCGGCCGGCCCGTTTTCTGCGCGGCTTCCGGGCCTTTTACCTCGGCCTGCCCATCAACCTGATCATCATGGGCTGGGTGAACCTGGCCATCGTCAAGATCCTCATGCTGGTCTTGGGCGTGACCAAGGTCGAAGCCCTCGTCATCGCCATCGGGATCATGGCCCTCACCGCCTCGATCTCGACGCTGTCCGGCCTCTGGGGCGTCCTCGTGACCGACCTCTTCCAGTTCGTCCTGAAAATGGGCATGGTCATCGTCCTGGCGGTCTTTGCCGTCCGGTCCGTGGGCGGAATGTCCGGCCTGGTCGGAGGGATCAAGAGCGTCGAGGGCGGCGGGGGATCCCTCCTGTCCTTCGTCCCCGACCTGAATTCAGCGTGGATGCCGTTCATCACGTTTTTTGTCTATATCGCCGTCAACTGGTGGGCGACCTGGTATCCGGGAGCCGAGCCGGGCGGAGGCGGATTCATCGCCCAGCGCATTTTCTCGGCCAAGGACGAGAAGCATTCGGTCCTCGCCACGCTCTGGTTCAACGTCAGCCATTACGCCCTCCGGCCTTGGCCGTGGATCCTCGTCGCCCTCGCGGCCGTCGTCAAATTCCACGGCGACCCCGCTTTCGCGGCCGACCCGGAATCGGGCTATATCCGCATCCTTCTTACGGACCTCCCGGTTTCGCTGCGCGGCCTGATGCTGGCGGCGTTGGCCGCGGCGTACATGTCGACGATCGGAACGGAACTGAACTGGGGGGCCAGCTACCTTGTCAACGACCTATACCGGCGGTTCCTCGTCCGGGGCCGGCCCGAAAAGCATTATGTCGCGGTCTCCCAGGCGATGACCGTCCTTCTGATGCTCCTATCGGCGGTGGTCACGTTTTTCATGTCCTCGATCGCCGACGCCTGGAAATTCATGATCGCCATCGGCGCGGGCACAGGTTTGGTCTATCTTCTGCGCTGGTTCTGGTGGCGGATCAACGCCTGGAGCGAGGTCTCGGCCATGATCGCGGCCCTGGCCACGTCGCTGACCGTCCGCACCGTGTTCGGGCTGGAGGAAAGCCGCCCCCGCGACTTCGCCTGGATCGTTCTCATCACGGTGGCCGTGACGACGGCCGTCTGGCTGGCCGTGACTTTTCTGACCCGGCCCGAGCCCAAGGATGTCCTCCTCGCTTTTTATCGCCGCGTCCGGCCGAACGCGGCGCTCTGGGGACCGGTGGCGCGCGAGGCCGCGGATATCGTGCCCCGCCGGGACGGACTGTTCAATCTGGTGGATTGGGCTTGCGGAGTGCTGATGATCTACTCCTTTCTCTTCGGGGCCGGGAAGGTCATCTTCGGCGCGCTCGGCCTCGGCTTGGCGTTCCTCGCCGCGGGGGCGGTCTTTGGGGCCGTCATCTACATCGACTTGAACCGCCGGGGTTGGGAGACGGTGGGCCGCTAGAAGAAGCGCTTTTCCCCTTGGGCAGAGCGCGGAGAGTCTTGTGTCCCCTCCGAATATGTACTAATATTTCGGCCGAGGTGTGCCGATGAAGAACATCGTCGCCTTCGGCGAACTGCTGCTCAGGCTTTCCCCTCCGGACCGGGAGAGGTTCTTTCAATCGCCCGTTTTCCGGACGTATTTCGGCGGCGCCGAAGCGAACGTCGCCGCTTCGCTCGCCCAGTTCGGGCATTCCGTGCGGATGGTTTCGTTCGTCCCGGGGAA
>Ga0163209_1000263_pt1 | contig 22242 bp, 17 predicted proteins | sample Kivu_160m_FD_113538 | JGI IMG/M metagenome (GOLD analysis project Ga0163209, IMG submission 113538) | Freshwater microbial communities from Lake Kivu, Western Province, Rwanda to study Microbial Dark Matter (Phase II) - Kivu_160m | ecosystem: Environmental > Aquatic > Freshwater > Lake ...
AACGGATCGGGAAAATCGACACTGCTTCAGCTTATCGCAGGCAACATGCACCCGACGACCGGCAGGGTGATCCACCTCTCCGGAGAAACAGAGATCCCGGGCGACCAGGTATTCCGCCAGATCACGCTCGTTGCTCCCTACATGGAACTTATCGAGGACTTCACCCTCAGCGAGATGCTCAGATTTCATTTTTCGTTCAAGAGTTTTCTGCCGGGCTTCAACATGCAGGGCGTCACGGAAGTGTTGGACCTGGACTATGCCCTGAGCCGGCAGATCCGGCAGTTCTCCTCCGGGATGAAACAGCGCGTCAAACTTGCCCTGGCCATTCTCAGCGACTCACGGCTCCTTTTGCTGGATGAACCTGTCATGAACCTCGACAAAACGGGGATCGGATGGTACCATGACCTGATACAAGGATTTTCGACAAACCGGACAGTCATTATCTGCTCAAACCAGCATCAGACCGAATCGGCCTTTGCGGGGAATGTGCTGCAGATAGAAAAATATAAGTAGCGAGGTAGCGAGGTAGTGAGGTAGCGAAAATGACATGTCGCGCGTCACTGGTTTCGTGTCACGTTCAAGGATGCGCCACGAAATAGTATTCGGTACCTTTCGTGAACATTTTGCAGAAACCCGCCTCCGAAAGTTCCGGAGCGTGGTCCAGGAATCCTCTGAGGGTAGAGATCCTCAGCCCGCAATCGATGGTCAGGAATGCAAAAAGCTCTTCCGGTCCGGAGTTGTAAAAATCGGCGGCGCCCAATCCGAATTCAAAGATGATGACCGGTTTGCTCCTTCTGATGGTTTGCATTCCGCCTTTCATCACCCTGAATTCTGCACCTTCCACGTCGATCTTGATCAAGTCTATATGAAGGTCTGCGGGGATGCAACGGTCCAATTCATCAGTCTGCACGGTGATCTGGTCAATCTCCACGCTCTTTCCATCGTAACTTCTTTTTTTAATACCGCTGTAGGCAGGAGCGCTCACTACATGCTGGAAAGTGGTGGTTCCTGTTTTGTCGTAAAGGGCGAGGGGAGATATAGTGACCCGGCTGTTTCCGGCATATTTTCCGGTGAGGTAACGGTACAGTATGGGAATGGGTTCGAATCCGAGCTGCCTGCCCTGAGGCGCTCCCTTGATCATCAGGTCAAGGATCTCGCCCTTGTGGCAGCCAATGTCGATGCAATTCGAATCCGGGCTGAGGGACCTGCGGATGATCCTCCGGGTATAGGCGTCGTATCGCTGGTTCCTGGTCAGGGAGATATGCAGAGTAGAACAGATCTGCTTAACGAGTTTCTTCATGGGCCAGGATTCTCTTTTTTCAGTGCCGCGGCAAAATTAACACATTAATTCAGGATTTTTAACTATTTTTGCAGCCCTTTTCCAAAACAAGCTTCATTTTATGGCTACAACAGCAGACATCAGGAATGGTCTCGTGATCGAATTCAACAATGATCTTTACAGCGTCGTCGAATTTCAGCATGTCAAACCCGGGAAGGGGCCTGCCTTCATCCGAACCAAGCTGAAAAACCTGAAACACGGCCGTGTCATCGCCAACACATTCGATTCGGGGGAACGGATCGAAATCGCCCGTGTCGAAAGGAGAAAGTACCAATATCTTTTCAGGGAGAATCATGATTTCCATTTCATGCATCTGGATACATTCGAGCAGATCTATATCCCTGAGGAGCTGATCAATGCCCCCCAGTTCATGAAAGAGAGCCAGGAGGTCGAGATCCTCTTCCACGCCGATACAGAAACGGCCCTTAACTGTGAATTGCCGCCCTTTGTCACCCTGAAGATCACCTACACTGAACCAGGTCTGAGGGGCAACACTGCCACAAACACCCTGAAAGACAGCACCGTAGAAACCGGAGCCATCGTCAAGGTTCCGCTCTTCATCGGCGAGGGTGAACTCATTAAGGTGGACACCAGGACCGGTGATTATGTAGAACGCGTGAAAGGATAATACCCGGAAAAAGTAATATTGGGAGGATGACGGATGAAATTCACACAACCCCTGAAGCTTGCAGAACTGGCGCAGATGCTGAATGCCATGCCGGTAGGCGATCCTGATTTCCCGGTGACCGGGATGAACGAGATCCACATGGTCGAACCCGGCGATCTCACTTTCGTTGACCATCCGAAATATTATGCTCGGGCGCTGAATTCATCTGCGACGACCATCCTCATCAACAAGGAGGTAGCGTGCCCTTCCGGCAAGGCGCTCCTGATCAGCGACAAGCCTTTCGACGATTATGTGTCCCTGGTCAGGAAATTCCGGCCTTTCGAGAGGTCATCGGCAGCTGTCAGCCCGACTGCTGTTATTGGAGATGGAACCGTGATCCAGCCGGGTGTTTTCGTCGGCAACCATGTGACGATCGGGAAGAACTGCGTCATCCATGCCAATGCTGCTATTTATGACCATTGCGTGATCGGGGATGACGTGATCATTCACTCCGGCGTGGTGATCGGATGCGATGCCTATTATTTCCAGAAACGGCCTTCCGGCTATGTGAAACTTGAATCCTGCGGGCGAGTCGTGATCGGCAACCGTGTCGAAATCGGTGCGCAATCCACTATTGATAAAGGAGTTTCAGGAGACACCGTTATATCGGACGGAACAAAATTCGACAATCATGTCCAGGTGGGACATGACACATATATCGGGAAAAATTGCCTGATCGGCGCCTTTTGCGCCATTGCCGGCGTCACCCGGATCGAGGATGACGTCATCCTTTGGGCAAGCGTTCTGGTGAACAAAGACCTGGTGATCGGCAAGGGGGCTGTCGTGCTGGCAGGTTCGGGTACAGAAAGGTCTCTCGAAGGGGGCAAAACGTACTGGGGATTTCCCGCCATCGAAGCCCGGAAAAAATGGAGGGAAGTGGCCGCACTGAAACAACTTCCCGATATCCTGAAAACCCTGGTATAGATCCCCTATTTTTCCTTCCCTGACTGGATGTTGAGCGCCACGATGGCAGCGATGAATCCCCATACAGGGACCGAAGCTTTATCGGTATCGAGGAAGTTATTCATGGTGCCGTGCACGAAATAGGTCAGTAGGGAGATCATGAGCGTGAGGCTCAGTACCCTGGCAACGGGGTCGGCTGAACGGCGGTATGTTTGCATGGCTGTCATGACGACCGCCCCCACGAGGACAACCACGAGAAGCATCCCGGGCAACCCCTGCTCCGCAAGAGGTCCGATATATTCGCTGTGCGCATTCCCTTTGTCCCCGACATTCGTGCTGATCTGGGTCTTCTCGGTTGACCGCTGGAACGGGGCATACTCGAACTGGTAGGTGCCTGGTCCGTAACCAAAGAGCGGACGCTCATGGAACATTCTCAGGGCCGATTGCCACCGGTTGATCCGCTCCAGGTTCGAGTTATCGGTGGAGATGTTGGAAACCGATCGTAAGTGCTCGGCAAAATTGGCCGATGGACCCTGTTTGTTCTTTTCCAGCCGGTCGAGTATCTGGAAGGAAAAGAAATAAAAGATCACGCCCAGGACGGCGGTTGCCATAACGACCCATTTGAACTTGATCCGGAAGAGAATGACAAGCAACACCAGGGCCCCGAAGGCAAGGCTGAGCCATGCAGCCCGGCTGTACGAAAGCACGAGGGCTGTCAGGAGGATGGCCAGCACGATAAAGGAAAAAAAGCGCACGGTGTTCGATTGTCCCTTAATAAGCAGAAACCCGGTGAACAGGGGAATGAACAGCGCCAGAATGGCTCCGTAAACTGTATGGTCGTTGTAAAAAGGTTCCATGACCCAGTGCCCGGCCTCTTCATCGAATCCCCAAAGTGAATGGTTGTAAGTCGTGTAGGCAATTACGCATAGAAAAGGTACTGCATAAAGCCAGATAAAAAGTGGAATGTTGGCCTGTTTCTTAAAGAGCTGGATACCGAGGATGTAAAAGGGGACGACAAACCACAGCCGGGCGAGGAGGTGTTTGAAGGAAACCACCGGCAGATCGCTGGTGATGCTTGTGATCAGCATCCAGATAAGCTGCAGCCCGATCATGATGGTAACCGGATGCCGCCAGACATCACTGCCGACATTGCTGCTGTGGAACAGTTTGATCACAAAGAGCAGCAAAACCCCCAGCATCATGGGTTCGGTGGGGACTGATACACCGATATTGAATTCGAACTGGGTGATATTGATGGCGACGGGTGTCAGCGCCGTGATCAGCAACAATATCTTGTCGAGTTCGTAAAAGTAGAGGTAAAGGATGACAAGGAATAATGGCAGCAACAGCAACCAGTAAAATTCACGGGTAACCAGGTAACAGTTAAACCCGATGAAGATCACGCTCAGCACATAAAGCAGTATGGTCCGCTGCCTGGCCGGGTTGAAGTAGTGCCTGATTCCGAAGAGATTATCCATCCGTTCCGGTTGCTGAAAGGCCGAAAAACCGGGCCCGTTCGATCAGCCCGATGATCAGGATGGCCAGAAAACAGGCAGCCAGCGTACTGAACACCACGATCAGCCAGCGGATCGGGTAGGCTTTTTTATCCGGCACAAAGGGTTTGCTCAACACGTTCACATAGGTATAGTTGCGGTTGTAATTGAAAAGAGCCTTGTCGGCATCCAGCTTCATGATGCTGTATGTATTTGCTTCGTAAGTCATCTGGTCGCGCAGACCAACTGCTTCTGCTCCTTTTTCCTCCAGGTTTTTCTTGAGCCGGAGCACATCGGTAGAACCCGATTTTCCCCCGCTCAGGTAAGCCCGCATCACCTCCCTGGTCTGATTGGTGTACTCGAGCAACCCGTACATAGTGCTGATTTCTGTAGCCCTGGATTTCAACGAATCCAGGTAATTCTTCTTGACGTCGAGGATGAACTGGTAATTAAGGACAACTTCGGAGAATTTCTCCTTATGCATGGCCCTCATCTTCACGTTGAAGGCTTCGATGATGGCATTGGCAAGAGCGCAGGCCATGACCGGATCCTTGTCCCAGATCTCGATCTCGACCGCATCGTAAGGTGTCTTATTGATGCTTACTTTCTGGCTGTATTCATAAGCGAGATAACTCTCAAACCGTTTGTCGGTCGAATCGATCCCCCAATGTTTGGCCAGGTTAAACTTTTTTACCAGCGAATCCCTGATGTCCCGCGACTGAAAGATCTGGACGCTCTGTTCCGTAACGCTTTCATCGGAGTAGGGTGAGATATTGGAGGGATAAAGCAGGCAGTTGGACTTAAACAGCGGCGTGATGAATAACGGTCCGGAAAAAAAGGCCGAAAGCAGGATGGCCGCTGCCACAACCACTCCAAGCTGCAATTTCCATTTCAGCAGGATGTCTATGATATTTTTACTATTGAAAAAACTGTCCATATTTTGGCTTGTATTTTATGATTGCCCGATCTGGAATTTCTTGTGTGCATTGTAATCGGATATCTTCTCCATGACCATGATCACGATGATGGAAAGGAACAGCGCAGAAACACCCGAGACCATGACGATAAGCCACCGCAGGGGGTATGATTTGCGTTCCGCCTTGAAAGCATCGCTTACGATGAACTTTTGCGGCAGGTTTTGCTCTGCATCGACCTTTGCCTGCTTATACTTTGTTTCAAGCAGGATCAACTGCTCGGTTTTATATTCGAGCGAGTTTTTCAACGCCATGTAAATCCCCCCGTATTTCCCGAGGACATCAAGCTTTTCCTTGAGCGCTGCCTGGGCGGCCCGGTTGCCGTTCATGATCGCTATGGCATATTGCTGGTTAAGCACCTGCGACTGGTATTCCACGTCGTTCACCCCAAGGCTCCCCAGCGTGATCAGAGAATCGACAATTTTGTCCTTATCCGCCTTCATGGAGTTGTATTCAGTCTCCACCAGATGAAATCCTTTTACGGATCGTTGCCGCATCATGTCGTTCTTAGCCGAGTCGAGAAGGGAGGCAATGGTGTTCGCAATATCGGCCGCCATCTGGGGATCCTTGTCGTAAACGGTGATCTGGACAGCCATGAACTCCGTTCGCCGGAAGTTGATGTTGTCGTCATATTCCTTGAATAAATTGGAATATTTCACATCCGAAGTACTGTCGATGTCGTAATGCCTCATCAGGTCGAACTGATTTACAATACGGTCGCGAATCTTGTTGGAATTGAGGATCTGGAGGAGTTGTTCAGCCTGGTCATCCTCGCCGAATGCCGTAATATCCTGTCCTTTGACCGGCTGGTCGTTCAGTAGCGATTTCGAAATGGAGCTGCTGCTGGCGGGGAACATGATCACGGTTGATTTGAATTTAGGCGTAATGAACCAGGGGCATGAGAAAAACCATGAACCCGCCATGGCAATGACCAGGACGATCAACAGGGGCTTTCGCCATTTATAGACGAAAATAACGAGGTTTGAGGAATCGAACTCTTCTCCTTTTTTTAATTCATCGGTCATAGAAGATTGTTCAAAAATGGTTGTCAAAGGTAAGGATTTCTGTTATACGGAATGTTTGCAGGTATGTTGCAATGGAAAAACAAAATCAGCGGTCTTCATGGAGGATCTTCATCAGTGAAGAGAAACTCCAGAGGCGGAGCAGGAATGCGAGAAGAACCGATGCCAGGAGCATGAGCGTAAAATTACCGAGCCAGTTTACCTGCGTGTGCAGAAAGCCCCATTGCGCCTGGACCAACTTAGCCGTCACATTGAAAGCGATCACACCAAGGAAGAATACCAGCAGGGTAAGCAGATATGGGTAGTTGATCCTGAACCTGAAGATCCGTTGCACGACTACAACCTGCAATATCGCCATGGCAAACTGGGTCGCGAGGCTTGCGATCGCGGAACCCGCTGCCAGCATCCGGGGGATCAGGACGAAGTTGAGGATGGCATTGATGACCAGTCCGAGGAATGCGATTACATTGAGATGCTTCAGGTTCCCGTTTGCGGTCAGCAGCGTGCCGAATATATAGGTCGTTGAAACCGCGATGAATCCCGGGATCAGTAACCGGAATACCTGGGCGGAGGCTTCAATATGCGTGTCGTACAGCAGATCCATCATTTCCATGCTGTAAAAGAAAGATCCTGTCCCGACAATAATGGCCAGTGTGATGATGATCGTGAAGGAGAGCTTCAGCATGTGCTCGATCGACTGCCCTTTCTTGATCATCTTGGAGAAGATCGGAATCAGGAGGACGCCGAAAAGGTAGGCGATCATATTGGCGGCATCCAGCAACCGGAACCCCGATGCATAAATTCCGACCTGCTCGTTCCCGGTATTTTCCGGCAACAGCCGCTCCAGCATCACCGGGTCAAGACGGTTGTAAAAGGTCATCAGCAGGACCAGCAGGGCAAAGGGCATGCTCTGCTTGATGATCATCAGGAAGAAAGGCCAGTTCCAGTTAAGCTTGCGAAACCTTGCCTTCTTTACCACCACGAAAAATGCTGTTGCGGCAGTGATCGAATAGGCCGCCGTCTGGGCATAGACAAACCATTCTATCCGGAATACCGATCCTGTGACGTGACCCCATAGCAACACACCGCAGATGAGGATCATCAGGAAACGGTCCATCACCGACAGCAGGCTGTCCGTCCTGAACATCAGGTAACCGGATATATTCGACCGGAGATACAGGATAAATGACAGGAGGAACTGGTTGAAGGCCAACCAGTAGAGGAACCTGAATTGCGCGGCATCGTATCCAAGCAGGAACGCGACTGCAAAAGCGATGAGGATATAAACGATCCCCAGCAGGAGCTTGAGCACCAGGATGCCGGAGAAATGCTTATTCAGAAGGTGGTTATGCTGGGCAATATTCCGGTTGTTGAAGTTGGTGATCCCGAGGTCCAGGATCATATTGAAGAGAAAGGAAAAGTTCAGGATGACAAAATAAAAACCGTAATCCCCCACACCCACGATCCGCTGCACATTGAGATCGATCCCGAATATCCACACCGGTTTTATGAGCAGATTCAGGAAAAGGATCAACCCCAGATTTGTCAGGAATTTCCGCTGCATGAAAACAAGAATAAAAGTTGCCGGGCCGGCAACTTTTCATTATAACTCAAAAAATATTCAGATATTTGCTACAAAGTTAAGAAAATTAATGAACATCGCCATCAATACCCGTTTGCTGATTCAGAACAGGCTTGAGGGGATCGGATGGTTCACTTATGAATCCCTGAAACGGATCACCACCCAGCACCCGGAGCACCACTTTTTTTTCATCTTCGACCGGGAATACGACCCCGATTTCCTCTTTTCCAACAACATCACACCCATCATCCAATACCCCCAGGCAAGGCACCCCATTCTCTATTACACCTGGTTCGAGATGGCGATCCCCAAGCTCCTCCAGCAGATCAGGCCGGATCTTTTCCTTTCGCCCGACGGATTTCTTTCGCTCAAGACGCCCGTCAGGTCGATGGCAGTGTTCCATGACCTGAATTTTGAACACTATCCCCAGGACATTCCTTACTGGACCCGACGCTATTATCGCACCTACTTCCCGAAGTACGCTGCAAAGGCGGTCAGGATCGCCACCGTGTCGGAGTTCTCCAAAACCGATATTGTCAGGCAGTACAAAGTGTCGCCCGACAAGGTGGACGTTGTTTACGACGGCGCCAACGATGCTTATAAGCCGCTCGATCCGGCCGTGAAAGAACTGGTCAGGAACGAATATGCGGGCGGCATGCCCTACTTCATCTTCATCGGCTCACTTCATCCCCGAAAGAACCTGGCGAACCTTTTCCGGGCCTTCGACCTGTTTAAAAAATCGAATCCCTCGGAAGTGAAGCTCCTGATCGTCGGCGCCAGGAAATGGTGGACCCGGGAGATTGACATCGCTTTCAACCGGATGATCTTTTCCGATGATGTTATCTTCACCGGCAGGCTCGAAAGCCTGGAACTCTCCAGGGTGCTTGGCTCAGCCCTGGCACTGACCTATGTTTCCTACTTTGAAGGATTCGGCATCCCGATCGTGGAAGCGTTCCGTTGCGACGTCCCCGTGATCACCTCCAACGTAACCTCCATGCCGGAAGTGGCTGGCGATGCGGCGCTGCTGGTCGATCCTTTCAAACCGGAATCGATAGCCGAAGCCCTGTACAAGGCATATCAGTACGAAAGCATCCGCGATGAGCTCATTACAAGAGGCCGCCGCCGGAAAGACATGTTTTCCTGGCAGAAAACGGCCGACCGGTTGTGGGAATCCATTGAACTGGCTGTAAAACCCTGACGTTTCATGAATATCCTGTTGCTCGGCTCTGGTGGACGTGAGCACGCTATTGCCTGGAAGCTTTCCCTGAGTCCGATGCTCGGCAATCTGTACATCGCCCCCGGCAATGCCGGCACCGCAAATCTGGGAACCAACCTGGCCGTTTCGCCGCTACACTTCGACAAGATCAGAAACACCGTTCTGACCCGCCAAATCGACATGGTAGTGGTGGGACCCGAAGATCCACTGGTCCATGGCATACACGATTACTTTCTCTCCGATCCTGACCTGAAGACTGTTCCGGTGATCGGCCCAACCAAAAAAGCAGCCATGCTCGAAGGAAGCAAGGATTTTGCCAAGCAGTTCATGAACCGGCACGGGATCCCGACTGCCAGGCATCGTACCTTTTGCAAACCGGACTTCGACGAAGGAGTGGAATTCCTGAAAACCCTTCACCCTCCTTATGTCCTGAAAGCCGATGGCCTGGCTGCCGGCAAGGGTGTGATCATCTGCAGTTCGCTCGGGGAGGCGGTAACCGAATTTTCCGGGATGCTGATGGACGAGCGGTTCGGCCATGCATCGCGCAAAGTAGTGATCGAAGAGTTCCTCCGCGGTACGGAACTGTCCGTTTTTATCCTCACGGATGGAAAATCCTTTCTGATGCTTCCGGAAGCCAAGGATTACAAGAAGATCGGCGAAGACGATACCGGGCCGAACACAGGCGGGATGGGGTCAGTCTCTCCTGTTCCGTTCGCCGGCCGGCAATTCATGCAGAAGACGCTTGATCGCATCATCCTGCCGACCCTGAAGGGGCTGCACATGGAAGGGATCGATTATCAGGGTTTTATCTTCTTCGGATTGATCAACGTAAAAGGAGACCCTTACGTGATCGAGTATAACTGCCGCCTGGGCGACCCTGAAGCAGAGTCGGTGATCCCGCGACTCGGCAACGACCTGGTGCAATTGCTGAAAGCCGTGGGGGAAAGAACCCTTGATAAGGAAATCCTGACCATTGATCCAAGGGCATGTGCCACGGTGGTGCTGGCTTCAGGGGGCTATCCCGGAACGTATGAAAAAAATAAGGTTATAACCGGGACGGAAAACGTGAACGGCAGCATGATCTTCCATGCCGGCACAGCCAAAAACAGGGAAAGCGGAGAACTCGTCACCTCCGGCGGGCGGGTACTGGCGGTTACTTCCCTCGCAGACACCCTGAAGGAAGCCCTCACGTCATCATATGACAACATCGCGAAAATAGACTTTGAGGGTAAAACCTACCGGTCCGACATCGGCTTCGACGTACTTTAGCCTCCTGCGAAATGTTCATCCGGTTCTTCAAATCGAGCTTCTTCAGTCAATACCTTGCGATCGCACTGACCGGATTGGGACTTTGGGTCATGGCATTTCTCAAGCCGCCTGCCATGCCGGCGCCGTTTGGGCCGGTTCCGCTGTACAAACTGGCTTACGACCTCCTCGCAGATCATCGCCTGGCAGCGACCATGATCGCCTTTTTCGTGGTGATGGCGGAAACTTACTGGCTGTCGAGGATCCTGAGCGATCATGAACTGGTACTGAAGAATTCATCCCTGTCTGCCCTGGTTTTCATCGTCATGGCAAGCTCCATTCCGGAACAGCTCACCCTCACCCCGATCAATATCGCCCTCGGCTTCATGATCCTCATCATCTATCACCTGCTGATCTCCTATAATAAGCCGGAACATCTTGATCGTATTTTCGCAGCAGGCTTTTTTACTGCTGTTGCCAGCATGTTCTATCTCCCGTTCATCCTGTGGTTCGTTTTCGTGATCATCAGTTTCCTGGTCTTCAGAGCAGGCAACTGGAGGGCCTGGATGGCGGCTTTCCTGGGACTCATCACCCCTTTTCTCTACCTGGCCGTTTATTATTTCTGGAACGATCAACTCCTGGAGAATTCCGCTTCGTTTCCTGCATTTTTCAGGCAATTCACGATATTCCCCCAGAATACCGGTTCCGGTTTCAGGGTCATTTCAGGATTCACCCTGCTGATAGCCATCTGGGGAATCGTCAGGTTCCGGAGGGGGCCCCAGAAAACGGTCGAAATCCGGGTGAAGACCAACATCCTCTTGTGGACGATTGTTTTCACGATCATCTCCTTCCTGTTTTCAGGCCCTGTGGCAATATTCCACGCGGCCCTGGCCCTGCCGGCACTGGCCATGCTCATCACAGGCGCGCTGCTCAACCTGAGACGGACAAGACCGGCTGAAATCCTGCTGTTATGTTATTTCCTGGTTATCCTGATCAACAATCTGTTTTTACACGATCTTGCCTATCTTTGAAAACCAAAACGAGATGTTGCTCAGCCATTATACAGAAACATTTTCCGAAGCAGGTTGCGATGAGGCAGGAAGAGGATGCCTGGCAGGTCCGGTATTCGCGGCTGCCGTGATGCTGCCCCATGATTTCAGGGAAGAACGGCTGACAGACTCCAAGCAACTTTCAGAAAAACAGCGTAATACTTTAATTCCGATCATCAGGTCGAACGCCATTGCCTGGGCTGTGGCCAGTGTCGATGCCCATACCATTGATGAGATCAATATCCTGAACGCTGCCATTATGGCCATGCACCTTGCTGTATCAAAACTGAAGCCCCGGCCGCAATTCCTCCTGGTCGACGGCAACAGGTTCAAGCCTTACAAAGGGATCCCGCATCAGTGCATCATCAGGGGGGATGCGACCTATCTTTCAATCGCCGCAGCATCCGTTCTCGCTAAAACATCACGCGACGAATACATGAAGCAACTGCACCGGGAGTACCCGGTTTATGGTTGGGAGCGCAACAAGGGTTATCCATCAAAACTCCACCGGGAAATGATCGTGAAGTTTGGGATCACTCCCTATCACAGGAAGACTTTCAGGATGAACCCGGCGTAAAGGTTCCACGCAATGGCTGAAACGAACAGGATACGGATCGCGATATACACCGCCGCCATCATCGCGGCGATGGCCTTCTTTTCATGGCTGGGGTACACGCTTTACAACAGGATCAACATCCATGCCCGGTCACCTTTCGATGCCGTGCCCGGCAACACCGCCCTGATCATTCAGCTGAACAAGGCTGGAAACCTTTTTTCGGAGCTTAACCGCTCCAATCTTCTCTGGAAGGCGCTTTCGCGTTTTCCCGGCTTCAGATCCATCAGGGATGAACTTGATTATGTAGATTCGGCCGGCAGAAAAAATGAAACGGTCAGCAGGATCCTTCAGAACAACAACATTCTTATCTCCATCACCCTCAGCGGCCGCAACAATTTCGGAGCGCTTTACCTGATGCCGGTGAACGGGGCCGACCCGGAATCCCATATCATCAGCTTCATCAGCGAAGTGATCGGGGAAAAGGGGATCCTGTCCGAAACTCCTTATTCGACCACCCGGCTCCACCGGATCCACTCCGGGGGGGACAGAGAAGCCTTCTACTTCGCTGTAATGAAGGGTATCTTCATCGGAAGCTTTCACGGCGACCTCGTGAAAAGGGCCATCGACCGGCTTTCGCTGAATACCCCCTTGGCCACCTCCCCGGGGTTCAGAAAAGTGCAGGCCACGACCGGCAAGAGGGTCGACGCCAATATCTATGTCAATTACCGGTTCTTCTCGCTCGTCCTCTCCAAAATCACCCGCGATGAGATGCTCCCGTCGTTGCTTAAATTCTCGGACTTCGCCGACTGGAGCGGACTTGACCTCATCATCAAGAAGGATGAACTCATGTTCAACGGCATTACTATTGCTTCCGACAGCAGCCGGCAATTCCTTTCGCTGTTCACCGACCAGCAACCGCAGAAAAAAGAGATCTCTGCCATTATCCCGGAAACGGCATGTTACTTCACCTCATTCGGCTGGAGCGACCCGGCCCGTTTCTGCCAGCGGTTTAGGAACAGGGGCCCGAGGGACGAAGGTTTCCCCGGGGAGCGGAATGACATGATTTCCATGATCGACCGCTACCAGTTGAATGTCAGCGAATTCTTCCTTCCATGGATAGGCAACGAAGGTTGCCTTTTTGTCTTGGAAGATCCGGTCCCGTCTGCTGAAAAAGCATTTGCAGCCTTTAAAACACGCGATACCAGGCTTACTTTAACCTGCCTCTTCTCCCTGGCCGATACCCTCGGGATCCGATACGACTCCGTTAAATACAACGAACAGCAGATCTACAGGTTATCCCTGCCCGCATTCATCCCCGCCCTTTTCGGCGAAATGTTTGGCCGGTCGGAGATCCATTGCTTCACCTTCCTGAAAGATTATATCGTCTTCGGCCTCCAGCCAAAGGACCTGGAACGGGTCATCAAATCGGTCTCCGAAAGTGCCACGATGGCGAACAACAAGGTGTTTAACGATTTTGAGGATAATTTATCCGACAGGTCCAATGTGTTCACCTATTATAACACAGGAAATTCCATGCGTTCGCTGAAAGCCGCGCTCAACCAGGACCTGGCCGCTCAAATGGAGCCGATGCTCGACAGCCTCCGCAAATTCGAATCCATCGCTTTCCAGTACAGCAATACCGAAGGTCAGTTCTACTCCAGTTTTTTCCTCCGCTACAACCCCAACTTTGAAAAAGAGGGTCCGCTCCGATGGCAGGTCGCGCTCGACACGACCGTTGCCGGACAGCCGCAGATCCTGCAAACAACGATTTCGGGAGCCGTTGCCATCGCAGCAGCAGATGTTGCCGGGAATCTTTACCTTGTCAGCCCGCAGGGAGAGATCGTGCGGAAACTTCCCGTCATGGGCAGGATCATGGGCAGGATGCATCCCGTCCGGAATCCCGGGACCGATTCAATCTCATTCCTCTTCAATACCGACACCCACCTGTACATGCTGCATGCCGACGGAACCATCGCTGAAAAATTCCCGATGCGGTTCCCCCTCCATGCCACCAACGGGATCGAAGTGGCCGACTGGGAGGATCACCTTGACTATCGCATTTTCGTCGCATTCCAGGATAACAGGGTATATTGCTTCACGCTCGACGGAATTTCCCATACAGACTGGAAGCGTCCCAACCTCCGGGAGGAGATCACCGATCCGGTCACGGTTTGCTCGGCCGGCGGAAAGGACTATATCCTGGTGACCGGTAAAACCGGCAGCACCCTGATCCTGGGACCCGACGGAGAACTGCATATCACCCCCGGGCCGAAATTCGTCCATGCCCCGCTGTCGGGGTTTCACCTGAACAGGACCAACCGGAAAGGAGTGTTCCTGACCACCAGCCCCGAAGGGAAAGTGCTGTTCATCCAGGAGAATGGCCGAACATCCGAAGTGACACTTAACCTCTTCACGCCTGATCACCGCTTTTTCTACGAAGATATAACCGGGAACGGACAACCGGAATTTATCTACTCCGACCGGAACAGCATTTTCTATTACAACCGGAATTACAAGCTGATCTATTCTTATGCCTTCCGCAGGGAGATCAGCGAACCGCCTTTCCTGCTTCACGGCAGGGATGGCAAGGCGCTCATCGGCTACGTGGTGCAGGAAACGAACGAATTGTTCCTGTTCGATCATCACGGGTATTGCGAACTGGAATCGGGAATCCGCGGAAACACCCCGTTTGACATCGGGTTCCTTGATAGCATCCCCCGGATGAACCTCGTGGTGGGCGCAGGGAAATTCCTCAGGGCCTACAGCCTACCTGAGCCTTAGAACTAAGCCTGCAGACACTTCCCCGCCGGGGAGGAGACTGTTTTTCCTGCATAATTGCTTCATCCGGATCCCGTAAAGCTGCGAAACGGAGTAAATGGTCTCCCCCGGTTGAACCGTATGGTACTTCACCTCGCCATTACGTCTTTTGGATTCGATATACATGATCTGCCCGGGTCTGAAGGCCGAAGCATAGGCAAGGTCATTAAATTTCAGCAACTTCCCGACACTGATATGATAATTCCTGGCGATCAGGTACAGGAGGTCGTTCTCTCCGGTCATGATAACCTTCCGCCGGTTGTTCAGATATATTTCGCGACCGTCAGGACCTTTGCCGGAAAACTTAAAGCGGGGATACATGACCGGTCCGGCCGGTTCAGATGGATAGTCCGCGGTCACTTCTGGTTGTGGTATGTACCCGGGGTTGTCGAACAGGTACAACTTGTAATTCTCGATCGTCCTGACCAACAGTTCAGCATAAGCCGGATTCGTGGCATAGCCCGCTGCTTTCAGCCCGGTTGCCCATCCTTTGTAGTCGGTAATATCCAGTTTAAACAAAGATTGGTATCGCTCTCTTCCGGCGAGAAACTGCGAGTGGTCACGGTACGATTCAAGGGGATTTCCATATTTCCGGAAACACTCATTCTTTGTTTCGTCGTCCTTGTAAAAGGTCATGCCTGTCCACCCCTTGTGGCACTTGATGCCGAAATGGTTGTTGGCCCTGACGGCGAGATCGCTTCTACCCGCGTTTGATTCAAGTATCCCCTGTGCGAGCGTGATACTGGCCGGGATCCTGAATTCCTTCATCTCCTGAACCGCAATGTCCCTGTATTGCAAAATATAAGCATCGACCACGGTATTCTTTCCACCCTGCTGCGCTAAAATCCCCATGCTGCACAGCATACCTCCTGCAAAACACCAAACCCATTTTACCATCCTCCCCATTTACCCGTTTACCCGTTTACCCGTTTACCAATCATCCATTTAGCCCCCCGACCTTCTGACCAATTCCCTGAACCTCTTCCCCCGTTCCTCGAAATTATTGAATTCGTCATAGCTTGCAGCGGCAGGCGACAGCAGGCAGGCGTACCCGGGAAGTGTTTCACGGAAAGCGATCTCCCTGAAGTCGTCGAAACGGTTGATGCAAAAAATCTTTTTTCCTGCGATTCCGCGACTTTTCAAATGTTCCGCGATCCTCCTTCCCGCATCCCCGACCAGGATGAAATTCCTGACGGCAGATTCTGCAAGAAAGCCGGCCAGTCCCGAATAATCGATCCCCCGGTCAAAACCGCCCGCGATCAGTGTATCCACCATCGGGATCGCCCTGATGGCCTCCATGCAGGCCTCAGAGATGGTGGCAATGGAATCGTCGTAAAAATGGATCCGCTGAAACTCTCCTACATACTCGAGCCGGTGCTCCAGCCCCTTGAAGGTGGATATCCCCTCCCCGATCAGTTCCGGGTCGGTTCCGAGGATCATGGCTGCAGACGTCGCCGCCAGGATGTTCAGGAGGTTATGCCTGCCACGCAGAAACCGGTCCTGGTGGATCTTCCATACGGGCACCTCACGCTTCCCGTCACGGTATATGATCGTCTCATCTCTGATAAAGCACCCGTGAGCCTGTCTCTCCGGCATCGAAAAAGGGCAGGCCTGCCTTGAACCGGTGTACGTTCCGGCAAGGGAACTGACCAGCGGATCATCGGCATTATAAACAAAAAAGTCCGATCTATTCTGGTAACGGGTAATGTTCAGTTTTGCCTGGCAATATGCTTCAAAGCTTTCGTAGGCGTCGAGGTGTTCCTGATACATGTTGAGCAGGATTGAAATATGGGGCGCCCGGCGAAGGAACTCAAGCTGGTGCGACGACAATTCGCATACAATGATCGTCCCGGGGGTGATAAGGTCAACGAAATTGAAGAGCGGATTGCCGATATTCCCCGCAAGGATGACCTCTTTGCCTGCGGTCTTCAGGATATGGCTCAGCAAGCTGGATGTCGTGCTTTTGCCCTTGGTCCCGGTGACCCCGATGGCCTGATCCGCATAATATTCAAGGAAAAGTTCCGTCTGGGAGGTGATCCTGTCCCTGGGTATCCGTCCGTGACCGTTGGCCGGGGATGCGCTCTTCCCCTCGTTTGCCTGATCTTCGACAAGTTTCCACACCGGTATGCCGGGGGAGCGGAAAATGACGTCGAACGAGGCAAGCCGTTCCAGGTACTCCCCGCCGGTGATGAAGTCAAGATATCTGTCGCCCTGTACCAGCGGATTATCACGCACACCCGGATTCCGGTCGGCAATTGTCAGGAGCATCTCCGTGAAGATCTTCCTCAGGAAAAGGTAAGTCGATTGCCCTTCGCGGCCAAAGCCCAGGAGGGCAATGGATTTACCGGAGAATCGTTCGTGGAGTAAATCAATCATTACGATCAATCAGATTTTACCTTTACTCCGCGCACCTCTGCGGCTAACTCTGCCGTCCTCTGCGTTAAATTTTATTTTTCCTGTTTCAGTCACCCCTGGTATGGCTGGTCATATCGAAATTTTCCTGCAGTATTTTAAAAAACAAGGGTGGCAGATGACGCTCCCCTGAAAGGCGCGACAAAGCATTTCCGAAATCGATCCTGCAATAGTTTTCGTATATCGTTGAATTTTTATAGTACCGGAGAAGGAACGGTAAACCGGTGTCCTTCTGTTGCCGGATCGTTTCGCAGAGTGCAAGGTTGACTTCATTCACGGTCCCCACGCAATCGAACGGTTTTTCTTTGGCAATGCCGGTGAGCTGCTCAAGTATGGGTTGCAGCGTACCATTTTCCAGCAGGTTATGTCCGAAGATCACGGTCAGTTGCTCCTCCCCGAGGAAGGGAGACAGGATGATCCATGTAAACAGGCACTTCGCGCAAACCCCGCACCAGGAATCGGTCTTGCTTCCGGCATTGCAGCTCCTGAAAACGGGATGGTATTTCGGATAACGGGCAAAAACAGAGGCGATCTGCAGCTCGTTCACCGGCCTGAGAAAACTGAAATAGTCAATGTCACTGCAGATCCATTTTGTCACGTACTCCCTGAAATCTGTTTCGAACTGAAACGACTTGGAATACTGGTGGTTGATGCCGGTTCCCTCGATGGTAGCCTCGCTGGCGCTCGATTCGTTGGATAGGGCGATATGCTTCGCTCCTGTCAAAATGGCCGAAAGGGCTGTGACGAAAGCGAGCAGCGCAGAGAAAGGGGTATGCCCGTTAAGAAAGCCCTGTTCGTTCAGCTCAAGTAGTCCCGGGTCAACGACCCGGGATATCTCCAATATCCTTTTACGCGCAATCCCCTTCGCCGTCACCGTATCAAGACTGGCCTGCCTGGGATTCATGATCAGCGGGATCGCTCCGGGACTGTCGCCGAGCAATTCCAGCGTGACGGCAGAATCCTTTCCCCCTCCCACCGGGATGATCAGTGGCTCGGCTCCCCGGAAAGCAGTGTTTGCGTGGATGATCGCCTTCGGAGCATAAGCGGCAGCGCGATCTGCCTCGATGCTCATGAAATCCGTTTCGTTGGTCCGGATGGAGTTGAGATAGAAGAATTCGCCCAACCCGTTATAATACAACCGTTTCCACCACAAAACCTGGTCAGGGTGCAGGGTGAATGGTTTGATGATCACCCGGGGCGGGCAGGCGGCCTTCCAGTAGCTGATCAGTTCGATCATGCCGATGTTGAAAATGATGTTTTCGAGGTTATCGCGCACCAGTCCATCCGGAAGGAAAAAGTCCCTGGCCGGGATGAAATAGCGCGGATGGAACCGATTTCCTCCCGCAAGATCAAAGGTAAATACGATCTCAAGGCCGCGGGAACCGAGGCTGTACTCTTGCTTTTCAAAGATAAGAACAGGATATCGGTCGCGTAGCTCCAAAAAAATATCGTGCCTGCTTGACCTTGCCACGTTTTGGTATTATATTTGCCGGGAGTGCCCGTGGCAAATTTACTAATTTTGTAGACACTATGCGAAAACCGCGCGCCAGACCGAAACAGGGAAACATCCTGATCTCCGAGCCCACGCTCCGGGATTTTTATTTCCGGCAGTCAGTGATTCTGCTTGCCGAACATAACGAGGAAGGCTCTTTCGGCGTGATCATCAACAAGCCCATTGAAGCGCGCCTGAAGGATATCATCAAGGGATTTCCGGCGTACGACCTGCCGGTGTACCTGGGGGGGCCCGTGAAGACCGACAGCATCTTCTTCATTCATACCCTCGATGGCGTGGAACAAAGCATGCCGATCATGCAGGGGCTCTACTGGGGAGGCGACCTTGACACCATCAGGGAGATGCTGAATAAACAGGAAATATCACCGAAGGAGATCCGGTTTTTTGTTGGATATTCAGGCTGGTCGCCCAACCAGCTCGACCGGGAGCTGAAGGAAAAATCGTGGGTGCTGTCACAATCCACCGTAAAGGAGATCATCACCGACCACCCGGAGAAACTCTGGAGCAACTACCTGAAAAGCATGGGGAAGGACTATGCTATCTGGGCGAATTTTCCAGCAGATCCGACGTTTAACTAGTTTGCAGTCTGCAGTTTGCAGTCTGCAGTTTACATTTTAATCATCTTCCCGCTTCCCACCTGCTTTCCCGCCTGCACCCGGTAATAATACATCCCCGCCGGAAGGTCCCCGGAATCCCATGTCACTTTGTGTTCTCCTGCCGATTGGGCTTGTTTAACCGGCATAGCAACCGGTTGCCCGAAACTGTTAAAGATTCGCACTGTCACCTGCGACGGTTCAGGTAATTTGTATGAGAAGGTAGTTGATTTAGTAAACGGTTCCGGAAAACTGCGAACTGCAAACTGCAGACTGCCGACTTCCATATCTTCTTCTCCCACATTGCTCCACTCATACGCCCCCATATCGATCCTTCCGTCCCAGATCCTCGGTCCGCCTGCAAGATCGGTTGCCGGCAGGAACATCCCCGTAGTGTCGGGCGTCCCTGCATTCCGGCAGGCCGAAGCGGCAGTGATCATGTAGGGATGCAGTCCGTGCCCGGCGAACTGCGGGTTAGTGCTGATGTTTCCCTCGCCGGGCCAGCCTTCCTGGATATTGGAATAAGTCACCGCCGGATTACCGTAGATCCCCTGCGGCTGGTTGTTCCAGATGATCGAATTCCTCACCGTCGCCGATCCCCCTCCGCAATATAATCCAGCGCCTTCACTGCCGGTTGTGGTCAATGAATTCCCCTCGATGGTGACGTTATCCAACGTTGCTTGTGATTCAAGATAAACGCCGCCACCATCGCCATACGATACGCTGTTGCCGCAAAACAACGTGTTGCATACCCGTACCAAGGAACTCCCGCAATAAAACCCTCCGCCACGTGCCGACCTCGAGCCGGGACCCCCTGCGGTGACCCAGCCGGCTGCGAGATTTCCCGCTATCCGTGAACCGGTCAGTTGCAGGTTTGAATTCACACAACCGATCCCTCCTCCATCGATCCCTTTATTATCCGTCACAGACACCATTTGAATGACAGCGTTTGAATTCAGGCAACCGATCCCCGCGCCGGTTTCTGCGCTTCCCCCTTTCACGGTCAGGCCGGAAAGGCAGGTGACGGTATTCTCCATGATCTCGACGACACCGGTCTGCCCCTCCGCATCCAGGATGACGGCAGAATCGCCCGCTCCCTCCACCTTCAGGAAATCGGGGATGTTGACGGGAAACAGCTCCCCCGTACCCGACGGGCTGTAGGTTCCGTTCATCAGGTGCAGCGTGTGCTGGCTGAGGTTGTCGGCCCGGATGCGCCGGAATGCGGCGTTCAATGTCTTGAGAGAAGCAACTTGTGTAAGTCCCGTATTTCCGTCATTTCCCGTTGGCGAAACATACAGGTCGGCATCCGCCTGTTCCTGCAGGCCGTGACGAATGTCAAAGGTAAAATGCGTGATCGGCGTTGCATAGAAATCGGTTGGATGCTTTACTGAGAAGGTATCCGCCACGAAATGCAGGAGGGTGTCGGAATAGAGGTCGTTCCCGTCGTGTGCAAAATTGCCGTAAATATTTGGCCGGTGAAGGGTGTCGAAAGAAAACGACGATCCCGAAACATATACGCCCCCTCCCCCGATCCGGGCCGTGTTGTTCGTCAGTGTGACAGCCTGTAATCCGAGACGGCTGTCCGACACATACAGGCCGCCGCCATAACAGGCGGTATCATCTGTAAAGGTGATGTTCTTCAGGAAAACTTCAGAAGAATCGCAATACAGGCCGCCTCCCCGACCGGGAACGAACACCGGTCGCGGTCTGCCGGTCCAGTAACCTGGAGCGCTGTTGCATGTAAGGCTGACATAATCCATCTTCATGCCGGAGTTGATGCAGACGACCCCGCCGCCGTTACCTTTTTTTAAACCATGGATCACCGACAGGTTTTCCAGGCCTGAGCCCATGATGTTTTTCGCCTCTGCAACCTGATATTTCCCTTCACCGTCGAGGATCACACTGTCGGACGACGTTCCCTGCAGCGTGATATAGCTTTCCATTTTTATCGGGAAGGGTTCGCCGGTGGCAGAAGGACTGTACGTTCCCGGGGCCAGGCGGATCGAGCATGGATGCAGGCTGTCGGCCAGGATCTTTGAAAAAGCGTACAATATGGTTTTCAACGGATCACCGGCTGTAACCCCGGTATTGTGATCGTTCCCCTGGGGGGAGATATAAAGGTCTCCGGCATACTGGGGGGTTTTCCCATGCATTATCTTGAAACTGAAGTTTTCGGGCGGACTGGCATGGTATGCTTTCGGATGTAGCACCGTGAACGTGTCAAGACAGATATGTAAAAGTTGACTGATCAGTTTCCAGATCGTGGCCCGTATAGGAATTCAGGGCGGAATTCAGGTAAATGCTGCAACGGTTGATGGTATCGAAGACAGGTAGGGAATTCTCGCCAATGTACATTCCTCCGCCCTGACCGGCCGTGTTCTCGTTGATGGTCACGTTGCTCAGTATAGGACTGCTTTCGTAGCAACTGATACCGCCTCCCCAAGACAGTGTCAGGTTGCGGGTAATGTGAACATTTTCCAGCACCGGGCTTGATTCGTAACATTCCAGTCCGGACCCCCAATTACCCGAGATGGTCAGATCTTTCAAAACAGGATCTGAATTGAAGCAATGGATGCCGCACCAGGCCCCGCCCGAAACCGTCATTCCGGAAATGACACTGGGGTAATTGGTTTCCAGCGACAGGACCGATGCCGTGCTGTCGGCCAACATATGTAAAAAGGCGGCATGAATGGTCTTCAAAGGCTTACCGGTGGTCAATCCACTGTTTGTATCATTTCCGGAGGGCGATACATACAGATCGGCATTGTACTGTTCATGCAGTCCGTGCCGGATATCAAAGGAAAGATTCTCAAGAGGTAAGGCAAAGAATTCGGTTGGATGAGGCACGGAAAAAGTGTCCA
>Ga0163209_1000264_pt1 | contig 22237 bp, 16 predicted proteins | sample Kivu_160m_FD_113538 | JGI IMG/M metagenome (GOLD analysis project Ga0163209, IMG submission 113538) | Freshwater microbial communities from Lake Kivu, Western Province, Rwanda to study Microbial Dark Matter (Phase II) - Kivu_160m | ecosystem: Environmental > Aquatic > Freshwater > Lake ...
GCTTCCGAATAAAAATCGCAATAGTAACACTTTCGGGCACAGAAGGGAATATGAACGTATAACCCAAGCATGTCGGCGATAATTATTCTTCTATTTTCATCAGGGATAGGAATGCTTCCTGGGGAACTTCGACAAAACCTACCATCTTCATCTTTTTCTTGCCCTCTTTTTGTTTCTCCAGCAATTTCCTCTTACGCGTGATATCTCCACCGTAGCATTTCGCCAGTACGTCTTTCCGGGTTGGGTAAATGTCCGCGCGGGCTATCACCTGACCGCCGATAGCAGCCTGCAGCGGAATTCTAAATTGTTGCTTGGGTATTAGCTTGCTCAGCTTTTGAATCAGAGCCCTGCCCTTTGTTGCCGCGCTCTCTCTTGGAGAAATATATGACAGGGCATCGACCATACTGTTATTAACGAGGATATCCACTTTCACCAGGTCACCTGTGCGGTAACCACTCAATTCATAATCCATGCTGGCATATCCGCGACTCACGCTCTTGAGCCTGTCATAGAAATCCGTGATCATCTCTGCAAGCGGCAGATCATACGTTAAAATGGCCCTCCTGTCATCCGGGTGCTCAACGCTTACCAGGGTGCTTCTTTTCGATTCGGCAAGTTCCATGCAGGGTCCCATTAAATCTGCCGGGACTATTATCCTCGCACGTATCATCGGTTCATCGATACCATCGATCTGCGCCTGAGGAGGAAACTTTGAAGGATTGTCCAGCATAAGCACTTCCCCATCCTTGCAAATGACCTTATATATCACCGACGGCATGGTGGCAATTATTTCCTGCTCGTATTCGCGCCGCAATCTCTCGAGGGCTATTTCCATGTGCAACATACCGAGAAACCCTATCCGGTAACCATAACCCAGCGCGGCTGAGCTTTCCTTCTCAAAAACCAGAGAAGAGTCATTAAGCTTGAATTTCTCCAGAGCAGCTCCCAGCTTGGCATAATCATTGGTATTAATGGGGTATATGCCGCAATAAACCATTGGCTGGGATAGCATAAATCCAGGGATAGCCGCAGTCTCGGGATAATCAGCTGAAACTATCGTGTCTCCAACATAAATTTCACCGGCATTTCTTATCAGGGCTACCATATAACCAACTTCACCCGCCTTCAACGTAGCGCAGGGTTCCCACCTGAGGCTGAAGTAACCCACTTCCCCCACATCAAATACTTTGCCCGAGGACCGGAGTATAATTTTTTCACCTGCAGACAAGCTTCCCGAAAATACCCTGATGTGTAGAATCACTCCCCTATAAGCATCATAATAAGAGTCAAAGATCAGGCATTTTAAATGTCCACCGTCATCACCCAGCGGAGGAGGGATCCGTTGTACTATGGCTTCCAGTAATTCAGCCACACCCATGCCCTCCCTGGCTGAAACCATGAGCATATCCTCGATACGCAAACCCAGCATACTATCCAGTTGCAGGCAACAATCATCGATCATGGCACTGGGCAGGTCTATTTTGTTGATCACAGGAATTATTTTTAAGCCTGCATCAAGCGCCAAGTTCGCATTGGCTATGGTCTGTGCTTCAACTCCCTGCGTTGCGTCAACAAGCAATACGGCACCCTCGCAGGCTTTAAGGCTCCTGGACACCTCATAATTGAAATCGACGTGTCCCGGTGTATCGATGAGGTTCAGCATATAAGGTTCCCCACTTTTTGATATGTAAGGGATCCTTACCGATTTAGCCTTGATGGTGATCCCTCTCTCACGTTCAAGGTCCATGCTATCCAGCATCTGGTCAACGCTTGCTTTGCCGATCACGCCGGTCAACTCGAGTATCCTGTCAGCTAGCGTTGATTTTCCGTGATCTATATGTGCGATAATGCAGAAATTTCTAATATTATTCATAATATCGCGAGTATTAACAGGCAATGTAATAATGGCAATCCCAACAAAAAGCAGGATAACTGCTTGTACTATGAATTAAATGCCAGTTATCCTGCCCCAAAGCTATTATGATTTAGTCTCTAATCCTCACCGGAGTTCAATCTGCGCGCCATTTTCAGGAGCATGCGCTGCTCGGCCGCAGCTATATTATGCCTCGTCCGGTTTATCACATCAGGGTTAACCGACACTGAAGTGATGCCCCAGTCAACAAGCTTTTCGGCGAAATCAGGATAATTCGACGGAGCCTGCCCGCAAATAGAACAGGTTATGCCCATCTTGCGGCATGTTTTAATAATGGATTTAATAGCATCCATTACAGCCTTGTCCCTCTCATCATACAGTGGAGCACATATCTCGCTATCACGGTCTACACCGAGGATGAGCTGGGTCAGATCATTGGACCCGATTGACACCCCGGTAATACCGGCCTTGGCATAATCTTCCAGCCAGTATACGACAGACGGTACCTCGGCCATCACCCACAACTCCATTTCCCTGTCCTCGCCCAAGCCACTATCATCGATGAGTTTTTTACATCGCTTGAATTCCCATAGCGTGCGCACGAAAGGTATCATGAGATGCAAATTTTTATCCTGCTCACGTATCTTTTGAATGACTTTTAACTCAAGTTCGAAAAGGTCAGGATTTAATACATAGCGGTAGCACCCGCGGAAACCTATCATCGGATTCTGTTCAACCGCTTCATATTTTTCGCCACCGCGCAGATTGCGGAACTCATTGGTACGGAAGTCTATTGCCCGGTAGATAATTGGCCTGGGATAAAACGCCCTGGTGAAAATTCGCAGTTTCCGCACCATGGCGTCGATGAACTGATTGCTTTTACCCTCTTCCATCAGCTGCCGTGGATGCACGCCATCACATGCATCAATAACCATGAATTCCGCCCTGAGTAACCCCACACCGTCGACATCTTCCTTGGCTATCCTCTCCGCTTCATGCGGCATAGCCAGGTTTATGTATAGCTTGGTCGCCGTAACCATCGGTGCCATCCTCGGTACCACCACTAGCTCCCCATCCTCCGCCTTTTTCTTATCCTCTTTAAGTTTGCCTTCGTAAACAACGCCATGTGTCCCGTCCACTGTCACCAGCATCCTGTCTTTTAGCACCTTGGTGGCATTTCTGGTACCCACAATACAGGGCAATCCCATCTCCCTGGATACGATGGCAGCATGGCAGGTCATGCCGCCGCCGTCCGTGACAATGGCCGACGCTTTCTTCATGAGCGGAACCCAGTCAGGAGACGTCATTTCCGCTACCAGCACATCCCCGCTTTCAAACCCGTTGTCTGTATCTGGCGCAGCCAGTACGCGGACTTCGCCGCTGCCGCGTCCCGGGCCGGCCCCGATGCCCCTTATAAGCTCCTTGCTCTCTTCAAGCTCCGATTTCTCCCCGACTTCTTCACCAGTCTTGATTAACGTTGTAATCGGCCTTGACTGCACCATGTACCTGTTAGCACCCTCGATCGCCCATTCAGTATCCTGCGGACTACCATAGTGCTCCTCTATCTTCAACCCGAGCTTCGCAATTTCCATAATCTCTTCTTCACTCAGTACCTTCTGTTCAGCCTCTTTGGACGAAAGATCGATCCTTATATTTTCACCTTTTTGATCACGTACAATTTTGAAGTTTTTATGCGATACCCGTGCTTCCTTGAGTTTCAAGGTTGCTTTATCTATCTCATAGTAGTCAGGAGAAACGCTGCCCCCGACAACCACCTCACCCAGACCAAACGCACCCTCTATAACCAGGCTCGACATATTATTATTGCTGGGATTGGCAGTGAACATTACCCCGGCTTTGTCCGAATTCACCATCTTCTGTACAACTACAGCAATGACAGGTTCCTCAAAGAACTGCTTCTTAGACCGGTAAAATATTACGCGCCCACCGTACAAGGACGCCCAGCATTCCTTCACCTTTTTGATCAGGTCTTCTTTGCCGTGCACATTCAGGAAGGTGGCATTCATCCCGGCAAACGAGGCTTGCTCCGAATCTTCCATCGTCGCAGAGGATCTGACCGCCACAAATTGAGCTTTTACCGCATCCCTCTTGGATAGTTCATCGTATGCCTTGATTATCTCGCTGCGTATCTTGGCGGGCATATCCGTGCCAGTAATAAGTTCCTGTATCTCCTTCGCCTTGCCCTGCAACTGCGAAGTATCATCGACGTTTAAATCTTCTATGTACCTGGCAATTTTTTGTGACAGACCGCTCTCCGTTATGAATAACTGGTAGGCCTGGGCAGTGATAACAAAACCCGGAGGAACGGGCAGCCCCGCCTTGACCAACTCGCCAAGATTAGCTCCCTTGCCACCAGCTTTGGCAACGTCTGTCTTACCCAGTTCTTCAAACCACTTGACTATCTCCATGCATTAGCCTCCCGAAATAATATAAATATATACAGTAGCTCGAACACGTTCTTTGTAAGATTTTTTCATCCCTGACTGGAAATTAACTCCGCGCTTTATAAATGCTTAATCTAACTGGAGAGCATCGGTAAAAATCTGAGGTATTGCTCGTCAATGCCTTTTTTATTCTCCCACGTAGATTTGAAAGGAGTATATACTATTTCACCTTTTATTTCTCCAACAGCGTGCCCTGCTTTTCCATTCATGAGGCCCTCAACTGCGGCAATACCAAGTTTGCTTGCCAGTATTCTGTCAATGGCGGTCGGTGAACCGCCCCGTTGAATATGGCCCAGTGTACATACACGGCATTCAACCTTTAACCGCATTTCAACATATTTCGCTATGTTGATTGTATCTTCAACCGTATTTCCCTCTGCCACAACGATAATGCTGCTCCTCTTACCTCGCTTGAAGCTTTCCTGTAAATTACGGCACAGGTCCTCCATCTCAGTTTTTTTCTCAGGGATGATAATTTCTTCGGCACCTCCGGCCAGCCCGACTTCAAGGGCAATAAAGCCCGACTTTCTACCCATCACCTCAACGAAAAAAATACGTTCAAAAGCACTTGCTGTATCTCTAATTCGGTCAATGGCATCCAGGGCTGTATTGACGGCAGTATTAAATCCTATCGCGTAATCTGTGCCCCAAATGTCGTTATCTATGGTGGCAGGCACACCGATAAATTCGAGATCGCTTTCTTCATCCATTAAATCTGCGGCGTGAAACGAGCCGTCTCCACCTATAACTATACAGGCCTGTATGCCTTCGCTCTTAAGGGCATCGATAGCCTTCTTTCTGCCACCCACCGTGAACATCTCATTGCAGCGGGATGTTTCAAGAATCGTTCCACCTCGCTGGATAATATTTGCGACCGACCGCTTGGTAAATTTTTGGAATTCATTATTAATCAGCCCTGAGTATCCCCGCCGTATCCCTGTTACATCCAGCCCATAGTAAATGGCACAACGTACAATTGCTCGGATGCAAGCATTCATACCAGGTGCATCGCCGCCGCTGGTCAATACGCCAATTTTCTTCAATTTTCTTTGCATATCAGTCTAATAAGTTATCAAATTTGAATTTCCAGCTCAATCCAACATTTTCCTGATATTTGGCCCGCATAAATGCTATATAATCACCTTCCCGTTTTATAACTCTCGCAAGCCTTCAAATAAAAACGCTCGGTATATTCTCTAGCCATCCTTTTAGTATTGAAATACGGGGTGTTTGAGCGGATGGTTTCTTTCATCATTTTTATCCATTCATGAGGAATTCCGTTTATATCTCTTTCGTAAAACAAGGGTATGACCTGAGTCTCCAGGAAATCGTAAATTTTATTCGCTGTTTCGCGGTCCCAATCAGCCTGATTGCCGCAATCAGTGTTTTCCTCTACAGCCCACCCGTTGATACCATTATACCCTTCAAACCACCATCCATCGAGCACGCTGAGGTTGGGTACCCCGTTCATTGAAGCTTTTTGACCGCTTGTTCCACTTGCCTCCAATAACTTACGGGGTGTATTTAACCAGAGGTCAACCCCGCTTACTAAATCCCTCGCCATGTGCATATCATAGTCCTCGACAAAAGCAATCCTGCCACCGAATCCCGGATCTTTGGCTATATTATAAACCTCCTGTATAAGTCGTTTCCCGTCTTCATCACTGGGATGAGCCTTCCCCGAAAAAATAATCTGAACAGGCTGCAACTCACGCGTCAAAATGCTCCTAAGCCTGTTAACGTCTTTAAATAGCAAAGACGACCGTTTATAGGTTGTAAAGCGCCTGCAAAAACCTATAGTCAGGGCTTCCGTATCCAATAATGCGCCCATAGCGATAGGTTGTATGGGCGCTATCATGTCTGAAGACCATCTGTTTCGCGCCCGGTCGAGAATCGAATTGATAAGCTTCACTTTGAGCCACCTGTGCATAGCCCATATCTCTTCATCAGGAATATTCCTGATTTTGTCCCATACTGCCGGGTCTTCCTGCTTCTCCAACCAGTTATTTCCTAAATGTACGCTATAAAGTATATGGAATTGCGGCGATACCCATGTTGGCGCATGGACACCGTTGGTTACAGATTCAATTGGAATATCCTCTTCCGCCATATCCGGCCAAAGTGAATGCCACATCTTCCTGCAAACCTGGCCATGCAGCTTACTGACACCGTTTCTAAAACCGGCCAGTTTTAATCCGAGTACAGTCATATTGAATAATGCTTTCTCAGATTCCATGGTACCAAGCTTCATGAACTCGTCACGATCCGTACCCATTTGCCCCCAATAACTGTGAAAATACTTGCCCATTAAGTCGAGGGAAAATGTATCATTGCCTGCGGGCACCGGTGTATGAGTGGTAAAAACGGAACTCGACTGCACAATTGACATCGCATCCTGAAATTGAATCCCAGTTTGAACAAGTTCACGTATGCGTTCAACCATCATAAAACAAGTATGCCCTTCATTGGCATGCCATACTGCAGGATTCAAATCAAGTGCCCTCAATATACGGACGCCTCCTATGCCGATTACGAGTTCCTGCAAAAGCCGCATTTCTCTGTCACCACCATATAACCTGCCTGAAAGACCCCTGTAGGCCGGTGGGTTACTATCAAGATTTGTATCAAGAAGATATAGCTTGATGCGGCCCACTTTTAAAACCCAGGACGCGACGCTTATTGATTCGTTGTCCAGTGGTACCTGAACGGTAAGCAATTTACCATCTGGAGTATACACCCGGGAAATGGCAACATCTTCAAAATCTAATTGGCCGTAAACTTCGTTCTGCCAGCCATCCTGGGAAATATACTGGTGAAAATAGCCCTGTGGATACATTAAGCCAACACCCACCAGTGGCAACCCGAGATCACTGGCTTCTTTGCAGTAATCCCCGGCAAGCACACCCAACCCCCCGGCATAAAGCGGCAGGGAATTATGCACCGCAAATTCGAGTGAAAAATAGGCTATTAAATTATCCTTATGTTCCCGATACGTCTTATCGAACCAGGTGTCCGTTGTTGTCATGCTGCCCTTAAAATGGGCTAACGTGGTATCATACTGATTTAAATAACCGGTTTCTCCTGCGCGTGCCACTAGATCATGGTGAGGGATTTTTTTAAGTAGCTTTACCGGGTTGTGCCCGGTGGATTTCCAAAGGGCCCGGTCTAATCTCTTGAACAGGCTTCGCGCCAGGGGATGCCAGCTCCACCAGAGGTTATAAGCAAGCTCACCCAATCCCTCGATACGTTCAGGTATGTTGAATGTATTTAAAGAATCCATTTAATAACCGGACTCTCTGCACTTCGGAAATCTTATTACGTTCATATTAAGCTGCTTAATTATAAGTAAACTGCTGCCGACTTTACAAACAGTTGGCAATAATTCCGGATTTTTGCACACGTATACTCAAAATTGTATACTTTAAACCAATCCTTCACTCTGATAGTATGTCCACGAGGTATCCTATATGAAGATAAACGTTATGCAAGACGTGTTACAGGCAAATGACCGTATTGCTCAAAACAATAAGGAGCTTTTCAAGAAAAACCGGAACCTGGTAATCAATCTTATGAGCTCGCCGGGAGCCGGAAAAACTTCCCTATTAGAGAAGACAGCAGAAAGGCTGGCAGGGAAATTAAGGCTGGGAGTTATCGTTGGAGATATTGAGACTACACGGGATGCGGACCGTATCAGTAAATTCAAAATTCCCACTATCCAGTTAACGACGGGTACTGCATGCCACCTCGACGCGAACATGGTTTCCTCGGCCCTTCCCCACATGGATCTCAGTAAAATCGACATATTGGTAGTCGAAAACGTGGGTAACCTTGTTTGTCCGGCTGAGTTTATTATAGGCGAAGATTATAAAGTCATGATTTTAAGTGTAACGGAGGGGGATGAGAAGCCGTTGAAATACCCGCTGATGTTCCGCGAATCATCCCTGATGCTGATAAACAAGATAGACCTCGTTCTATATACCAATTTTAATATCGGGGAGGCCAAAGCCAACGCGGGGAAAATCAATCCCGACATCGAGATCATCGAAATCTCCTGTACTCAAGGAACTGGCCTAGATTCGTGGATATCGTGGCTCATCAATAAACACCGGAAAAAGCTCGGTGAATTAGCCCATGCATGAGTTGGGCATTGCGCAGAACATACTGGAAATTGCTATTGATGCAGCCAACAAAGAAGGCGCCAAGAAAATCAGCAGAATAAATCTTATAGCAGGTGAACTGCGGGGTATAGTTCCACTCCAGCTGACCTTTTGCTTCGGTATGGCATCGAAAAACACGATAGCCAGCAGTGCCTACCTCAACATTGAGACTGTAGCGGTATCCGGTCACTGCGGTGACTGCAACGCCGACTTCTCTATTGAAGAATACCAGTATCTTTGCCCTAAATGTACTGGCAAGAATATTCAAATTACCGGCGGCACCGAGCTCAGGATAAAAGACATAGAGATAGAATGATAATTGTAAAGAGGCATAAAGATGGGAGATTATGTGTATGAAAAGCTGAGAGAGGCAATACAACTGCGCGGTGGTTCAATGCCGGCACTGGATTGTCCCGAGTTTTATGCGCTGGCAGAGTACCTGTTTTCACCACAAGAAGCAGAATTAGCCGTTGGATTGCCAATGTCTGCCGCTTCCACGGACGAAATTAGTAGCAAGCTCAGTAAACATCGGGAAGAATTATATAAAATGCTCGAGGGAATGGCTGACAAAGGGCTTCTTTATACTTTCGATCGTGATAATGTTCGTTACTATAGCCTTTTACCACTTTTGCCCGGGGTCTTTGAGATGCAGTTTCTCAGTGGCGCAGTAGATGAACGGGCTATACGGCTGGCACACCTTTTCGATGACTACTTCCGCGCTCTCGAACAAATTAGTTCAAAATCGAATTTGAAATCAATCCCCTTTCCCATGGCCCGGGTAGTAACCGTTGAAAAAGAATTGCCAGAAGCATTTGAAATACATCCTTATGACAAGGTCTCCGAGTATATTAACAAAGCGGAGTATATAGCGGTGGGGAATTGTTACTGCCGCCACCATGGTGAACTCCTCGGTCGCCCTTGCACTAAGCCAAAGGAAGTGTGTATGGGATTCGGCCCAGATGCCAAATATATAGCTGAAAGAAAATTCGGCAGACTGATAACAAAAGAGGAGGCGCGCTCAATTCTGCGCCGCACCGAGGAAGCTGGCTTGGTTCATTGTTCCAGCAACATGAGTAAATATATTCAATTCATCTGCAATTGCTGCACGTGCCACTGCGGTATACTGCAGAGCATGAAGAAGCACAACTTAAAAGGCTCCGCAGCAGTATCTGGATTCATTTCAGTATTGGAACAGGAAAGTTGCATCGCCTGCGGGGACTGTATAGAGCGATGCCCGATGGAAGCGTTGGCTTTAAATAATGACCACTTGATATTTAATGATACATTATGCATCGGTTGCGGGCTCTGCTCATCTGCCTGCCCGACCGGCGCTTTAAGGCTGGAGCCAAGGAATAACGCTCCCGTCCCACCACGCGATTGGCGGCAGCTTAACACAAGCCTTATTTCAGCGTTACAAGCTTGAACTGACTCAAGATACCTAGACAATGCTCCCGCTTTAAAAAAGCAGGCTGCCGTTCGTCATGTTGTCCCGTACACGCAACGCCGCTTGCCGTCATACGGATCAATTGATTGATAAGTCAAAAACAATGTTTTTTACTTTCTTATGTGGTAAAATATTGGCTTGATTAAATTACGACTGATTCAAATAAAACGTCCAAGGAGGTTATGATTCATGGAAATCCTGCACGAGGGAAAAGGAGAACTTATCGGCTGGCACGACCCCGATGAAAACCGTGAATATGTCCTCAAAAACAAGTCGCGCGAACTCAAAGACAAAACGATGACAGCCAAAGAAGTTGTCACCAAATTCGTTAAAGACGGTGATTTCATCGCCAGCGGTGGCTTCGGTCACATAAGAGTATCAATGAATATAATCTATGAAATAATCCGCCAGAAGAAGCGCAACCTGATTATGGCAGGTAAGACTGCGGTACATGATCTCGACCTCCTTGTCGGTACCGGGTGTGTGAACAAGGTCGAGGTGGCATATAGTTTCGGTCACGAATTAAGAGGGCTTTCACCGGCGAGCAGGCGCATGGTGGAATCCGGCAGGTGCAAGGTCTCAGGTGAGATCAGCAACTCAGGTTACCAGTGGCGTTTCCTGGCCGGCATGATGGGCCTACCCTTTATACCGAGCCGTAACCTGCTCGGTACCGATACCGGTAAATATAGTTCCTGTAAGGTCGTTAAAGACCCATTCAGTGGAAAACCAATTAACCTGATCCCTGCAGTTTACCCTGACGTTGCCTTTATCCACGTTCACCGCTGCGATATTTACGGCAACTGCCAGATCGATGGTATCCTGGTGGAGGACTTTGAGCTCGCCCGCTGCGCACGCAAGCTCATAATCACCACTGAAGAAATAATCGATAACGACGAGATCCGCAGGGAGCCATGGAGGACTACGATTCCTTTCTATGTGGTGGATGCCGTGGTGGAGCAACCTTTTGGCTCGCATCCCTGCGAGATGCACGGCATGTATTTCTTCGATGAGGAACACATCGCTGAATGGCTTGACATATCCAGGACCGATGAAGGCGTACAAAAATACGCGGAAAAGTATATAGACAGCGTCAATGAGTTCGATGACTACCTTGAGCTTTGTGGCGGCATAAAGAAATTGAACTTTCTAAAAAGAAGAGAAGCCCTCAGGGCACCGCTTATTACGCCCTGGCGTAAATAATTCAATTTTAGCTGTAATTTGAATTATAAGGGAGAATGAAAAACAAAATGAGCAACAACGAAACTAAAAAATATAATATGCGGGAATTTCTTGCTTTCACCGGAGCCAGCGTGCTTGAAGACGGGAAATGCGTCTTTGTCGGCACGGGTCTGCCTATGATCGCCGGTATACTTGCACAAAAAACCCATGCACCTCATCTTTTGATAATATTTGAAGCTGGCGGAGTCGGCCCTATACTGACCGAACTTCCCATCTCTGTGGGACAGGAGCTTACCTTTCATAAGGGAATTACCGCGACGAGCATGCACGATGTCATGTCTAGCTGCCAGGCTGGCTTCGTGGATTATGGTTTCCTCGGCGGCGCCCAGATGGATATGTACGGCAATATAAACACAACCTGCATCGGCGACCATGACCATCCCAAGGCCAGGCTACCGGGCAGCGGCGGTGCTAACGACATCGCTTCATTTGCGCATAAAACCATATTAATTATTGGTGGACAATCGAAAAGGACATTTGTCAGCAAGGTAGATTTCCTGACGACACCTGGCTACCTCGATGGCCCGGGCGCTAGGGAAAAGGCAGGCTTGCCGCAGGGCACCGGACCCTACCGTGTGATAACACAACTCGCCATATTTGGCTTCGACGATAAAACTAAAAGGCTTAAGCTTATCTCCATCCATCCGGGTGTTACACTGGAGGAAGTAAAAGATAATTGCAGTTTCGACATCATCATACCCGAAAAATACGGTATCAGCGCGGAACCGACGGATAAAGACCTGGATATTCTCCGTACCCAGATCGATCCCACAGGCATGATGATAGGTAAATAGAGCTACGCAGCATAGGCCTTAACTGTGGATTTTTGATTAAACATATTTCGTAGAAAACGCCCTGTTTCAGAAGCTTCAACCAGTGCAACTTCTTCCGGAGTTCCTGTAGCTATCACGTAACCCCCCTCCTCACCAGCCCCAGGCCCAAGGTCTATTATATGATCGGCGTTCTTAATAACATCCAGGTGATGTTCAATGATCACCACTGTGTTTCCTGAATCTACAAGCCTCTGCAATACTTTTAAAAGACAATCGATGTCCGCAAAGGAGAGCCCCGTAGTGGGTTCATCGAGTATATAGATTGTCTTACCGGTTGAACGCCGTGATAATTCAGAAGCCAGTTTGACACGCTGGGCTTCGCCCCCTGATAACGTGGGAGCCGGCTGACCCACCCTCATATATCCGAGTCCCACATCCCGTAAAGTTGCCAGCTTATTTTTGATCTTGGGAAAATGCTCGAAGAAAGCCGTGGCTTCTTCAACGGTCATATCCAGGACATCCGCAATATTATTGCCTTTAAAATGAATATCCAGTGCTTCCCTGTTGTAACGCTTGCCCTTGCATAACTCGCATGGTACTGTCACATCAGGAAGGAACTGCATCTCTATCTGTATGTAACCATCGCCCTGGCATGCTTCGCATCTACCACCACGCACATTGAAAGAGAATCTTCCCGGGCCATAACCGCGTACACGCGCTTCCGGCACGCTGGCAAATAGCTCCCGGATGGGAGTAAAAGTTCCTGTATATGTAGCAGGGTTACTGCGCGGTGTGCGTCCAATTGGGGATTGATCTATGTTGATAACCTTGTCTATATTCTCCACACCAACTATCCCGTCGCACTTGCCGGGCTTTTCCTTCGACTGGTAAAAAACCTGGGCCAGTTTTTTATACAGGATGTCGTTCATCAAGGTGCTTTTCCCGCTGCCCGAAACCCCGCTTATACATACGAGCATCCCTAAGGGGATGCTTACATCGATGTCTTTCAGGTTGTTCTCCTTGGCACCCTTTATTACAAGGCGTTTACCCGAACCTGACCTCCGCTTCGCAGGCATAGGAATCCGTCTGACTCCGCTTAAGTATTGTCCTGTTATAGAATCTCTGCAATTCATGATATCCTGTATAGTACCGGTTACTACCACGCTGCCACCATGTTCTCCGGCCCCGGGTCCCAGATCAACTATAAAATCAGCTGCGCGCATCATGGCTTCATCGTGTTCCACGCTGATCACCGTATTGCCCAGGTCTCTGAGCTTCTTCAATGTATTTATAAGCCGGTGGATGTCCGCAGGATGCAAGCCTATGGTCGGTTCATCGCAAATATAGAGGACTCCCACCAATCCGCTGCCTATCATGGTAGCCAGCCTGATCCGCTGCGTTTCGCCCCCACTGAGCGTCGCTGAAGCCCGGTCGAGCGTAAGGTAGCCCAGTCCTATATCTCTAAGAAATCCCAGCCTGGCATTTATTTCTTTTACTATTTGCTGTGCTATAGTCAACTCATTCTGCGTTAATATCGGTTGACCGCCTCGTGACCCCATTATGGACTGGATCCAGTCCATTGCTTCAAGCGCGGACGTGCCGGTGACATCCATAATGTTCTTACCATCGATTTTAACGGCCAGTGATTCGGGTTTTAGCCTCTTTCCCAGGCACTCGGGACACGGAGAGGCTGACATATATCTCTCTATTTCCATACGCCGGTTTTCAGATTCCGTTTCCCTGTATAATCTGGTTAAATTGGGTACCACACCCTCGAAACCCATAGAATACTCACGCACTTTCCCAAACCTATTACGATACCTGACAGGTTCATGGTTCTCTCCGTAAAGTACCAGCTTTAACTGGTCACTTGAGAGCTTTTTAACCGGCACACGAAGGGAAAATCCGTACTGCTGAGCCGCTTCCTCAAGCTGGTTTAAATACCAGGTGTAAGTCGACCATGGCCTGATAGCACCCTCGGCAATACTAAGGTCTCTATCAGGTATAACCAGGTCAGGATCTATCTCAAGCTTTATGCCGAGGCCTGTGCACGCCGGGCAGGCGCCATGCGGGCTATTGAAGCTAAATGTACGCGGAGCTATCTCGCCCAGGCTGATACCGCAATTGACACAGGCGAAATGTTCAGAAAAGAGCAATTCTTCACCATCAGCGATTGAGATAAGTACCACACCACCACCCAGCTTTAGAGCGGTTTCTACTGAATCTGCAATGCGAGCTGTATTCTCAGCTTCTCCAGTTATTATGCGGTCAACTACAACCTCGACTGTGTGCTTCTTATTTTTGTCCAGGTGAAATTCTTCTACAAGGTCGCGTACATAGCCATCAACTCTAACACGGACAAAGCCAGCTTTTCGCAGATCGTCAAATATCTGCTGATGCTCACCTTTTCTGTCCCTTATAACAGGCGCAAGTATCATGATGCGCATTTGCGGTTTTATCATCAGGACGTCATCTACAATCTGCTGAACGGTCTGCCTTGAAATTTCACGGCCGCACTGAGGGCAATGAGGCCGGCCCGCTCGGGCAAAGAGCAGTCTGAGGTAATCATAAATTTCAGTTACAGTGCCTACTATGGAACGTGGATTATGCGAAGGGCCCTTCTGGTCAATTGATATGGCCGGGCTGAGGCCTTCGATATAATCGACATCCGGCTTATCCATCCGGCCCAGGAACTGCCGTGCATAGGCAGAAAGAGATTCAATGTAACGACGTTGCCCCTCGGCATAGATCGTATCGAAGGCAAGTGAGCTTTTACCCGAGCCGGACACGCCGGTAATAACTACCAGCTTGTCCCGCGGTACGGTAACATCGATATTCTTAAGGTTGTGTTCCCGTGCTCCCTTGACTACGATTGCATCCATTGACATCAATTTACCATATCAAGTAATCAGGTATTAATTTTAGCACCTGAAAGACATGTGCATAAAAATACAAGCCAGAGGGCGGCTGGTTTGCAAACCAGCCGCCCTCATTGCCGATAACCCTACGTATCCGGTATTAATTTGCTTTCTTAGGCGGTTTCATGAGGAAAATTGCGAGAAAGATTCCGATGAACGCCATAGCAGCTACCGGGATGAAGGCTTGTAAATACGAACCAAAGAGGTCGCTGGCAAAACCCGAAATAAAGTTGGCCAGTATAGCGCCTATACCATAGGCCAGAAGCATTATTCCATAATTCCTGGCACTGTATTGTGCACCAAAGCAAATCGTGCAAGAGGTCGGTGCAATCGCCAACCATCCACCGAGACAAAGCCAGAATGCAGCAAAGCATATGAAATATAGAGCCAATGCGCCCGGGCTTGCAAATAACATCCCCACCGATGCAGCTAAAATGATAATAAAAGATATTACAGCAGTATTGCGGGGAGTTATCCTGTCTGTAATCCAGCCAAAGAGCGGACGACCACCGGCGTTGAAAAGGGCAAAAATCATTACTAACGAAGCGGCAGTAGCAGCATCCAGCTTAATAATTCCGGTTGCGACAGGGCTTGAAATTCCTATCGCCATCAGGCCTGCAAGCGAACCTATAATAAAGCAAAGGAACAGGCCCCAAAACGAAGACGTTTTCACCATATCCATGCCGCAACAATCCACGCCAATTACCGCTGTACCAGCCTTCGGACTCCATCCAGCCGGCTTCCAATTTGCAACAGGGAATTTAAGAGGAAGAGAAAGTAAAATGATCAAAATAAGGAATGCGATGCCCAGGATTAAAAACGTATTTAGAACCTGTACAGTATCTATCAAGCTTTTAGCTATGTAAGCACTGACGAATGGCGAACCTCCGAATCCGGCTACGGTCAAACCCACAGCCAAACCTTTTTTATCTGGGAACCACCTGGTTGCAACTGCAATAGGCCCGCTATAGGCCAGGCCGACTCCGGCTCCAGCGATCACACCATAGGTTAGGACCAATATCCAAATATTAGACCAAATGGCTGGAAGAATCCCGGACAATATCCAGCCGGCCCCAACAACCACGCCACCGATAATGCCCATAGTTCTGGGGCCAAGTTTCTCCAGCAATCTTCCACTAAATGGAAATATCCCGGCGAAGAACGCCAGGAAAAACATGAAAGGAAGACCACCGTCAAAAGCGCCTACCTTGAACAGATTCTGAACCGGGACTTTGAAGACGCTATAAGCATAAACACTGCCAAGACAAAGATTGATTATGAAACCCAGCACAACAAGAATCCACCTGCCCTTCTCTGCTGGCATGCCGAAAAGCTTTGTTTCTTCTGCCATGTAAATTAAATACCTCCTTCGTAATTAAACCTGAATCATATCGGCCAGTAACATCTTTGTAAACTCATGCCGTAAAAAACGGCGCTGCTTTGTGGGCAGCGCCGTTCAATTTTATTCGTTAGACCCTGTTCTTGACCAGGTCGTCAACAACAGCGGGATCAGCAAGAGTTGATGTATCGCCCAGATTAGACACGTCATTAGCAGCGATCTTGGTCAGGATTCTGCGCATGATCTTGCCGCTGCGGGTCTTCGGCAGGCTATCTGCCCACTGGATCTTGTCCGGTGTAGCGATCGGCCCTATCTCCTTGCGGACATGAGCTACAAGCTCTTTCTTCAGGTCATCAGACTTCTGCTGGCCGGCCTTTAAAGTAACGTAGGCATAGATGCCCTGGCCCTTGATGTCGTGGGGCATGCCGACAACCGCTGCCTCGGCGACCTTGGGATGTGAAACCAGGGCGCTCTCGACTTCCGCCGTACCGAGTCTGTGACCGGATACGTTGATGACGTCGTCGATACGGCCCATCAGCCAGAAGTAGCCGTCCTCGTCAACCCTGGCGCCGTCCCCGGTGGTGTACACGCCCGGGAACTGGACGAAATACGTATTCTTGAACCTCTCAGGATCGCCGTAAACCGTGCGCATAAGGCCGGGCCATGGCTTCTCGATGATCAGGTATCCGCCCTCATTTACCGCTGCCTGTGAGCGGTCCTCTTTGATGACTTTGGCCAAAACACCAGGGAATGGTAAAGTCGCTGATCCGGGTTTCGTCGGCCAGGCGCCGGGCAGCGGCGTGATCAGTATGCCGCCTGTCTCGGTCTGCCACCAGGTATCAACTATGGGGCACCTTTCTTTGCCTATTACTTTGTGGTACCACATCCATGCTTCGGGATTGATCGGCTCGCCGACTGTTCCAAGCAGCCTCAAAGAACTCATGTCATGCTTGTTGGGCCAGTCATCACCTTCCTTCATTATGGCGCGGATAGCAGTAGGCGCCGTATAAAGTATGTTGATCTTGTATTTCTGAATGATATCCCAGAACCTGTCGGGCTTGGGATAGTTGGGCACGCCCTCGAACATGACGCTGGTGGCACCCATTCCAAGCGGTCCATAAACGATATAGCTATGACCGGTTACCCAGCCGATGTCAGCCGTGCACCAGAATGTGTCCTCATCTTTATAGTCGAAGATCCACTGGAAGGTCCTCATGATAAAGAGTAGATAACCGGCAGTAGTATGTAGCACGCCCTTGGGTTTGCCGGTGCTGCCGCTGGTGTAAAGGATGAATAGAGGATCCTCGGAGTCCATCTTCTCAGGTTCGCATACGTCCTTGATGTCTTCCTTGGCCATCTCCTCATCCCAGTAGTAGTCACGGCCGGCCACCATCGGAGCATTGTTATTAGCGCGTTTAACGACAATAACGTCTTTAACCAGCGGGGTTGATTGCAGCGCCTGGTCTGCATTTGTCTTGCTGGCAACAACCTTACCGCCGCGGTAGTAGCCATCTGCACAGATTAGCAGGGTGGACTTGCAGTCAATCATCCTGTCCTTCAGGGCATCCGCACTGAATCCTCCGAACACAATGCTGTGAATTGCGCCGATCCTGGTGCAGGCAATCATGGCAATTGCCAGTTCGGGGATCATAGGAAGGTAAATGGAAACGCGGTCGCCCTTCTTGACGCCGTGCTTCTTCAGTACGTTGGCAAATTTGCAGACCTCATGATGGAGCTGCTGGTAAGTATATGTTCTGGAATCTCCAATATCGCCTTCCCAGATAATTGCAGCCTTATTCTTCCGCCAGGTCTTAAGGTGCCTGTCGAGGCAGTTGTAGGAGACGTTGAGTTTGCCGCCCACGAACCACTCATGCTTGCCATTTTTAAAATCCGAGACCAGTACCTTGTCCCATTTCTTGTACCAGTCAATGAGCTGTTCAGCCTGCTCGCCCCAGAAGCCTTCCATGTCTTCGACGGAGCGCTTGTAGATTTTCTTGTACTCCGCCAGGCTCTTAATATAGGCATTTTTGGTGAACTCCTTGGGTGGGGGGAACTTTCTGGTTTCCTCCATCATGGAGGTGATTTCTTTTTTCTCGCCCGGTTTGTCTGCCATATCTAGCTTTATAAATCCTCCTTAAATTATTTGATTTCTGATTATAGATAAGCCCTGCAGCTTTAATCTCGGGAAAATTTAATGCCAATTAAAATAAAAACACCGTGATCGAACTTGCACAACGGTGCATTTAAGACATTCCCGAGTAGTACCAAACGGAAATATTACATTAATGAATTGGCACTGTCAAGCTCGCTCATGTCTGCAATTTTTTGGCCTGCTGGCTGCTTCGGAAGTACTTGAATATCTCCCAAATTGTCGCAGCAACGGGTAGTGCAAGGATCATGCCCCAGAAACCAGCGACATAACCACCCACTACCAGCAAAACCATGACTACTGCGGGGTGGATCTGCATGTATTTGCCCTGTATCCAGTTTAAGAAAACCGTGTTTAAAATAACCTGTGCCAGAACAAACACCAGCAGTGCCCAGATAACTTTATCCGAATGCAACGCAAGTGTAATTATTAAAATAATAACGCCGGATATGAAAGGACCCACTATGGGTATGAACTGGGTGACGGTAGTTATGGCTCCGAGCGCAGGGGCGTATTGGATGCCCAGTATCGCAAGCCCGATGAATACGAGCACGCCGACAATTAGGCTGAGGATAATTGTCGAACGTATATAGCGCCCCATTACATTCCCTATAATGCCGAGGACATCACTTGCCCGTTTTGCGGTATTAGCCGGCATATAATCATAGAAGAACTTTTTAAACACCTCGTAGTCCATCAGTATAAAGAAAAGGAAAAACGGCAGAATTATAAAACCTGTTATAGTGGGCATGCTTGCCGGGATCACAGCCATGCTTCCTACAACAAAATCCTGGAGGTATTTACCAGCAGATGGCCCCAGATTCTGCAACGTCGATTCCAATTGCGCTATCATAGGCCCCGGCAACAAGTGCCGGACACCTTCTGCCCATTCACCGATGCGGTCTAGACTTTGTGAAATAAACAACGGCGCCTTATCAATTAATACGCTCGAGGCTGCAACCACTACCGAGCCGATATACGCAATGAATAACGTTACTACCACGAAGAAAGCGACGAATATTATGATTACGGAGATTATGCGCCTGGACTTCTGAGCTTTGCCCTTCGGGGGCAGTCGCTTCTCCAACCACTTGACAAGAGGCATTAATAGATACGCTATTAAAATACCGATAAGAAACGGGATCAACACGGCGCTGGAAACAAATGCTAGCCATACGATCAGAACCAGTACCAGAAGAATCAGTGCCGGCCGCCAGTATTTTTTCAACGTGCTATTATCTGATGCCATTTATTATCCTCCGTTCAAAACGTTGAATTGTTAATATATCTAGCTATGCCGAATTAGAGCAGGGGTAAAACACTGCTAATCATTCCACCCCATTGGTGAAAAGAAGTTCACGGCGCTTGTTTTATTCTCCTTCTTTCGCCAATCTGCTCTGTACCGCTTCCTTTACCCGTCCAGCAGCTTTCGAAGCGCTTTCTTTGACTGACGCCGCCTTCTCCTTCACCATGCGTCTTGTTTCACGGCCCGGTTGTGGCGCGTATAGGAAACCAACCGCCAGGCCTATTACCGCTCCAATTATCAGGCCAGCAAAAAACCCTCCACCTGAATCCCTAGTCATTGCTCTCCTCCTTTTTCTTGAACATATTACTAAAGTAACTGAAACCCTGAACTATACCCTGTACCATGGTACCAAACTGAAGAACCGGCTTGATTACCTCTTTATCCGCATAATCGATTATCTCCGAAACCTTACCCACCACAGAATCCGCTGATTCAAGCAGCGACAGCGTTCTTTTATAGAACAGGAAAACGATAATGGAAATAAAAATTAAGGCTATTGTCGCAATCAATCCCAGGATAACAATCACCAGGTCGCGCCACCACGCTATCTCGTACATATAAATCACCTCCTGTATATTTAAATTTACCAATCAAACAAGTCACTATAAAACCATTCTCAACTCGTACATCCCAGAACTGCTACTAATAATCTTAAACCCAGCTCTCTCAAAGATCGTGAGCATGGGTTTGTTCTCGAATAAGACTTCGGCAGTAAAGGCAAGTAGACCGTTTCTTTTACCAAGATATACGAGATAGTTAAGCAACTCGGTTCCAATTCCCCGCTTCTGAAAAACGTCGCGCACTGCGAATGCGACCTCGGCACTGTGTATATCTTGTCCTATCCCATACTGGCCGACTCCCACTACTTCCTCCTTTTCCTGCTCGCCGACGGTAGCAACTATTACCATCTCCTGTGTGTAATCAATCACGGCAAATTCCTGCAGCCGTTCATGCGGCATATCTTTTCTGCTGGATATAAAACGGCGGTACATGCTGTTATCAGAAAGCGCATAAAAAAAGTCCTTTAACAGGGGTTCATCGCTTATCTTGACAGGGCGGAACAGCAGCTGAAATCCGGTCTTTGTAGTTTTCATGGCTTCAAGTGTCTCCGGGTATTCACCGCGCTTGCCCGGTACAAAAGCCTGATCTCTGTATATAAGGTTTAATTTTTTAGCTTCTTCAATGAGCCGGGGGCGGAATTTGGGATGTGCTATGGCGATCAGCTCCATGGCCCTTTCCCGGATATTCTTTCCATGTAAATAGGCTATCCCGTATTCAGATACAACGTAATGTATATCACCCCTTATCATGGTGACACCGGAGCCTTCCTGAAGGAAGGGGACAATCCTTGAGACCGATTCATCTTGTGCCGTAGACTGAATGGTGAGAATGGTCTTTCCGTTTCGCGATAACATGGCGCCACGCACGAAGTCAGCCTGGCCGCCAACACCGCTATAGAAGGTTTTGCCTATCGACTCCGCGGTAGCCTGGCCGGTAAGGTCTATCTCGAGGGCACTATTAATAGCAACCATATTTTCCTGTTGCGCAATAACCAGTGGGTCGTTGGTATATTCGATAGTCCTGAATTCTATGGAAGGATTGTCATGGATATATTCGTACGTTTCTTTCCTGCCCATGCAGAATGTCGCCACCGTCTTGCCTCTGTCTCTGCTTTTCCTTGAATTATCGATTACATTGAGCTTCATCAACTCCGCAATCCCGTCAGACAGTAGTTCAGTGTGTACACCCAGATTTTTTTTCTCCTTCAGACTCCTGAGTATTGAGTTGAGCCGGCTGCCATAGCCTACCTGTATGGTATCGCCGTCCTGTATCAGCCGCGCTACGTAGCTGCCGATTCTCTGGGCAATCTCATCATCGACAGGCGTATCGAATTCTAAAATGGGCTCGTCGTGCGCTACAACATAATTTATCTGATCAATATGAAGGAATCCGTCTCCATGCACCCTCGGCATATGTGTGTTGACCTGAGCAATAACAAGCTTGGTTTTTTCAACCGCTGCCTTCACAATATCTACGCTGATGCCCAGGCTCACATAACCGTGATGATCCGGTAGGGAAGTCTGAATTAGCGCCACATCGACGGGCACTATGCCTCGACGGAACAATTCGGGGACTTGAGATAAAAAGATTGGGGTATAATCAGCGATGCCCGCATTAACTGCATCCCTCGTATTATCACCTATGAAAAACGAGTTATGCCTGAAATTCGATTTGAATTTTTCTTTTGTATATGCGGCAACACCCAAAGTCCAAACCTGCAATACTTCCGCGTCAAAAAACGCCTTGGGATTGGACTCTACATAGTTAACCAGCGCATTAACCAGGTATTGCGGCTCAGCGCAGGCAGTACTGATAAAGATCCTGTTTCCAGGGTGAATCTTGCTGAATATCTGCTTTTCAGTGGCGAACTTATCCGGATATCGTTCCCTTAATTTCTCCAGCTCCGACATCCTGCCGCTATTGTCCATATGGACCTCTCCACCATTGCCATTATTATGTCCCTGCTATATCCAGGTCGAATTGTATCACACTTTTAACGTTACCTAAAAGATA